>Ga0335074_10010620_pt1 | contig 12881 bp, 12 predicted proteins | sample Lox_Sample_23_FD_206715 | JGI IMG/M metagenome (GOLD analysis project Ga0335074, IMG submission 206715) | Soil microbial communities from Loxahatchee National Wildlife Refuge, Florida, United States - Lox_Sample_2.3 | ecosystem: Environmental > Terrestrial > Soil > Wetlands | place: USA...
GTGGACAAAATACGCAGCGCCTCCGCCGCGTATCGGGCGGTGAGCGGCGTATGGCCTTCGTTCATGAGTGTGTCGGCCAGCAGTTCGCGAGTTTCCAAATCATCGTCGACAATCAGGACCCGTAGCACGCCCTCCGGCTGCAACACCCGGCGCACGGCTTGCACCAGCGCGCCGCTGGTCACCGGTTTCACCAGCGATTCCGCGGCGCCCAGCGCGGCGGCCATTTTGCGCTCGTCCGAGAGCGACAGAATGATGACGGGGACCGCTCGCGTGGCGGACGAATTCTTGAGCTCATGCAGCGTTTCCCAGCCGCTTTTGCCGGGCAGTTCCATGTCGAGCAAGAGCAGATCCGGCTGCAGGTCCTGCGCTTTATGAAACGCGTCGGCGCCCGAGCCGGCGCTCTCCACGCGAAACCCCTCCTGCTGCAAATGCCGCTGGATTTCATCGCGCCAGGCGGTCATATGGCTTGCCACCAGCAGCAGCGGCGACACCACGCCCGCGCCCCTGCCGGCTGGCTCCTCTTCGGGTTGACTGAGCCGCAACGTGAAGAAGAACCGGCTCCCTTTACCTGGTTCGCTCTCCACCCAGATCCTGCCTCCATGATGCTCCACCAGCTTCTTGGTGATCGCGAGTCCCAGTCCGGTGCCTTCCCGGACGCCTTTGGTGGTCGCGCTGGCCTGACGGAAACTCTCAAAGATGGCTTGCTGGTCCTCGGCCGCAATGCCGATTCCCGTGTCGCCCACCAGGATGCAGACCGACCCGTCCACCAGCGAGGACTCGATCCACACCCGGCCGCCGGACGGGGTGAACTTGATCGCATTGCTCAGAAGATTGAAAAGGATCTCCTTGAAGCGCAGGCGGTCCGCTTGCAAAATCAACTGCATGTCGAGATTGCTGTCCAGTTGAATGCTCTTGGTGGCGGCTAACGGCCGTATGCTGGTGAGCACCTCCGCCACCGCCACGGCCATCGCAAAGGCCTCCAGGCGCAGTTCCAGCCGCCCGGCTTCGATCTTCGACAGATCCAGCACGTCGTTGATCAGCTCCAGCAGGTGCCCGGCGTCGCGCTGGATATGGGTGAGGAAACGTTTCTGCTTTTCGTTCAGCGCGCCCGCGCTCTCTTCGGAAAGCAGTTCGGAGAATCCAAGTATGGTGTTCAGCGGCGTTCGCAACTCGTGGCTCATGCTGGCCAGGAATTCGCTCTTGAGCCGATTCGCCCTTTCTATTTCCTGATTTCGCAGGGACAGCTCCTGGTTGGCCACCGCCAGTTCGGAGGAGTGGCGCTCCAGGCTCTGGTTCAGGACGCGAATTTTCTCTTCGTTGTTTCTGCGCTGGCTGACATCGCGCACGATGCAGATCACGTGCCCCGGCCCGGTGGCTTCGAGCGGACTCAGATTGATATCCACCGCGAACTCGGTACCGTCTCTGCGCAACCCGTACAAATCCAGACCGGCGCCCATCGGACGGCGCACCGGGTGCGACCCATAATGGGCGCGGTGGGCAAAGTGGCCGCCCCGAAAACGCTGGGGCAGGAGGTTTTCCACCTGCGCTCCCACCAGTTCCTGCTTGGGCCACTGGAAAAGGCGCTCGGTTTCCGTGTTCGCGAGAACAATCCGCCCTTCTGCATCCACTTCAAGAATCGCGTCGGGCGCGGCCTCGAGCAAAAGGGAAAAGCGCTGGGCTTCCCGCGCTTCGGTGAGGTCCACCAGCATCGAGAGCCGGCCCTCCATACTCGTGATGCGCGCGCTCCAGACGCGGACCGGGATGCGGACTCCGTCTTTGCGAACTCGCACCGATTCCTGACCCTGCACCGGGCCGGCGGTCAGATCGATCCCGAGCGCGGCGCCATCCAAATCCGGGGGAAGCGTGGGAAGCGGGTGGCCCAGGACTTCCTGTTCCCCCCAGCCGAACACGCGCTCGGCGCTCGGGTTCCAGAGAATGACGCGCTCGTCGGCGTCGACAGCAATGATCGCCAGCGGCGAGGCTTTAATGATGGCTTCCAGCACGGATGTCGCTCTCCATTATCCTATCGGTAGCGTGAAATATCGTAAGCACTTTCCCTTCCACAGCCGATATGTATGTAGACAGGCCTCTGTATCGGCTAATATGGAGTTATAAACCTAGTTATGCCTCCGTCGGTCAAGCTCGTTGCGATTGATGATACGCCTACGAGTTTGGAACTCGTGCGCGAGTCCTTACAGCAGGAGGGGCTAGCCATCTTTACGGCCAGCGACCCGGAGGAGGGCCTGGATCTGATTTTTCAAGAACATCCCCAGATCGTCCTGCTGGATTTGGTGATGCCGAAATTGAGCGGACTGGAAGTGCTGGAACGGGTGGTGGAGTTCGACCCGGCCATTGACGTCATTTTGATGACCGCCCATTACACCACCGAAACCGCGGTGGAAGCGATCCAGAAAGGCGCCAGCGATTACCTGAACAAGCCCATCTCCATTTCCCTGCTGCGCAGCCGGGTGGAAAAGCTGTTGGCCGATGTTCGCAAGCGCCAGCGCGCGCTGGAGCTGGACAGCGAGCTGCTGGAGACCTCGCGCTTTGAGGGGATGATCGGCCGCAGCCCGCTGATGTGGGACCTCTTTGCGCGCATACGCCGGGTGGCCCCGCACTACCGTTCGGCGTTAATTACCGGACCCACGGGAACCGGCAAGGATCTGGTCGCCAAAGCGCTGCACAATCTGAGCCCTGCCGCTTCCGGCCGGTTTGTCACCTGCAACTGTTCGGCCGTCGTGGAGACGCTGTTTGAAAGCGAGCTGTTCGGTTACGTCAAAGGCGCGTTCACCGGAGCGTCCGCCGACAAAATGGGCCTCATGGAATTCGCCCACGGCGGCAGTCTGTTCCTGGATGAAATCGGCGACATGCCACTGGCCACGCAGGCCAAACTGCTGCGCGCGCTGCAGAACCAGGAAGTGACGCGGGTCGGCTCCGTGACGCCGCGTAAAATCGATGTGCGCGTCATCGCGGCCACCAACCGGGATGTCCAGGATCTGATCGCGCAAAAACAGTTTCGCGAAGATTTGTATTATCGGCTGGCCATGGTGGAGCTGCGGACGCCTGCCCTCGCCGAGCGGCGCGAGGACCTTCCGCTGCTCGAGAAATTTCTGCTGGACCGCTTCGCCACGCAATTCAACAAAGACATTCACGGGCTCACGCGCCGCGCCCAAATCGTGCTGGCGCGGCATTCCTGGCCGGGCAACATTCGCGAACTGGAAAACGTCTTGGGCCACGCCTGCATGATGGCCATCGGGGACACCATCGATGTCGAAGATTTGCCCTTATCGCTCCGCCACCAGGAGCGCATGGTGGGGGCCGCGGCCAGTGGAAACTCGCATGAATCCGCCGAGGCCGGCGAATCGCCGGTATCCTTCGACGAGCACGAGAAAGGTTTGCTCGCTGACGCCCTGGAGCGCTCGAGCGGCAACCAGTCCGAAGCCGCGCGCATGCTGCGCATCAGCCGCGACCGCCTGCGCTACAAAATGGCCAAGTACAATTTGCGCTAACTGCTGCGAAATTGGCGCGGGCTCACGCCGAATTCGGCGCGAAATGCGTGATTGAAGTTCGATAAATCACGAAAACCGCACTCCAGCGCAATGTCCACCACGCGCGCCGCCTTGCCCCGCAAACGCCGTGCGGCTTCTCTCAGGCGCTGCCGCAAAATAAATTGATGCGGCGTAACGCCGGCGGCGCGCTGGAAGCTCCGCAGGAAATGATACGGGCTGAGACCCGCCTGGCGCGCCAGTCCGGCCAGATCGAGTTCCGCCGCGAAGTCCCGCTCGATCCCGCGCGCCACTCGCGCCGCTCGCGCCACCGCGCCCGGAGGTGCGTTTCCGGTGGGCTTGACGCCATCGGCTAATTCCAGCGCCTGCGCCGCCAGTTGGATGCTTAGTTCTTGCCAACAAGGATCGGCTCCCGCTAAGCCGGCGCAGGCTTGCGCGATCGCCCTCGCGATTAGGCTCGATGTCGCGCGCATCGGCGGAAGCCGGGGAACGCAAAACAGCCCCGCGGCACCGGCATCGGATGCGAGCCGCTCGAAATATTCGGCCGTGAAGTGAAAAGAAACGCAGCGGTCGCCCACACCGTGCGCATGGCTGCACTCGAACGAAAGGCCGGCGTTGCCGAGAAGGAGCGAGCCGGGCGTCATCAGTTCACGGCCCGCCGCGGAACGATATTCAAAAGTTCCGGAGGCTACAACGGCGACCGAAAATCCCGCGTGCTGTTCTTCAAAGGGCCGGTCACGCGGGCCGGCGCTACAAACCACATCGGCTACGGACCAGCCGTCGCCCTGCGCTAATCGCCTGAAGACAGGGTGATTGGAAGTATGCGCAATTTTTCCCAAGAGTTCGGCCTTCCCCTGGCCGTATAACAGTTCTAGCATGACCACCGACAATATCGCGCTGATCTCTCCGGCACGCTCCCATGAGATTCTGAATGCCGCCGACACGTATGGATGGCTGGTTGGAAGTTGGGACCTGGATGTCCGCCGTCTGGGGTCCCGTGGCGCCGAGCACACCAGTTCCGGCGAAGTCCACTTTGCGTGGGTGCTGGAAGGCCGCGCCATGCAAGATGTCTGGATCATGCCCCGCCGGCGGGAGCGGAACCCCCAGTTGGGAAAAACCTTCAACACCTACGGCACAACGCTGCGGGTGTGGGACCAGAACATCCAAGGCTGGCGCGTCACCTGGATCAATCCAGTGAGCGGCGCGCGCGATGAACTGGTTGGCCGCCGTTCGGGCAACGACATTGTCCAAGTGGGAACTCATTCCGACGGCACGCCCATTCGCTGGATCTTCACCGATATCGCGCCGGATTCGTTCCGTTGGACGGGTGAGGCGCTGGAGCCGGATGGAAAAACCTGGCGCCTGGAAGCCGAGTTCCGCGCTCGCCGCGCGAGTCAGCGATAAAATGCGCTTGGCTTGCGCCGACGTTATGACTGTACCGGTACCTTCTTTTGTGCAACGTGCGGCGGGTGCCATTGAAATTCGCTAAAATTCCTTGCGATCCTTGTGAGCTCGGGCACCCCGGTTTCTCTCGATACTGTCGCGTACTTTGCGCGCCCCCTGCAATGGACGCAGAGATCGTCCCGCGTGGAAGATCGAAAGCCTGATAAATGATGATCCGCAGCTTATTTGTAGGCTTGAAAATCTATTAATAGTGGGTGTAAAATCGAGATGGCTAGGCAGGGCTACGTTCTTCGTGGCTCGTTGGGTTTTACGCCCGCCTGGCTATTTTCTTTTTAACCCCCGCTGTTGATCCGTAGGTTATGCACCTGCTCTACGTTGACGAGTCTGGCAATCCTGATGGAGCCGAGGATAAGTATTTTGTTCTGGGAGGCGTCGCTGTATTCGAACGGGAAGTCTATTGGATCAATGAGCAGGTCAACACGGTAGCGGCTAAGTACTTTCCTGGCACAGACATTGAGTTCCATGCTCAAGCGATTTCTTCACATAGGGATGAGCCATGGCATTCGTGCCCAACGGAACGACGTAACGCGATAATCGATGAACTCTGTAACACCATCTGCTCTCGACATGTGACGTTGTTTGCGATAGCGCTTGAAAAGGCTACTACGAACGACCCGGTTGGCCGTGCTTTCGAGGAGATATGTAACCGCTTTGATCTGTTCCTCCGACGCCTTCATTCACGAGGAGACACGCAGCGGGGACTGATAATTTTCGACGAAAGCCGATATGAGAATAGCCTTCAAACCTTACTCGCAGAGTACCGAAGTCTTGGCACCCGGTATGGAAGCACGGTTAAAAATTTCGCTGATGTTCCATTCTTCGCAAACTCAAAAGCAACCCGGCTCTTGCAGCTAGCCGATCTGGTCGCGTATGCGGTTTTCCGTAGATACGAGCGAGGAGATACGCGTCTGATTGACAAGATCATTTCGAAGTGTGATACCGAAGACGGAGTGATCCATGGCCTGGTGCACCTTACGCGGTCAGGTGGGAGCTGTACATGCCCAGCGTGCCTTACGCGGCGTCCGCCGAGGATTTACTAAGCAGCAAACGGGTCCCAGCGTGCCATCATCCGGCTCATGATCCGTTTTGGCGCTCTGGATCTAGATGCCGGCGGTTTCCCAGATCGCCGCGCTCGACCGCATCCTCATGGGCGATCTGGCGCTGTCTTCAGAAGTTCCATCAGCGCCTTTGGCCCCAGGGAGTTGGTGATGATTGACCCGCCTACGGGGGAGGCGACAGTAGGTCCGTCAACGAATCTGCTTTATAACTTCTCCACCGCTCCGACCCCCGAGCCGGGTTCGCTTTCTCTGCTGGCGGGAGGACTCGTTCTGGCCGCCGCATTCGTTACTCGCCTTCGTTCCGAACGGGCGCAACGCCAGGACTCGGCGTCTCGGATCACTCGATCAGCTTAAGGCTCGCCACCTTGATCATGTCGCCCTGGATCTCGCCAGTCACTTCCACTTTGAGATCGTCTTCTTTCCTCGATGCCTTCAGCGCCGCCAGCGCCTTACGGCTTCCGGCCGGATCGAACTTCAGGAATTTATTGTCGTAAGTGAAGACGCCATAACCGCTTCTTTGGCAAGCCGGCAGGAGCGCGCACTGGCGCGTATGAGCTTCGGCGACAATCATGCCTCCTTCCAGTCGCGGACCCGAAACGATGCGCACCTCGGCCTTCGAAGAGCACATCTGGTCAATCAGAATCCCTTGTACCTGAGCGGCGGATGCCACAGCGGCGAACCCGGCAAGCGCGGCCGGAGCGCACAGACGCCAGCGAACGGACACGATGAACCTCCTGGCCGTTTTTTTAGCATTTCCCGGCCAAGATCGTCAATCGCGTCGCTCCTGTAGGCGCGGCCTCCGGAGGAACGTTACTTCAGCTTGTCGGCTACTTTGGCCAGTGCGGCATTGGCGCACGCGGCGTCTTTCTCGCCGCCCGGCGCGCCGCTCACCGACACCGCGCCGATCAGCTCATTACCCACTTTGATCGGCACGCCGCCCATGGCATTAATGGTCCCGGGCAAAACCGGCGGTGGCGCGGGTGTACCCGGCGGGAGGTTCGCGGGAGGACCGGATGGCCGCCCGAACGCCATGACGCTGTTGGCTTTCATGCGGCCCACTTCCACGGTTGCCGGGCGCGCGCCGTCGTCGCGCAGCATGGCTTTCAAAACATTCGCCCCGTCGACGACCGTCACGGTAACTTTGTAGCCGTTGGCGCGGCACGCCATCATCGCCTCATGCGCGATGGTTTGCGCCACGTCGAGTGTCAGCACTTTCTCGGTGGGAAGGCCTTCCTGGGCCGGCGCGACACCCGCCAGCGCGGCCATAAGAACGAGTGAGCCAGTGAGTTTCATCGGTGGTATTCTCCTGATTAGGATCTGCCTGATTGAAATCCGCGGTTTGGACCGTTAGCTACGGTACCACACTAAAATTAGCGGAACGACGGTCAACCGCGTGCATCTCACGTATTGGGGTGTCACGTTAGGACCCGAAGGAGGGCTGAAGGATGAAATTCTTCAGGCTTGCCGCAGTTAGCTTGCCGATGTTTTTGGTGGGAGCGCTGTTCGCTCAGGAACCGCCGCCGCCACCACCCGCTGAACAAGGACCGCCGCCCGCGCAGGGGCAACAGCCTCCCCCGCCGCCTCTCACTGAGCCTCAACTCGAGGACCTGGTGGCGCCAATCGCACTGTACCCGGATAACTTGCTGAGCGAGATACTGGCCGCCAGCACGTATCCGATCGAGGTGGTGGAAGCGGAGCAATGGCTGCAACAGAATCGAAATCTCAAAGGCCAGGCGCTGATGGACGCAGCCAAGCAACAGAACTGGGATCCCAGCGTCCAGGCCCTGGTGGCTTTTCCGGACGTATTAGCGCGGCTGAATCAGGATATCCGCTGGACTACCGATCTGGGCAACGCGTTCCTCGCGCAGCAGGCTGACGTGATGCACGCGGTGCAAGTGATGCGCATGAAGGCCCAGGCGAACGGGAAGCTCAGATCCACGCCGCAGGAGACTGTCTCGACGGAGACGCAAAACGGGCAGACCGCCATCGCGATTCAGCCCGCCGAGCCGGGCGAAGTCTACGTTCCGTACTACAATCCCGCGTGGGTGTGGGGACCTCCGGTGTATGGGTATTATCCGCCCCTCATCTATCCCGGACTCGACGTCGGATTCTCATTCTGGCCGGGCGTCGACCTGGGCTTTTACTTCGGCGGAGGCTGGGGATTGTGGGGCGGCCTGGGATGGGGCTGGGGACCCAATTGGTTTGGCGGCGGGATCATCGTCAACCCGTATTTCTTCCATCGTTTCGGATTTAACGACTTTCATCCCGGTTTCGGCAATGTCTGGGCCCATAATCCGGCTCATCGGCTGGGTGTTCCTTATCCGAACCGGACGGTCGCGGCTCGATTCGGAGGCGAGGGTGGATTCCGCGGCGCCGCGGCATTCCGGGGCGAGGAGGGTTTCCGCGGGAACGGATTTCGAGGGAACGCGGCGGTTGGTAGGACCGAAGGACATTTTGCCGCGCCCGAGCGTGAGTCCGGCCGTAGCGCCTTCGGCGGCATCCGAAGCGGCAACGAAACCCGCATGCAGAGCGACCATGGATTCTCCAGCATGGGCGGCCACTTCGGCGGGGGCGGGTTCGGCGGATTCCATGGGGGCGGCGGTGGCGGATTCCACGGTGGAGGAGGACGGAGGTAACCAATGACTACAAAACTTGTCACGATTGCTTTCGCCTGCGCCGCGGGCGCGGCATTGGCGCAAACTCCACAGGCGAAGCAGGCGCAAGCCACGTCAGCGCGTTCGACGCCTGCTAAAGTCTCTCAGAAGACTTTCGATTCGCCGCAGGCCGCCACTCAGGCTTTGATCGATGCGGCCTCCCAGAACGATACAGCCGCTTTGCGGATGATTTTAGGATCGTCGGCCAAGGGCATTCTTACTTCCGGCGATGTGAAGCAGGATGAAGCCGAACGCCAGCAGTTCGCCAAAATCGCCAATGAGAAACACCGTTTGGTCGAGTCTTCGATGAATTCGCACATTAGGGTGCTCTTGATCGGCGACCAAGACTGGCCTTTTCCTGTTCCGCTGCTGCACGATGGTAACGTCTGGCGCTTCGATCCGGCGCGAGGCGCCGTGGAAGTGCGGGCGCGCCGCATTGGAGAGCACGAATTGGATGCGATCCAGGCCTGCGCGGCGTTTGTCGGAGTGCAAAATGAGTACGCCGCGAAGAAGCGTTCCGCTGCGGGAACGCAGGTATACGCGGAGACCGTCGCCACCTCGGTTGCGAATTCTCCCGAGATTCCCAAGGAGTTCGCTGAAGCCGCCGGCCCGAAACCCACCCGGCCGTATCACGGTTATTACTTCCGCGTGCTCACCGGGCAAGGCCCGAATGCTCCCGGCGGGCAGCATTCGTACATGCTAACCAAGGGCGCCAAGCCCAGCCAAGGGATGATCGGCGGATTCGCACTGGTGGCTTGGCCGGCGCAGTATGGCGTCACCGGCATCCACACGTTCATTGTGAATCAGGATGGCATCGTTTACGAAAAGGATCGCGGCGCGAAGACAGCCGTTCCCGTCACCAGCTATGATCCCGATCCCACCTGGACCGCGGTGGATTGACCGAGCCGCAATCTACAAACCTCGATTAGAATAAGCGGAGGATGTCGCCCCGCAACCTGCTCCGCATAGTCCTGAGCGTCGTCGTTCTGGCGCTCCTCGGGTTGCGCCTGGCGCAACAATGGCGCTATGAATCCCGCGGCTGGCTGGCGGGAGCCCTGACGCTCGGGGTCTTGTTGCTGGCTTTATTGATCTACCTGATCGCGAGCGCCTTCCGCAAGCCGCGCAAACTGCGCGACGAGGTCCCGAAGCACCCGCTGGGGCTCGAATAGAGCTACCTATGGCAGAGCTTTAATCACCCGCTCGATCTCTTCCGGGCTGATGTAAAAATGCGGTGAAAAGCGCACCCATCCCTGGCGCGGCGCGGCAATGATGCCTCTTTGCTTTAGGTCGTGCACTACTTTGCGGCTATCGATGCCGGGCTTCTGCAGCGCGACGATTCCGGCCCCATTAGCCGGAGTCCGGTCGCCCAGAATCTGATAGCCCTTTTTCATCGCACCCGCCGCCAGTTGATCGGCCAGCCCTTCGATCACCGGCGCGATGCGCTCCACTCCCGCTTCAAGCAACAGTTCGATGGAAGCCTTCAAACCGTGACAGCCGATCGTGTTTAGTGTTCCGCATTCGTAGCGCCCGGCATCCTGCCGCAGCGCCATATCGCGCGAGGCATAATCGTTGTAGCCGGCGACAGTGGTCCAGCCGAATTCCTGGGGAAAGATCGAATCCTGGCGCGATTTCCGGACGTACAGGATGCCGCAGCCCTCCGGCCCGAGCAGCCATTTGTGGCCGTCGGCGGCCAGCGCATCGATATGAGCGGCTTCCACGTCCAGCGGAAACGCTCCCAGGCCCTGAATCGCATCCACAAAAAAGAAGCATCCGCACCGCCGGCAGATCTCGCCAATTGCTTTCAAATCGGCCCGAAAACCGCTGAGGTATTGTACGAAACTGATTGATAAGAGCTTTGCGCCGGTGCAGGCCATCTCGATTTTCTCCAATGGATCGTCATAGGACAGCCATTCTACGTAACACCTTTCAGCTTCCAGGCGTAGCCAGGGGTAGTAATTGGACGGAAACTCCTCGCGAAAAGCCACAATTCGGTCGCCCGGATGCCAGTCCAGCCCTCGGGCTACCATCGATATCCCCTCGGAGGTATTCTTAACCAGCGCAATCTCGCTGCGATTGGCGCCGATCAGGCGCGCGCATGCAACCCTAAGGCCTTCATACGTATCCAACCATCGATCGTAATGCAGCGACCCAAACTGAAGTGCGTCGGCGGCCCATTCCTGCATCGCCTGAGCCGAACGCCGGGGCAGGGGTGCGACGGCCGCGTGGTTCAGGTAAATCAGGTTCTGGGTAACTGGGAATTCCTCCCGGTACTGCCTCCAGAGTGGTTCAGCGGCCACGCTCGTGGGACTGGTATTTTGCTCGAAACCCATAAAGACCACTATACGTATAAAGCATGAAGGTTTATACTCGACTGTAGGAGTCTCTGGATGAAGCGCCTGTTGTCCGCTAGCTTGAGTTTTTCGCTTGCTCTGGCGTTGACTGTGCCGGCTCGCGTTTTCGCTGAGGACCCGGAGAAAGATCCCGACCTGATCGGGAATCGAAACGTCAGCGGGAAGGTTAATTTCTACTCGCTCGAGAAAGAAATTGCCCTGGGCAAACAACTCGCGGCGCAGGTGGAGCGGCAGGCCAAGATTATTAACGATCCGGTGATCGCCGAGTACGTCAACCGCGTGGGTCAGAACCTGGTGCGGAACTCCGACGCCAAGGTTCCCTTCACCATCAAAGTCATTGACAGCGAAGAAGTGAACGCGTTCGCTCTCCCGGGCGGTTTCTTCTTTGTCAACTCGGGTTTGATCATGAAGGCGGATAATGAAGCCGAGCTGGCCGGTGTGATGGCGCATGAAATCGGCCACGTGGCGGCGCGGCATGGAACCAGGCAGGCCACGCGCGGCGAGATCGCGCAACTGGGTATGATCCCGCTGATCTTCATGGGCGGCTGGACCGGTTATGGCATTTATCAGGCCGCCAGCGTCCTGGTCCCTATCGGTTTCCTGCAGTTCTCCCAGCACATGGAATCCGAAGCCGACTTGCTCGGTCTCGAATACATGTACAAAACCGGCTACGATCCAACCGCGTTTGTGGACTTTTTCGAAAAGATCGAGACGCTGGAAAAACGCAAGCCCGGAACCATGGCCAAGGTTTTCTCCACGCACCCGCCTACCGACGCCCGCATCCGCGCGGCCCAGAAGAATATCCAGGAGTATCTCAAGGCCAAGCCCGAGTACGTGGTTAACACCTCTGAATTCAACGATGTACGCGCCCGTTTGATGGCCATGCACAACAAGCGCAAGTTCGATAATCCCGCCGATGCCAACAAGCCCACGCTGCGGCGCGCGCCGGGATCGAGCCCCGGCACCGTAGGGTCCGGCGATGGCAGCGGCAGCAGCACCGATTCCGATGATGACGACCGTCCAACTTTAAAGCGCCGGCCGTCGTCTGATAATTGACAGATCCTTCTCCTAAATCTGTAAACCAGCCCCACGGCCTAAGCCTCCGTGGGGCTTTCTGTTTTATGGACCGGCGGAGTTCACGGAACACGTTCATTTCCCGTACCCCGCCGCCCGGGCCTCGCGTTGCCGCCGGGGATTCGCGTTGCTGTCGCGCTAAAGGTTGATGTCCCGCTAAAGGACGTGGAGTGCTGCCGGTGTTCTTCTGCCGCGGTGCGGCTTAACGACGACATCGACGTCTTGACCGAGCGCCACAAGAAAGCGTAACAGCCGCTCGACCGAGACTTGCCGGAACTCGCCGCGAAGCATTGTGGACACGTCGGGTTGCCGAATGCCGAAGAGCTTCGCAGCCTCAATCTGCGTCAGACCACGCTTCTTGAGAAGCGTATCGATTTTGAAGACGAGCTGCGCTTTTACTAGGTGCTCTTTGGCATTGGGCACACCGATGTCCTCAAATACATTTCCGGTTCCGTTTCGATGTCCCTGTCTATTCATGGCCGCCTCTCCTTTTCAATGCTCTCGGCTTCACGCAGACGCTGCTGGATCAACTCGATTTCCCTCCGCGGCGTGGCACGGCCTGTCTTCGATTTCTTTTGGAACGCATGGAGGACATAAACAGCTCAGGAATACCGTACCGTATACACCGAGCGAAAAGTGTCGCCACGATAGCTCTTTATGATCTCAACCACCCCCGCCCCGGAAAAACCGGTGAGCGTCTTCGCATCTTGGTGTCGGCTTCCAGCCTGCGCGAGATATAGGGCGTAGCCCATGTGGTCCTTCACAGGTCCCGGG
>Ga0335074_10010621_pt1 | contig 12880 bp, 11 predicted proteins | sample Lox_Sample_23_FD_206715 | JGI IMG/M metagenome (GOLD analysis project Ga0335074, IMG submission 206715) | Soil microbial communities from Loxahatchee National Wildlife Refuge, Florida, United States - Lox_Sample_2.3 | ecosystem: Environmental > Terrestrial > Soil > Wetlands | place: USA...
CGCACGATGATCACCAATGGCCGGCACAGAGTCACATACCAGGTACGGCATGTCACCAATTAATTAGCCAACAGGATCACCGAAGGGTCACCATAGCCATTGGGACCCACCGAAGAGTCACATAGCACGCCGTTAAGGGTTCATCAGCTTGCCCACTCTCCGGGGAAGTCCGGGTCGCGGCCGCAACTAGACTCCGATCATGCCCAGACCACGCGTACTTTCAGGCATCCAGCCGACGGCGGACTCCTTCCACATCGGCAACTACCTGGGCGCGCTTCGCCAGTGGGTAACACTGCAGGAGACCCACGACACCTTCTACTGCGTCGTCGACCTGCACGCGATCACGGTGCCGCAGGATCCGGCCGTGCTTCGCCGCCGGACTAGGGTCGCGGCCGCTCAGCTCTTCGCCGCGGGCCTGGACCCGGACATGTCGACGGTATTCGTGCAGAGTCACGTGCCTGAGCACACCGAGCTGGCCTGGGTGCTGGCCTGCATTACCGGCTTCGGCGAGGCAAGCAGGATGGTTCAGTTCAAGGACAAGTCAGCCAAGGGCGGGGCCGAGGCTGCCAGCGTCGGGCTGTTCACCTACCCGATCCTGCAGGCTGCCGACATCCTGATCTATGACGCCGACCAAGTGCCAGTGGGCGAGGACCAGCGCCAGCACCTAGAGCTGACCAGGGACCTGGCCCAGCGGTTCAATACCCGATTCGGCCAGACGTTTGTCGTCCCCGGCCCGTACATCCTGCCGGAAGTCGCCAAGATCGCTGATCTCCAGGATCCAACGATCAAGATGAGCAAGTCTGCGTCGTCGCCGCAGGGCATCATCGATGTGCTCGAGGATCCGGTGTCGATTCGCCGCAAGATCATGAGAGCCGTCACCGACACCGACGTCGAGATCCGCGCCGACGAAGCGGCCAAGCCTGGTGTCACGAACTTGCTGCGCATCTACTCAGCGCTGGCAGGCGAGCCGCTAGCGGACCTGGAGAAGCGGTACGCAAGCGCCGGTTACGGCACGTTCAAGAAGGACCTGGCCGACGTCGTGGTCGACGCTCTGGCGCCCATCCGGGAGCGGACCGAGAAGCTGCTTGCTGACGAGGCTGGCCTTGACCGGCTGCTCGCGGCCGGCGCGGCGAAGGCGCACGTGATCGCCGCCGCGACGATGGCACGAGTGCGGGACAGGGTCGGCTTCCTGCCGTCGGCGATCAGCTAGGCATGCGGCCCGGGCGGCGCAGGGAGGCGTGCGGCCTGGCGGCGGCTGGGCTGATGTGTAACCGCGGAAGCTCCGGGTAGCTGCGCAGCGGCAGGCTTCCACCCCCCCAAACGCCTGCCCAAGGAGTGATCAAGCATGGCTGGGACGCTTCGCGTGCGGCGCAGCCGCGGCGCACTGAGCGGGCTGCTACTCGTGTTGCTTGGCATCTGGGGCGCGCTGGTCCCGTTCGTCGGTCCCTATTTCCATTACGCCTACACGCCTGACCAAGCGTGGCGAGCGACATCGGGCCGGATGTGGCTGGAGGTGCTGCCGGGCGTTGTCGCGCTAGTGGGCGGGCTTGTCGTCCTGGTGAGCCGGTTCCGCCCGTCGGCGCTCATCGGGGCGTGGCTGGCCGCACTGGCCGGCGCCTGGTTCGCCGTCGGCGGCCTTGTAGCCGGGCGCTGGTCGAGCCTGCCGACCGCTGGCATGCCAGTTGGCGGGACCACCAGGTCGCTGCTAGAGCAGGTCGGCTTCTTCACCGGCCTCGGCGTCGTGATCGTGTTCCTGGCCGCGCTGGCGCTCGGCCGGTTCACCGTTGTGGCGGCCGGCGACACTGCGGCAGTCGGCGAGGCGAAGGCCAATGAGGTTAAGCCGCGCGGCACCACTAGGTCCCGGATCAGGCCGGTCAAGGTCTTCTCCGGTCGGTCTCGCGACCCCGAGAAGGCCGAGGCGGCGCCAGCCCAATCTCGCTGACGCGGTCTCGGTCGCTGACGCGGTCTCGGTGTTGGCAGCCGCGTGTTACTGGAACGGCTCGCATCGCACTGAGCTACTACGAGGTACGTCGTGTTGCCGTCGGCCGACGGCGGCGCGTTCTGAGCAGCCCGCCGAGTCCCACGGCTGCGATGACCACGCCGCCGGCCGCAAGTGCGTAGTTACCCGCGCCGTTACTACTGCCTGGCGGCGGGCTGGACGGCGCAACTCTGGCGGGCTTGGCGACGTGGCGCGCGGGTGTGACGGCCGCGGTAGTGGCGAGTGGGGGTACCAGGGTGCCGACCGGCCTGACCCGGCCGTTCATGGCAAATCCCCAGTTGAGCAACTGCTCGGCCGATGTGATTTCCTGGAGCGAGGTGCAGTGCAGCACCGTCGCGATCAGCGTCACGCCGTTACGTCTGGCCAGCCCGACGTAGGTCGCCTCGGAGCTCACAGTCCAGCCGATCTTGCCGCCAATGCCGCCGCGGTATCGGGTGAGCAGGTAGTTCTGGTTGACCAGCGTCTCCCAGTCGCCTGGCTTCAGCTCGAGCCTGGCGGAAAGGGTGGAGTCGTACTTCATGAACGCGGGCATCGCCAGCGCCTGCCGGGCAATGAGCGCCTCATCGTAGGCAGATGTGACCTGGCCGGCCGCCGGCAGGCCGTTCGGCACCTTGGCCACGACGTCATAGGCCTGCAGATGCCGGGCCTCGGCATTGATAAGCGCCATGCCCCTCGCGAGTGAGCCGGTGCTCTGGGCAAGGGCGACAGCGGCGTCATTGGCAGAAATCAGCAGCAGGGCCCGGAACAGGTCGGACACCAGGTAAGCGCGGCCCGTGATCAGGAAGGCGGAGGTCGGCTGCTGCGAGGTCGCGAGCCTGCTCGCGACGATCAGGCCGTTCGGGTTGAGGAGCGGAATCAGCGTGACGGCCGTCAGCACCTTGAGCGTGCTCGCCGGTCCGAACTCGCCATGCGGATCCTTGGCAGCCAGCACCTGGCCGGTATCGGCATTGGCAATGACCCAGGCGGAGGCCGGTATGTCGGGCAGCGGCCTGGCGCCACGGGCCGGCTCGTTGACCACCTCGCCGCGGCTCGCCATCAGCGGGCCGCCGACCCTGTGCGCAGCTCCACTGTCAAGGGTGGGCACGCTGGCGGGCTGCGTCGTAGCGGTTGCCTGGCCTGGGCTCGCTTCCTGTGCAGCGAGATCGACGTGGCGAGCGGACGTCGGCCGGGCCGTCGGGGCACCTCCGGTGGCTGGCGCAGCAAGCGCGGTCGGAAGAGAGAGGGCGGTGAGCGCCGTACCGACGGCCAGCGCCGCCAGCGAGCGAACGCGAGTCCTCATCGGTACCTCTGATCTCCGCAGTGAGCTGACCGTTACGCACTGTGACATTGCCCGCGCGTATTGCCTTTGCTACGCGGCATATTTGGGTTAAAGCGTGCAAAGTCATGATGAAGCGACGGGACTTTGCGAAAGCTTTGACGGGCGAAGCCGGCCAGTTGGGCTACCGATTCGCTGCCCTGACACCGCGGTTGGGCGTGAGTTGTCGACTGAGGCCCTTCTTTAGGGGCCGCACTAGCTAAGTCACGCCCAATGCGAAGCGCGCATCAGCATCGACCGGTCCTAGTGCCGCGGCAGTCCGCCCGTGTGGCGGTGGCTGAGCGTGGTGCACTTCACAACAATCCGGCCGGCCTGCGCGCCGTAGGCTTGAGGCATGAGTCGTATGTCGGAGTCCGGCGCGCCGATCGAGAGTGTCTATGGCCCAAAGGACGTGCAGAACGTCGATCCGGTGACCGACCTCGGCGAGCCTGGCGCTTTCCCGTTCACCAGGGGCGTCTACCCGACCATGTACCTGACCCGGCCGTGGACGATGCGTCAGTACGCGGGCTTCTCTACGGCCGCAGACTCCAATCGCCGGTATCACCAGCTCATCCAGGCCGGTACCACCGGCCTGTCGGTCGCTTTCGACCTGCCGACTCAGATGGGCTACGACTCCGACGCTGAGCAAGCCAGAGGCGAAGTCGGCAAGGTTGGCGTGGCGATTGACTCGCTGGACGATATGCGCCTGCTGTTCGATGGCATCCGGCTCGATCAAGTGTCCACGTCGATGACCATCAACGCGCCAGCCGCATTGCTGCTCCTGCTCCACCAGCTGGTCGCCGAGGAGCAGGGGGTGTCCGCGGCCGCGATCTCAGGCACGATCCAGAACGACATCCTGAAGGAGTACATCGCCCGGGGCACCTACATCTATCCGCCGAAGCCGTCGCTGCGACTAGTTGCCGACACCTTTGCGTATTGCCGCGCTGAGATTCCGCGCTGGAACACGATCTCGATCTCCGGATATCACATGGCCGAGGCCGGGGCGACGCCCGTCCAGGAGATCGCATTCACGCTGGCAAACGCGCGCGAGTACGTCCGCACCGCGATTGACTCAGGCCTGGCCGTCGACGAATTCGCCCCGCGGCTCTCGTTCTTCTTCGTGGCCCGCACGACGCTGCTCGAGGAGATAGCGAAGTTCCGCGCGGCCCGGCGCCTCTGGGCGCACATCATGCGGGATGAGTTCGGCGCGCGCGACCCGCGGTCGCAGATGCTCCGGTTCCATACCCAGACGGCGGGTGTCCAGCTCACCGCGCAACAGCCCGAGGTGAACCTGGCCCGAGTGACTCTGCAGGCCCTCGCTGCGGTACTTGGCGGCACCCAGTCCCTGCACACCAATGCCTATGACGAGGCGATCGCGCTGCCCACCCAGAAGGCCGCGACGCTAGCGCTGCGGACTCAGCAGGTGCTTGCCTTTGAGACTGACCTGACCTCGACGGTTGATCCGCTCGCTGGCTCATACGCCATCGAGGCTATGACCGACGACGTCGAGGCCCGTGCGCGCGAGCTGATGGAGAAGGTGGCCGAGCTCGGGGGCGCTGTTGCCGCCATCGAGCAAGGCTTCCAGAAGGCCGAGATCGAGCGGTCGGCTTACCGGATCGCACGAGAGGTCGATTCCGGCGAGCGCAAGGTCGTTGGCGTCAACGCCTATGCCAGCGACCACGAGGAGCCTTACGAGCCGCTCCGGGTCGATCCGGCGATCGAGCTGCAGCAGGCCGCGCGGCTGGCCGAGCTTCGCGGCCGGCGGGACTCGGCTGAAGTGACGCGCCGCCTATACGAGGTCAGGCGGGCCGCCGCGGGCGACGTCAACATGCTCTACCCGCTGCGCGAAGCGCTGCGAGCGCTTGCCACGATCGGCGAAATCAGCGACGCGCTGCGCGACGTATGGGGTGTCTACCATCCGCCCGAGGTCTACTAGCGCCTGTTGCGATAGCCGTGCACGTCGGAAAGGCGGTTGACGCTCGCCGGCCTCCGATGCTCGGATGACATGCGATGAACACTAGGCAGATGCACCCCTGCAGTATCCCGGTCGACGGCGACCTTGTACGGCGGCTGATCGATGGGCAGTTCCCGCAGTGGGCGGGGCTGGCGATGGAGCGGTTCCCGTCCGGCGGCACGGTCAACGCCATATACCGGCTGGGCGACGACATGCTCGTGCGGCTGCCGCTGACCAAGGGCGGAGCCGGCGACGTGTCGCTGGAGCGGGAGTGGCTACCCCGGCTCGCGCCTCTTCTGCCCAGGCACGTCCCGGAGGTGCTCGGGGACGGAGCGCCCGTCGAGGAGTATCCGTGGCCGTGGTCGGTGTACCGGTGGCTGGCCGGGGGAAATCCCGAACCGGGAGCCCTGATCGAGCCCGTGCTGCTCGCCAAGGACCTGGCCGAGTTCGTGGCTGCGATGCGGAGCATCACGCTGCCGGGTGCGCCGCAGGCCCACCGCGGCGGGCCAGTTGCCTCGCTCGACGCGGACACCAGGTCGGCGATCGAGGAACTGCGCAGGATCCCGCAAGAGGGCGTCGACTGTGATGCCGCCACGGCCGTATGGGAGGAGGCATTGCGCGCCCCTGGCTGGAACGGGCCGCCGGTGTGGCTGCACGCCGATCTCATGCCGGGCAACCTGCTGGTTGATGGCGGCAGGCTGACTTCGGTCATCGACTTCGGGTGCGTGGGCGTGGGCGATCCGGCCTGCGATCTGTTCCCTGCGTGGAATCTGCTGCCGGCCAATGCGAGGGACGTCTTCCGCGAAGCGCTGGGCGTCGACGGCGCGACCTGGACCCGCGGCCGCGGCCGGACGCTCTCGCAGGCGCTGATCGCGCTGCCGTACTACCGGGAGACGAATCCGGCAATGGCGGGCAACGCCCGGCACGTGATCCGGACGGTGCTGCGAGAGGGCTGAAGCGAGAGAGCTGAAGACGGTGTCCCGGAAGCGTCCGGAACGAGCCGCTCCGCGACAATCCCGCATCCTCAGCGGACGTGCAATCCCAGGCGGTACCATGCTGACCAGTAGAGCGAAGTCGTAAGCGATCGACCAGAACGTTCGGGGCGCCAGTCGGCGCCTCGCTGATCTTGTCGGATAGCGGTTGTTGCTTGCGAGCAGGATCACGGGTTGCCCGGCGCGCGTGCCAAGGTTTGGCAGCTGAAACGGCTGGTAGCTAAGGGCGCGAGCGGGGAACAACCTACCTGGCACATATCCGGTGCGAGGGACGCCGGAGCAGTTCTGGAGCGGGCATGTTACCGGGCACAGGCCCGGGATCCGACGCCATTGGCGCATTGTCGTGATCCCGGACTGGCCTCGCTTGCTAGCGGACTGGAGTGTGTTCGAGGTTCAGATGGATAAGCCGCTAAGCGCCGACAGCAAGCGGCGCACAACAGCAGCCCGGAGAGCCGACGAGGTAAGTCTCAACGGGGAGGCAGTTAATGGCCGAGCGTGACCTCGAGGGTGAACTCGACGCGTTCCTCGCCGGGCACCAGCCGGAGCTCATCGAGTTCCGGCGGGATCTGCACGCGCATGCCGAGACCGGGTACCACGAGTACCGGACCACCAGGCGCATCGCGCTCCGCCTGGAGGCCGCTGGCCTGAAGCCGGCCATTCTCCCGAAGGGCACTGGGCTGATCGTCGACATCGGGGACGGCCCTGCCGACGCTCAGGTCGTGGCGCTGCGCGCCGACATCGACGCGCTCCCGATCAACGACGAGAAGGACGTGCCGTACCGGTCGCTCAACCGGGGCGCGTGCCACGCGTGCGGGCACGACGTGCACACGGCCATCCTGCTCGGCACGGGGCTGTTCCTCGCTCGTACGGCTGCCGCGCGGGCGCTGCCGGGCAAGGTCCGGCTGATCTTCCAGCCCGCCGAGGAAGTGCCCGGCGGGGCAATCGACGTGATGGCGGCCGGCGGCATTGCCTCAGTCGACCGCATCTTCGCGCTGCACTGCGACCCGCGCCTCGACGTCGGCAAGATCGGCACCAGGACCGGGCCGATCACCGCTGCCTGCGACAAGCTGACGGTCAAGGTCACTGGCCCGGGCGGGCACACGGCGCGCCCGCACCTGACCGCTGACCTGGTGTTCGCTCTCGGGAAGATCATCACCGAGCTGCCGGCGGCGTTGTCTCGCCGGGTAGACCCTCGTTCCAGCCTGAGCCTGGTCTGGGGCCGGGTAAGCGCGGGCTCGGCTGCTAACGCGATCCCCGACGACGGCATCGTCGAGGGTACTGTCCGGTGTCTCGACGATGCCGCCTGGCACGAGGCGCCGGACCTAGTCAAAGCGCTGCTGGAGTCGGTGGCGAGCGCTTACGGCGTGGTTCCGGAGATCAGTTACCAGCGCAACGTCCCGCCGACGGTCAATGAGGCGATCAGCACCGCCATGTTCGAGGCCGCCGCGGACCGGGTGCTCGGGCCTGATGCGATCACCGAGGCGCCGCAAAGCCTGGGCGGCGAGGATTTTGCCTGGTACCTGGACTCCATCCCGGGCGCACTGGCCAGGCTAGGCACGCGCACGCCCGGATCGGCCGCTGATTTCGACATTCACCAGGCCGTGTTCGACGTCGACGAGCGGGCGATCGGCTATGGCGTTCGCCTGATGGCGGCAACGGCGCTGACGGCGATGCTAGACGGCGGCACCGTCGCGCCCGGCGCCATGCCCGGCGCGACAGCTAGCCGGCCCCGGCCAACTCACGCTGCGCTGGCCTCAGCTACTGAAGCGGGCTAACCGCCCGCGACGCACGGGCGCATGCGCAGCCAGCTGACATAGTCTGCGGGTGCCCCGGCCGTCTCCGCAGCGTCGGCGATCATGCCGAGGTAGCCGGCCGACGGCAGGCCGCCCTCGTAGTCGTTGAGCACGTAGAGCCACGCGAGCACGTCACCGTCGAGCGTGCTCACCCGCACCTTGGACTTGCGGTAGTAGCCCAGATCGGCGCCGTCCCACTGGTCGAGCGCAGCCTCGTCGGCTTCGGATACCTCGTAGAGCACTACGAAAACGCGCTCGTCCTTATCTTCGACGACCGTGGGCAGCGCGCCCTGCCAGCCGAGCTCAGCGCCGCCGAAGGTCAGCCGCCAGCCTTCCAGCCAGCCGCTGCCCTGCTGCGGCGAGTGGGGGCAGCGGCGCGCCATCTGCGCCGGATCCATATTGCTGCCGTATGCCGCGTATATCGCCACGAATGACAAGGGTACGAGGCCCGCAGCGAAGATGCTGGCCAACCGGATCGCCCGCCGGCCCGATTGGCAGCCTGTGCCGATGAGCCGTGCCCGGCCTGGATAGGACAGAATGGGAAAACGTGAGCCAGCCGCACACGAGCATCGCCATCATCGGCGGCGGGCCAGGTGGCTATGAGGCTGCCCTGGTCGCCGCGCAGCTCGGCGCAGAGGTGACCGTCATCGAACGGGACGGCCTCGGTGGCGCCTGCGTGCTGACCGACTGCGTTCCGTCGAAGACCCTCATCGCCACGTCGACGATGATGGCAGCGATCGAAGGTTCCGCGAGCCTGGGGATCAGGGTTAATGCGGACGGGAACGAGGCCGCCCTCATCGATGCACCCCGCCTGTACGCGCGGGTGCAGTCGCTGGCGAGGGCACAGTCCGCCGACGTTGCCTCCCGGCTGTCGGCCGAAGGGATCAAGGTCGTGTCGGGCACCGCCCGTCTCAGCGGCCCGCATCATGTCGTGGCCGGTGATACCGAGATCGAGGCCGATGCGGTGCTGATCGCAACCGGTGCGCAGCCGCGGGTGCTGCCCGGCTCGGAACCAGATGGTGAGCGGATCCTCACCTGGCGGCAGCTGTACGACCTGGATACCTTGCCGCCTGAGCTGATCGTCGTCGGCTCCGGTGTCACCGGCGCCGAGTTTGCCAGCGCCTACCAGGCGCTCGGCTCGCAGGTGACGCTGATCTCCTCGCGAGACCGCATGCTGCCGCATGAGGACGCGGACGCCGCAATGGTCGTCGAGGACGTGTTCCGCCGCCGGGGCATGACGGTGCTCAGCAAGTCCAGGGCCGAACGGGTCACCCGGACCGGTGATGGTGTCACGGTCAGGCTGAGCGACGGCCGGACGGTCCGCGGCACGCACTGCTTGCTGACTGTGGGGATGGTGCCGAACACCGGCGGCCTCGGGCTCGCCGAGGCTGGCATCGCGGTAGACGCACGGGGATTCGTGCCGGTCGACAAGGTCTCGCGGACGTCCGCGCCAGGCGTTTACGCGGCCGGCGACTGCACCGGGGTGCTGATGCTTGCGTCGGTCGCGGCCATGCAGGGCCGGATCGCGATGTGGCATGCCCTCGGCGAGGCGGTCAAGCCGCTGCGGCTCAGTAACGTTGCCGCGACTATCTTCACCGATCCGGAGATTGCCACGGTCGGCGTTCCGGAGAAGGCTGTCGCGTCCGGCGAGATGCCGGATGCGGTGGTGGTTAAGCAGCAGCTGGCGACCAACCCGCGGGCCAAGATGCAGGGCTTCCGTGATGGCTTCGTCAAGCTGATCGCCCGCCGCAGCAGCGGGACCGTGCTCGGCGGGGTGATCGTGGCGCCGCGGGCCAGCGAGCTGATCCTGGCCGTGTCCCTCGCGGTGGAGCGACAGCTGAGCGTCGACCACGTTGCGCACACCTTCGCCGTGTACCCGTCGCTGTCCGGCAGCCTGACCGAGGCCGCACGCAAGCTGATGCAGCCAGCCGAGGGTCTTTCGGACTAGGGCCCGGTTTTTTACGTTCACGCCCCAGCCGACGGGATTCGCCCGATCGTTTTAGCTGGTGGGGCGGTCCTGAAGTAGCCCGGCGATGAGTAGCCCGACCATGCGCCGCGCGTTGTAGCGCGAATCGCCGTCGACGCCGACGCAGAGGTTACCGACCGCGCGCAACAGCCCGTAGGCATCCACGTCGGGGCGAATCTCTCCTGCGGCGGCAGCGGCGTCCAGTAGCTGAGCGCAGACGGGCACTAGGCGGTCGAGAAAGTAGGCATGCAGAGTCTCGAACCGGGCCTTCTCGGCCTGCAGCGCGGCGGCGAGGCCGTGCTTGGTGACCAGGAAGTCGACGAAGAGATCGATCCACCGCGTCAGGGCGGCGTGCGGCGTGCTGCTGCTCGCCAGGAGCGCCGGCCCGGCTTCGGCGCACGCCTCAACCTGGTGGCGATAGACAGCGATGACGAGGTCTGCCCTGGTCGGGAAATGGCGGTAGATCGTGCCCATCCCGACTCCAGCGGCCGCAGCGATGTCGCGTACCGGCGCTTCTACGCCGGAGACGACGAATACTGCGGCGGCGGCGTCGAGCAAGGTCTGCTCGTTGCGTCGCGCGTCGGCTCGTTTCCGCGGGGACGCCGGGCTCACTGGTGGTGCATCGGTGCCGGACACCGTGTCGGCTTCCTCCCGCCGCTCAGTTGCAAAGCGGAGCAGCGCTCCGTATTATGAGCGGAGCAACGTTCCGCTTAGTCACGATACCAGGCGAGGAGGAGCCCATGTCGCGCGCGACCAGAGTGCGGTTCGGGATCGCGACCGCTCCGCAACAGGTCAGCTACCACGACGTCCTGCGGGTCTGGAAAGAGGCCGACGCGATCCCGCAGATCGAGCATGCGTGGCTGTTCGATCATCTCCTGCCGATCGCCGGCGACTTGAGCGGGCCAATTTTCGAGGGCTGGACTCTGCTCTCGGCACTCGCCGCGCAGACCGAACGGCTTCGGCTCGGGCTGCTGGTGACCAGCAACCGCTTCCGTCCGCCGGCGATGCTGGCCAAGATCGCCGCGACTGTCGACGTCGTATCCGGCGGCCGGCTCGACTTTGGCATCGGCGCCGGCTCGCGACCCAGCATCCCGTGGGCCCGGCGCGAGTACGACGCATACGGATTGCCGTACCACGACTCCGCCTCTGCTGTCGGGAGTCTCGCTGAAGCGTGCACGGTCATCCGCCGATTGTGGACCGAGGCCGAGCCGTTCGACTTCGACGGCGCCTACCTGCATCTGACGGGCGCGTTCTGCAATCCCAAACCCGTCCAGCGACCGTATCCGCCGATCCTGATCGGGGGTCGCTCAACCGCGACGCTGCGCGTTGTTGCCGAGCATGCCGACGTGTGGAACATGCCCGGCGGTGACATCGACGACGCGACCAGTCGCAGCGCTCTGGTTGACCAGTTCTGCGCCGAGATTGGCCGCGACCCCGCGTCGATCACCCGGTCCATCATCCTGCCGGTCTCCTACGACGAGCCCGGTAGGACACGGGAAGCGATCGCGAAAGCCATCGACGCCGGCTTCTTGCACCTTGTCCTCTCGTTGCATTCCCCCTATCCGGAGGACGTCGCGCACTGGGTCGCGGCCGAGCTCGTCAACGAAGTGGACTCGGGCGTCGTCTAGCGGCCGGGTTCTTGCGGCGCGGGAGGTGGCGCCGCAAGAAGGACTCTGAGCTGGCGAATCGCATTCAGCTCGGGCAGCGCCTAGGTTGAGGGTCAGTCGAGATCGGCGTCCGAGGAAGCCGGATTAGCCCTGGGCGCGGAGCTGATCGACGTAATGTCAATGACCTCGATTGCAAAGTCGTTCGGGCCAGGCTCGCCGCCGGAATCCGCGGGGCGCGGGCCGGGTAGTGCCCGCAGGCCGATCGGGCTCTCCTCGGCATGAACCGCCGCGGGCAAGGCCGGCGTCGGGCGGAGTGCCAGTTCCAGTCCCCTGGGCGCCGGCACGATCTCTGGGTTGCCGGGGTACCAGGGCAGTGGCTGCTGCTTGGCCGAGTCGGTCGTCCACGCGATGGCGAGCGCACCGCCGACCAGGCCAAGGATCATTCCGAGGAAGAATCCACCGAGATTCGAGGTGACCCAGGAGCCGAGCGCCAGCACCATCGCTAGCAGCGCATAGAAGGTCCGCTGAGCGGGGCTGAACCACAACAGGACGCCGCACAGCAGCAACATCACCGGAATGAGATAGCCCGCCAGCCCCTGGGTCCCGATATGAATGACGACATCGAGCGGGCCCTGCTCGGAACTAAGGATCTCGCACGCGCCAGCGCTGACCAGGAGACCGCCCCAGAACGGGCGGGTACATCGCCAGAGCCGGAACGCACGGCGAGCGTCGCGCAGCAAGACCGCCATGGCCGCCGGGAGCGGGCTATGTCTCGGCAGAGGGCCGCGCTTGGGTCGTCGGCTTTCGGGTCGGATGCCGCCCGCGCGTGGGCGGCCGCTTTCGAGCGCCAGGCGTTCAGATGGTCGGAGTACAGCCGCCCGGTGAATCGACGGCGGGCGCACGGTTGACCGGCGTACAGGCGCCTGGCGCACAGGCCGGGGGCGTGCAGGCCGGTGCTGATCGGGTGCGGGTTGCTCATGTGCGCCGCGCTCCACGGGACGGCCGCCTTCGCGTGAGCGGCGCCGAAGTAGCCGGCCGCGGTCAGAAGCCTGAGGCCGGCGTTCTGGTGCGCCCCGGTCGGGGAACTCGCCGAGATCGTTTGGGCGGGGGCGGCGTTCGGGTGCGCCGCGGCCCGGGAACTCGCCGGGTGCGTTCGGGCGGGAGCGGCGTTCGGGCGCGCGACGTGGCGGTAGCTGGCCGCCGTCGGATCGGCGTTGTTCGGGTGGGCGGCGTTGTTCGGGTGCGCGGCGGCCCGGGAACTCGCCGGGTGCGTTC
>Ga0335074_10010622_pt1 | contig 12880 bp, 9 predicted proteins | sample Lox_Sample_23_FD_206715 | JGI IMG/M metagenome (GOLD analysis project Ga0335074, IMG submission 206715) | Soil microbial communities from Loxahatchee National Wildlife Refuge, Florida, United States - Lox_Sample_2.3 | ecosystem: Environmental > Terrestrial > Soil > Wetlands | place: USA: Florida...
AGCGGGCGCTGCGACTGCGCCGCAAGCCTGCGGGTGATCTCGCTGGAGGCAGCGGCCAGCATGTTCGCCAGCACCTGCGGCCGCGCCCTCGCGGCCTCGACCACCACGCTGAGGGCGGCGGCGAGGCCGCCGTACGGGCTGTGGACGGGCACTGCCACTACCAAGTCGGGCAGCGTGATCTGACCGACAGCGACGGCGTAGTTGTTCTGCCGGACCTGGGCGAGCTTGCGGCGCAGCTCGGCCGGGTCCGTGACCGTGAGCGGCGTGAACCGCTCGAGGGGACGCCGGAGCGCCTCCTCCTGGGTCTCACGGTCGGCGAAGGCCAGCAGGACCAGGCCGGTGCCGGTGGCGTGCAGCGGGAACCGGTCGCCCGCCTTCCCGTTCGTCGGGTGCGTGGCGCAGGCCCTGATTGCTTCGACGTAGACGACCTGCATGCCGTCCCTGACCGCCAGATGGACGTTGCCCCTGGTGCGGTGGTGCAGGTCGTCCAGCACCGGGAACGCCGCCTCGCGGAGGTCAAGCCCGCGCGGCGCCAATGCTGCCAGCTCCAGCAGACGGAGGCCGATCGAGTAGCAGCCGCTCTGATCTCGCTCCAGGGCGCCCCAGCTCAGCAGCTCGTGCACCAGCCTATGCGTCGTCGACAGGCTCAGCCCTGACCGCCGGGATATGTCGCTGAGCGACAGCGCCCGGTTCCGCGGCCCGAACGCGTCGAGGACCGCCAGCAGACGGCCGGCCGCATTCGTGTGACTCGCATGTTCAGATTGTGTTGTTGCCTCTGCGGAGGCTTCGAGCAATTCTGACATGCTCCACCCTCGCTTTAGCGTCGTAGGACGAAGCCTGACATTTAATGCGGCCGAAACAATGCTGGCACGCGGTGCCCGGTTCTGCAAGAAGTGAGCGATTTCCAGCGGAGGTTTGCGGGAGCACAGCACGAACCGCTGGTGAACAGCCGGCCGGCATCTCCCTTTCGCCGGACGGAAGCGCTGTGGACGGGCGCGGGGCCGGTCGCGGAAGCTGAGCCCGTTATTAGTGCGGCAACACAAGCCTCGCACTGCCTTGAGGTCTGCCGAACCGCGTAACCCGGACCGGGCGGCGCGGCCCGCGCAACCGCCTGTCCATACCGGGAGCCTTTCTATAGCGGGAGCATTGACGTGAGACCCAAGATCTGCCTGAGACGCAACGCAAGGGTGTCAGCCCTGCGGGTGGCGTCTGTCATTCTCGCGACGGCCCTAGCGGTTTCGCTGGCCGCCTGCGGGTCGAGTAAGAGCTCGCCTCCCTCCAGCAGTTCGTCGAAGAGCGGCGGATCGCTGACCGTGCTGGAAGGCGACAGCTTCGCCGGCTCGTGGCCGGGCCTGGACCCGGCTACCGACACCGACGGCGCCGCGAACATGAGCTACATGGACTCCATCTTCGGGGAGCTGTTCGAGCTGACCACCGGCGGTAAGGAGACCGGCGACCTGGCCACTGGCTACAGCTTCACCAACGGTGGCAAGACCGTGAACATCACCCTGCGTCAGGGGGTGAAGTTCTCCGACGGTACGCCGTTCAATGCGGCCGCCGTGGTCTACAACTGGAAGCGCGACCTGACCGCGACCTGTACCTGCAAGCCGACCTTCGCCCAGAAGGCCCCGCCGGTGATCACCGCGACCGGGCCGTACAGCGTCTCGCTGACCCTGACCTACGTGGACGCGCCGTTCATCAACGCGCTGCAGGGCAGCGTGTTCAACTGGATTGCCTCGCCGACCGCGATCAAGAAGATGGGCGAGAAGGCATTCGCGCTCAAGCCGGTCGGCGCCGGCCCCTTCACCGTGGTCACCGACACTCCGGACTCGCTGCTGGTGCTGAAGAAGAACCCGCACTACTGGCAGAGCGGCCTGCCCTACCTCAGCAGCCTGACCTTCAAGTCGGTCAGCAGCGACGAGGCCGCGCTGACGGCCATGGAGTCCGGCGCCGGACAGGCCTACGAGGGCATGTCGACGCCGCAGCTGGTGTCGGCCTTCAAGGCGAAGTTCCAGACGACGGCGGAGCCATCGACCTCGCCGTACGACATCCAGCTCAACACCAAGATCCCGCCGTTCAACAACATTAAGGCCAGGGAAGCGATCTACTACGCCACGAACGCGGCGCTGCTGGATAAGAGCCTGTTCGGCGACACCTATCCGGTCGGCGAGTCGTTCACGGCTCCTGCCGGGCTGTTCTACGAGCAGACCGTGCCCGGTTACATCACCTATGACCTGGCCAAGGCCAAGGCCCTGGTGAAGTCACTTGGCGGGCTGAGCTTCCAGCTCGGCACGATCAGCGTGCCGACCGCCACCGAGATGGACACTGCCATCCAGACCGAATGGCAGGCGGCCGGGATGAAGGTGAGTCTTGCCAGCTGGGACCTGACCGGGCTCATCGGGGCGTTCACTGGTGGCAAGTGGCAGTCGATGCTGCAGACGGCGGGCGCCTATGACCCCGGTACCGGCGTCGGAGTGTGCTTCCGGTTCTGCTCGACGTCGCCGTTCACCGGCGTGTGGAGCACCACCCTCGACAATCTGCTGCTTGGCGCGGCCGGAACGATCAACCCGGCCACCCGGAAGACGCTGTATGACGAGGCCGCTGAGTACATCGCGAAGAACGCCGACGGGCCGTTCCTGTTCCCGATCGCCGGCTACAACATCGCGGACCACGGTGTCGGCGGGCCAGGCCTGAACTCGCCGCTGCCGGTCACCGACGTGAACCCGGAGATTCTCTGGCAGTACGTCTACAACACCAATAAGTCATGAGGTCCGGTTCGTTGCCGATATGAGTAGCACTTCGGTCCCAGTCCAGCCGGCTAGCCGGCCAGGCGGCGCGGTCGCGCAGCGCCTGGCCGGCCTCGCCCGGTCCCCGGCTCTGCGGCTGAGCGGCCGGCGACTGCTGGCCGCGATCCCGGTCCTCTGGGGTGTCACGCTGCTGTCGTTCCTGGTCATGAACGCGCTGCCCGGCGACGCGGCGTCGGCGATGCTGGGGATCAACGCCACCCCGGCGGAGCTACGCGCGTTCAGCATCCAGCTGCACCTCAACGAGCCGCTCTGGGTCAGGTACGGGCACTGGCTGGCCGGCGTCGTGACCGGCAACCTGGGCCAGTCTCTTGCCTCCGGCCACCAGTCGGTCGCGTCGATCATCGGCCAGCGGCTGCCGGTGACGCTCGAGCTGGTCGTCTACGCGCTCGTGATCACCCTCGTCGTGTCGATCCCGCTAGCCGTGCTGTGCGCACGCTGGCCGCGCGGCATCATCGACCGGCTGTCCATGCTGTTCAGCATGGGGAGCATCTCCATAGCCCCGTACGTGCTGGCGCTGCTGCTGATCATCGTCTTCTGCGTTGACTCGCATGTCTTCCCGTCGATCTACTCGCCGACCAGCACGGTCGTCGGCAACCTGCGGAACTACACGCTGCCGAGCATCGTCCTCGCGGTGCCGCTGGTCGGCTTCTATACCCGGTTCCTGCGAGCCGACCTGCTCGAGCAGATGCAGTCCGAGGACTACATCGTGACCGCGCGCGCCAAGGGCGTCAGCGAGTGGCGGGTGCTCACCAGGCATGCGCTGCGCAATTCGTTCATCGGGCTGCTGACCGTCATCGGCCTCAACCTCGCAACGCTGATCGGCGTGACAGTCATCGTGGAGCAGATCTTCTCCCTGCCCGGCATCGGCTTCGAGTTGCTGAACGCGATCAGCAACCGCGACGTGCCAGTGGTCGAGGGCATCGTGCTCGTCTTCGGGATTGCCGTGGTTCTTGCCAACCTGCTCACCGACCTGCTCTACGGTGTCCTCGACCCAAGGATCCGACATGTCGCTTCCCGCCGCTAACATCCTGACGACGGCGTCGGTGGCGCCGGCCGCCGAGGTGGCCGGCCCGGCGGCGGGGCGCAGGTGGGTGCGCAACCTGGAGATCGCCGTCCCCGCGACGATCCTGATCCTGCTGCTGTTCTTCTGTTTCATCTGGCCGATGGTCTACCCGGTGCCGAAACCAGTTGGCGGCTCGCTCACGACCGTAAACCTGCCGCTGTGGTCGAAGGGCCATATCTTTGGCACCGACATAGTCGGCAACGACGTGATGTCGCGCATCCTCTATGGCGGACGGGTGTCGTTCGAGGTCGCGGCCGGCGTGCAGGCCATCGGCCTGGTGGTCGGCGGGCTGGTCGGGCTGGTGGCCGCCTACCGCGGCGGCTGGACCGACGCAGTGCTCATGCGCATCCTCGACGTCTTCATCGCGTTCCCGTCGCTCGTGCTCGTCCTGGCGATCGCCGATAGCCTAGGGCCCAGCGAGACGCACGTGATCTGGGCGCTGTCCGCGTTCAGCATCCCGGCGTTCGCGCGCGTGTCCAGGGCTGCCGCCCTGCGCCTGCGCGACCAGCCGTTCGTCGTCGCCGCGCGACTGTCGGGCTCAAGGCCGTGGCGGATCATGTTCCAGCACCTGGTGCCGAACATGCTGCCCCAGCTGCTGACGTTCAGCATGCTTGGCGCCAGCCTCACCATCATCCTGGAGGGCGCGCTCGACTTCCTCGGCTACGGTATTCCGCAGCCGACGGCGAGCTGGGGGAACATGATCGCGTCGGGGGAGAGCTTCATCTCCGTCTATCCGCGCTACGTGGTCGTGCCCAGCATCTTCCTGCTGGTGACGGCCATATCGCTGAACCTGCTCGGCGACGGCCTGCGGGCGCGCTGGAACGTGCGCTGATGGACGCGCCTGCGACGGCGGCCGTTCCGGACGGTCAGTCAGCCATGCACCTCGCCCCTGCGCCGCTGCTTGAGGTGTCCGGCCTGCAGGTCACCTTCCATGCCAGGGACACGAGCATCTATGCCGTGCAGGGCATCAGCTATACCGTCGAGCCGGGCCAGACGCTCGCGATCATCGGCGAATCTGGCTCCGGCAAGACCGTCAGTGCCCAGGCCATCATGGGCCTGCTGCCCGGGTCGGCGAGCGTGGCGGGCTCTGTCAGGTTCAGAGGCGAGGAACTAGTCGGCCTGAGCCAGCGGGACATGCGCGGCCACCGCGGCCGTAGCTTTGCGATGGTGTTTCAGTATCCCGAGCGGTCACTGAACCCCACCATGCGGGTGGGCTCGCAGATCACCGAGGCTATCCGCACCCACGAGCAGCTGGGCAAGAAGGAAGCACACGACCGGGCTGTTGAGCTGCTGAAGATGGTGCGCCTGCCCGCGCCGGAGCGCCGCTTCTATGAGTACCCGCACCAGCTGTCCGGCGGGATGCGCCAGCGCGTCGTGATCGCGATAGCGCTGGCGTGCGGACCGCAGGTCCTGTTCGCCGACGAGGCGACGACAGCACTCGATGTCACCACTCAGGCCCAGATCATGGACCTGCTCCTCGACCTGCAGCAGCAGACCGGCACTGCACTAGTGATGATCAGCCATGACCTCGGACTGGCCGCGACCTACGCCGAGGACGTCATGGTGATGTACGCAGGAAAGATCGTCGAGCGTGCACCGGCCAAGGAGCTGTTCGCCGGCGTGCGCATGCCCTACACCCAGGCTCTGCTCGACGCCATTCCCCGGATCGAGCTCGAGCCGCACGTGCTGCTGCCGGTCGTCGGCGGCAGGCCGCCTGACCTCGCCTCGATACCGCCGGGCTGTCCGTTCGCACCACGCTGCCCCGGCGTGCAGGACGACTGCCGGCAGGACGCGCCGCCGCTCAAGCAGTACGAGGCCGGCCGCTGGTGGGCATGCTGGCATCCGCTCGGGAAGGGAGCGCAGTGACTGACGGGACCGTCACGGAGGGCACCGCTGACACCGGCAGCGACATTCTGCTTGAGGTCCGCCACCTGGTCCAGGAGTTCGTGCTGCGCGACTTCGGCGGCGCGAAGGGCGGCGTGCTCCAGGCGGTTTCCGACGTGTCCTTTGACCTCCATGTCGGCGAGACGCTCGGCATCGTGGGGGAGACCGGATCGGGGAAGTCCACGCTCGCTCGCTCTGTGATCCAGGCCCCGCCGCCGAAGCAGGGCGAGGTGATCTTCCAGGGTCAGGAGCTGGTCGGCCTCCACCGCAACGCGCTCAAGGCGGCGCGACGCAACCTGCAGATGGTGTTCCAGGACCCGTTCAGCTCGCTCGACCCGAGGTGGCCGGTCACCAGGATCGTGGAAGAGCCGCTGATCGCCTACGGGATCGGCACCGGGTCCGAGCGCCGTGAGCGCGTCGCCTCCGTGCTTGACCTGGTCGGACTCGATCCGGTGCGGTACGGCGCCAGGCGCCCGCGTGAGCTGTCCGGCGGGCAGTGCCAGCGGGTAGCGCTGGCCAGGGCACTGGCGCTTGAGCCGAAGCTCATCCTCTGCGACGAGCCGGTCTCCTCGCTTGACGTCCTGGTGCAGGCCCAGGTGCTGAACCTGTTCGAGAAGCTGCGGGCGGAACTCGGTCTCTCCTACCTGTTCATCGCGCACGACCTCGCCCTGGTGAAGCAGGTCAGCGACCGGGTCGCGGTGATGTACCTGGGCAAGCTCTGCGAGGTCGGGCCGGTCCGGGAGATCTACAGCGAGCCGCTGCACCCCTACACGCTGGCCCTGCTGACCTCGATCCCGGACCCGGATCCGCAGGTCGGACGGCGGGATACCGCCAACCACATCAAGGGCGAGCTGCCGTCTCCGCTCGATCCCCCGAGCGGCTGCCGGTTCCGCACTCGCTGCCCGCTGGCTCAGGAGCGCTGCGCCGAGGAGACTCCCGAGCTGCGGCCGATGTCCGACGGTCACTATGTTGCCTGCCACTTCCCGCTGGATGGCTGGCAGACGTCAGCCATCAGGCGGGTCCCCGATCAGAGCAGAATTGCCGACGATATTGTTGACAATCGGCCCGCTTCGCCCAGCTTCCAGAGCCAGGAGACGTCCTTATGAGTGACTCGCAGCGCCGCCCGCCGTTCCGCGCAGACCACGTCGGGAGCCTGCTACGTCCGCCTGAGCTGCTGCGGGCCCGCGAGGAGGCCGCGGCTGGCAAGGTCAGCGCCGACGACCTGCGCGCCGCCGAGGACACCGCGATCCGCGAGGTTGTGCGCAAGCAGGAGGAAGTCGGGCTGGCCGACGCTACCGACGGCGAGCTGCGCCGGGAGTCCTGGCACATGGACTTCATCTACCAGCTCGGCGGGATCAGCAAGGTCCAGGACGACACCATCAGAGTGGCGTTCCACAACAAGGAGCGGAACTTCGAGTGGGCACCGCCGTCGGCGCACGTGGTCGCGCCGCTCACGCTGGAGCACACGATCTTCGGCGATGCGTTCACGTTCCTCGCCAGCACGGTCACCACTGCACTGCCGAAGCTCACGATCCCGTCGCTGAGCATGGTGCACTACCGCGGCGGCCGGTCGGCGATCGACCCGTCGGTCTACCCGGACCTGGAGCAGTTCTGGACGGACCTGGCCGCCGCCTACGCCGATGAGGTGCAAGGGCTGTACGACCTCGGCTGCCGCTACCTGCAGTTCGATGACACCAGCCTGGCGTACGTCAACGATCCGGCGCAGCGCCAGCACGTGGCCGAGATCGGCGGCGATCCCGAGCACCAGCACGAGAAGTACATCGAGAACATCAACCGCGCGCTGGCGAACCGCCCGGCCGACATGGCCGTGACCACGCACATGTGCCGGGGCAACAACCAGAGCATGTGGGCGGCCGAGGGCGGCTACGAGTTCGTCGCCGAGGCGCTGTTCAACAACCTCGATGTCGACGGCTTCTTCTGCGAGTGGGACGACGAGCGGTCCGGCGGATTCGAGCCGCTCCGGTTCGTGCCGAAGGGCAAGCGCGTCGTGCTCGGCCTGGTCACCTCCAAGCGCGGAGAGCTGGAGAGCAAGGACTACCTGAAGCGCCGGATCGACGAGGCGACCAAGTACATCGATATCGACCAGCTGTGCCTGTCGCCGCAATGCGGCTTCTCCTCGACGAAGGAAGGCAACGACCTCACCCAGGATCAGCAGTGGGCGAAGCTTGCGCTGATCGTCGAGACGGCGCTGGAGGTCTGGGGCTCACTCTGATCGCATCGCCAGTGAGCGGTGAGTCACCGGTGGTGGCCGTTCTCGGCCTCGGCGAGGCAGGCTCGGCTATCGCCGCTGATCTTTGCGTGCAGGGCGCCGTCGTCCGCGGCTACGACCCCGCCGTCCCGGCTCCGGACGGCGTCGTCGCCTGCCAGGACGACGCGGATGCCTGCCGTGGCGCGAGCGTCATCCTTTCCCTCACCACCGCGCACGAGGCGCACGCTGCGCTGATCGCCGCCCTCCCCGCCGTAGCGCAGGATGCGATCTACGCAGACCTGAACACCAGCTCGTCCGGGCTCAAAGAGCAGCTCGCCGCCACGTCTGGCCAGGCTGGCATCGCGTTTGCCGACGTCGCGCTGATGTCACCGGTCCCGGGTCACGGGCTGCGCACGCCGATGCTGGTGTCAGGTCCCGCCGCGGCGGAGTACGCCCGCGTGCTCGGCAAGCTCGGAGCGGTCGTCGAGATCCTGCCCGGCCCGCCTGGCGCGGCTGCCGATCGCAAGCTGGTGCGCAGCGTCTTCTTCAAGGGCCTCGCCGCGGCGGTGACCGAATCACTGCGCGCCGCCCGCGCGGCCGGCTGCGAGGACTGGATCCGGGAGAACATCGCCACCGAGCTTGCTGCGGCGTCGGCAGCCACGGTGGACCGGCTTGAGCAAGGCAGCATCCAGCACGCGCGACGCCGGGCCGAGGAGATGGCTGCCGCCACTGACCTGCTGCGCGAACTCGGCATCCCGCCGCGGATCTCCAGCGCCAGCGAGCAGTGGCTGCGGCAGCTGATGTCCGAGCAAGGCGGAGCGGGCTGAGCCGTGTATTTCACCCTGTGAAATGCGCATTGCCTCGGCCGCCCCGGTATGCGACTGTCGGCTGCTGAAGGCCGCATCCCCGCTGGTCACGGCAGAAAGAGCGGCGCATGACCGATCCTGTCGCCGAAGGCAGCTTGCTGTGGGCGCCGAGCGCCGCGCAGGTTGCCGACGCCAACCTGACGGCGTTTCTCGGCTGGCTCGCAGACCGCGGCCAGAGTTTCGCGAGCTATGACGAGCTCTGGCAGTGGTCGGTCTCGGATCTGGACGGCTTCTGGCAGGCGATCTTCGACTACGGACAGGTCGACTGCTCGGTGCCACCTGACCGGGTGCTCGGCCGCCGGGAGATGCCGGGAGCTGAGTGGTTCCCCGGCGCGCGGCTCAACTATGCCCAGCACATCCTCCGCAATGAGAAGCCCGGCCAGACGGCCCTGCTCTGGGTCACCGAGACCACAACGCTGGCCAGCACGGACTGGGCTGACCTTGGCGCAGCCGTGCGCATCCTTGCCACCCAGCTGCGCGAGATGGGCGTGCGGCCAGGCGACCGGATCGCATCGTACCTGCCGAACATCCCGCAGGCCGTCGTCGCGATGCTGGCCACGACGAGCATCGGCGCGGTGTGGGCAAGCTGCTCGCCGGATTTCGGCTGGCGCGGCGTGCTCGACCGGCTGCGTCAGCTCACGCCGAAGGTGCTGTTCTGCGTGGACGGCTATCAGTACAACGGCACGTACTACGACCGCCGGACCGAGCTGACTCAGATCATCGACGGGCTCACCGGCCTGGAGCAGGTGATCTGGGTGCCGTACCGGGCGGGTGCGCCGCCGGCACCCGGCGCGCTGGAGTGGTCGCAGGTGCTAGACCGGCCTCCGGTGCCGGCCGGGAAGTTCGAGTTCGAGCAGGTGCCGTTCGACCACCCGCTGTGGATCCTGTTCTCCTCCGGCACGACCGGCCTGCCGAAGGCGATCGTGCACGGTCACGGCGGCATCCTCATCGAGCAGCTCAAGCTGCAACTGCTGCACATGAACCTGCGACCGGGCGACCGGATGTTCTTCTTTACCACGACCGGCTGGATGATGTGGAACTTCCTGGTCAGCTCGCTCCTGGTGGGCGTGACGCCAGTGCTGTATGACGGCTGTCCCACCTATCCGGACCCGGACATGCTGTGGCGGCTCGCGCAGAACTGCGGCGCGACGTTCTTCGGCGCCAGTCCGGCCTACGTCGAGCAGATGACCAGAGCCGGCGTGGTCCCGGCCGAGCATTATGAGCTCGCTGAGCTCTGCGCGATCATGCCTGCCGGGTCGCCGGTGTCCGCTGAGTGCACGGCCTGGTTCTACACGAACGTGAAGAAAGACGTGTGGATCGCCACCGGCAGCGGCGGCACCGACGTGTGCACCGGTTTCGTGGGCGGTGTGCCGACGCTGCCGGTCTACGCGGGCGAGATCCAGGCGCGGCATCTCGGCGTGGCCGCCTACGCGTTCAACGAGCGAGGCGAGAGCGTGGTCGACGAGGTGGGCGAGCTTGTCATCACGGCCCCGATGCCGTCCATGCCGGTGTATCTCTGGGGCGACGAGGGTCACGTGCGGTACCGGGAGTCCTACCTCGCGGACTTCCCTGGCGCGTGGCGGCACGGCGACTTCTTCCGCATCAACGCCCGCGGCGGCTGCTTCGTGCTGGGCCGTTCTGACGCCACGCTGAACCGGCACGGCGTGCGCATCGGCACCGCTGAGGTGTACCGCACGCTGGCCGGCATCGACGAGGTCGAGGACGCGCTGATCGTGAACCTGGACCTGCCGGGCGGCCAGTTCTTCATGCCGCTCTTCGTCAAGCTCGCCGACGACCTGGTGCTCGACGACGAACTTGCGCGGAAAATCCGCGACCGGCTGCGGCGCGAGTACACGCCCCGGCACGTGCCCGACCGGATCGTCCAGGTGCCCGACATCCCGGTGACCCTGACCGGCAAGAAGATGGAAGTGCCGGTGCGCAACATCCTGCGTGGCATGCCCGCCGCCCAGGCAGCCAACCGCAACGCGATGGCGAACCCCGCCAGTCTTGATTTCTTCGTGCGCTTCGCGGAAGCGCAGCAGGACCACCAGACCTGAGGAGGCCCCATGGCAGGCGACGGCGCGGCAGGCGACGGCGCGGCAGGCGACGGCACGGCAGGCGACGGCACGGCAGGCGACGGCTTCAGCTTCCCGCTTCCCAGCCAACTCCAGGACGTTCCCGGCGCCGAGGGCTGGCGTTCGATGTACCAGTACTTCACGAGGTTCCAGCCAGAGGATGACAACCGGTTCTGGTTCCACAACGCCATGCACTTCCCCGAGCCGATCCCTGCCTTCGATACGGTGACCTCCGAGATCCCCTACAGCGCGATCGGCGCGAACACGGCACGGCTGTTCGTCTTCCCGACCACGCTCGGCATCGAGCACCGGATCGTGAACGGCCGGGTCTACATCACCGCGATCCCGGTCACCGATCCGGCCGAGATCGAGCGCAGGCTCGCGGTGTTCCAGGAGCGAGCCGGTTACTACTACGAGAACTGGGACACGCTCTACGCCGGCTGGAAGCAGCGCATGACCGAGCTGATCGCCGAGATCGAGTCGATCAGGGTGCCGGAGCTGCCGGAGTTCGACGACGCCGAGGCCGTCACCAGCGCCCGCGGCGTCGCCCAGAACCACTTCGTCAGGGAGAACTTCCACCGCTGCTTAGACCTGTATTCCAAGATGTGGCACCACCACACCGAGTTCCTGATGCTCGGATACGGCGCGTACGTGGTCTTCTTCGAGTTCTGCAAGAGGGCGTTCCCGGAAATCCCCGATCAGATGGTCGCGCGGATGGTGGCCGGCATCGAGGTGATCATGTACCGGCCGGACGACGAGTTGCGGAAGCTGGCCACGCTCGCCGTCGACTACGGAGTCGACGACGTGTTCATGGACGATCACGAGCCCGCAGCGGTGCTCGCGGCACTGGCCGATCGCGGCGAGGCGGGGGCGCGCTGGCTAGCAGCCTTCGACGCGGCACGCGACCCCTGGTTCAACGTGTCCACCGGGGATGGCTTCTACCACCATCATCTGAGCTGGAATGAGAACCTCACCGTCCCGTTCTCGGCCCTGCCCCGCTACGTCCGGATGGTTCGCGACGGCGAGCCGATGACGCGGCCCACCGAGCAACTGAAGGCCGAGCGCGAGCGCATCGTGGCCGAGTACAGGGCGCTGCTGCCGAGCGAGGAGGAGCAGGCCGCCTTCGACCAGATGCTCGGCCTGTGCCGGGTAGTCTTCCCCTACGTGGAGGACCACAAGTGGTACTGCGAGCACCGGTTCACCACGCAGTTCTTCATCAAGATCCGCGAGTTCGGCGATCTGCTGGCTCGTGAGGGCGTGCTTGCCGAAGCAGGGGATGTCTTCCACCTGCACCACACCGAGGTCGACCAGGCGCTGTCGGACGTGATGCTGGCCTGGGCGGCCGGCTCCAGGCCCCTCGGCGGTACCCACTGGCAGCCGATCATCGACGAGCGCAAGCGCATGATCGACGTGCTGAAGGGCTGGGTGCCGCCGCCCGCCGTGGGCCCGGTGCCGGAGGCGCTGAACGACCCGGCCGTGCGGATGCTGTGGGGCATCACCGCAGAGACCCTGGCGACCTGGGCGGCCGCGCAGGAGAGCGACGGGCAGGTGATCCACGGGTACGCCGCGTCGCCGGGAGTCGTCGAGGGAACTGCGAGGGTGCTGCGCAGCGTCAACGACATCGGCCAGATCAAGGACGGCGAGATCCTGGTGTGCGCGGTCACCGCGCCAAGCTGGGCGCCGGTCTTCGGAAAGATCAAGGCAGCCGTATCGGACATCGGCGGCACCATGTCACACGCCGCGATCGTGGCGCGCGAGTACGGGATGCCGGCCGTCGTCGGCACCGGCCACGCAACCAAGCTGATCAGGACCGGCCAGACGGTGCGCGTCGACGGCGACCGCGGCATCGTGCGTGTCCTCGACGAGGGATCTTGATGAGGGTTCCTGGTTAACAGATGGAAACGACGGCCATCCCCGCCTCCGGGCTCGTCCGCTCGCTGCACGACGTCGCCATGGCCGACCGGCCGGTCGCTGGC
>Ga0335074_10010626_pt1 | contig 12876 bp, 12 predicted proteins | sample Lox_Sample_23_FD_206715 | JGI IMG/M metagenome (GOLD analysis project Ga0335074, IMG submission 206715) | Soil microbial communities from Loxahatchee National Wildlife Refuge, Florida, United States - Lox_Sample_2.3 | ecosystem: Environmental > Terrestrial > Soil > Wetlands | place: USA...
TGCACCGGCTCGCCATGGTTATCGAGCACGGCGATTCCTAAGATTTCCGCACGCCCATCGCCATAGCGATGATCGATGTTGGGGATGCGCTCGACGACTTCCGGCGCGTGGATAGTGGGCCGTGTAGGCGATCCATCGGGGCCGCCCTTCAACTTCAGGTACGCGGAATCTTTCTCGACCATGGCGGCGAGATATTTTGCCGCCACACGATCGGTTTCGCCCATCTCGCGCATGCGGCCGCGATCCAGCCACAGGGCGCGGTCGCCGAGGGCTTTCACGTCGGCGATGGCGTGCGAAACAAACAAAATGGTAATGCCGCGCGCGCGCAATTCGTGCACTTTGCGCATACAGCGCTGGCGAAAATAGAGATCGCCGACCGCCAACGCTTCATCCACCAACAGAATCTCCGGATCGACATTGATGGCTACGGCGAATGCCAGCCGCACCACCATGCCGCTCGAATAAGTCTTTACCGGCTGATTGATGAAGTCGCCGATCTCGGCAAATTCCTCGATGCCGCGATAGCGCTGGTCGATCTGTTTGGTGCTGAAGCCCAGAATGGAGCCGTTCAGATAGACGTTATCGCGTCCGCTGAATTCGGGATTGAATCCGGCGCCTAGTTCCAGAAGAGCCGATACGCGGCCATTCACGGTCACCGAGCCGCTGGTCGGTTGCAAGATGCCGGCGATCATTTGCAGCAAGGTGCTTTTACCCGAACCGTTCTCGCCGATGACGCAGAAAGTTTCGCCGCGGCGGGCTTCGAAGGAGAGATCGTGCAGCGCCCAGAAATCCTGGTGGCGTTTGAGGCGGTTGAAGGTGACCAGCTCTTTCAACCGGTCGCCCGGAGACTCATAGATCGAGTAACTCTTGGAGACACCCTGAAGTTCGACGGCGTTCACGTTCGATGGCCTGGGAAATGCCCGGAATCATCAGTTTAGCGGAAAGCGTCGAGTCGGCGATGGACTGGGCATCAGTGCCCCTCTAATTTTTCCCGGGCACGTTCCTTCTGTGTCAGCCAATCGACGATCACATCCAGGCGGTCGCTGCGCTCCTCATGTTTTTCAATTGCGTATTGGTGGGCCTGCACAACGCGCTGGTGGGCTTCCGCGACCATGCGCAGTTCTTCCGTGGATGTGCGCAGTTCTGCCGTCGATGTGCGCAGTTCTTCCGTAGCTGCGCGCAGTTCCTTTGTTTCCTGTATCAACTTATCGATCTCGGCATGGTTCTTCAGATGCTCGTCATGCAGACGAGCCAAACTCTTCCAGAACTCGTCTTTCCAATATTCCCATTCACTGACGGTCATGAGGCCCCTCTGCCATTAACTCATAATCGCATGGGACGCCTCAACTGCCCCATCGGGATACCCGCCCGTAACATTGCTGCCGCCTGCCGCATCGTGACTATATGGGCGGTCTTCCTGGTGGAACGCCGCACCACGAACGAAGCCTGAATCATGCGATCATGAACGTTACCGGAGGGTCTTTGAAGTACGCTGTTTTCCTGTTCATTATCCTCGCTGTGGCCACGCTGGCGGGCAATGCGCCGACTGCCTTCATCGTCCTCGACCCGCTGCACGTGAATCCCGGCCATCTGCCCGACGGCTGGGAAGTTAAGGTAAATCGCGGCATGCCCCGCATTTCCACGGTTCGGGAAGGCAACGACAATTACATCGATCTGAAAAGCGTCGATTCTTCCTATGGGCTGGAGCGGGCGGTGGATATCAATCCCCAGCAAACTCCTTATCTCACCTGGAAATGGGATGTGAAGCAACTGCCTGCCGGCGGCGATTTTCGAAGCGCCAGGACCGACGATCAGGCCGCCCAAGTGCTCGTGGCATTCGCCGACCGGCGCGTACTGAGCTACATTTGGGACACCACCGCGCCGGCCGGGCTCATGGAAAGCGCCAGCTCGATTCCCCTGGTGCACATTTTCGCGGTGGTGTGCCGCTCCGGCCCCGCCGATCTCAATCGCTGGCTCACGGAAAGCCGCAATCTGGCGGGCGATTATGAGAAGGCTTACGGCCACCCCGCGCCACGCGTGAAGGGCATCCGGCTGCAAATCAACACGCAGCATACCGGCACTTCGGCCGAGAGTTGCTTTTCCGAAGTGGCCTTCCGCAGTACTCCGCAGACATGATCCTGGTGACCGGCGCCACCGGTTTCATCGGCAGCCATTTGGTTGAACGTCTGGCCGCGCAAGGGCGATCCGTGCGCTGCCTGGTGCGGCGGGCTGTCCAGTTGCCAGCCGGTGTGGAATGCGCGCCGGGCGATCTCGCGGCCGGGATCGGGCTTGCCGAAGCATTGCGCGGCGTCGACACTGTAATTCATCTGGCGGGCGTCACCAAAGCGCTTGCTGCCGCGGATTATGATCGCGGCAATCGGCTGGCAACCGCGAACCTGTTGTGTGCCGCCGCGGGCGTGACCCGCTTGGTGCATGTCAGCAGTCTGGCCGCGGCAGGCCCTAGCCCGCGCGATGGCGCTCTCACTGAAGATGATCCTCCGCGGCCCATCTCGCTCTATGGACGCTCGAAGCTGGCGGGCGAAGCAGCCGTGCGAGCGTCGGCTCTGGCTGTCCGATCCATCATTATCCGGCCGCCAGTGGTTTATGGCCCGCGCGATAAGGATGTCTTCCAAGTGCTCCGGTCGGTCGCGCGGGGCTGGATGATCGAAGTGGGTCAGGCGCCTAGCCAAACCCCGCGCCGCTTCAGCCATATTTATGTGGGAGACTTGGTGGATGGCCTGATCGCCGCCGCCGACGCGCCGGGTGCGGCCGGCGAAGTTTTTTACATAGCGAACCTGACGCCGTCGTCTTGGCAGGAATTCGCAGCCATGGCCGCCCGTTTGATGAATCGCCGATTCCGTATTGTCAACATCCCGGAACGCGCCGCTTACGCCATGGGCTACTGCGCCGAAGTCTGGTCGCGTCTCACCAGCAAGCCCGGCATCCTTTCGCGCGATAAAGTGCGGGAAGCGGTTTGTCCGGGCTGGGTCTGCGATCCCAGCCGCGTTCGACAACAGTTGGGCTTTTGCGCCGGCGCCAGCCTCGAAGAAGGCCTGCGCCGTACCCTCGATTGGTATAAGGAGGCAGGTTGGCTCAGGTTCTGAAGCTTCCCGCCACGTCAGGCTTCTGGCCGGTGGATAAGGTAATACTGCCCTACTATGGCGCCGCGACCGTAGCTATTCTGCTGTTTTGGAGCCGCCTGCCCCTTCCGCTCTGGCTGCTCGCCTGGCATCTGGCCGCCATCGCCATCGCACTGCTGGCCATTCGCTCCCAAGGCCGCGCAAGTTGGATTTTCCGGCATTGGTACCCATTGCCGTACGTCGCCTGGTGCTACCGCGAAATGGCCGTATTCTGGCCGAGACTCCGCGGCTGGGAGGCCGATGCCGAATTGGCGCATCTCGATCACCGCTTTTGGGGAGTGAATCCCACGGTCTGGCTGGAACGTATCAGCTCGCCGATCCTCACCGAATATTTGCAGATTGTTTACGCCCTGTTCGTGCCGGCCGTACTGCTGATCGCGTATTTGCTCTGGCGTCGCGCGCGCTACGCCGAGTTCCGCTATTACGCCTTTCTGATCGCTTTGGGATTCCTGGCCTCGTACCTCGGATACGTGCTGGTGCCGGCGCGCGGCCCCCGCTTCTTCCTGCGCAGTCTGCAAACTACGGGGATCCACGGCCTCTGGATCACACGTGCGCTACAATTAACTCTCGACCGGCTGGAATCTACGGCCTGGGATTGCTTTCCCAGTGGCCATACCGAGTTGGCCATTCTCGCCTGCTGGGGCAGCCGCCTTATTTCCAATCGGGTATTCTGGATCTATTTCGCCTATACCTTGTCCATCATTTCTGCTACAGTTTATCTTCGATACCATTACACCATCGACCTGCTGGCCGGGGCAGCCGTGGCCGGTCTTCTGGTGCTGTTCGCACCGCGTTTATACGGATTCTTAGGAAAAGGGGCCGCTTAGTTGGGGGACGTGGAAATCGTCACGGTTCAGGATCAACGTGCATTGGACCAATTCATCGATCTGCCGTACCGCCTGTACCACCACCACCCCTACTGGGTGCCTCCTTTGCGCATGGCGCAAAAGGAGTTGTTGAACACCAGGAAACATCCGTTTTATAGGCACGCCGATCTCCAGTGTTTTCTGGCGCGGCGGAACGGCGAGACCTGCGGACGCGTAGCTGCCATAGTGGATCGCAACTTCAACGAGTTTCAACAGGAGGATGCCGGTTTCTTCGGTTTTTTCGAATCGATGGATCTGGAAGCCACGCAGGCTGTCATGCAAGCCGCGCGCCAATGGCTGATCGCGCGCGGGGCCAAGATTATCCGCGGCCCTATGAATCCGTCTACGAATTATGAATGCGGAATGCTGGTGGAAGGCTTCGATTCCAGCCCGAACGTGATGATGCCGTACAATTCGCCCAGCTATCCGCGCATGTTGGAAGCTATCGGATTGCGGAAGGCCAAAGACTTGTTGGCCTATTGGTCTACTCCCAACGAGGTGAACGGCGAAAAAGTGGAACGTGTGGCGCGCCTCGCCGCCGGAAACCAGGGCGTTTCGATTCGGCCTATCAATATGCGCAAGTTCGATGCCGAAGTGGAGACGATCTGGAAGCTTTACAACGCCACTTGGGCGCACAACTGGGGCTTTGTCCCGATGACGCGAGAAGAGTTCATCCACGAAGCCGCCGAAATGAAGCAGATCCTAAAGCCGGAATTGGTGCTGGTGGGCGAAGTGGAAGGCCGCGCGGTGGGTTTTGCGCTGGCGTTACCCAATATCAATCTGGCGCTGAAACACGCGGGCGGCCGATTATTTCCCCTCGGACTGTTCAAAATCCTGTATCATCAACGGTTGATCAAAGAATTGCGGGTGGTCGCCTTGGGGGTGATAGAGGAGTACCGCACGGTCGGCGTTGCGGCGGGTTTTTACGCTGAGCTGATCCGGAACGCCCGGCGGTTGGGTTTCGGGCTTAGCGAAATGTCCTGGATCTTGGAAGATAATGTTCTGATGAACCGGTCCCTGAAGACCATGGGCGCGAAGAAGTATAAGACGTACCGAATCTACGAATGGAATTGAGAACGATGCGCAGCTCTTCAACCACCGTCACCCAGAGCCGAAAGGCCGCGACGAACCATACACGGTCGGCCGACCTCTTCGAAAAGTGCCGGAATTTTACCCGTCCGGGCGATTTGCAGGCCGCCGGGTTGTACATGTACTTCGAGGTCTTCGGCGAGCGCGAAGGCTGCGGACCCGGCGAGGTCCGCATGGGCGACCGCAAGGTGCTCATGTTCGGCTCCAACGACTATCTGGACCTGATTAACCATCCCAAGGTGAGAGAATCCGCATTAACGGCCTTGCGGAAGTACGGCAGCGGATGCAGCGGCTCGCGCCTGTTGAACGGCACGCTGGACCTGCATGTGAAGCTCGAAGCTGAATTGGCGGCCTTCGTGCACAAGGAATCGGCCATCATTTTCGGCACGGGTTTTCAGGCCAATTACGCGACCCTGGCTGCGTTGACCGAAAAAGGCGACGCCCTGCTGTGCGATCACAATCTGCACGCCAGCCTGGTGGAAGGCGCGCTGCGCTCCACGGCGCGCACCGTGCGCTTCCGGCACAATGATCTCGAACACCTGGAACGATGTCTCGAAAACTGCCCGCCCGAAGAATCCATCCTGATCGTTTCCGAAGGCGTCTTCAGCATGGAAGGCGATATCGCCGATCTGAGCGGCATCGTGAAGCTGGCGAAGCCGTATGGCGCGCGCATCTACGTGGATGAGGCGCACGGCATCGGCGTGCTCGGCCCCACCGGCGCGGGCGCGGCGGAACATCTGGGCGTGATGGACGATATCGATATCGTGATGGGCACGTTCAGCAAGTCGCTGGCTTCCGTGGGCGGATTTGTGGCTTCGAGCAAAGACGTGATTGATTACTTGAAACACACCGCGCGGCCGTTTGTATTTTCCGCCAGCCTGCCGCCCGCTTCGGTAGCGGCCGTGGCCGCCGCGCTGGATGTGATGCGCAAAGAGCCCGATCGCCAGCAGCGCCTGCTGCACATCGCCGCGCGGCTGCGCGACGAGCTGCGCTTGTGCGGCTTTCCGGTGCTCGATGGCGAAACCGCCATCGTGCCGGTGGTGGTCGAAAACGAAATCGATTTGTGCCGATTGTGTAAAGGGCTGCTGGAGGAAGGCATCTACATCAACCCGGTTTTGCGTCCCGCGGCTGCGCAAAACCTGCTTCGCATTTCGTGCACCGCGGCGCATACCGAGCGGCAAGTCGAGCGGTTGGTGGATACCCTCGAGCGGGTCGCCAAGCGGCTGGAGATCGAGTTTTAAGATCACTCCGATGCGCTATCGTATGGGTATGCGGCCGGAACTGCCAGCTCAGTTGAGTGACCAGCTAGGATCGCAGGCGCGCAGCCTGATGGAACTTGAGGGACTTGGCCGTGACGTGTGGCAGGGCGTCACCGTCGATGTGCCAGGAACGTTCCTCATGGGATGGCGAACCGCGCTAAATAGCAAAAGCAAGTTTTAGTGGGGCGGGCAATGAGACTGCTCCGGATCACGCTGGCGCTAACTGCCCTTGTCTGCGCCCTCCAGGCCGCGGACACTGTCAAGATCGGCAACGTCGTTCCCTACACCGGCGCATTCTCGGAGTACGGCGCTACCGGAAAAGCCGAGGCGGCCTACTTCCAGATGATCAACGACCGCGGCGGAATCAACGGCCGCAAAATCGATTTCATCAGCCTCGATTCCGGTTCTGATACGGCCAAAGCCGTAGCCCTCGCGCGTCAACTTGTGGAACAGGATCAGGTGCTGCTCACCATCGGCATCTGGGGCACGCCCGCCAACTTAGCCATCCGCCAGTACATGAACGATCAGAAAACGCCGCAGCTCTTCGTCAACGCCACGGATTCCGCCTTCGACGATCCCGCGCATTTCCCGTGGACCATGGGCTTTCAGCCGAGCAAGCGCGTCGAGGCGTTGGTCTATGCCAGATACGTTCTGCGCCACAAACCGGGCGCCAAGGTGGCCATGTTGTACGGGCGCGATCCCTCGAGCGGCGAGTGGCGCCAAGGCATCCGCGGCGGGTTGGGAGACAAGGCATCCACCATGATCGTCAAGGAGGCCGCCGTCGATTATTCCGATCCGCAAGGTCTGGATGCCCGGATTGTGGCGCTCAAGAATTCCGGCGCGGATGTCTTCATGAACCTGGTGGTGGGCCGCCTAGCCACGCACGCGATCCGCAAGGCTTACGAGATTGGCTGGCGCCCGCTCGAATTCATTCCCAATGCATCGCTGCCGATGGTGGCGTTACTCGAACCCGGCGGACGCGAGAAAGCCGCCGGCACCATTTCAAATGCGCGTTCCAAGAGTTGGCTGACAGCGGAGGCGCAACAAGACCCGGAAGTGCGCGCCTTCGTGGAATGGATGCACAAATATAACGCGGAAGCCAATCTTCGCGACGCGAGTTACGTGTACGGCTACGAAGTCGCGGAGGCCACCGTGGAAGTACTGAAGAAATGCGGCCCCGATCTGACGCGCGCGAATGTGATGAAGCAAGCCGCCAGCCTCGATCTCACGCTATCGATGCTGCGGCCCGGAATCCGGGTGACGACCGGCCCCGCGGATTATCAGCCGATCAAGCAGTTGTATCTGATCCGGTTCGATGGCCGCGATTGGGCGCCGCTAAGCGATCCAATCGGCAATTGAGGCTTGCATTTGATTCGATGGAGCCGGCGGAGGGGCTTGAACCTAAGACCCTCCAAATTCCACCCTGTCTATGGAAGCCGTCGTTTGTCCACCGCACAGTTGGCTCAGTTGGTGGCTCAGTCAGGAGCCGCAAAGCAGGCGCTTCGGCGCGAAGCTTTGCGAGACGGCTCCGTAGTTGTTGGAGCTTGGCGTCCATCTTGGTCCGCACTTCGTTATGGATCTCGACGGCCCGGCGAGCGGTATCGTTATTCGTCGGTGACACAGCCGAGCGACGCACTTTTCACCAGGCGAATATACTTCGCCAGCGTACCGCGATGCGCCTTATAGGGCGGCATGTTCCAATTCCTGCGCCGGACTGATAGTTCCTCGTCCGAGAGGGCCACGGTCAGCGAGTTTTTTGAGGCGTCAATCGTGATGCGATCATTGTCCCTGAGCAGCGCAATCGGGCCACCCTCTTGGGCCTCGGGTGTGACATGGCCGACGATAAAGCCGTGAGATCCTCCCGAAAACCGTCCATCCGTTATCAAGGCAACGTCCTTGCCCAAACCTGCGCCCATGATGGCCGATGTCGGCGTTAGCATCTCCGGCATCCCCGGGCCGCCCTTAGGCCCTTCGTAGCGGATCACGATGACATCACCCTTGTGGATCTCGTTCCGTTCGAGGGCGGCCAACATCAGTTCCTCCGAATCGTAAACGCGCGCCGGGCCTGAGAACTGCAGGCCCTCCTTGCCGGTGATCTTGGCAACGGAGCCTTCAGGCGCAAGATTACCGCGCAGGATTTGGATATGGCCGACCGGTTTCAATGGCTTGGAGAACGGGTGCACAATTTGCTGTCCGGACGCCAGGTCCGGCAGATTCTTCAGGTTCTCGGCAACTGTCTTACCGGTCACGGTCAGACAGTCTCCATAGAATACTCCCGCGGCCAGCAGCATCTTCATGACCGCGGGAATTCCCCCGGCGTTGTGGAGGTCCTCCATCACGTAGGGACCGCTCGGCTTGAAGTCCGACAACAGAGGCACGCGGCCACTCACTTTTTGAACGTCATCAAGCGATAGCGCCACGTTCACAGATCGTGCGATGGCGAGGAGGTGCAGCACGGCGTTGGTCGATCCGCCCAGCGCGGAGACGAGCGTCATGGCGTTTTCGAAGGCGCGGCGGGTCATGATGTCGCGCGGCTTGATTTCCTGGTCCATGAGATTCTTGATGGCGGCCGCGGAGGCCGCGCACTCGGCCAGTTTCAACGGATCCTCCGCGGGTGTGGAGGAACTGTATGGGAGCGACATCCCGAGCGCCTCGATAGCCGAGGCCATGGTATTAGCCGTATACATGCCGCCACAGGCGCCGGCGCCGGGACACGCGTGACGCACAATATCTCGCCGGCGACTATCGTCGATGTTCCCGGCCAGGTATTCGCCGTAACTCTGAAATGCCGAGACGATGTCCAGCTTTTCTCCATCGCGACTACCGGCCCGGATGGTTCCACCGTAAATCATCAGCGATGGACGGTTTAGCCGGCCCATCGCTATGATGCAACCCGGCATGTTCTTGTCGCAGCCCGGAATCGAAATGTTCGCGTCATACCACTGCGCCGCCATCACCGTTTCGATGGAATCCGCAATCAGGTCACGGGACTGCAGGGAGTAGCTCATGCCTTCCGTGCCCATCGAAATCCCGTCACTGACGCCGATGGTATTGAACCGCATGCCGAGCAGGCCCACGGCGGCAAGGCCCTCCTTCACCTTTTCGGCCAATTGCAGAAGGTGCATGTTGCACGGGTTACCTTCAAACCAGACGCTGGCGATTCCGACCTGGGGTTTATCCATGTCTTCTTCGCGCAGACCAGTAGCATATAGCATGGCCTGCGAAGCGCCTTGGGACCTCGGTTGGGTGATTCTGGAGCTGAATTTGTTCAATTGAGCGGGCATATTCTTAGTATGTTCAGGTTGCGGCTGTGGGCGGCTTTTCGATGCGCATGTATTCCACGTCCGACGTAGCGATCATGCCGGTGTCCATCATTTCCTCCACCTCGGGAATGAGCCGCCCCAGATTCTCCGCCGTATCTACAATCGTGACGACAATCGGTTGATCCTTCCTCATGAGATGATGACGGTGGATTTCGGCCGTCCCGCCATACCCTTCGAGGCCGCGAAACACGGTGGCGCCGGCGATCTTCAATTCCTTACAGCGGTGCACGATCGCTTCGTACAGCGGTTTCCCTTTGTACCGGTCACTTTCGCCAAAATGGAGACGCAGGAGTTTGGCCTTCTTAACCGTTCGCATGCGCGGCCTCCGGCGCCGGTAGGCTGTGAATCAGCCGGATCACATCCACATCGGAAAGAACGATGATCCCGTCCTGCATCATCGATTCGATCTCGTCTATAGCCTTGGCGAGCTTTTCGCCGGTATCCACAACTGAAATCATGACGGGTAGGTCATGCGAGAACGGAAGCTTCCCGCTCTTGTGCGTGTGACCCTTCGCTCCATAACCCAGGATGCCCCGATATACGGTCGCCCCGGCAATATCCATCAGGCGCAAACGCTTGAGGATCGCTTCATAAAGCGGTTCACCCTGCCAGTTGTCCGACTCGCCCATATAAATGCGCATCAACCGGGCGGTGCCCCGCATTTCCGTATGAGGCCCCTGGGCCGGCGGCCGGCGTTCTTTGCTGGCAACTTTGACCACCTGGGTATCCTGGACCTCAATGACACCGTCGGTAACCATGTCGTAGAGGGTGGGCATGACCTCATCGACTTTCTCAGGGGATTCGATGAACTCAATGCGAATCGGCAGGTGCTCCGTGAGCACCTCGATCTTCGTTGTATGCATCCGATGATGCGCGCCGAAACCAGCCATCGCGCGCGTGGCCGTAGCGCCGGATACGCCTTTATGCAGCAGGAACGTCAGGATGGCGTCGCACAGCGAAGAAAAGTGATGCTGCGTGTCCTCATTGACGAAAATCGTGACCTTCTTTGCGGTGCCCTTCTGGAGCATACCGGATCCTCTCGCTAGCGTTAACGCCGGGCTAACATGGCCCCCAGCCAGACGGCTATGTAGCCTAGCATAATACTCGAAACGATGTTGAACATCCCGGTGCGCAGCCCACCGTCCCGGACCGCCGTGTAGGTTTCCCATTCGAAACTGGAAAATGTGGTGTACCCACCCAGAAATCCGACGACCAGCAGAAGCCGCCATCTCGGATCGAATTCGAATCGTTCGGTAAGCATAGTCATCAGGAAGCCGATCAGGAACGAGCCGGTTACATTGATGACCAGCGTCCCCAGCGGAAACTTCCCGCCGAATCGAGTCATGATGGCCGATGCCGCTACGTACCGAACCAGGGCGCCCGCACCGCCTCCAATCACTACCACCAGGTACCTGCTCAACTCGCCGTCCCCGCCGCCAGGGATTTACGAGCTTGCGCCAGCCGCTCCAGGTCCGCGTGGAGTTGCGGCGCCCGTTCATTGCTACTGCTCTCGAGCAGCCGCTCGACCGTGCCAATTAATTCATCCAGACGCCGCCGGGCTTCCTTTTCGACCCCCCACAGCACGCCATTGATACTCTCTTCCCACTGACTGCCGAGCCGGCTCAGGTTCTGATAAACCACGTAGGAAATAGTTCGCGCAAAATGGCGGTGAACGATTCCCTTGATCATCCATACCGGCACAACGGGCGACAGCAGTTCCCAGTTCCGGTCAAACACTCGTCCGACTCTGATATCGGGTGTATGGGGCTCCACCACGTTGATTTCGGTTTCCGTCGTTCGCAACGGCACGCCGAACGCCCGCATGGTACGATCCGACAAGCGATCTCGAAATTGTTGCAGTGCGCGGAATGCTTGCCTGGTTACTTTGTGCAGGGGCGCCAGGAACGCACTGCGTTCCTGGATCGAAAGCAAGGTAAGCTCGTCGCGCAATGCGCACGCGAGCCAGTTTTCAAACGAGGAGAGCATCGTGCGCAGGTTCCTGGTCCACTTCGGAAATTCGCCTTCGAAGGCTGCGAGCAGCGTGCGCTCCAGATCGCTCTGGTGCGTCTCGAGCCGATCTCCGACCATGGATCGCGTTCCCGCCGCGGCATGTTGCACCACCAGCCGGACTGCCGACTTTACTTCGTCAACGATTTCCTTCTCGCCGATTACTTGTTGCTTCAGCGCCTGCCGCTCCGACCGGACCATTTCAGCCGACTTGAGGCTCAGGGCCAGGTAATCCCCACACTCGCGCAGCAGGGTATCCATCTTCCGGGTGAGGATGGATTCGCGCTCTTCGGCGAAGCGCTCCAATGTTCCACTGACCAGCTCGGCTTCGAGTGTCTGCCGGAACCGCTCAAATCCGGGTTTGATCGAATACGGGAAAACCCGAGGCGTTCCGGAAAGATTCCTGGCAAGCTGAGCGCGTACGTACGCGACCACTTCCGCAAGCTCCGGTTCGCTGAGGAGGTCGGCCTTGGTGAGCAATACGCCGACTTTGGGCGTGTACTGGTACAGGCTCTTCAGTAGGTCGATGTCGCGCTGCGAAAGGGGCGGGTCGACGCTGACCGCCACCAACGCGAGTCCCACATTCGGCAGCCAGTCGAGCGATGTTTGCGTGTTGTGCGAGAGCGCGCTCTCGAGACCAGGCGTATCGACGAACTTCAGGCCGCGGAATCGCCGCAATTCCGGCAGTTCTACGGTGATCAGGTCGACTTGCTTGGTGTTCTCCGGATTCGCCTTCTCGGATATGTAGCCGCCGATCTGGTCGAGCGGAATCTCGGGATCGCGCCCATCATGGTGATGAACGCGTGCCTCTTCGCGGGCGCCGTAGCGGATTTCCGTAACTACGGCCGTCACCGGCACTACCCCGACTGGGAGGATGCTGCGCCCAAGAAAATGGTTCAGAAAACTGCTCTTGCCGGCCTTGAATCTGCCCAGCACGGCCACGCTGATCTCGTTCTGTTCAACCGATGCGCGGGCGCTGGCTAGAAGGCCGGAGAGATCCGAAATCTGGTAGCGTGCCGCCACGTCCGCTGCCAGGACGAGGGCCGATTGGAGGGGAGAGTTGGCCAGGCTGCGATCGGATGGCTGGCTCAAACTGGAGGAATACCCAGTGCCGTTTACTTTGGGATGAATGTCTCGCGTCTTCAGAATCATAGCTCTTCACGAGTAGGAGCTATCATCCCCGAGGCGCCCT
>Ga0335074_10010627_pt1 | contig 12876 bp, 13 predicted proteins | sample Lox_Sample_23_FD_206715 | JGI IMG/M metagenome (GOLD analysis project Ga0335074, IMG submission 206715) | Soil microbial communities from Loxahatchee National Wildlife Refuge, Florida, United States - Lox_Sample_2.3 | ecosystem: Environmental > Terrestrial > Soil > Wetlands | place: USA...
CTAGAGCGTCGAGCGTTTAATCGGGCGCATATCCGGCGGCTCTGAGATAACTCCAGCATTCTGCTGGTGAGTAGAGAGCGCAGATGTCGCCAACGGCTCGCCAGAGCGCATCGATGGTGCGGGCGCCGATACGTCTGAGGTGAGACTTGAGCTTGGCGAAGGCCATTTCGATCGGATTGAGGTCGGGGCTGTAAGGTGGCAGGAACAGAAACCAGGCTCCGCGCTCTTTCAGCATGGCCTGGGCCTTGTCGCTCTTGTGGCTGGCGAGATTGTCGAGAATGACGACGTCACCCGGCTTCAGCGTCGGAGCGAGCTGGGTCTCAACGTAGATCTCGAAGATCGCCCGGTTCATGGGTTTGTCGACAACCCAAGGGGCCGTTAGGCCATCGCAGCGTAGGCCGGCGATAAAGGTCTGTGTTCCCCAATGACCGAAAGGCGCTTTGGCTCTTAACCGCGCACCGATACGAGCGCGGCCGCGCAGGCGCGTCATCTTTGTCGTGGTGCCGGTTTCATCGAGGAACACCAGCCGATGGGTTTCCTCGCGCATGCGCGGCTGACGGTGCGCCTTCCACTCAAGACGCGCTTCACGCACGTCGTCGCGCTCGGTCTCCACGGCCAGAAGCGTTTTTTTTAACGGAGAAGCCGGCCTGGATGAGCACACGCGACAAGGAGGCCGGATGTACCCTCACAGCTTGCTCGGCCAACAACTTGGCCGCCAACTCTGGCATCGTAATATCAGGCTCGGCCTCAACCCAGCCGATCAGTATCGCCAAATACGGTGCAAGCTTGCCCCCACCAGGGGGACGTCCCTGCCGAGCTGGTTCAACCGATCCCGTCCGAGCAACCCGCGCTGCCAGCTTTACGGCAAAACTCGCGCTGACTTTGAACCGCTCCGCAGCGGCCCGTCGAGACTCCCCGCTCTCAATCTCCGCCTGGACACGCTCCCGAAGCTCGACCGGATGGGCTTTCCCCATGCAGGCTGGCCCCCTCATCCCCAGCATGCATCTTGAATCAGATTTCCGGTTCCTTGGGAATCCCAAAAGCGATTCTTATTTCAGGCGCGACGCTCTAGTCGGAGAGGAGCGGCTCTCGCGGTTGCTGCGCAACCGCTGACGCCGCCAAGGACGAAGGCGCTGCGCGCCTTCGCCTTAGAGATGTGCGATGACCGCTTTGGCGGCGTTGGTGATGCTCACATCGGTGGCGGAGACGCTGATCGCCTCGTTGTACCACTGATCGACCGCCTGCATGAGGACGAGGCTGCCGCGCTTTCTGAGATCGGCGCCGACAATCGCCTCGAGCGAGCGCAGCCGGGCGAAGAATTTGCGGGTTGCCGCCTTGCGCCGCTCATCCACCGATTGGGCCGTGGCCGGACGCGGCGGCGGCGCATTGGGACGCGGCGGCGGCGCGGCGGGACGGGGCGCCTGCCCGGCGCTCGGAATCGGGGTAGCAAGCCGCGGCGCCGCCGGCGCCGGCTTTGCCGCCGGGACGGCTGGTTTTTTGACCGGGACCGGCTTTTTCGCCGGGGCCGCCGCCTTCTTGGCGGGCGGCGCTTTCTTCTTCTTCGGGGCGGATTTCTTCGCGGCGTCCATGCGCTTGGGCGCCGCGGAGGCCATGGCCATGGGCTTCGTGCCGGCTTGTCCGGCGTTCTTTCCGGCCGCTCGCGTGCGACGTTTCATAAGCGTCCTCCAAGGCCCTGTAAGGCCGCCATAAAATTGGAACCCGGCCCACCTTTGAGCAAGTGAAAAGCGCAGGACATGCACCCGGCCCGGTGAGGTAAAGATCAGCCGCCATTTTGTTCACTTTGTGTTCCAGATTTTTTTCGCCGCGGCGGCTTGAGTGCAGAAGTTGGCGCGAAGGGCATCCCGAGAACCGTCGAGACCCTTGCCAGCTTGCCCGGAAAACGGGCGCCGACCTCGGGTCTTTCCCTCGCGATTCTATCCACCGCCTCCGCCTCAGCCCATTCCATGCTGGACCCTCTGCTGGCGCCATGTCACATCAGATAACAAGCGAAGGCCGCTCGCCATCCGCCGGTAAACACGGACATCACAGGCATCGGGCAGAAGCATGCGCAGGGTCATGGTGTGGGATGCGCCGACGCGGCTCTTCCATTGGCTCGCCGCCGCTCTCGTCGTGGCCGCCTATGGCACTTGGCGATTGAACTGGATGGATTGGCATGCCTGGATCGGCGACGCCCTGCTGGCGCTGCTGATCTTCCGCGTGCTCTGGGGCATTCTCGGCAGCGAGACGGCGCGATTTTCCACCTTTGTCGCTGGACCGCGCCGGGTCGCCCTCCACCTCGCCCGCGCCTTGCGCCGCGAGCCCGACCGCCAGATCGGCCACAACCCGGCCGGCGGTTGGATGGTGATGCTGCTTCTCGCCCTGATGCTCGGTGAGACGCTGACCGGCATCTACGTCAACAATGACGTCGCCGATGAGGGTCCACTGACCGAGTTGGTGCCGGCGCCCATCGCCAATCTGATCACCGATCTGCACAGCATCCTGTGGCAGGCGCTGGTGGCCGCAGTCGCGCTGCACCTCGCGGCAATCGTGGTCTATGCCGTGGCAAAGCGCCAAAACCTCGTGCTGCCCATGATCACCGGCCGCAAGCGCCTCCCCGAGACCACCGGGCAACCGCGACTGGCAGGTCCGGCGCGCGCGCTACTGCTCTTCGCCTGCGGCGCAGCTGCCGCGGCGGCGCTGACCAACCTGCTTTAAGCGGCCTCAGCCCTTGGGCGGCATCACCTGGCCGCGGATCTCGCCGGCGGGATGATCCTTGGTGTGCAGATTGATGTACCAGTCCCCGGCAGCGAACTGCTTGGCCTGGTCTGGGGTGAGCGTCGCCTCGCCCTTGAACGGGCTCTCAGGCGGGGTTCCCTTCTTGCTCAGCCAGACCACCACCGGCCCGTTCTTGCCCTCGGCGCCGTTGTGAAAATGCGCCATCGTCGCCGGGCTCGACAGGCCGCTATAGGTGATCGACCAAGTGACAACGCGGGTGCTCGGGTCATAGGTGAGATCGGCTGTACCGCTGCCGCTGGTCTGAACCGCCGGCACCTGTTGTGCGCCGCTCAGCGGTACCGTGAAAGTCTCCGGCGCGGCCTGCGCCCGGGCGCCCCAGGCGATGAGCCCGAGCCCGACCAAAACAACAGCGTTCCGTCGCGACAGTCCACTCATGGTTCCCTCCTTGATTGCAGCCGTTTCAACCGTTCCGATGATAACAAGTCCCGCCGCCGAGGCCGGAGTAACGAACGCGCGATTTCAAGGACTTAGACGAGCGTGGTGCAAAACGTTTCGGTAGCGATGCCCCTCGGCGACCACTCGCGGTAAGGGAGTTCTTAAGCGCCCGTGAGGATAATACGGCTCCCTTCGACGGCCCAGGGCGCCACGCCCCTGCCGCTTTCGTCCACGCGGACGCCGGGCCGAATAGAACAGCCATCGCGATGAAAAGGCTCAGGAATGATCCGTCGCTTCCATAATCTCCCGCTCTCTCTGAAGCTTCAATCGCTCGTTTTCGTGGCGCTTCTCGCGCTCATCCTGATCGTCGGCATGGCCGCCTGGCAGGAGCGGACACGCATGATGGAAGATCGCATCACCGAGATCCACGTGCTGACCGAGGCCGGCGTGGGCCTCGCCACGCATTTCCAGCAGCTGGAGGCCGAGGGCAAACTCACCCACGATCAGGCTTGGCAGCAGTTCCATGATGCGCTCGGCGGCTTGCGCTATGACAACGGCAATTACCTCTTCGTCTACACGATGGACGGCACGCAGCGCGTGATGCCGGCGCAGCCCAAGATCGAGGGCACCAACCGCATCAACCTCCAGGATCCGACCGGGCTTTATTTCGTGCGCGACATGATCGCCATCGCCGAGCGCGGCGGTGGCGTCGGCCATCTGCTCTATCCGCGGCCGGGGACGACGGCGCCGGTACCGAAGGTCAATTACATCCTTCCGTTCAAGCCGTGGAACATCTTCATCGCCACCGGCCTCTTCGTCGACGACATCGATGCCGCCTTCTACGCCGCGCTGTGGCAGCTGGGCGCGATCTCCGGCGCCATCGCGCTGGCAACGGCGCTCATCGCTTGGCTGCTGAGCCGGAGCATCGCCCGCCCGCTCGGCGGCATCGAACGGGCAATGTCGGCGCTCGCCGCCGGCGATCTCGACGTTACCGCCGCCGCGGAAGACCGCACCGACGAGATCGGCCGTATGGCGCGCTCGCTCGAGGTTTTCCGCCACAACGCCATGGAGAAGCTGCAGCTTGAGCAGCAGCGGCTGGAAGCCGAGACGGGCACACGCGCGGAACGGCAACGCCTCATGCTCGAGCTTGCTGAGCGGCTCCAGCAGAAGATCGGCGGATTGGCGGAAGCGCTCCGGGGCGCATCCACCGGGCTCAGGACCACGGCGGAGACGATGAATTCCGCCACCGGGCAAAGCGAGACCCGCTCGGACGCGATCGGCGCCGCGGTCGCTCAGACATCGACGAATGTCGAAACCGTCGCCTCGGCGGCGGAGGAACTCGCCACCTCGATCCACGAGATCGGCCGGCAGGTCGCGCAATCCACGGAGATCGCGACCAAGGCGGTCGCCGATGCCGAACGTACCGATCAGCTGGTTCAGCGCCTGGCGAGCTCGGCGCAAAAAATCGGCGACGTGGTGCGCCTCATCAACGAGATCGCCGGCCAGACCAATCTGCTGGCGCTCAATGCGACGATCGAGGCGGCGCGCGCCGGTGAAGCGGGCAAGGGCTTTGCCGTCGTCGCCTCGGAGGTGAAGGTCCTCGCCAACCAGACCGCCAAAGCGACCGAGGAGATCGGCGGGCAGGTCGTGCAGATCCAGCACGCCACCACCGAGGCCGTCTCGGCGATCAACGGCATCGCCGCGACGATCCGCGAGGTCAGCGAAATCGTTACCGCGATTGCCGCAGCGGTCGCGCAGCAAGGCGCCGCGACCGGCGAGATCAGCCGCAACGTGCAACAGGCGGCACGCGGCGCACGCGAGGTGACGGAGAACATCGCGGGCGTGCGCGATGCGGTGAAGCGCGCCGGCAGCGCTTCCGGCGAGGTGCTGACCGCAGCCAACCAGCTCGCCGGCCAATCGCAGCTCCTCGCGCAGGAGATCACCCAGGCCATCGCCGACATCCGCGCAGCTTGAGCGGCGTTCGGCTCCGCCGGCATTTCTGTCGCAGCGGTTGAGTCGTCGGCTCCTGCGCTGACGCGCCAATGCCGAGCGTGCGTGCGCATGCGCGTCGACCTCGGGAGGGGTCGAGACTCGGCGTGCAATTGGGCATAGGCTGATCCCGAAATTGAACCGAAGCGGGAGCCAGTCCATGGAACTCGGCCTTTTCACGATGCCTTCCCATCCGCCCGAAAGAAGCCTCTATGACGGGCAGCAATGGGACCTGCAGGTACTGCGCTGGGCCGACGAGCTGGGCTTCAGCGAAGCCTGGATCGGCGAGCATCACACCGCACCCTGGGAGCCCCATCCCGCGCCGGATCTGCTGGTCGCGCAAGCGCTGATGCAAACCAAGAAGATGCGCATCGGTCCCGGCGGTTTCCTCCTGCCCTATCATCACCCGGCGGAGCTCGCCAATCGCGTCGCGATGCTCGACCACTTGTCGGAAGGCCGGCTCAATTTCGGCGTGGCGGCCAGCGGGCTGCCCAGCGACTGGCAAATGTTCAATGTCGATGGCATGTCCGGCGTCAACCGCGACATGACGCGGGAATCGCTCGACATCATCCTGAAGCTGTGGAGCGCCACCGAGCCCTTTCATTACGAAGGCAAGTTCTGGAAGGTCGACCGGCCGGGCGACATGCTGGGCGTGCTACGGCCGCACCTCAAGCCGTTGCAGACGCCGCACCCGCCGATCGGCGTCGCCGGCCTTTCCAAGAACTCGGATACGCTGAAACTCGCCGGCGAGCGCGGCTTCATTCCGATGAGCCTCAATCTCAACCCGGCTTACGTCGCGAGCCATTGGGACAGCGTCGAGGTCGGCGCGCGCCGCAGCGGCCGCCAACCCAGCCGCCGCGAGTGGCGCATCGTCCGCGAGGTCTTCGTCGCCGATAGCGACGAGGAAGCGTGGCGGCTGTCCGTCGGCAACATGATGGGACGGATGTATGGCGACTATTTCCTGCCGCTGCTCGGCGCTTTCGGCTTCAAGGAATTCCTGAAGCATCGGCCGGACGTCGCCGACAGCGACGTCACGCCCGAGTATTGCGGCAAGCACAACTGGGTCGTCGGCTCGCCGCGGACCGTCGCCGAGCGGCTCGAGCAGATCCATGACGAACTCGGCGGGTTCGGCACCCTCCTGCTCTTCTGCTTCGATTACGCGGAGAACCCCAAAGCCTGGCTCCACTCCATGGAGCTTTTGGCCAAGCAAGTCATGCCCAAGCTCGCGCATCTCTAAGGCGAATGCGCTCTGCGCATTCGTCCTTGGCGGCGACAGCGGTTGCGCAGCAACCGCGAGAGCCGCTTGGCTCCAGCTAGCCTCGACCGCCCCCTCACCGGGCGACCTCGCTGCTCGAGGTCGCCTAGAGCCGGCGGCGATAGAGCGCGATGAGACGCTCCCAGTGGCGCTCGGCGCTGGGCTTGTCGTAGATGCGGCGCTGCGGGAAGGCGAAGCCGTGATGGACGCCGGGATAGATCTCGAGCTCGCCCGGGTTGCCGGCGGCTTGGAACAAGCGGCGCAGTTCCTCGACCATCGGCATGGGCGCGAGATCATCGTGCTCGGCGCAGGCGATGTAGAGCTCGCCCTTGGCTTCGCCGAGATTGAGATGCGGGCTTTCGACGGCATCGCTGACGAGCCAGGTGCCGTAGAACGATGCGGCGGCGCCGATGCGGTCGGGATAGCGCGCCGCGGCGGCGAGCGCGTAGGGTCCGCTCATGCAATAGCCGTGACATCCGACCGGGCCGCGCTTCGCATGGTCTCGGCCGTCGACGAAGCGGAGCATCGCCGCGACATCCTCCATTACCGGCGGAATGGTCATCTTGGTGCGAACCGCGCGCATGCGTTTATGCTCGGCGCTGCCATGCTCGAGCACATCCGGCCCGTACATCGTGTCGCGCCCATGGCGGTAGTAGAGATTGGGAAGCAGCACGCAATAGCCGATGCTGGCGAGCCGGCGCGTCATGTCGCGCAGCTCCTCGCGGATGCCCGGCGCATCCATCAGGAACAGCACCGGCGGATAAGGGCCGCCGCGCTCGGGGCGGCAAATGAAGGTCTCCATCGCGCCATCCGCCGTGGCGATATCCAGCGTTTCCTCGATCACCGGCCCCTCCCGTTGCGTTGCTCGTCGCGTTGCCCCGCAGCTTAGCCGCGCGCCGAATCGATGTGAATTCGCTTGCGGAAGGCGCCGCCGGGCGCTGCAATGCCTCTGCAAGCAGGGAGAGAAGACGATGAAGGCGGTGCTGCTGACCGGCCATGGCGGGCCGGAGATGCTGCGTTACGGCGATGCGCCTGACCCTGTCGCGGGACCCGGCGAGATCGTGGTCGACATCCACGCGGCGAGCGTCAATGCGGCGGATTACAAGGTCCGCCGCGGCACGGGCCGCTACAGCGATATCCGCTTCCCCCACATCCTGGGCCGCGATTTCTCAGGTGTGGTCAGCGCGCTGGGGCCCGGCGTCGCCGAGTTCGCCATCGGTGATAGGGTGTTCGGCGTGACGGACCAGGGCAAGGAAGGCGCCTATGCCGAGAAGATCGCCATCAAGGCGGCGATCGTCGCGCGCAAGCCCGCCTCGCTCGGCCATGTCGAGGCGGCAGCCCTGGGGCTCATCAGCCTCACCGCGCTTTGGGCGCTCGAGGACACGGCGCGCCTTCGCGCCGGCGAGACCATCCTGATCCAGGGCGGCGCCGGCGGCGTTGCCGGGTTTGCCATCCCGCTGGCAAAGCATCTCGGCGCCACCGTCATCACCACGGCCAGCGCGCGCAATCACGACTATGTCCAGGGGCTCGGCGCGGATCGGGTGATCGATTACGAGGCGGCGGATTTCACCACCACGGTTCGCGACTGCGACGTCGTGTTCGACACCGTCGGCGGCGATGTGCAACTCCGCTCCTACACCGTGCTGAAGCCGGGCGGGCGGCTGGTCTGGATCGCGCCGGCGCCGGAGGGATCGAAGCCGCCGCGCCGGGATGTCGAGGTCCTGCGCCCCGCGGTCACCCGCGACCGCGCCCATCTCGAACGCATGCTGGCGCTGCTCGAGCAGGGGGCGATTCGGCCGCCGGCGATCACCCGCTTCACGCTCGCCAACGCGGCCGAGGCGCACCGCATCAGCGAGGGGCGCCATCTCCGGGGCAAGCTCGTCTTCGAGGTCCGCTGATCGCGAGGCCTCAGCCAGCGCATCGGCAAACGGGCGGGACAAGCTGCTCAAAGTCTCGCGCCAGCCGGCGACCTTCGCCGCCCGGCCCCGGCTCATCTCCGCTCTCCCGCCCCGCCGCTTCGCGCTCGAACTCGGCGGCAAGATCGAAGAGCGCCGCGACGATGATCGGGTCACGCGCGGTCAGCGCGAGCCGGCGAAAGAAAGCCGCTTTCTTGCGCAATTGATCCGGCGACATCGAAGATCACCTCTCCTACCTCTATCGCGTGTGGACCAGACGTGCGACGGTCTGGGTCAGGGCGGTTGCGTCGAGCGGTTTCGTGAACACGGCCTCAGCACCGAAGGCCTGCATCGCCTTGAGCACGAAACCGTCGGCGCTGCGGTCGCTGCCGCTGATGGCAATGACGGGAAGCGTCGGAAAAGCCTGTCGCAGGCAACGCAGCAACTCGATGCCGTCCATGTCCGGCATATAGATATCGGTTATGATCAGGCTGACGGGCTGGTGCTCGATATAGCCGAGAGCGGCGGTCGCCTTGTCAAACCCCACGGCCGCGTAGCCGCTACGCGTTAGAATCGTCTCGACGAGCTCGAGATGATCCGGGTTGTCGTCGATAACGACGATGGCAGGCTGCGTGTCTGTGGGCATGCCAATATGAAGCGAAAGATCGCGCGCCGGGGAAAGTGGGCAAAGGGCTAGCAGATGCGTGCATCGGTATGGGAACCCACCAGCGGCAGGCCAATGCGGCCATACCTTTGATCTTCCGCCCCCATACCGGGCGCTTGCCGTCCGGACGCGGCGATTGGGGTAAGCTCATGGCGGTCGAGGCGATAGAATGACGCAGGACGTGCTGCAGTTCAGCCTCTATTTCCTGCAGAACGTCGCGCTCCTGGTGCTGGGCGTGCTCGGCTATGGCTGGCTCCGCGAACCGCTGTCGGCCTGGCCGCGCTGGGTGCGGGAACCGATCGAAGGCCTGATCTGCGCCGCCCTTGCCTTGCTGGCGATGGCCGATCCGCTGTGGGCGCGCCCGGGCATCCAGATCGATCCTCGTTACGCCATCATCATGCTCGCCGTGCTGTTCGGGGGCCCGGTCGCCGGCGGCGTCGCGGCTTTCATCGCCGCTGCCGCCCGGTTCTGGATCGGCGGCTTCGCGGCCCCGGTCGGCATCATCTTCATTGCGGCGACCTATCTCGCAAGCTGGACTCTGAAAGCGCGCCTCGCCGCGGCCAGAATCGCGCCGAGCTATCGGCATGTCGCGCTTCTCGCCGTCGTGGTCACCGGCGCCATCCTGCTGACGGATATCGTCCTCGACCGTTCGGCCGCGGTCCTGTCGTCCGGCGTCTTGATCAGCGCCATGTCGATGCTTGTCGTCGGCGCCGTCATGGTGCGCATCGAGCGCGCACGCCTGCTCGAGCAGGAGATGGCCGAGCGCGAAGCGCGTTTCCGATCGATCATCGACAATCTTCCCGACGCCTTGGGATTGAAGGACCACGACGGGCGCATCCTTCTCGTCAACAAGGCCTATGAGCGAGCCTGCGGCTTGCCGGCGAGCGAGCTGCTCGGCGAGAACATCAAGCGCGTCTGGGACATCGTCAGCGCACCGCCGGGCTTCTCCCAGATCGACCGCGCGGTCTGGCAGACCGGCGAGACCTGCCGCTCGCCGCCGATGTATGTGACCCGCCCGGACGGAAACCATTGGGTCGTCGTCACCAGCTTTCCCATACGCAACGCCGCGGGAAAGTTCGAGACGATCGGCGCGCTCGTGACGATTGTCACCGAGCTGTGGGAAGCGCGCCAGGAGCTCGAGCGGCGCCAAGCGATGATGCAGCGCCATCGCCGGGCGCTCATCGCCTGCATGCGCGCCAGCGCCGACATGGACCGCCCGATCGCCGAGGCCATCCGCGCCGTGACCGAGATCGCGGCCGAAGCCATGGAAGTCGAGCGCGTCAGCGTCTATCAGCACGATCGCGTCCGCGATCAGGCGCGATGCGTCGATCTCTGGGAACGCAGTCTCGAACGGCACAGCGACAATTCGCGCTATCTCCTAAACCCCTTCGAGCGGTTGGTCGAGGATCTCGACCGTGAGCGCGTTCTCGCCATCGAGGATTTGCTCGGAGATACGCGCTTTTCCAGCGAGGCGGAGACTCTGGCAAAACTCGGCACGCGCTCGACGATTATCGCCGCCATTCACGCCGGCGGACAGATGCAAGGCACGGTGTCTTTCGCCCATGTCGGCGCGGTTCGACAATGGACCGCCGAGGAGCAAGCCTTCGCCCGCTCGGTCGCCGATCTCATCGCGCTGATGATGCTGATGGCCAGGCACCGTGAAACCCTTGCCGCGCTCGATCTCGTCAGGGACGCGATCTACGTCGAGCGCGAGAATGGCGAGATCATCTATGCCAATCGCCCGGCGCTGCGTCTCTGCGGATCGAGCGATGCCGGTGCGATGTCCTTTGCGGGTCAGCTGCCGCCCTCGGTCACCCCTCCCCGCCCGGCCGAGCCGCTGCGCGGCGATCGCGACATGCTCGAGCTGAGCTGGCGCATCAACGGCACCGACAAGGATCTGCAAATCCGCCGCGTGCGGTTGCCCGATGGCGGTTCGATCGCCGTGATCGAGGATGTCACGCTGCAGAAGGCCGAGGAGCGCGACCGCCAACGCCTGCAGCAGCACCTGCAGCAATCGAGCAAGATGGAGGCGATCGGACAGCTCGCCGGCGGCATCGCCCACGACTTCAACAACCTGCTCGGCGCCGTCATCGGCTTTGCGCGCTTTCTCGAGCAGGATCTGCCGCAGGACTCCCCGCAATATCAGTTCGCGCGCCGCATCCTGAACGCCTGTTACCGGGGCCGGGACCTGGTGAGCCAGATCCTCGCCTTCACGCGCCCGCCGACTCTGGAGCGACGTGCCATCGACCTGCGCGCCGTGGTCCAAGAGAGCCGCGATCTGCTGGCCGGCTCGCTGCCGCCGACGACGCGGCTCACGCTCGCGCCGTGCGAGACGCCGCTTTTGGTCCAGGGTAACGAAACGCAGCTTGCGCAGATCGTGGTCAATCTCTGCATCAATGCGCATGACGCCTTGGGCGGACGGCCCGGCGAGATCGATATCCGTCTGTCGCGCGCCGACCCGGCCGCGCCCGAGCGGAACCGGCCGATGGTTCTTGGCCGGCTGCTCGAGGGCCGATGCTATGCCCGTCTCGATATCAGGGATACCGGTTCCGGCATTCCCGACGAAAACCTCGAGCGCATCTTCGAGCCGTTTTTCACCACCAAGGAGCGCGGTCGCGGCACCGGGTTGGGGCTGGCGGTCGTCCATGGCCTCGTCCACTCGCACGAGGGCGCGTGCAGCATTGCCAGCAAGCCCGGTCGCGGTACCTGTTTCTCGGTCTATCTGCCGCTCGCCGAGGCGGCGCTCGACGAGCCGCCGAGGCAGCATAAGCAAGGGGACCTTCGTGGCCGCGAACGCGTGCTCGTTGTCGATGACGAGATCGACATCACCGATATGTTATCAATCGGCCTCGAGCGCTTGGGCTACGAGGTCGCGGCGCTGGACGATCCGGCGGAGGCCGTCGAAATCGTCGCCGAAGCGCCGGAGCTCTGGGACGTGGTCGTCACCGACCACCTCATGCCAAATCTCAATGGCCTTGAGTTAGGCTCCAAACTCAAGGGGTTACGAGCCGATCTTATCGTCATTCTCTGCACCGGACTGAACGACGGCACGATCGAAGAGCGGACCCGGCTGCGCGGTATCGACGCCTTTTTCCCGAAGCCGGTCGAGCCTGAGCAGATCGCCGCCACCATCTGCCGCCTCAAGGGGCGCTAGGACCAGCGCCGGCGCGGTGCCGGTTTTTGTGACCAAAGCAAGTCCGGGTGTGGCATATTTTTGACCGCTACTCGCGTGGCCAACCAGCGCTCGCGTGGCCTATGCGCTCAGTCGTGGCGGACGATCACCCTCTCTATCGCGAAGCCCTGCGCTTGCGGTTGGAACGCATGTGGCCCGACAGCGCGGTGACAGAAGCGGGAGCGCTCGACGAGCTGCTCGGGCTGCAGGAGACGCTTTCCGGCGCAGTCGATCTGATCCTGCTCGATTTGCGCATGCCAGGCCTCGAGGACGGGGCGGCCGTGGGTCGCGTGGTCGCGGCCTTTCCGAGCGCGGCGGTGGTACTGATGTCGGGCTCGGCCGGTGCCGAGGATGTCAAAAAAGCGGTGCAGGCCGGCGCGCGCGGCTTTCTGCCGAAGACCATGCAGCCGGATCTCTTCGCCTCCGCGCTGGCCATGATCGTCGATGGCGGCACCTATCTTCCGGCCGAAATCCTCCATCCTGAGCCGCTGCTCGGCGACCCGCCGCTGCGGTCGACGCTCCATCCCGATATCATCGATCGTTTGACGCCGCGCGAAAGGCAGGTGCTGGTGCGGCTCGCGACGGGGGCGCCGAACAAGGAGATCGGGCGCGAGCTCGGCCTTGCCGACGTCACGATCAAGCTGCATGTGCGCCAGATCCTCAAAAAGATCGGCGCGCGCAACCGCTCCGAAGCGGCGGTCATCGCTACGAAATCCGGCCTGATTTGAGT
>Ga0335074_10010628_pt1 | contig 12876 bp, 11 predicted proteins | sample Lox_Sample_23_FD_206715 | JGI IMG/M metagenome (GOLD analysis project Ga0335074, IMG submission 206715) | Soil microbial communities from Loxahatchee National Wildlife Refuge, Florida, United States - Lox_Sample_2.3 | ecosystem: Environmental > Terrestrial > Soil > Wetlands | place: USA...
CTCTTCATCACCTCGGAGATCGAGGAGGCGATCCTGCTGGCCGATCGTCTGGTGCTGCTGTCGAATCGCCCGGCCCGGGTGCGCGCCGTGATCGCGATCGCGCTGCCGCGCCCGCGCGAGATCGCCATGCTCAGCTCGCGCCAGGCCTTCGAGTACAAGCGCCAGGCGCTCGAAATCCTGCACGAGGAGGCGCTGCGCGGCTTCGGCGATTCCAGCGTCGGCCAGGATTTGATCGCGGCCTTCGCCGAGGGTTCCTGATGTACAATGCGCGATAATTCTCCCCGGCCTTGCGATACAGGGTTGGCGTACACGCGGAACCCGGAGAAAATTTTATGCCGGGGGTGTACACCGGGGGCGTAGGACGCTCCCCGTCTGACGACGGGCAACAGACGACCCTACGGGAGGGAAGCATGCGCCAGGAGTTCCGGGTCGAAGGCCTGAACCTGCCGGTCAGCCACTACACCGATGCCGTCCGCTGGGGCGATCTGCTGTTCGTTTCCGGCGTGGCGCCGCTCGACGCCGAAGGCCGGCTCGTCGGCGGCGCCGATGTCGTGGCGCAGACGCGCCAGGTCTTCCGCAACATGAAACGGGTGCTCGACGCCGTCGGCGCTGAGTTCGGCGACATCCTCAAGGTCACGGTCTATCTGACCGAAATCGCCGACCGCGCCGCCATCAACCCGGTGCGCCAGGAATTCTTCGGCGCTGCGCGCCCGGCCAGCACCCTGATCGGCGTCACCGCCCTGGTGCTCCCCGGCATGAAAGTCGAGATCGAAGCGGTGGTGGGGCTGCGGAAGTAGTTTTCAGTTGTCAGTCGTCAGTTTTCAGCTCAGCTGCCAGCCGAACTGACAACTGAGAACTGAAAACTGACAACTCCGCTTCTTCACGCCGCCGCGTGGATTCCCGCCGCCTTCACGTCATTGCCGACATAGGGCTCGAACTTCTTGAAGTTCTGCTCGAAGCGCTTGGTCAGCTCGCGCGCGGTCTCGTCATAGGCGCTCTTGTCGGACCAGGTGCTGCGCGCATTCAGCACATCGGCCGGGACCTCGCCGCAGCTTTCCGGCACCAGCAGGCCGAAATAGGGCTCGCGCTTCACCGCCACGTCCTTGAGCGTGCCGGCGAGCGCGGCGCGCACCAGCGCGCGGGTGTGCTGGATCTTCATGCGCTGGCCGACGCCGTAAGCGCCGCCCGACCAGCCGGTATTGACGAGCCAGCATTGCGCCTTGTGCTCGGTGATGCGCTCGCCCAGCATCTTGGCATAGACCGCGGGATGGCGCGGCATGAAGGGTGCGCCGAAGCAGGTCGAGAAGGTCGCCTGCGGCGCGTTGCCGAGGCCCTTCTCGGTGCCGGCGACGCGCGCGGTATAGCCCGAGAGGAAGTGATACATCGCCTGCTCCGGCGTCAGCCGCGCGATCGGCGGCAGCACGCCGAACGCATCCGCGGTCAGCATGATGACATTGTCGGGATGCGGCGCGATGCCGGTCGCGCTGACATTGGGGATGAAGTCGAGGGGATAGCAGGCGCGCGTATTCTCGGTGAGGCTGCCATCGCCGAGATCGGGGGTCCGCGTCGCCGGATCGAGCACGACATTCTCCAGCACCGTGCCGAAGCGGTGGACGGTCGCGTAGATCTCGGGCTCGGCCTCGGGCGAGAGGTTGATCACCTTGGCGTAGCAGCCGCCTTCGAAGTTGAAGAGCCCCTTGCCGCTCCAGCCATGCTCGTCATCGCCGATCAGCATGCGCGAGCCATCGGCCGAGAGCGTCGTCTTGCCGGTGCCGGAAAGCCCGAAGAAGATGGCGCTGTCGCCCTTGGGCCCGACATTGGCCGAGCAATGCATCGGCAGCACGTCGCGCGCCGGCAGCAGGAAGTTCAGGTAGCCGAACACCGACTTCTTGATCTCGCCCGCATATTCCGTGCCGCCGATCAGCACCAGGCGGCGGGCGAAATTGACGAAGATGAAGGTGTCGGAATTGATCCCGTCGAGCTCGTGCGCGGCGAAGAAATGCGGCGCGTGCAGGATGGTGAAGTCGGGCGCGAAATCATGCAGCGCGTCGTGCCGCGGCCGGATGAACATGTTGCGCACGAAGAGGCTGTGCCAGGCACTGTCGGTGACGATGCGCACCTTGAGCCGGTAATCGGGATCGGCGCCGCCGTAGAGATCCTGGACGAAGACGTCGCGGCGCTGGAAATAGGCGACGAGGCGCCGCGCCATGCTCTCGAACTTCTCCTCGCTGACCGGCTTGTTGATCTCGCCCCACCAGATATCGGCTTTGCTCCCGTCCTCCTCGACGATGTACTTGTCCTTGGGCGTGCGGCCGGTGAAGGCGCCGGTGCGGGCGACGAAGGCGCCGCCGGCGGCGACCAGCCCCTCATGGCGGCGGACCGCATACTCGTAGAGCACCGGCACCGACAGGTTCCAATGCGCCGCGGCCAGGTTTCGCAGCCCCAACCCCTCCAAGCCATGGCTGCTTGCCGTCCCGGTTACGGTATGCGCTGCGTCTTGCACGGCGGTCTCCTCCTGGGTCCCTGTTCCTCAGTTTCTTCAACGGCTTAGATGATTGCGGGAAGGACGCGGCCGCGGCGCCCCCGACGTGCCCCCGATACGGCCGGGCGATTGCGGCAGCAGAACGCCGGCCCGCCTTTATTCGTTCCCGCCGCGAGAGGCGGTCACCGCTTTTCCCTCGCCGGTTTGGCGAGCCCGGCGAACGCCTCCCGCACGCCTTCGGCATCGCCGACCAGCGCGCGGAAGTCAAGCTTTGCCACGAAACCGCCACGGCGGAGCGACCCGGACAGGCCGGGCAGCCTCTGGGGCTCGCGCTTACTCCGCCGGTGCTGCTGCGGGTGCCGCGCCGCGGACCTCGCCGGGGAAGAACAAGGCCGCGATCAAGGTGCCGAGCGCGATCGCCGCGAGCACGCCGAAGAGCGGCACGAAGCCCGCACCGGCCTTGGGCTGGAGATAGGCGACCAGCGGAATCGCCGGCAGGCTCGCGCCGAAGGAGACGACATAGCGCAGCGCATAGACGCGCGAGCGCCAGCTCTCCGGCGTGTAGCGCGCCACCATCGCATCGTTGATCGGGATCAGGCCGAAGATCACGAACATCATCGCCACCGCCAGCGCCAGCATCGCCCAGTCGGTGAGGAGGCCCGCCAGGACGAGCAACGGCGCCTGCAGCAGCGCCAAGGTCAGGAACACGCCGCGGAGCGAGCGCCGGTCGATGAGCTGGCCGACGAGAAGCTGGGCCATGGCGGCGATGACATAAACGGCGGAGATCAAGGTGCCGATGCCGGTGGTGGTGTGCACCAGCGCCGTCAGCCGCTCGTCGAAGATCTTGGGCATGGCGTTGGTGACCGCAGCGAAGATCACGCCGCTGCACATCGTCGCCACCGCCAGCACGGCGAAGACGCGCCGCGCCGTGGCGTCGGCCGCTTGCCGGTGCCCGGCCTTGGGCGCCGCCGCGGCCGGCGCCACAGAGGCCGGGATCAGCGCGGCGAAGGCGAGGCCGGCGGCGAAGGTGACGACGCCCGGCGCGATGAAGGCGGCGCGCCAGCTCAGCTGATCGGCGAACCAGCCGGCGATGAGCGCGGCCGAGGCCAGGCCGAGATTGCCCCAGACCCCGTTCCAGCCCAGCGCGCGCCCGACCCGCGCCTGGTCCTTGACCAGCATGGCGATGCCGACGGGGTGATAGATCGAGGCGAAAATGCCGATGAGGGTAAGGCAGAGCACGAGCTGCCAGGGCGATTGGGCGAAGCCGGTGATCATCAGCGCCGTGCCGAGCCCCAAAAAGAACACCACCATCATGTTGCGCCGGCCCCAGCGGTCGCCGAGCCAGCCGGCGGGCAGCGAGCCGCCGCCAAAGGCAATGAAGCCGCCCAGGGACAGCGGCAGCATCGCCTCGTAGGACAGCCCGAACCGCGCCGTCATCACCAGCACGGCGGTGGCGTAGATCAGCATCGCCAGATGGTCGAGGAAATGGCCGAGATTGAGAAAGGCGACGGTGAGGCGGGACTTGTCCATGGCGGCTTCTCCGGCGGCAGCGTCCAGGATCAGAGGATAGCCCTGGCTTCCTTTGCCTGCCCGCGCTAGTCTGCCAATTACTATCGAGAATCGGACATGCGCAGCATCGACCCCGAGGACTACCAGGACGTGCCGCGGCCGATCGCCGCCATGGCCAAGGACTTCCCCGACGGCAATCGGGTGCCGCCGCACCGCCACCGCCGCGCCCAGCTGGTCTTCGCGGTGCGCGGCGTCATGGTGGTGTGGACGCCCCAGGGCACCTGGGTGGTGCCGCCCAACCGCGCCGTCTGGATGCCGGCCGAAACCGAGCATTCGATCCGCAGCTGGGGCGATGTCGCCATGCGCACGCTCTATGTCCGCGCCGATGTCGCCGCTTCGCTGCCGCGGCAATGCTGCGTCATCGCCGTCTCGCCGCTGCTGCGCGAGCTGATCCTGCGCGCCGTCGAGCTGCCGCTGCTCTATGACGAGCGCGGGCCGGAGGCGCGGGTGATGAGCCTCATTCTCGACGAGATCCGCGCCCTGCCGGCGCTGCCGCTGCATCTGCCCTGGCCCGCCGATCCGCGCCTCAAGCGGCTCTGCTCGGCGATCCAGGAGGACCCCGCCAGCGAGCGCACGCTCGAGGGTTGGGCGGGCACGGTGGGCGCGTCGAGCCGGACCCTGGCGCGGCTCTTCCGCAAGGAGACCGGGATGAGCTTCGGCGCCTGGCGCCAGCAGGTGCGGCTGGTCGACGCGCTGGGACGCCTTGCCACCGGGCAGAAGGTGACGGCGGTGGCGCTGGATTTGGGCTATCAGAGCCCGAGCGCGTTCACCAGCATGTTCCGCCGCGCCCTGGGCCGGGCGCCGACACGCTATTTCCTGGAAAGCTGAGGCGGCGGCGCGTATAGAGGGTTGGACCACAGCTTTCCACGGCAATGCCGCAATGCCGCCACACCTGCAGGCGACTATCGGCATGCTGAAATCGCGGGAAAGGTAAGCTCTCGTGGCGAACAACATTGCTCTCGTCGATGACGACAAGAATATCCTGACCTCGGTGGCGATCGCGCTCGAGGCGGAGGGCTTCCAGGTGCGGACCTATTCGGACGGCGCCGAGGCGCTGCGCGGCCTGGCGCAGCATCCCGCCGACCTCGCCATCCTCGACATCAAGATGCCGCGCATGGACGGCATGGAGCTGTTGGGCCAGCTGCGCAAGCAGGGTGCGATGCCGGTCATCTTCCTCACCTCGAAGGACGACGAGGTCGACGAGGTGCTCGGGCTGCGCATGGGCGCCGACGATTACATCAAGAAGCCGTTCTCGCAGCGCCTCCTGGTCGAGCGCATCCGCGCGCTGCTGCGCCGCGGCGAGCTGGCGCGCGGCAGCGGCGAAAGCGAGCCCATCATCCAGCGTGGCGAGCTGCTGCTCGATCCATCGCGCCACCAATGCAGCTGGAAGGGCACCAATGTCGACCTCACCGTCACCGAGTTCCTGATCCTGAAGTCGCTGGCGCTGCGTCCCGGCCATGTGAAGAGCCGCGATCAGCTCATGGACGGCGCCTATGGCGAGCACATCTATGTCGATGACCGGACCATCGACAGCCACATCAAGCGCTTGCGCAAGAAGTTCAAATCCGTCGATTCGGGCTTCGCCCAGATCGAGACGCTCTATGGCGTCGGGTATCGCTACCGCGACCGCTGAGCCCGCCGCTCCGGCCGAGCGCAGCGCGGAAGCGCAGGCGGGGCAAGCCAGTGCCGCGCCGCGCCGGCACCGCCGGCGGCGCCTGTCGCCGCTCACCCGCCGCATCCTCGCCGTCAATGTCCTGGCGCTCGGCCTGCTCGGCCTCGGCCTCCTCTATCTCGGCGAATATCAGCAGAGCCTGGTGAGCGCGCAGCTCGATGCGCTCAAGACGCAGGGCCAGGTCTTCGCCGCCGCGCTCGGCGAAGGCGCCGTCATCGACAGCCTCGGCGAAGGCGAGCAGTTGCTGCCCGCGCTCGGCCGCCAGATGATGCAGCGCCTGGTCGAGCCGACGCACACGCGCGCGCGCCTCTTCGACGCCGGCGGCAAGCTGATCGCCGACAGCCAGATGCTGAGCGGCCCCGGCGGCACGGTGACGATCCGCGAGCTGCCGCCGCCGGACGAGGACACCGGGCTGCGGCGGATGATCAATGCCGCTTACGACTGGCTGGTGGAGCGGCTTCCCGGCCAACGGGCCTATCCGAGCTACCGCGAGACGCCGGCGCAGACCGCCGCCGATTACGCCGAGGTGCAGAAGGCGCTCGATGGCGACATCGCCTCGGCGGTGCGCAGCGAGCGGGCGGGCGGCAGCCTGCTGATGCTCAACGTCGCCGTGCCGGTGCAGCGCTACAAGCAGGTGCTGGGCGTGGTGCTGCTGTCGAGCGACAGCACCGAGATCGACCAGGCGGTGCGCGCGGTGCGCTTCGAGATCCTCAAGGTCTTTCTGATCGCGCTCGGCGTCACCGTGCTGCTCTCGATCTATCTCGCCGGCACCATCGGCCGGCCGATCCGCCGTCTCGCCGCCGCTGCCGAGCGCGTGCGCCGCGGCCATGGGCGGCAGGTGATGATTCCCGACTTCACCCGCCGCGGCGACGAGATCGGCGATCTCTCCGGCGCCTTTCGCGAGATGACGGCGGCGCTCTGGGCGCGCATGGACGCGATCGAGCATTTCGCCGCCGATGTCGCGCATGAGATCAAGAACCCGTTGACCTCGCTGCGCAGCGCGGTCGAGACGGCGGCGCGGGTCGACGATCCGCAGAAGCAGCGCAAGCTGCTCACCGTCGTGCTCGAGGATGTGCAGCGTCTCGACCGGCTGATCACCGATATCTCGGATGCGTCGCGTCTCGATGCCGAGCTGTCGCGCGTCGAGCTCGAGCCGGTGATGATCGGCCGCATGCTGGAGACGCTGGTCGATGTGCATCAGCAGACCGCCGATGAGCGCGCGCCGCGCCTGATGCTGTCCTTGCCCGGCCCGGTCGGCACGCCCGCCGGCGACCTCGCCGTGCTCGGCATCGAAGGTCGGCTGGTGCAGGTGTTCCGCAACCTCATCGTCAACGCGCTCTCCTTCAGCCCGCCCGGCGCCGCCATCCACATCGCCGCCGAGCGCCGCGGCGAGTTCGTCGCCATCACCATCGAGGATGAAGGGCCGGGCATTCCCGAGGGCAAGCTCGAGGCGATCTTCGAGCGCTTCTACAGCGAGCGTCCCGCCGGCGAAAAGTTCGGCACGCATTCCGGCCTCGGTCTCTCCATCTCGAAGCAGATCGTCGAAGCGCATCGCGGCACGATCCGCGCCGAGAACCGCCGCGACGTCGATGCCAGCATCATCGGCGCGCGCTTCACCGTGCGGCTGCCCGTCGGAGCGGGCTGAACCGAGAAACCCTGTCTCATTGTGGTTGCAGTGCGGAACGCCCTTACCGCCATATGCGCCGAAAACGGCGGCCGATACGGCAGTAAACCATAACGATCCTACGCCTTGCGTTGTATGCGCCGATCGCTAACCACCGGTTGACACGCGTTCCGGCTGCGTTAATCCGCATATGCTGCGGGCATTGACATTATGCGGGGAGCGGCGCACCTAAACCGGCCATGATCCGCGTCCACGGCACGTCGGTCGCCCTTGGCGGCGAGGGCATTCTGCTGCGAGGCCCCTCCGGCAGCGGCAAATCCGATTTGGCGCTGCGCCTGATCGATGGCGGGGCGCGCCTTGTCGCCGATGACCAGACCGAGCTGCGCCGGGTCAAAGGCGCGCTGATGATGCGCGCGCCGGCGACGATCGCCGGCTGTCTCGAGGTGCGTGGCGTCGGCATTTTGCGCGTGCCCAGCCTGCCCGCGGCACGGCTCCGCCTCGTCGTCGATCTCGTCGCGCCCGATGCGGTCGAGCGCTTGCCCGAGCCCGCGCAGTGCGCGCTGCTCGGCCTCGCCGTGCCGCTGCTGCGCCTGGCGCCCTTCGAGGCTTCGGCGCCGGCGAAGCTGCGCCTGGCGCTCGGCGCTTCCGTCGCCGCCGCGCCTGCCCTCTTCGCGACCGCATCATGAGCGAGCCCGCCGCGCCTGCCGCCGCGCTCGCACCGCCGCGCGCGCCGGCCCGGACGCCGCACGCGCCTTTGCTGGTGGTCACCGGCATGTCCGGCGCCGGCCGCTCGACCGCCCTGAAGGCGCTCGAGGATCTCGGCTACGAGGCGGTGGACAATTTGCCGCTGTCGCTGCTGCCCGATCTGCTGCGCGCGCCGGCGCAGCGTCCGCCGCTGGCCATCGGCGTCGATGTGCGCACCCGCGATTTCGGCGTCGGCGCTTTGCTGGCCGCGCTCGACCGGCTTGCCGGCGAGCATCAGCTCGCGCTCAAGATCGTCTTCCTCGATTGCGAGGACGACAATCTGGTGCGCCGCTATACCGAGACGCGCCGGCGTCATCCGCTGGCCGGCGACCGGCCGGTGACCGACGGGATTGCGCTGGAACGCCGCCGTCTCTCCCCCTTGCGCGACCGCGCCGACCTCGTTATCGATACCACCGCCCTCAGCCCGGGGGATCTGAAACGGCTGCTCCATGGGCATTTCGCGCCCGATGCCGCACCTGGCATCACGATTTTCGTGACCTCCTTCTCCTATCGCCACGGCCTGCCGCGGGATGCGGATCTCGTGCTCGACGTCCGCTTCCTGCGCAATCCGCATTACGTGCCGGCGCTCAAGCCGCTCACCGGCCGCGACGCCGCGGTCGGCGCCTTCATCGAAAGCGACGGCGATTTCGCCCCGTTCTTCGACCGGCTCTGCGCCTGGCTCGCGCCGCTGCTGCCGCGCTACGAGGGCGAGGGCAAGAGCTATCTCACCATTGCCGTCGGCTGCACCGGCGGCCGCCACCGCTCGGTCTATGTCGCCGAGCGGCTGGCGGCCTGGCTCAGTCGTCAAGGCCGGCCCGTCGGCATTGGCCATCGTGACCTCGACCAATCGGCAACGATGGTCGCCGCGGCTCCGGGCGAAGCCGACGGTTCGATAAGGGATATCGCATGATCGGAATGGTTCTCGTCACCCATGGCCGGCTTGCCGCGGAATTCGTCGCGGCGCTGGAGCATGTCGTAGGACCGCAGCGCAACATCGCCGCGGTCTGCATCGGCCCGGATGACGACATGGAGAAGCGACGACAGGACATCCTGCGCTCGGTCGCCGAGGTCGATGCCGGCGATGGCGTGGTCCTGCTTACCGACATGTTCGGCGGCACGCCGTCCAACCTCGCCATCTCGGTCATGGACAAGGCGAAGATCGAGGTCATCGCCGGCATCAACCTGCCGATGCTGATCAAGCTGGCGAGCCTGCGGCAGAGCGAGACGCTCGCCAATGCGGTGCGCGGCGCGCAGGAGGCGGGCCGCAAATACATCAACGTCGCCTCGCAGCTCCTCGCCGACGTTCGCGGATGAGCGACGGGGACGGCATTCCCCAAGGCGACGCCGGCCTCATCCGGCGGACGGTCACCATCTGCAACAAGCGCGGTCTGCATGCGCGCGCGGCGGCCCGTTTCGTCAAGCTCGCCTACACCTTCGATGCCGAAGTGATGGTGGCGAAGAACGGCGCGGCCGTTTCCGGCCGCTCGATCATGGGATTGATGATGCTCGCCGCCGGTCCCGGCACCGCTATCGAGCTGCGCGCCACCGGCCCCGAGGCCGAGCGCGCGGTCACGGCGCTCGCCGAGTTGATCTGCGGCGGCTTCGATGAAGACTGAGCAGGGCGAAGACGAGCGGGTGCTGCACGGGCTCGGCGTCTCGCCCGGCATCGCCATCGGCCCGGCCTTCGTCAGCGACGACGGCGACATCGCCGTGCCGGAATACCGCATCCCCGCCGATCAGGTCGAGCGCGAGCTGCAGCGCTTCGCCGGCGCGCTCAACGCCTCGCTGAAGCAGCTGCGCAAGCTCAAGGGCAAGGCCGCGGCGCTGCCGGATTCGGCGGCCGAGGAGGTCGGCTATCTCCTCGACGCGCATATCGCCATGCTGACCAATTCGCGCCTGGTGCGCGGCGCCGAGCGCCGCATCACCGAAGAGCGGGTCAATGCCGAGCGCGCGGTGCAGATGGAGATCGCCGAGATCGCCGACAGCTTCGCCGCCATCGGCGATGCCTATCTCGCCGCGCGCGGCGAAGATATCCGGGTCGTCGGCGCGCGGCTCATCCGCAACCTGACCAAGACGCCCTATGCGGCGCTGCAGCATGTCGCCGAGGGCACCATCATCATCGCCGAGGAGCTGACCCCGGCGGATACGGCGCTGATGGATCCGCGCCGCATCGCCGGCTTTGCCGCGGTGCTGGGCGGGCCCGAGAGTCACACCGCCATCATGGCGCGCGCGCTGCAGCTTCCCGCCGTGCTCGGCGTTGCCGGGCTGCTGACCGAGATCAAGAACGGAGACGCCGTCGTCATCGATGGCGCCGAGGGCACCGTCATCGTCAATCCGCGGCGCGAAACCGTCGCCCGTTATGAGGCGCGGCAGGAAACGCTGGAGCGCGAAGGGCGCCAGCTGGCCCGCTTGAAGCGCCTGCCGGCGGTGACCCGCGACGGGGTCGAGATCACGCTGCAGGCCAATCTCGAGCTGGCGCGCGAGCTCGATCAGGCAGTCGGCGCCGGTGCCGAGGGGCTCGGGCTGGTGCGCACCGAGTTCCTCTACATGAACCGCGAGGACCTGCCCGGCGAGGAAGAGCAGTACGAGGCCTATCGCGGCCTGGTGCGCGGCATGGCCGGCCGGCCGGTGACCATCCGCACCCTCGATGTCGGCGGCGACAAGCTCGCCGCGCCGCTGACCGAGACGATCGGCGGCGACAGCCCCAACCCGGCGCTCGGGCTGCGCGCGATCCGGCTCTCGCTGAAAGAGCGGCCGCTGCTCGATGCCCAGCTCGGCGCCATGCTGCGCGCCGGCGTCGACGGCCCGGTGCGCATCCTGCTGCCGATGGTCTCGAGCGTCGCCGAGATCCGCAAGGTGCGCGAAGCGCTGACGCAGGTGGCGCGGCGGTTGAAGCGGCGCGGCGTCAAGATCGCCGACCCGCTGCCGCCGATGGGCGTGATGATCGAAATTCCCGGCGCGGCGCTCGCCGCCGACGCGCTCGCCGCGGAAAGCGACTTCTTCGCCATCGGCACCAACGATCTCGTGCAATATACGCTCGCCATCGATCGCGGCGACGAGCAGGTGGCGCATCTCTACAACCCGCTGCACCCGGCGGTGCTGCGCCTCATCCAGTTCGCCGTCGAGGCGGCGCTGCGCGCGCGCATCGGCGTCAGCCTGTGCGGCGAAATGGCCGGCGATCCGCGCTTCACCGCGCTGCTGCTCGGCCTCGGCATCCGCGACCTCTCCATGGCGCCGGGCAAGATCGGCCGCGTCAAGCAGCGCGTGCGCGCGCTCGACATCGTCGCCGCCACGCGCCGCGCCCGCGCCATCATGGACCAGCTCGACGACGCCCGCATCGCCAGCCTGCTCGACGATTTCAATGCGTTGGCGTGAGAAGCAGCTGTCAGCTGTCAGCCGTCAGCTGTAGTTTTCGGTCGTCAGTTAACAATTGTCAGTGACAACACCGGGGCGCGCCGTCCGTCAGGTTAAGCTGATAGCTGAGCCGACGGCTGACAGCTTCTTCCTCCCCTTGCCGCCGCGGCGAGCGCTTTGCTATATGCCGCACGCGATTTTCCTAAGGAGCATCAGGATGGCTGCTGCCGCCGACTACAAGGTCGCCGATATCTCGCTCGCGGGTTGGGGGCGCCGTGAGATCGCCATTGCCGAGACCGAGATGCCGGGGCTGATGGCGCTGCGCAAGGAGTTCGGTGCCAAGAAGCCGCTGAAGGGCGCGCGCATCACCGGCTGCCTGCATATGACCATCCAGACCGCGGTGTTGATCGAGACCTTGATCGAGCTCGGCGCCAGCATCCGCTGGAGCTCCTGCAACATCTTCTCGACGCAGGATCATGCGGCGGCGGCGATCGCGGCGCGCGGCGTTCCCGTCTTCGCCTGGAAGGGCGAGACCGAGGAAGAGTATGAGTGGTGCATCGAGCAGACCTTGCGCGGTCCCGGCGGCTGGACCCCGAACATGGTGCTCGATGACGGCGGCGACGCGACCAAGCTGCTGCACGACAAATATCCCGAGCTGCTGAAGGAGGTGCGCGGCATCTCCGAAGAGACGACGACCGGCGTGCACCGCCTCTACGAGATGATGAAGTCCGGTACGCTCAAGGTACCGGCGATCAACGTCAACGACAGCGTCACCAAGTCGAAATTCGACAATCTCTACGGCGTGCGCGAGAGCCTCGTCGACGGCATCAAGCGCGCCACCGACGTGATGCTCGCCGGCAAGATCGCCGTCGTCGCCGGCTTCGGCGATGTCGGCAAGGGTTCGGCGGCGAGCCTGCGCGGCCAGGGTGCGCGCGTCATGGTCACCGAGATCGATCCGATCTGCGCGCTGCAGGCGGCGATGGAAGGCTATCAGGTGGTGACGATGGAGGAGGCGGCGCCGCAGGGCGACATCTTCGTCACCGCCACCGGCAATATCGACGTCATCACCCTCGACCACATGCGGCAGATGAGGGACCGCGCCATCGTCTGCAACATCGGCCATTTCGACAGCGAGATCCAGATCGCGGCGTTGCGCAACTACAAATGGGAAGAGGTGAAGCCGCAGGTCGACGAGGTCGTCTTCCCCGACGGCAAGCGCCTCATCGTTCTCGCCAAGGGCCGCTTGGTCAATCTCGGCTGCGCCACCGGCCATCCGAGCTTCGTGATGAGCGCGTCCTTCACCAATCAAGTGTTGGCACAGGTCGAGCTTTTCACCAATCAGGGCAAGTACGAGAACAAGGTTTACGTGCTGCCCAAGCATCTCGACGAGAAGGTGGCGGCGCTCCACCTCGAGAAGCTCGGCGTCAAGCT
>Ga0335074_10010631_pt1 | contig 12875 bp, 8 predicted proteins | sample Lox_Sample_23_FD_206715 | JGI IMG/M metagenome (GOLD analysis project Ga0335074, IMG submission 206715) | Soil microbial communities from Loxahatchee National Wildlife Refuge, Florida, United States - Lox_Sample_2.3 | ecosystem: Environmental > Terrestrial > Soil > Wetlands | place: USA: Florida...
AAACAGCAAACTCGAATCGGCCTTCCACAAAGCCGACCATTCCATACGTAACATCATTCAACTGCTCGAAGCTGCCTGAATTTGTTGAAGTATTTCTGTTTACGAATAAAACGGTAAGAATCTAATCGTACGGGGAGGTGAAGAGAAGAGTGCAATGAAGAGTGATTAAACAACAGAATAAAGACTGCTGTTTCAAAGTAGCACACTTCGGGCGCCACTCCTGCGAGTTTGCGCGAGAACATCGCGAAGACGAGGGACCACCGCGAAGAATTGATAGAGGTGATTGCTGCCCAGAGAGCTTAAGAAGGGAAAAGCGAGTCAGAGGGGCCGGGAATGGAGGTGAGCCGGGGACGGCGGCGGGGCGACTGGGGATTGGGCGAAGAGAGCAGGCCGGCAATCTCACGCAGTTCAGCCCGTGCCTGGCCGACCATGACGGCAAGCTTGTCGCGGCGTTCAGTCCTGTCGTTGGACAAAGGCAAGGCGGTCTGCGGGTTGCGGCGAGGAGATGCTTGTTCGAGAACCTGGCGGGCACCCGGAATCGTGTACCCCTGCTCGTGCACCAGGCGCTTGATTTCGAGGACCATCTCAACGTCGCGACGGCGGTAAAGCCGCTGGCCGGTTCCGCTTTTGTTGGGCTTGAGTTGCGGGAATTGCGACTCCCAGAACCGGAGAACGTAGGTTTCAAGTCCGCAGATGTGGGCAACATCTCCGATTTTGAAATACAGGCGGTCTGGGATCGCGGGGGACTCGGCGGGGGAAGCGGCGCGTTTCCGCAGGGGTTGGGTAGCCATAGAATTCAGCATGAGCGGGTGAATCCTGAAGAGACACCTCGCTCTTCGTGCGAGTATAGAAAGTCAGACGGGCCATAACAATGGCTCTATGGGGGGACGAACCATAGTAATCACTCTGCGGGAAAGCGCTTGAACGAGTCGCAGGACGACGCGCGTATCCGGATCCAGCTCGCGGCGGCCGAGGACCCGGGAAAGCACGCAATTCGTGATACCAAACCCTCCCGAAAGGCATCAGTACACACATGAGCATTGAAAAAGCGACATTTGGAGCCGGTTGCTTCTGGGGCGTGGAGGTCGCGTTTGCGGCCATTCCCGGTGTTACGGCAACTACAGTTGGATACGAGGGTGGATCGATGGAGCGGCCGACCTACAAGGACGTGTGCACCGACAGAACCGGCCACGCCGAAGTTGTTGAAATTGAATTTGACCCAGTGAAAGTGAATTTCGAGCAATTGCTCGACGTCTTCTTCAAGATGCACGACCCGACGACCATGAATCGCCAGGGACCCGACTGGGGCACGCAGTACCGGTCGGCAATCTTTTTCCACTCGCCGGAGCAGGAGCAAAAGGCGCAGGCCAAGATCGCCGAGCTGACCGTGGCGGGCGTTTACAAGCCGAAGCAGATCGTCACCAAAGTTGAGCCGGCGCAGACCTTCTGGCGCGCAGAGGAATATCACCAGCGCTATCTTGAAAAGCGCGGCATGGCGAGCTGCCATATCTGAAACAAAATCAGAGTTGGTGAAAGGCGAGTTGATCTTGCTGGGTGTCAGTTCCCATTTCCCCCGCCAGCCGCGGCAAGTACAATCTGTTCCTGATCGGCCATCGCTACCTTCTGGTAAAACCCGCGCAAATCTGGATATTCGTCCGGCCTGGCATCAGTAAACACGCGAGCCAGTGCACGCGCCACAATAATTTGCCCCGGGTCAGATTTGGTTTTGGCAATGTAGACAGCGTGCGCCGGCCAGGAGATCCTCGCATCCTGCGGCGCGCCTTCCACCATCTTCCCCGCAGGCAGGTGATAAGTTAACTGCTCGGCAGTCTGTTCGCCATACTGCATGTCGACGGGTTCCAGCCGTTTCTCCTCATTTACAAAGGGCTCGCTGCCGTGTGTCTCAAAGAAAAAGCTGGGAAACGCGAGGCGCTTGCCAACTGCCGAGCCCAGCGTTCCCTTAACCTTGACCACCGCCATGAGAATCCTGTCCGGATCATCCAATCCCAGAAAATGGTCGACATGCGCTTCGACACCCTGGGGCACAATCGCTTCCAGCTCGCGATCAAACTGATTTCTGACTTCTGCTTCATCGCTCTCAATCGCCTCCTGCCGCCAACGGAGGGCCTGCTGGCCAGTCATCGTGATCTGGAGAGTGCCGCTCACGCCGCCCTGATCGTCCAAAGTCAGATCGCCGGCGCGCCGCGTGCTGTTAGCCCCGAAATCCTGCAATGGCGTGACGCCTCTCGTTGGCCCGTCGGCACTTTGCCGCAGGCCTTCGGCGCCGGAATGCCTCCAGCTGACCGTCAGGAAGGGGCACATCTTTTCCCCGGGATCGAGGACAATCTCCTTGCCGGCGGTGCTCAGGATCACCACCTCGTCGTCGAGTTGCCAGAGGGTCATGTAACTGGGGTCAAACCTCCCCACATCGCGGTTCACCACCTGCATGCCATAGGCAGTTAATCCCGCCGCCCGCAGCATGGCCAGGTAGAGCAACGCAATCTCATTGCGGTTGCCGCTTTTTTGCGTCCACACGTCCTCGGCACGCTTGATCTCCTTCAGCTTCAATTCCCGGCGCTCCGATTCGGTTCTGGCTCGCGAATAATTGGTGTTGTCCAGGGCCTCGACGGCAGCATAGAGTTTCTGCGCCTTCGCCAGATCGCTATCCGTGGGCGAAACCAATCCGTTGACTGCGTCGCGAATTACCTTTGTCGGCTCCGCAAACTTGTCCAATTCTTTCGACCAGTCTTTGGCCCCTTCCCTCCAGTAATCCCCCACATCGAGCGAATGGAAACGGCTGGCGTAGTAGAAGCGCACCTTATAGAGAGTGATGGCGATTGGCGGCATCCACTCCTCGTCGGGGGCCGGTGGCACGTCGGTAATGTCCAGGCTGAAACGGCCCCCAGCGTCTTTCTTCACACCCGCTCCCCGGGGCAGGTTGGGCCACCAGATCAGGTTGACCAGATCCTCATCCAGAGGCGTGAACTGGAAATGAGCGTTGTGGACGAAATACTTCCGTTGCACCTCCCATTCCGGCGAGTGATGCCAGTAAAACTGTGCGTTGTACCGCACCTGGTAGGAATACTCCAAAATGCTGCCCACCTCCACGCTGGGCAGAGTAAACACCTTGCGCTGCCAACGGTAATCTTTGCTTTTCACCTCTACCAGGTCTGCGGGCTTCATATTCAACGGCACAATTGTCCCATCGGGGTGAATGGTTCGGCCGCTGATGCTGCCGACGGAAAACGCGCCCGCCGGATACCGTATCTCAACTGTCGCCGCTTCTTTGCCCTTCTCGGTGAGCACCTTGATGCGCGCGTAGTAGTTCTGGGAGTGCTCCTTGTCGAAGTCATTCTCCTCGATGTTGAGATACACCGCCGCCGCTCCCGGAGCCTTCGGATCGGAGGTCATCTTGAGCTCTTCGTCGCTGGGCTGTTGGAACTGGGCCTGGATGATCACGGGCGACACGAGGGCGCAGAATAGAACCGCGCCGCGCAGGACGACGGAATTCCGCATGGTAACGATCTCCAGTTGAAAGTGCGACAATTGTAGTCCAATCCCCGATTCGTGGCGCGAGCATTTCGATCTGATTGCGGGCGAGCGGCCGGCACTCGCCAGCCCGGACAGGATCAACCTGACCGGGATTCGACCGTAACCGCTCAATGCGGCACCAGCCGGTCTTCCACCCGAAATGCACTAAAGTACATTCAATGAAGATCGTTGTCTGTACCGCCGTCGCTCTCTTCTCCATGAGTTCCGCCGCCCAAAGCCCAGGCCAGTTCGACAGCAAGGCCGCCCAGCGGTTTGCGAATCTTGCCCTGGCCTGCGTGCACAAAGAGTATCCGAATCACATCAGCCACACGCTGAACAGCGATGCCGACGTAGCGCCGCCGCGGGAGCTGACCCCGGCCTTTTACGGCTGCTACGACTGGCATTCTTCAGTGCACGGGCACTGGCTGCTGGCGAGGCTGGTGAGGACCTTCCCGAATGCGCCGTTTGCTCAGCCTGCCCGGGAGGCGCTGCGGCAAAGCCTCACCGCAGAAAACATTGCCCGGGAGGCCGCGTATCTGCGCGGAGAGGGACGCGCCAGTTTTGAGCGCCCCTACGGCCTCGCGTGGCTATTGCAACTCGCCGCGGAGCTCAGAGAGTGGGACGATCCGCAGGCCAGGGAGCTGGCCGCCAACCTGCGCCCGCTTGAAGACGCTGCGGTGGGAAGGCTCTCGGACTGGCTGCCCAAGCTCTCGAACCCGGTGCGCATCGGCGAGCACGACCAGACCGCTTTCGCTCTCGGGCTGGTGCTGGACTACGCGCGGGGGAGCGGCAACAAGCCGTTCGCCGATCTGATTGTGTCGAAAGCCAGGCAGTTCTACCTCACCGACAAGAACTGCCCGCTGGCCTACGAGCCTTCCGGCGAGGATTTCCTTTCGCCGTGTCTCGGGGAAGCCGATCTGATGCGGCGGGTGCTGCCGAGCCAGGAGTTTGCAGTTTGGCTGGGAACTTTCATGCCGCAGATTCCCGCGTCGGGCGATGGAAATTGGATGCAGCCCGTTGTGTCGCCCGATCCGAGCGACCCGAAGCTGGCGCATCTTGACGGGCTCAATCTGAGCCGGGCATGGATGTTGGAGGGAATCGCCGCCGGCTTGCCGAAGAGCGACAACAGGCTGGCCGCGATTCTGGCGGCTGCATCGGCACACCGGAAAGCCGGGTTGGCTGCTGTGACCGGCGCGCATTATGAGGGCGGGCACTGGCTGGGCAGCTTTGCCGTTTATCTGGTAACGAAGCGGGGCATTTCGAAGACGCATTGACGGGTTGGTAGTATCCCACCCAGACTCGGGCCTGAAGGCCGCGGTTTCTTCTCCGCAATTCAGGGGCCTGAAGGCCCTTGCTCCCTCCGCACGATTCGGAGTTAGTGGTATCCCGCCCTTTGCGCAAAGAACGCGCAGAGGATGGGGCACCCGGATGGGTCAGACTTGGGCCTGAAGAGTGTGCGTGAGAGCTCAGCCCGAGATTAAGAAAAACTGCCTGGAAGAGCCCGCGGCTGAAGCCGCTTCTAAGTTTGCGCTTTATTCAGCAGCCTGAAGGCTGCTGCTCCCTCCGTTCGATTCGGCGTAGTGGTATCCCACGCATACAGGCTTTGGAATCCGGGCCCGTTGCGCACAGCTCATTCAATGCGCAAGGCCTTCACAGGGTCAATTGAGGCTGCGCGCCGCGCCGGAATAATGCCGGCAATGGCGGCCGCAAGCGCCAGCACTCCAATGGCGATGGTCATTACCGGCACATTCACGCTGGTGATCTCATAAAGCTGCGACTTGACGTACCGCACGCAGAAGATGGCGATGGGTATGCCGATGGCGAGGCCGGCGACCGCCTGCAGCATGGCTCCGCGCATGACCATGCCGATAACGCGGCTGCGCGCCGCGCCCAGCGCCATGCGGATGCCGATCTCCGGCGTGCGGCGAACGACGGTATAGGCCGTGACGCCGTACAGGCCGATGGCAGCCAGCAACAGGGCCAGCAGACCGAAGAGAGAGGTAAGGCGCGCGATCAGCCGCTCTTCGGTGAATCGATCGTCAATCTGTTGCTGAAAGGTCTGAAACTTCACGATGGTGAGATTAGGGTTGATGCCAGCCAGCGTTTCGCCGACGGTTTTTTCAAAGCCTGGAATAGGGCGGCTGGTCTGGATAACGATTGCGCCCGCGTACATGGATTGGTCGTTGTCGATGGGGGCGTCGGGGTCGTTGGGTATGCCGGCGCGCTGCGTGAGGGGCAGAAAATACATGGCGTGATTCTTCCAGTAGACGCTTGTATAGGTGGTGTCTTCCACCACGCCAACAATCTCATGCGCTCCGTCCTGGGGCGTCTTTGACAAACCGGAAAAGCCAAAACGATGGCCGATGGGGTTACGGTTGCCGAAGAACTGCTTCACGAACTCCTGGTTGACAACGGCGACGGGCGGCGCATTCAGCGTGTCCTGCGACGTGAAGCCGCGGCCCAGCACGACGTGGGTGCCGACGGAGTCGAAGTACTCCGGCGTGGCTTTCACCCAGGACGCGCCTTTATTGGTGTCGGGCTCGCCCTGAATTTTTACGCCGGAACCCCAATTGTTGTCTTCCATTGGCGTGTAGGTCGCCAAGCCGACCTTAAGAACGCCTGGAATGGCATGGAAATGGTCGACGATGGCCTGGTAGAGGGGCTCGACCTCGGTGTTCTTGTAGCCGGCCGCCTGGGGATTGATGTGGGCGATGTAGCGGTTGGTTGCATCCAGTTTCATGTCCACGTTCTCGGCCTTGTTGAGGCTTTGCGCGAAGAGGCCCGCGGCAACCAGCAGTACGAGTGAGAGCGCTGCCTGCAGCACAACCAGCGCTCGCTGCAGCCATGATGCCCGATGGGCGGTGGTGCGCGCGGTTGAACGCAGGGCTTCAGCGGGCTGCGTGCGCGCCGCCATCAGCGCCGGCGCAAGGCCGAAGAGGATGCCGGTAACCAGCGAAAGAGCAAAGGCAAAGCCGATGACCAGCGGCGAAGGCGAAGCACTGACTGGCATGTTTTGCTGATCGGGGAAAGCGAGCGCCAGCAACGCGTGCGCTCCGAGATAAGAGATGGCGAGGCCGAGCAGGCCCCCCATTCCCGAAAGAAGGACGCTCTCGGTTAGGAGCTGGCGCACGATCCGGATGCGCTGTGCGCCCAGTGCTGAGCGTATGGAAAGCTCCGCGCGGCGGCTCATGCCGCGCACCAGCAGCAGGTTGGCGATATTGGCGCACGCCACCAGAAGCACCAGCGCAGCGATCCATTCGAGCAGCTTCAGGTGGTCCTTGTAATCGTCCTGCAGGTTCTGGATGCCGCCGCCTCCGGGAGTGAGCACCACATGGGTGCGGGGCAGAACCTTCTTGGCGCGCTGATCGGTAAATGTCTTGAGCGTCGCGTATTTCTGTTTCAGCAGCGTACTGGCCTTCGCCTGCAGCGCGGGGATGGAAGTTCCCGGCTTGACGCGACCGATGATGTAGGCCCACTGCGTGTCAGGATCGGTGAAGTACGGTGCGCCGCTGACGGGATCCATCGAATTCATGGGCAGGAAGTACTTGGGCGGGTTGGTGTCGATGCGATCGCCGTAGAAACCCTTCGGTGCGATCCCGATGATGGTGACCGGCTTGGTGTTGACGTAAAAAGTGCTGCCCACCACACTGGGATCGCCGGCATAGTCCTGCTGCCAGGCGTCGTAGCTCATCACCGCGGTAATCGCTGCGCCTTTCGTATCGTCCGCATCCACAAAGAACCGCCCCGCCGCCGGCGAAAGACCAAAGACGCGGAAGTAGTTGCCGGAGACGAATGTTCCCATCACGGATTTCGCCCGGGTCTGGGGTCCGGCGCGACGGACGGTAATGGGCCGCCAGGCGTAGCCGGACTCCATCGCCGCCAGCTCTTCGAACTCCGGCAGGTTCTTCTTGAACATGTAATAGGTGTCTGTGGCAAACAGCGAGTAATCGCCATTGTCGCGCCAGCCGCCGTTCACGCAGCAGTCATCGTCATCGCCGATGCGGATGAGCGTTTTGGGATCTGTTACCGGCAGGTTATGCAACAGGATGGCATTGACCAGGGTGAAGATGGCGGAATTGGCGCCGATGCCCAGCGCCAGCGTCAGCAGCACGGTAACAGTGAACCCCGGCGCCTTGCGCAATTGCCGGAATGCATAGCCCAGATCCTGCAGCAGAACTCTCATGACCTGACCTCCAGACACATAAAGGTACGCACATAGAACGAATGTTACACGCAGTAACAGTTTGACGCCAGCCGGTTGAAATCAGCACTGCAGCAATTTCAAGATCGTTCCCTTGCGTTCACTGCCGGGAACGAGTGTTCAAAGTCGAACGCTGCGAAGCGGGCTCGTCATTGAATTAACGGTCTCGGAATCCGGTCTCGATTTGCGCATTACCGCCGCCCAATCCACAACCATCCGGTCGTTCACATTGCGGTAGTCTAATCGCTGATATGGGGCGCATCCGAATCCTTTCCGATCAGGTGGCGAATCAGATCGCTGCCGGCGAAGTGGTGGACCGCCCCGCGTCGGTCGTCAAGGAACTGCTGGAGAATGCGATCGACGCCGGCGCCAGCCGCATTCGCGTCGAGGTTGAGGGCGGCGGCCGCAAGCTGATTCGCGTTGCCGACGACGGCCAGGGTATGAACCGCGACGACGCGCTGCTGGCCTTTGAGCGCCACGCCACCTCAAAGCTGCGCAGCGCCGACGATCTGCTGGCCATCGCTACGCTCGGCTTTCGCGGTGAGGCCCTGCCCTCGATTGCCTCGGTGGCGCGCGTGACGCTGGAAACGGCAACCGGCGAAGGCAGCGCAGGCACAATCATTCAAATCGCCGGCGGAAAGATCCTGAGCGTCGAAGACGCCGCTCTGCCCCGCGGAGCCACCATCGCCGTAAGGGATCTCTTCTTCAATATTCCGGCGCGTCGAAAATTTCTCCGGGCTGAGTCAACCGAGTTGGCGCATGTCACTGCGCTGGTGACGCACTACGCGCTGGCCCACCCCGAAAAACACTTTGAGCTGGTTTCGGCAAGCCACACGCTGGTTTCCGCGCCGCCCGTCACCCGAACCGCGGAACGCATCTACCAGATCTTCGGCAAAGAGACGCTGAGCCAGCTTTTGCCGGTTGCGGCCGAGTTGCCGCTGGAGCGCGCGGGCCTGCCTGAGCCGCCCCCGTGGAAGGTCGATCCCGATGCGCCCAAACGAGCGCCGGGCGCGCTGCGGCTCTCAGGGTTCTACTCCAAGCCGGAGTTGCAAAAGCTGAATCGCAACTCGATCTACATATTCGTGAACAAGCGCCTCATTCGAGACCGGCTGCTAATGCACGCGATCACCGAGGCCTATCGCAACGTGATTCCTCCCACCAGTTTTCCGGTGGTTCTGCTCTTCCTGGAGATGCCGCCCGAAGAGGTGGACGTGAATGTGCACCCGGCCAAGACCGAGGTGCGCTTCAGGCAGCAGTCGCTGGTGCACGATTTTGTACGCGACAGCCTGCGCGTGGCGCTGGTAAAGGCCCGGCCGGCAGCGGGATTTCTGAATGCGCTTCAGTCGCAACCGACTGCCAGCCCCTCGTTGATTCCAACCGCCGCTTCTCCCCTGCCGGGCGCGCCGGCTCAGTTGCCTGATTCCGACCCCGAAGCGCTCGCCTCAGCCCAGGCCGATGCCGAACCCTTCCGGCTGACGCCACGCCAGCCGTCACCGGCGCCAGGGGTTCTGTCGTTCGGTGCCGAACCCGGCGGCGGATCGGGTTTCGAAGGGCGATTCGATCCGCGAGGGTTCGACCGGGAGGCATGGGGCGAGGCCGCCAAAGCTCTGTTTCAGCCTGCGGTACCTCTTAATGGGACGGAATGCAGCCCGGGGAATCATAGCGGGATGGAGGGGTCAGATGGTGCAGCCGCCGCGGCCGCGATGATTGAGTCCGAGCAATCAGCCAACAATTTGAACCACTTAGGGTCGCTCAAGCCGATGGGGCAGCTCCGCGAGTCGTTCATTCTGGCTACCGGCGAGGACGGTTTATGGATCATCGATCAGCATGTTGCACACGAAAGAGTGCTTTTTGAAAAAATTTTGCGCGAAAGACAGGTAGAACGCGTGCAGCGCCAGCGGCTGCTCATGCCCCTGCTGGTTGAGCTGAAACCTGAACAAATGATTGTATTTGCGCGCATTGCCGGGGAGCTGGAGCGGAATGGCTTTGAAGTCGAGCCATTCGGGCCGCAGACCCTCGCGGTGAAGGCTGCACCGGTTGGGCTTGAGGGCGGAGAGCTGGAGCGGACGCTGGCAGAAGTGATCGAGCAATCGGCTGGCGACGATTTTGACGAATTCGATCAATCCGCACAATATTCAGCACAAAATGAGCAACTTACAACCATTCGCAGCCGCATCGCGGCCTCCATCGCCTGCCATTCGGCCATCAAGGTAAACACCCCTCTTGACCCGGAACGTATGGAATGGCTATTGTTGGAACTTGCTAAGACGAATCACCCAACCAGTTGCCCGCATGGACGTCCAATCGCTTTGCTGTATTCTTGGAGAGAGATCCTGCGGGCCTTCCACCGAGTTTAGAACTCTGGAAGGTGGCTGATCGGGCCCCAGGGCCAGGTAAGCCGGGCGCAAAGAGGCAAAACCGGAAAGTATATTCCGGAACGCCTGCAACTCGTTGACGCTAATGGTAGAAAGCCCCCGCAACCGGTCACCATGGCGGTGGGGTTTCCTCAAGCGTCAACTTTGCAACGAGGCAGAAACAGGACGCAATAAATCTGGTTATGCCGTAGCGCCAGCCTGGAAGTGAGGTTTTTCTTTGACAGCAGAGCAATTAGAAGCTTCGCGCATCGAAAGAATGCGCCTGAATGGGCACGGAGCACTGACTCTTGAAGATGCCCGAACCTGGATCGAGGAGACCGGTCTTTGCCTCTTCCTTCCGCGCCGTCAGTATTCCGCGGGTTTGGCCCCTTCTTTCGTCGAGGCCGTCGCGGGCGAGCGCAATTCAAACCCCGATCAAAAGCACATCAGCCTAGCCGAGGAGTTGCTGGTTCGCCTCGAGGCGGACGGGATAGCAGTTCGGCTCAACCTGCTGGGCCAGCCCGGCGAGCAACCGGACTTTGTGGTTGCGGCATGGGTATTGCCTTACGTCTACGCGCTGCGCGGCGATCGCGACTGGCGCCGTACTCCGCAATTGACCGGCTCGCGTCAGGTTTCGCCGCTGGCAATACAGGCCTACAAGCTGCTTGAGACCGGCGAGCAGACCATTCCGCAGCTCAAACACACGCTGGGCAGAGAGGTTACAGAAACCGCGGTGCTGCGCGCCATCACTGAGCTCTGGCAGCAACTGCGCATCATTCCCGTGGTTGCGGCGCCGGGACAGAATGCCAAGTGGCAACTCCTGCGGATCCGGTTCCAGAAGGCGATTGCCGAAGGGGCATCCACGTCGCAGGTGACGGCGATCTCGGTCCTGGCTTCCATCTACCTGCAGGCGGTGATTGCCGCCGGCATGGAAGACGTTGAGCTGTTCCTTGCCCCGTTGACGGCGCGCAGCAAGATACGCGAGGTGTTGCGCGGGCTGGTGGCAACGCGGCAGGTTCACACCATCTCGCTGGGCCACGCGCCGCACTTTTATGTAGCCGGCACGCTGCCGGAGTTCACGGTCGCCCCGAACGTCTACGCCAGCTCCGCGATGGCGTCATCGTATTACTTCCATTCAAGCCGTTTTGAAGATGAGACCCCGTTTGTTCCCGATCGTCGGCCAGAGCCTTCGCCGGTGCCGGCAGCAGCTCAAGTGCCGGAGATTTCGCAGAAAGACGCTCCGGCGACCCCTGCGGCGCACCAGCCGGGTTCGAATGGCAAGCCCGCGGCGGAACGGCCGCATTTCAGCCGCCCGGCAACTCATGCGCGCGACCGCAAACGTACACAGTCCTCATCGCGGGGACTGGCACGGCGGCCAAGCCGCGACAGCCGCACAGCCTCGGGCCGTTCCGGAGCTGCGCGCCTCTCCGCCGGTTCGCGGTGGGCGAAGTCGAGCGGTAATGGCAGCCGCAGCGGATCGTTGAACGGCAGCCGCGGTTCGAGAAACGGAAGCCTGCACAACGGCCATGTCAACAGCCATGCTTCGAACGGAAACGGCAAAGCAAAGTCGCAACAGCGCAACGGGCAAGGCTCGAACGGCAAGGTGATTTCGAAGTCGAGCGTATCGGCGCGCGGAAGCGCTTCGCGCAAGGATGGGCGGGTGGATGCGCGCTCCCGCAAACCGGCGCTCACTGCCGGCGCCAAAGCTGGCAACAACAAACGTTACGGATTCACTGCTCCGGCCAAACAAAGGACTAAAAAGCGCGGATGAACGCGGAAGGATCCCGCTTGTCGAGCTTCTTGTCGGGCCGGAAAATCATTATTGCAATCGACGGGCCGGCCGGCGCGGGAAAGAGCACGATCGCGCGCCATCTGGCCCGTCATTTTGGCCTGCTCAACCTTGAGACGGGTGCGATGTACCGCGCCTTTGCTCTCAAAGCGCTGCGAGCCGGCGTTTCACTGGACTCGAGCCAGGACCTCGAGGTGCTTGCCGCCGGCACGCAAATCAGGCTTGAACCCGGCGAGGGCGAAAATCGCGTCCTGCTTGACGGAGAGGATGTAACCGGTCTTATTCGCACCCCGGCAGTAACCGATGCTGCTTCGCGGGTGAGCGTATTTCCCGCGATTCGCGCCTGGATGGTTCGCCTGCAACAGCAGGTTGGAGCAGCGGGAGGAGTGGTGATGGAAGGCCGTGACATCGGCACGGTGGTCTTCCCCCACGCTGCGGTCAAGATCTTTCTCGATGCGGCGCCCGAGGTTCGCGGCCAGCGCCGCTTTGAGCAGCTAGGCCAAAGCGGCAACACCCAGACTGTTCAGCCTGAAGAGGTGATCCGCGAACTGCATGCGCGCGATGAGCGCGACCGCAATCGCTCGGATTCACCACTGAAGCCTGCCCCCGATGCAGTCTTTTTGGACTCGACAACGATGACTCTGGAGCAGGCTGTGGCGACGGCAGAGGCGATTGTTGTGGATCGGCTTAAGACGGCCGGCTGATCGGCTTCCGATGGCCGGCTATAGCGGTTCCAGAATTGCCATACCCAGAAGCCACGGCTGCTGAGTGGCATTTTCCTCATGAAAATGCCACATCTCACTAATTTCAAGGGGCACATGAATTCTGGAACCGCTCTAAACGATAGGATTCCCAAACCGCGAACTACCGGAACCTAGTAGGTTGCTTCCGAAATAACATTGCAACACGATAGATTGTGTTGTAGTCTCCTGGCATACCATTGCGAGGAGGCTTTTCGCGTGCCCTTCGTCAGCCATCGCGCGCCCTTGAGGTTGAGTCC
>Ga0335074_10010632_pt1 | contig 12875 bp, 11 predicted proteins | sample Lox_Sample_23_FD_206715 | JGI IMG/M metagenome (GOLD analysis project Ga0335074, IMG submission 206715) | Soil microbial communities from Loxahatchee National Wildlife Refuge, Florida, United States - Lox_Sample_2.3 | ecosystem: Environmental > Terrestrial > Soil > Wetlands | place: USA...
GATGGAGCACTGCCGACACCTGGCTGCGCATGCAGGCGCAGTACGACTTATGGCAGGCCCGCCAGCGAGAGACGAGTATCAGGGTTCGACCGTTTCCGAATCTCGACTCGGCGCAGCAATGAGTGAAACCTGACTAAGCGCGGCTTTCGCTTGCGGCCAAATCTGTCCGCACGGACACGTTATATTGCGAACCGAATGTACGTGGGCAGCGTTGGGTGACATTTAGGCCATGCAGCGAAATTCTGACCTAGCTAATCCGGCGCGGCGGCGACGCAGCCGAGACGTGGGCTCTACCACGCCTGTGCGGCAGCGGCGCGCGTGCTTTCCTCGCCAAGACTCTTCGCTACCATCTCCTGCGTGTTCCTGCTCAGCGCCGGCACGGCCAGGATCCGACGCAACTCGACCTGCATCAGCGCCCGGCGCTGCGCATCGACGCGCCGCCATTGGCCCAATGGCGAGACCAGCCGCGCCGCGACCTGCGCATTGAGCGGATCGAGCGCGATAATGGTATCGGCCAGGAAAGCGTAGCCGCCGCCGGATCGATCGTGGAACCGCACCTGGTTGCCGGACGAGAAGCCAGCCACCAGTGCCCGCACTCGGTTCGGGTTGCGCAGGTCGAAATCGGGATGCCGCGACAGGGCGCGCACCGCGTCCGGCGTGCCCGGCAACGGCGACATGGCCTGTATCGCGAACCACTTGTCGAGCACCAGGGCATCGTCATGCCAAGCAGCATAAAAAGCGGCCAGCGCATCCTCGCGTTCCACGGAGTGGGTCGCCGACAGCGTCGCGAGAGCGGCGAGGACGTCGGTCATGTTCCGCCCCGCATCAAACTGCGCCTTGGCCAAACGTATGCCGTCCGGCATGCCGTCGGCAGCGAGATAGCCAAGGCAGGCGTTGCGCAACGCGCGCGCCCCGATCGAGGGGCCGTCGATGCGATAGGCACCCTGATCGGTCAGCCGCTCGTATGTGGCCTGCAGCGCGCTCCGCAGCCCCTGGCCGATCGCGACCAGCGCCGCTTCGCGCGCCGCATGGATGCCGTCCATATCAGCGATGTCCATCTGGTCGGCGAGGAACGCTTCGCTCGGCAGGAACAGCGCCTCGGCGGCGAACGCCGGGTCTTCGTTCGCCCGGTCGAGCGTCGCCTGCATCATCTCGATCAGCCCGTCATCCATCGCCGGCGTTTCGCCGCGCGCGGTCGCTGGCACCATCTCCAACAAGCGGCGTGTGGCGTATTGCTGGCCGGAGTCCCAGCGCACGAACGGATCGGTGTCGTGCGCTGCCAGGAAACGAAGCTGATCCTCCGGCACGCCGGAAAGTTTCACCGGCGCCGAGAACGCCCGCAACAGCGAGGGCACGGGCCGATCCTGCACGTCGATGAAGCTGAAGCGCTGCTCAGGTTGCTCGAGCAGGAGCACGCGCGTACCCGCCCGCGCGACGTCCTCGCGGGCGAGGCGGGTGGAGAGTTCGTGGCCGTCGGGCCCCTGCAGCCCCAGCGCGATCGGGATGACCACCGGTCGCTTCTCCGGCTGACCCGGCGTTGGTGGTGTGCGTTGGGTCAGCACCAAGGAGTAGCGGTTGGTTGCCGGATCGTACTCGTCGGCAACGGTGATCTCCGGCGTGCCGGCTTGATGGTACCACAACTTGAACGCAGTCAGGTTCACGCCCGAAGCATCGGCCATCGCGGCCACGAAATCGTCGATCGTCACCGCCTGGTTGTCGTGCCGGCGGAAATAGAGGTCCATGCCGCGACGGAAATTCTCGCGCCCGATGATGGTGGCCATCATGCGGATGACCTCGGCACCTTTGTTGTACACGGTAGCAGTGTAGAAATTGTCGATCGCCAGATAATGGTCCGGCTGCACCGGATGGGCGAGCGGACCGGCATCCTCCCGGAACTGCGCCGATCGCAACGCGCGTACGTCGCCGATGCGCTTAACTGCCCGGCTGCCCTGGTCCATCGAGAACTCCTGGTCGCGATAGACTGTGAGCCCCTCCTTCAAAGAAAGCTGGAACCAGTCGCGGCAGGTGACGCGGTCACCGGTCCAGTTGTGGAAATACTCATGCGCGATCACCGACTCGATCGACTGGTAGTCGGTGTCGGTTGCCGTCTCCGGCTTGGCCAGCACGTATTTGGTATTGAAGATGTTGAGCCCCTTGTTCTCCATCGCGCCCATGTTGAAATCGGACACCGCGGCGATGTTGAACACGTCCAGGTCGTATTCGAGTCCGAAGACCTTTTCATCCCAGCGCATCGCTGTCTTCAGCGAGCGCATGGCGTGGGCGCAGCGGTCCTCGTCGCCGCGACGAACCCAGATGGCAAGCGCGACACGACGTCCGGACTCCGTCTCGAAGCTGTCCTTCACCGCGACCAAATCGCCGGCGACGAGCGCGAACAGATAGCATGGCTTGGGATGAGGATCGGTCCAGGTGATACGATGGCGGCCGTCGCCGAGATCGGTCTGCTCGCCCGGATTGCCGTTCGACAGCATGACCGGGCATTGCGCCTGCGCCGCAGTGATCGTCGTGGTGAACCGTGCCATCACGTCCGGGCGGTCGGGAAAATAGGTGATGCGCCGGAACCCTTCCGCCTCGCATTGCGTGAAGAAGCCGCCGTTCGACAGATAAAGCCCCGAGAGCTCGGTGTTCCCGCTCGCATTAATCGTCGTCTCGATCTCCAGCACGAAGGTATCAGGTGGGTCGGGAATAACAAGGCTGCTGTCGTCCTGTGTATACTGGTTGGCGCCGACTTCCACGCCATCGATGGCGATGCGCAGCACAGGCTGGCCGGCACCATCGAGACGAAGCGCGCCCTCATGCGTTGTCGCCGGGTTGCGGCGCAATGCCAGACGCGAGCGAACACGGGTGGCTGTCTCGGCCAGATCGAATGCGAGATCGACGGTGTCCACCAGGAAAGCGGGCGGGCGATAGTCTGCCAACCGGACCTCGCGCGGGTCGGCGGTGGCATGGGTGTCGTGGAGGTCCGGCATGAGGCTCTCCGAATCAGTGATCAGAAGGAAAACTGATCACTGATCACGCTGACGGTCCCCGTCGATAGCTTCGTGCGACAATCCGCAGGCGATCGCGGAAATGTGGCCGCATCTTCTCGGTCCATTGCGAGCTGGCGGCCTGCTTCCACTCGGCGCCGGCCTGCACCTCCGGCGTCGTCAGGTAATAGAGCGCGACGTAGCGCGGCGAGCCCTGTCGCGCGCGGTATCGCCTTGCGGCCAGTACGCCGGGCACCGCGGACAGAGCCGGTATATGCTCGTTGTCGTACCATTGGTTGAACTCGGCCTCGCGCTCCGGCACGACGTTCATTGCGTTCAGCAGCAATCCGCCCGCCCCGTGAGGCGGATCCTGATCGCCGGGCGTGATCCGCTCGCCCTCGAAGCGCACCAGCCGCTCGCAGATAGCGCTCATGCGCTTTGACCACACCGACAGGTTCTCGTGTGCAATAGCCCGATACGCCGGGCTGGCCAGAACATCGAGGCTGTCGAGGTCATAGGTTGCGACGGCGTGCCTCGTGTTCTCCGTGCCGATCCAACGGGCGCAGACGCGGAATCCCGGCACGCGCTCGCGCTCCGGGATATGCTCGAGATCGTACCAGTCGTGGAATTCGCCGGCTTGCGCTTTCGAGAAATCGAACGCCGCGATCAAGATGCCCCTGGCCATCTGTTGTCTTCTCCCTGTTCCGCTGCGTTATGGGACGCGCAACCGATAGACCCGCGCCGCGGTCCCGCTGTAGAGGGCCTTCTTCTCGTCGGCCGACGCTCGGGCGGTGAGGTGCTTGAACGCATTCCACAACTCGGTGTAGCCGCAGGACTGCTTGTCGGGCGGGAAATTGCTCTCGAACATGCAGCGCCCCGGGCCGAATGCTTCGATGCAGCGTTCGACATAGGGTCGCCACGCCGCGGCCAACTCCGTCGATGGCGCCGGCGCTTCGCGTTCATGGAAGTCGAAGCCGAGGTTGATCATGCCAAGCCCGCCGATCTTCACGTTGACGTTCGGGCATTTTGCCAATTCGCCGAGATCGGCACCCCAGCTCTTCAGGATCTCCGGCTGGCGTCCGGCGTAGGGCCCGACATTCAGCATGCCGCCCACGTGATCGAGGATGATCGTGGTATTGGGGAAGGCGCGCGCCAGATCCGTCAGCTCGGGAATTTGCGGGAAATAGAGCCACGAGTCGAACGACAGCCCGAGCTTCGCGAGCTGGCCGAATCCTTCGCGGAAATCCGCCGCCATCAACTGGTGCGGCTTGACGAAGCGCGAGACATATTTGCCGACTTCGCTGGCGTCCCACGGCACCGAGTAGCGGATGCCACGCATGCGGCCGCCGCCGGCAGCGATCTCTGCTTCCAGCACGTCGCGCACCCGGGCGCCGAGGGTCAGGTCGGCGTGGCCGACGATGCCCTCGGCGATCCGGCACGCGCCGAAACCGCCGCTCGCACTCATCGCGGCGAGGCCGCGGACGAACTCGATCTCGCCGACCGGACGCATTTCCGCTGGCCCGTCGGCGCGATACATGGCACGACATTCGACGAAGACGGTCGAGATGATATTGTGACCGCCGCCGACATCGGCCAGCAGCTCCGGCAGCAAGTAAATGCCGCGTTCCGACGACGACCAGAAATGGTGATGCGGGTCGATGATCGGCAAATCCGGCTCCAGCGCCGTCTCGGGCCGCGATTTCCCCAGCCAGGCGTGCAGATCGGCGTTGTTGCGATACGTGCTGCCGCGGTACTCGCCTTTTGCCCACATCAGATCGCCCCTCTCGGCACGCTGCCCGTTTCCACGCAGCGTAGGCCGCGACGGTGCGAGCCGGCAACCGGGGCACGGATGTGACAGCGGTGCGCCGCTGCGTTACGGTGCAAGTTCATCATCGAGAGGCGGGCGAACATGCCGACCAATGCACAGAAGATCGTGGATCTCGACCGGCAGCGCATGAGCGCGATGGCGCAGAAGGACATCGCGACGCTGAAGACGCTGCTATCGGATGAGCTGGTTTACACGCATTCCTCGGCCCGGCTCGACACGAAGCAAAGCCTGATCGGCGCAATGGAGTCCGGCGCAACGGTGTACACCGCCGTCGAACCGTCGGACGTGAAGGCGGCGGATTTCGGCAATGTCGTCGTGCTCACGGGAAGCGCGCAGATTCGCGTTGCGTCGCAGGGCAGGCCCAACGTACTCAATGTCCGCTTCACCGACGTCTATGCTGAGAAGAACGGCCACTGGCAAATGGTGGCGTGGCAATCGACCCGCATCCCGGATTGACTTCGGTCGAAGCCACCACAGCAGACAACGTGAGGGGAAGAAATGGCCGGATTGTCCGACGTCCTGGACTCGACCGGGTTGCAACGCGTCGCCAGCGGGTTCGTCTTCACCGAAGGACCGCTCTGGCATCCCGACGGGTTCTTCTATTTTGTCGATGTGCGCGCGAGCGTCCTCTATCGCGTGATATTGGGACAGGCACCCGAGGTGGTGCGCAACACCAGCGGCGGCAACGGCACGACATTCGATCTGCAGGGACGCCTGGTCAACTGCGAGGGCGACGCGCGGCGGCTCAACCGAACCGGCCATGATGGGCAAGTGACGACGCTGATCGACCGCTTCGACGGGCTGCGGCTCAATCGACCGAACGACGTGATCTGCCGATCCGACGGCACGATCTTCTTCACCGACCCTTCGATACGGGTGCCGGTTGGGGAGCGGGATATAGGCGAGGGCGCAGTTTATCGGATCGCGCCAGACGGGTGGTGTGATCGTGTCGCGTGGTGCGAGTATCCGAACGGCCTGGCGCTGTCGCCGGACGAGACGACGCTTTATGTCGCGAACACACGCTGGACGCAGTACATCCACGCGATCGAGCTGGACGCCGCGGGCGACATGACGCGGCGGCGGATCTTCGCCGATATGTCGGCGGACGGGACAAATGGCGTGCCGGACGGCATGAAGGTGGATACCGCCGGGCGGGTCTTTTGCACCGGCACGGGTGGGGTGTGGGTGTTTGCCGATGACGGCACCCGGATCGGCATCATCGAGACGCCGGAAGTGTGCGCGAATATCGCCTTCGGCGGTCCGGATCTTCGGACATTGTTGCTCACTGCGAGCACGTCGCTCTACACGCTGCGGGTCAACACGCCGGGTCTGCCGCATCCCTGGTACAAGCTTCGTGGCGGCTGAAGCGGCGGGGCATTACGACGTGAAGCTGGTCACCAAGGATGGCCGCACCTGCTTCGTGAGGAACGTCGATCTGACGAAGAAAAACAGCTTTCTGATCAAGGACGGGCAGGTTACGGGCTGCCATTGAGCGGGCACCGATGCCACCCGTCGTGGCCGGCTTGCTCCGCCATGACGGGGTGGCGGCTTCAATGCTGGAAGAGGATGTTGCTGGCGGACAGTGCCGGCGCCCCGGTGAGGGTGGCGACCAGGCTCTCCGAGCTGTTGCTGCCGGTGGCGCTGTAATAGAGATCCCCGTTGGTGGTATCATAGGCGAAGCGTTGGCTGGCGCTGGTAAAGCTGCCGCTCGTATTGGCAACGAAGATCGTCGGATCGATCGCCGTGGGTGTCGCCGGGTCCATCCCGTTATCCGTGCTGCCGAGGTCGAACCCATTGCTGGCGTGGATACCATAAACCACCAGATCGTCGGCGCTGACCTGGAAACTGTCGAGCGTCTGGGTCGGCAGGTTGTCCGCAATGAACACGAATTTGTCGCTGCCGCTGCCGGCGGTGAACGTCCCCAACCCGGTGCCGGCAAAAATTGTGTCGTTCCCACTACCGGCATGGATGGTATCGTTGCCGGACCCTGCATAGACAACGTCGTTCTCGAACCCGCCGGTAAAGCTGTCGGTCCCCGTACCAGCAAGATAAGTAAGCGTCTTGCCCTTGCTCGCCGCCGTATCTCCCGCGGCACTGATCGTGTTGTTCCCGCTCGCCCCGTCATGCAGCGCGACCGACCCGCTGGACAACGTCGTATCGGTCACCGTCACCGTGCTGTTGCCGGCTGCCAGATAGATATTGGCAAACTTGCTGACCCCGCCGAGGTTCACCGTGCCGCCGGCGGTCAGCACCAGCGCGTTCGTCCCGCTGCCGGCCGTTAGCGTGTCGCGGCCCACCGCCGCCCCGGAGACGTAAACCGTATCGTTCTCGAACCCGCCGGTGAAGTTGTCGATCCCCGTACTGGCGTTATAGTAAAGTGTCTTGCCGGCGCTTGCCGACGTGTCCCCCGCGGCGCTGACCGTGTTGTTGCCGCCGGCCCCGTCATGCAGGGACGCCGACCCGCCGGACAGCGTGGTATCGGTCACCGTCACCGTGTTGTTGCCGGTCGCCAGATAAATATTGGCAAACTTGCTGACCCCATCGAGATCGACCGTCCCGGCGCTGGTCATCACCACGGCGTTGGTGCCGCTGCCGCCGGTCAGCGTGTCGCCGCTCAACGCCGATCCCGCGGCGATGTAGATCGTGTCGTTCTCGAAGCCGCCGGTAAAGCTGTCGGTCCCCGTCGCCGCTGCGACGTAGTAAAGCGTCTTGCCCTTGCTGGCCGTCGTGTCTCCCGCGGCGCTGATGATGTTGTTGCCGCTCGTCCCCTCACGCAGCGCCGCCGATCCGCCCGACAGCGTCGCGTCGGTCACCGTCACGGTGTTGTTGCCGACCGCAAGATAGATGTTGGCGAACTTGCTGACCCCGCCGAGGCTGAACGTCCCGGCGCTCGACAGCACCAGCGTGTTGTTCCTGCTGCCGCCGGTCAGTGTGTCGCCGCTCACGCTGCCGCCGAAACGTGCACCGAGTCGTTCTCGAACCCGCCGGTAAAGCTGTCCGTCCCTGTCCCGGCGTAATAGATAAGGGTCCTGCCTTCGCTCGCTGCCGTGTCCCCCGCCGCGCTGATGGTGTTGTTGCCGCTCGCTCCTGCCTTGATCGTCACGAGCCCGCTCAACAGCGTCGTGTCGGTCACCGTCACGGTGTTGTTGCCGGCCGCCAGATCGATCGTGGCGAACTTGCTGACCCCGCCGAGGCTGAACGTCCCGGCGCTCGACAGCACCAGCGTGTTGGTGCCGCTGCCGCCGGTCAGTGTGTCGCCGCTGACTCCCGCCGCCGAAACGTGCACCGAGTCGTTTTCATACTTGCCGGTAAAGCTGTCGGTCCCCGTCCCGGCGTAATAGACAAGGGTCTTGCCCACGCTCGCCGAGGTATCCCCCGTGGCACTGATGGTGTTGTTGCCGCTTGTCCCGGCCTTGATCGTCACCACCCCGACCGACAGCGTCGTGTCGGTCACCGTCACCGTGTTGTTGCCGGCCGCCAGATCGATGACGGGAAATTGGCTGACGTCGCCGAGGCTGAAAGTGCCCGCGCTGATCATCTCAAGAAGGTCCGACCCGCCGCTGCCGGTGATCGTCGTGCTGGCCAGCACGGAGGCGAGCGCCTCCACCGTCCAGGTCGCTCCGGGCTCCACGGTCACCGAGCCGAAGTCGAGAAATGTCGTGCCAAGTGCGTCGAGGGTTCCAGGACCCGAACCTTGGGCCAGCTCGAGCGTGGTGCTGGCGCCCACCACCGTGCCGGTGAACGTCGCTTCTGGTTCGATCGTGAAGACGCCGCCACTCAATTCGAGTACGCCCGGCCCTTCGACCGGTCCCGCAAAGCTGCCGCCTTCCAAAAAGTCCAGCGTGCCGCTGCCACTGCTGATATCGATGGTTCCGGTATCGGCGATGGTTGCGTAGAGATAGGTGAGGCCGGTGCCGCCACTGTCGATTGTGCCGGCGTTCGTCAGGGTGACACCGGCGGCGAGCGGGTCTGAATCACCCGTCAGGTTGAGCACCGCGTTGGTCTGATTATTGAACGGGCCGCCGCCGATTTGTCCGCTGCTGACATCGACGGTGCCCTGGTTGGTCCATACCGCGCCGTCGGTCAGGACGGCGCCGTTGATCACCGTCACTGTACCAGTCGTCGCCAGCGTACCCGGACCCTCAATATGGGAGTCGTCGATCGTCACCTGCCCGTTGAGTGTCACCGTCTCGCTGTTAAGAACAAGCTCGGCGGAGGTGTAGAACTCGAGCGGTCCGCTATAGCTGAACCCGGGCTCGATCGTGAAGTCGCCATTGCCCAGCTCCAATAGCCCCGGCCCTTCGACCGGTCCCGCAAAGCTGCCGCCTTCCAAAAAGTCCAGCGTGCCACTGCCACTGCTGATATCGATGGTTCCGGTATCGGTGATGGTTGCGTAGAGATAGGTGAGTCCTACGCTGCCGCTGTCGATCGTGCCGGCGTTCGTCAGGGTGACGCCGGTGAGGAACGGGTCTGAATCACCCGTCAGGTTGAGCACCGCGTTGGTCTGATTATTGAACGGGCCGCCGCCGATTTGGTCCGCTGCTGACATCGACGGTGCCCTGGTTGGTCCATACCGCTCCGTCGGTCAGGACGGCGCCGTCGACTACCGTCACCGTGCCAGTGGTCGCCAGCGTGCCCGGGCCTTCGAAAGTGGCTCCCTGAATTGTCTCGTTCGAAACCACATCCGTCCCGCCGCCAAGTAGGACCGTCCCTGTAATCGTGCCGGACATCGCTTCCTCCCTGTTTTCGACTCAGGCAAACAGTGTTTCCGCTGAGACGTCACTCGTGTCGCTCTCGACAGCTTTACCTGCGGGTTCGATTCCCCCACCGCGCTTTGCCAGCGCTCGGCGTTGTGTCCCCAGCCGCGCTAATGGCCTTGTTGCCGCTTGCTCCGTCTTCGATCGCCAGCGACCCGCCGGATAGCGGCGTGCCGGTCATCGTCACTGTATTGTTGCCGGCAGCAAGGTCGATCGTAGGGAACTGCCTGACCTCAGCGAGGCTGAAAGTGCCGGCGCTGATCATCTCGAGTAGGTTCGACCCGCCGCTGACGGTGATCGTCGTGCCCGCCAGCGCGGAGGCGAAAGCTTCCACCGTCCATGTCGCTCCGGGATCCACGATCATCGAACCGAAGTTGAGAAAGGTCGTGCCAAGTGCGTCGAGGGGTCCGAGACCCGGACCTGGGCGAGTTCGGGCGCGGTGTTGGCGCTGCCGCCCACCACCGTGCCGGTGAACGTCGGTCCCGGATCGAGAATCAGCCGGTCCGTGCCGCCGCTGAAGATGACCGCCGTCGCGCCACCGACACTGACCGTGCCGGCATTGACGAGAGCGCCGTCAACGCTCATCGGCGAGCTGAGATCGAGGCTGCCCCCGTGCCGACCGCGACCTCAGCGCCACTCTGCGCGACTGCCCAGAATTCGTGCGTGGTCATAGCCTGCACGCCAAGCCTGGCGCCGGCCGAGCGCACCGTGTCCGCAACCATCGCCAGCGCCGCCGTCCGGGCAGCGTCGTCCAGTACGTCGTCATAGATGAGTTGGATCAGCCGTTCGCGGTCGGGCATTTTTTGCCCCGCGCCTCCCCAGGTTCTGACGGCCCTTGGAAGATGATAATACCAACCCAGAAGATTACGGCAAGCTACGTTTCGCATATTGCAGACTGCCGATCCCGATCACCAGGGGACGATGCCGCAACCAGGGCCCGACCGACCAAAGTCACGGGCCGGCGCGATAGAGTCCTGCTCGCGCAGGGGCCCTTCGCCTGCACACGTTCATCCGCCAGCCGGCCCCCCCCTTCGGCCCTCGCAAACCCGCCCCGGCGCCCCCGGTTTTTGCCCCCAAGCGACCCGAAGACCCCAGGTTCTGGCATCAGCCGCCCGAACCTTGTAGCAAGGCCCCTCGCGCAGCCGCTTCTCCACTGCTGATTGTTAACCAGCAGAGATATGCTATTGTGAGTTGAACACCCCCGTCTTCACAACTGTCCCAGAAAGAGAGTGCCAACCCGGTGCTGACCAGAGGCGGATTCCTGTTGGATGACTTTGCCCGGCTTGCGGCCAATGTCGCCGGTACATCAGCGGCGATCATCGGCATGCTTGGTCGCCGCAATAACCATGGGCCGACGCTGGCCGTATTCGGCATCTTACGAGACCAGGCCACCGCAATCGTCGAGATCGATCGAGTCCTGGCATCAAGCCCCGCACTGACGATCGTGCCCGACCTCGCTCAGGATGAAAGATTTGCAGCCACGGGCGCGACCTTCGGGCATCCCCCTCCACGGTTCTTTGGTCATCTGAAGCTGCTGTCGTCCGGCGGCGAGCGGATCGGTTTCATTTGTGTCCTGGATCAAACTCCACGGTCCGGCCTGACCGAAGCCCAGTCGGCCTCGCTCCAGCATATCGCCACCATGATCATGGCAGACCGACGCCGGGAGCAGCGTCACCTCCACCTCATGCATGTCGCAGAGCGCGCGCTCCGGGTCGATCGGATGCTGCGGCTCGTATCGGAAGCAGCCTCCTGCGCCGATGCCCTGACTAGCTTGCTCGAAGAGCTCTGCCGCTTCCACGGCGCGGCGGTCGGCCGAATCTGGCAGTTGATCCGGGTCGATGAGCCGATGCACGAAGTCAGTCGCTACGATCAGGACGATGGCTCCGGCGATGTCGCGCAGTTGGCGCAAGCGCTGCTCGCGCTCAGCGCAATGACCGTCGAGGCGATCCGGCGCAACGAGCCGCACGCAATCAACCTCTCCCGACAGGACTCGTCCGGCTGGCCGCAAGACGACGCGGCATCCGGTTTTCCCAGCCAGGTCTGCGTTCCAATTTGGGTGCAACAGCAACGCTTCGGCATCTCGCTTGCGTTCACCACGGAACACTCGGACCTCGATGCGGTGGTGGCGGACATCGCCTCGCTCGGGGACACCATCAGGCCGGCGCTGTTCCGCAAGGTAACCGAAGAGCGGATTCGTTTCGCTGCCCACCACGATGACCTGACCCAGCTATCGAACCGTCTGATGTTTCAGGAACGTCTGCGCGCAACCCTGGTGACGGCGCGGGCCGGCGGCCACGGGTTCGCGCTGCTGTATCTGGATCTCGACGCATTCAAGGCGGTCAACGACACCCGCGGGCACGAGATCGGCGATAAGCTGCTGGTGGCCGTCGCGCAGCGATTGCGGGACAGCGTGCGGGAAGGCGATACCGTCGCCCGAATGGGCGGTGACGAGTTCGCGATCATCCAGCCGTTCGGGAGCCAGCCCACCGCGGCGACAGCCCTGGCCGAGCGATTGTTGGAAACCATCGGTCAACCCTTTGAATTGGCGGGACAACGCGCGTCGATCGGCGTCTCGATCGGCATTGCCCTCTATCCTCAGGATGGCGAGGGTGCCGACCTGCTGCTGCGGAATGCCGATACCGCTCTCTACCGTGCCAAGCAGGCGGGGCGTAACACCTTCTGCCTCTTCGACCCAACCATGCAGGCCAACCAGAAGGAACGCTTCCCGATAGAGCAGGACATCAGGGACGCGATTGAAGGAAAGGGCTTCACGCTGGTTTATCAGCCGGTGTGCGACAGTACGTCGTTGCGTATCGTCGGGTTCGAGGCTCTGCTGCGATGGAACAATCCCCTGAATGGCCCGATTCAGCCTGATCGCTTCATTCCGCTTGCCGAGTCGAACGGATTGATCGTTCCGCTCGGCCTCTGGGCGCTGGAGTCAGCATGCGCCGAGGCCGCGACGTGGGACTCGTCGGTCTGGCTCTCGGTCAATCTCTCGCCGCTGCAGTTTCGGCAACCTGACCTGCCGCAACAGATTGCCGACGTGCTGAACCGCACAGGCCTGCCTGCCGACCGGCTCGACCTGGAGGTGACGGAGGGTTTGCTGCTTGAAGAATCCGACCGCGTCCGACGCACAATGCGAGGGCTTCAGGAGCAAGGAATCCATATCATACTGGATGATTTCGGTACCGCCTATGCCTCTCTGAGCTACCTCCGCCGCTTTCGCTTCGACGGTATCAAGATCGACAAGTCGTTCATCCGCGGTCTCTGCGACGATGACAACACGCTGGCAATCGTGCAGACGAT
>Ga0335074_10010633_pt1 | contig 12875 bp, 11 predicted proteins | sample Lox_Sample_23_FD_206715 | JGI IMG/M metagenome (GOLD analysis project Ga0335074, IMG submission 206715) | Soil microbial communities from Loxahatchee National Wildlife Refuge, Florida, United States - Lox_Sample_2.3 | ecosystem: Environmental > Terrestrial > Soil > Wetlands | place: USA...
TCGGCCTGTACTCCCTCGGACAGCTCGCCGTGCTCATCATCGGAGCGTGGACCGCCGCGCGGCTGCTGTTCGGCACCGGCCAGCCGTTCATCCTGGTGATGATCGAGGCCGGCCTGGTCACGATGATCATCGGCAGCCTGATCACGCTGCCGGCGCTGCGGCTGCGCGGCCTGTACCTGGCGCTGATCACGCTGATGCTGGCCGGCGCCGTCACCGTCATCGAGGCCACGCTGAACTTCCCGAACAGCGGCGGCGGCTTCTCCGGGTACAACGGCTCGCTCGTGCACATCCCGCAAATCCGCAGGCCGTCGTTCGCCGGCACCGACCCGGCGTACTACCGGTTCTGCGTGATCGTCGCGATCATCATGTTCCTGCTCGTTTACGCGCACCTGCGGGCCAGGCCGGGCCGCGCGTGGGCCTCGATCAGGCAGTCCGAGGCCGCCTCGCTGGCGGCCGGTGTCAGCACCACGTTCTATAAGCTCTGGGCGATGGCGCTGGCATCGTTCGTCACCGGGGTGGCGGGCGCGCTGCTCGCGGGCGGGGACCGCTACCTGTACTCGATCGACTTCCCGATCCAGAACTCGATCACCCTGCTGGCCGTGGTCCTCATGGGCGGCGTGTTCAGCCTGGCGGGTGCTGTCATCGCCGCGTTTTTGCAGGCCTTCCTTCCCGCGATGCTGTATCAGCTGTGGAGCGTTCCCTACGACTGGCTGCTCATCTTGTTCGGCGTCGGCGTCATGCAGGTGATCGCCACCGCGCCCGGCGGGATCGCCGATCAGTTCCCCAAGGACATGAAGCGCCTCTACGGGCTGATCAGGAGGCTGGTGACCCGGCCCGCGCCGGCGTCGTCGTCCGGGGCCGCGTCGGCGAAGGAGGGCGGGGCGGCATGATCGAGGTCAAGGACCTGACGGTCAAGTACGGCGGCGTCACCTCGCTCGACGGCATGAACATCACGTTCGAGGCGGGCACCTGCGGGCTGATCGGACCCAACGGCGCCGGCAAGACCACGTTCTTCAACGTGCTGTCCGGCTTCGTCCGCCCGGCAGCGGGGTCGATCCACGGGTTCGGCGATGACCTGCTGAAGCTGTCGCACTACCGGCGCGCCCGGTGGGGAGTGCGCCGCACCTTCCAGACCGAGCAGGCCATCGAGGGGCTGACGGTCTACGACAACGTGGCGCTGCAGCACTCGCCGCTGCGCGGCGCGGCCCGGCGCGCCGACGTGCTCGCCGCCATCGAGTTCGCCGGCGGCGGGTTGTCTCCGGGCGCGCGGGTCGGCTCGCTCGGCGCCGGCCAGCGACGGCTCGTCGAGGTCGCCCGCACGCTGGCGGGCAAGCCACGGCTGGTCCTGCTCGACGAGCCCGCGGCCGGGCTGCCCGAAACCGAAACGGCGCACCTGACCTCGGTGATCAAGTCGATTCCCGAGCAGACCGGCGCGCTGGTCATCCTCGTCGACCACGACATGTCGCTGGTCTCCGCGGTGTGCGAGACCACGGCCGTGCTCGACTTCGGCAAGCTGATCGCGTCTGGCCCGACCGCGGCGGTGCTGCGCGACGAGAACGTGATGCGCGCCTATCTCGGAACAGCGGAGGTCGCGACATGAGCTCGCTCACCCTGGGCGGCCTGACCGTCGAGCGCGGCGGCCGGCCGGTCGTCAAGGACGTGACGATCACCGTTCCCGCCGGCGAGGTGACCGCCGTCCTCGGGCCGAACGGCGCGGGAAAGTCCTCCATGGTGCTCGCCGTCGGCGGGGTGCTCAAGCCGCGCCCCGGGTCGGTGTCCATGGACGGCATGGAGCTGGCGGGCCGCCGCCCGGAGAAGATCCGCGCCGCCGGAGTGGCGATCGTGCCCGAGGGGCGGCGGCTGCTACCCGACCTGTCCGTCGAGGACAACATCCGGGTGGCCACGTACGCGTTGTCCAAGCAGGCGGCGGCGGAGGGCCGCGCCCGCGCCCTCGAGCTGTTCCCCGCCCTGGAGAAGCGGCTCACGGTACGGGCCAGGTCGCTGTCCGGCGGCGAGCAGCAGATGGTCGTGCTCGCCCAGGCGCTGGTCTCGCAGCCGAAATATCTCCTGATCGACGAGCTGTCGCTCGGCCTGGCGCCGGTGGTGGTCAACCGGCTCATCCCGGTGATCCGCGCCGTGGTGGATTCCGGCATCGGCGTGCTGCTCATCGAGCAGTTCGCGACGGTGGCGCTCGGCCTGGCGACCAGTGCCTACGTGATGGAAGGCGGCGTGATCCGCTACTCCGGCACGGCCAGCGAGCTGCGCGACAACCCAGAGCTGCTGCACTCCGCCTACCTGCTGCGCGGCAGTACCGCCGCGCCGGCGCCCGGTCAGGCAGGGGCGCCTGCTGTGCCCCCCGTGGCCCCGCCCCCGGCCGCCGGCTGAGCCCTCCGCCGCTGCGCTGTCCTCGGGCCGGGGCCTTGGCAGGGGGCGGGCGGATCGTATACGTTCCAAGGCATCGCGACGATGCGGCCAGGGGTCGGAGGTGGGCGATGGGAGAGTCGGGACGGGCGCTAGACGGGGTTCGGGTGCTCGACCTGACTCACCAGGTCGCCGGGCCGTCGGCGACGCTGGTCCTGGCGTTTCTCGGGGCCGAGGTCGTCAAGGTGATCGCGCCGGGCAGCAGGGACAGCTTCGACGCGATCCCGTTCTACCTTAACAACGCCAGCAAGAAGTCGATCGAGCTCGACCTGAAATCACCGGACGGGCTGCGGACCGCGCTGCGGCTGGCCGAGCGCGCGGACATCTTCGTGGAGAACTTCAGCCCCGGCGTCATCGACCGGCTCGGGCTCGGCTGGGAGGTCCTGTCGGCGCTGAACCCGCGGCTGATCTACGCGCAGGTGAAGGGGTTCGCCGAGGATTCGCCGTACCGGGACTTCCCGTGCTTCGACCCGATCGCGCAGGGTTTCTCCGGCGGGTCGAGCATCACCGGCGAGCCGGACGCGCTGCCGATGAAGCCCGGCCCCGACGTGGGCGACACCGGCACCGGCATGGTGCTGGCCGGCGCGATCCTCGCCGCGCTGTACCAGCGGGAGAAGGACGGGCTCGGCCAGCGGGTGCAGATCGCCATGACCGACCAGGTGGCGACCTTCATGCGGATCCACTACGGCTGGCCGATCGAGCGCGGCATGGACACCCCGCGGTTCGGGAACCGGCCGCCGTTCCTCGTCACGACCGCGCCGTCCGACATCTACCCGTGCCCGCCGTTCGGGCCGAGCGATTATGTGCATATCCACTGCGGGAGCGACCGGCAGTGGGAGCGGATGGCCAAGGCGATGGGCCGGGAGGACCTGCTCGGCGACCCGAGGTTCGCCACGATGGCGAGCCGCGGCGAGCACAAGGAGGCCGTCGACGAGGCGGTCCGCGCCTGGACGGCCACGCTGGACAAGATGACGGTGATGCGGGTGCTCGGCGGCGCGGGCGTCCCGGCCGGAGCGCTGCGCACCACGACCGAGGTGCTCAACGACGCCGACCTGCGGGACCGCGGTATCTTCGTCACCGTCGACGATCCGGTGCGCGGGGCGCTGACCATCCCGGGCTGGCCGGTGCGGATGTCCAGGTCACCCGCCCGGGTGGCGACGCCGCCGCAGCCCGGCGAGCATACCGCCGACGTGCTGCGGGAGTGGCTCGGGAGCGACGGGTGATCGCCCGGGCGGCGGCGATCGCGGGTATCGGGCAGACCGCCTACGCCAAGGCGCTGCCGCCGGCCGCGTGGGAGCTTGCGGTCGAGGCCGTCCTCGCGGCCTGCGCGGACGCCGGCGTGGACGTCGCGGACGTGGACGGGATGTGCCGGTTCACCGCCCCGTTCGAGACGGTCAGCGAGGCGATGCTGGTCCGCGCGCTCGGCATCAGGGAGCTGTCGTTCTTCGCGCAGGCGCCGCACGGCGGCGAGGCGCTCGGCGCCGTCGTGGCGCACGCCGCCGCGGCGGTCAGCGCCGGGCTGGCGAACGTCGTCGTGGTCTACCGGGCGCTCAGCCAGTCCAGGGGCGGCCGGTTCGGCCGGGCTGACAGGGGGGCGGGGGAGAGCGCGGCCGACATCGTGGTGCCCGAGCAGGACAACCTGTCGTTCGCCTGGCCGTACGGGCTGATGTCACCCGGCCAGCTGTTCGCGCTGTGGGCCAGGCGGTACGCCACCGTGCACGGGCTGACCGACGAGGACCTGACCAGGACGCTGGGCACGATCGCCATCACCCAGCGGCAGTACGCGAACAGCAACCCGGCCGCCATGATGCGAGACCGCAAGCTGGACTGGGAGACCTACCAGAATGCCCGGATGATCAGCGAGCCGCTGCGGCTGTTCGACCTGTGCCTGGAGAACGACGGTGCCTGCGCGTTCGTGGTGACCAGCGCGGAGCGGGCGCGGGCGCTGCGGGACGACCCGGTGTACGTGCTGTCGGCCACCCAGACGCTGAGCCCGTACCGGGAGCCGATGGGCATCTACACCGGCGGGGAGATGCTCGAGCTGTTCCCGCCCGCCGCCGCGGACCGGCTGTTCAGCCAGGCCGGCGTGTCCAGGAAGGACATCGACGTCGCCGAGCTGTACGACGCGACGTCGTACATGACGCTGCGGTCCCTGGAATCGTACGGGTTCGCGGCCGACGGCGCGGGCTGGCGGTACGTCCTCGACCACGGCACCGGGCCGGACAGCCCGCTGCCGGTCAACACGCACGGCGGCCACCTCTCCGAGGCGTACCTGCACGGGATGAACGGCATCCTCGAGGCGGTCCGCCAGCTGCGCGGCACCGCATGCAACCAGGTGGCCGGCGCGGAGGTCGCCCTGGTCGGCGCGCCGGCCGGCAGCGCCACGATCCTGGCGAGGTGAACACGTCATGGCGGTTGTTCCCGGGATGACGGAGCTGACGGCCCCGTACTGGGAGGCGGCCCGCGAGGGGCGGCTCGTCATCCAGGAGTGCCGGTCCTGCGGCCAGCTGTCGCACCCGCCGCTGCCGGCCTGCCCCCGCTGCCACGGCCGGGGTCTCGGCTGGCGGGAGGTGTCCGGCACCGGGACCGTCTACACCTACACCGTCGTCCGCCACCCGACGCACTTCGCGTTCGCGGACCAGATCCCGTACGCGATCGCGCTCGTCGAGCTGGCCGAGGGCCCGTGGCTGATCACCGGCATCACCGGCTGCCCCCCGGACGAGGTACGCGCGGGAATGCCGGTCCGCGCGGTCTTCCGCGAGGTCACCGACGGCGTGACGCTGCCCTGCTTCGAGCCCGCCCCATGACCCCCCGCCCGCGTCGGCTGCCCCACGGGGACCCTGGCGGTGCTCCACCGATAACAGCAAGAAGCGGCACGCCAGGCAGGATGATGGGTCATTGTGCACCCTCTGGTGTGCCTAATGACCCATCATCTTTGGGCAGCCGCCAAGCCAACCCGGCTTATGTGTGTTATTCCGGGTGGATATCCCCCGGAATAACACATCCAGTGGCCGTGAGGGCGGGCTCGACGCCATGGTGCGAGATAACAGCAAGAAGCGGCTGCGACGCAAAAAGTGCCACTGATAACAGCAAGAAGCCGTTGGCAGACAGGAGTTCGGGCCATGGGAGTGCTTGACGGGAAGGTGGCGTTCGTTACCGGGGCGGCGCGGGGGCAGGGCAGGTCGCACGCGCGGCGGCTCGCCGAGGAGGGCGCCGACATCATCGCGATCGACGCGTGCGCGACGCCGGGGTGGCTGAGCTACCCGCTGGCCAGCGAGGCGGACCTGGCGCAGACCGTCAAGGAGGTCGAGGCGACGGGCCAGCGGATCGTCGCCCGCCGCGCGGACGTGCGCGACCTCGGCGCGGTCCGGGCCGCGCTCGGCGAGGGCGTCGCGGAACTCGACGGCCGGCTGGACATCGTCTGCGCCAACGCGGGGATCATCTCGCAGCCGGTCGCCACCTGGGAGATCGACCTGGACCAGTGGCGCGAGCTGATCGACGTCACGCTGACCGGCGTGTTCGTCACGGTCAAGACCGCGGTCCCGCACATGATCGCCGCGGGCAACGGCGGGTCGATCACGCTGACCAGCTCGGGCGCGGCGCTGATCTCCGGCGGCGGCTTCGCCGACTACAAGGCGGCCAAGTCCGGGATACTGTCGCTGACCAGGACGCTGGCCTGCGAGCTGGCCGAGCACTTCATCCGGGTGAACGCGATCTGCCCGACCGCCGTCGACACCCCGATGATCCAGAACGAGACGCTGTACCGGTCGTTCAGGCCCGACCTGCCGAACCCGGGCCGCGAGGACGTGAAGGCCGGGTTCCAGACCATGAACCTGCTGCCCATCCCGTGGGTGGACGCGGCCGACGTGTCGAACGCGATCGTCTGGCTGGCGTCGGACGCGGCGCGGTACATCACCGGCGTGACACTGCCCGTCGACGCGGGGAACCAGCACAAATGATCACGACGCAGGCCGCGGTGCTGTGGCGGAGCGGCACGGACTGGAAGGTCGAGGAGATCACGCTCGACGAGCCGCGCCAGGGAGAGGTCCTCGTCCGGGTGGCCGCCGCCGGGCTGTGCCACTCCGAGGAGCACCACGTCACCGGCGACGTGCCGTTCGCCGCGCCGATGATCGGCGGCCACGAGGGGGCAGGCTTCGTGGAGGCGGTCGGGCCCGGCGTCACGCTCACCAAGCCGGGCGACTACATCGTCTTCTCGTCGATCCCGAACTGCGGCCGCTGCCCGTCCTGCGCGCGGGGCAGGCAGAACCTGTGCGACCTCGCCGCCACCATCGGGGACGGGCTGCAGATCGGCGACCACACCTCGCGCCACCACGCGGGCGACATCGACCTGACGATCACCTGCATGGTCGGCTGCTACGCGCGGCACACCGTGGTGAACGAGGCGTCCGTGATCCCGGTGGACCCGGCGGTGCCGCCGGAGGCCGCGTGCCTCACCGGCTGCGGGGTGGCGACCGGCTGGGGCAGCGCGGTGTACGCCGGGGGCGTCCGGGCCGGCGACGACGTCGCGGTGATCGGCGTCGGCGGCCTCGGCTCCGCGGCTGTCCAGGGCGCCCGGCTGGCCGGCGCGCGGCACGTCTTCGCCGTCGACCCGGTGCCGTTCAAGCGGGCGATGGCCGGCAAGTTCGGCGCGACGCACACGGCGCAGGACGCGGCCGCGGCGTTCGAGCTGATCCGCGAGGTCACCTGGGGCCGGATGTGCGACGTGGTCGTGCTGACGATGGGAGTGGGGCGCGGCGACCTGATGGACGAGTTCATCGCGCTGACCGCCAAGCGCGGGCGGATCGTGGTGACGAACATCCACCCGGTCGCCGACACCCACCCGCGGCTGAGCCTCATCGGCCTGGCGCAGTGGGAGAAGCAGATCGTGGGCTGCATCTTCGGCTCGGTCAACTCCCGCGCCGACATCCCCCGGCTGCTCGGCCTGTACCGAGACGGGCTGCTCGACCTGGACTCGATGGTCACCAGCACCTACCCGCTCGAGGACATCAACCGGGGATATCAGGACCTTCGCGACGGCAAGAACATCCGCGGCGTCCTGGTGATGTGACCCCGGCGTCCCCGGCGGCAGCGGGTTAGAGGTCCCCGACCTGGTAGGTCTTCAGGCCGTACTGCCTGGCCACCGGGTTCCACAGGCGGGTGAACGCCTGCTTGTCCGCGGTCGCCTGGCCGTCGGGGCCGTAGGACGCCTTCAGGTTGGCGTCATTGCCGGTCTTGCTCTTGTGGCAGCCGCGGCTGAGCTCGTCCTGCGCCCACTTGGACAGGTCGGTGTCCGCCTGGGCCGACGCCCGCCAGGCGCCGGTGAGGGCGCTGACCATCGCGGGGGACAGGGCGGCGCGGTTGGGGAGGGCGTCGAGCCTGGTCAGCAGGGCCTGCCTGTTGGCGGCGGCCGTGGAGAAGGTCGCCGAGTCCTGGGCCAGGTTCTTGCCGCAGTTCTGCACATCGACGACGGCGTTGACAACCTTGCCGCGGTCGGCTCCGCTCTGCGGGAGCAGGGCGGACAGCTGGGTCGCCGCGAGCTTCTCCGTCTGCGCGTTCGCGGAGGCGCTTCCCGTCGGCGCGCCGCCGCCCGTGGTGCCCGGCGTGGAGCTCGAGCTCGAACTGCCGTGCATGGCCGCGATCACGACGCCCGCTACCACGAGCACCAGTACCACGGCGATGATCACGGGGGTCAGCGGGCCGCTCGGCAGCCGCGACCATGGGCGCCGTTTCCCGTCCTGGGGCGGGCCAGGCGGGAACGGGCCACCGGGACCCCCGGGCGGATAAGGCCCAGGCGGGTACGGCCCGGCTGGCTGGTACGGGCCGCCTTGCGGCACCGGCTGCATGCCGTGCGGCAGCGTCTGGGACGCACCTTCGCGCTGGCCCGCGTCACCGGGCAGCGGCGGCGCGAACAGTGCGGCGGACCCGCCGGAACCGGGCCACGGCTGCGGCTCGAGCGGGCGCGGCGAGGAGAACAGCCCCTGCGGCTGCAGCATCCGCTGGGTGTCCGACATCTCGTCTTGCGGCACCGGCGCGCTGTACGGCATCGGCTGCACTCCCGGATGCTGGGCTCCCGGATGCTGGGCTCCCGGATGCTGGGCTCCCGGATGCTGGGGCCCGGGCGGCAGGTGGCCAGAAGACGGCAGGCTGGCGGGCGGCTCGCTGCCCGGCGGCGGCGGCCACGGCAGGCGGGTCTCCGCGGTCGGCGGAGGAGCGGACCCGAACTGCGGCGGTGACGGCGCCCCAGGGTACGGCGTCCCTGGCGGCTGCATCCCTGCTGGCTGGGGCCCTGGCATTCCCTGTGACGGCGCGGTGACCGGGTGTGGGCCAGCCATGGTAACCGGGACCGCTTCTCCGCAGCTGGAGCAAAAACGCGTGCCCGGCTCCACGGAATATCCGCACGCCGGGCACCACTCACTACCCATACCGGCCATCCCTAGCAGGCTAACCCCACTCATCCGTGTTCGGCAGGCAAACGGGATCACTCGGCGTGGCGGGAGCAGCCACGAGACCGTTCAGAAGAAAAGCCTCGCAACAGATTACACATCCGGCGCACCGCTGAGAGAATGCAGATGTCCTCGTCAGCGAAGCGCGTTGGGAGAGCCGATGCGGGTGCCGGCCGGGCTGCTCAGCGGCGCCGCCGTGACAGGGTTGCTCGCGGCCGGCCTGACCGCCGCCGCCCCCGCCGCGAGCGCCGCCACCCCCGCGAAGACCGCCACAGCGAAGGCGGCAGCCGCGCCCGCCGGGGTACAGGCGCCGTGGGCCGAAGTGGCGAACGCCGCCACCGGCGCCGACCTGTGGAGCCGCTCGTCGGTCACCGAGCGGCCGATGGGCAGCGTCACTAAGGTGATGACCGCGTACGCGGTCATCGAGGCCGGTGACCTCAACCGGGTGATCACCGTGCCCGAGGGCATCGTGGCCTACGACAAGAAGTACGACGCGTCCACCGCGGGGCTGGTGCCGGGGGAGAAGCTGACCGCCCTGCAGCTGCTGTACGCGATGATGCTGCCGTCCGGCTGCGACGCGGCGTACACGCTGGCCACGGCGTACGGCCCGGGATTCAGCGCGTTCGTCGCCACGATGAACGCCACCGCCAAGAAGCTCGGCCTGTCGAAGACGCACTTCTCCGACCCGAGCGGGCTGCCGAACCCCGGCCAGTACACCAACTACTCCACGGTGCGCGACCTGATCAGCCTGGGGCGGGACGCGATGAAGCTGGCGGTGTTCCGCCAGGTGGTGGCGACGCGGAGTTATCACGTGGCGGCCGGCGCCGGACACCGGGCGCACACCTGGAAGAACCTGAACCAGCTGCTGACCAGCTACTCAGGGGCGATCGGCATCAAGACCGGGTTCACCGCCGCGGCCGGGGAGTGCCTGCTGTTCGAGGCGCGGCGCGGCGGCACGACGCTGATCGGCGCGGTGCTGCACTCCGCGGCGACCGAGTCGGCATCCGGCCAGGCCGCGCCGGTCCGTGATGCGACGGCGATGCTGAACTGGGGCTTCAGCCGGTAGCGGCCGCTCCGCCGTGGCCTAATCCTGGGCCTATCCTGTGGCGGACTGCCCGTCGCTTTCCGCGGCGGAGCCGAGGTAGCTCGCGGCGAGCAGCGCGCTGTCCTTCGACAGGCTCTCGGCGGTGCCGCTGGCGGTGAGATCACCGTGCGCCAGGATGTAGCCCCGGTCGGCGATCTTCAGCGCCATGTGCACGTGCTGTTCGACGAGCAGCACCCCCGTCCCGGTCGACGTCGCGTAGTCCCGCACCACCGGCAGCAGCCGGCCGACGATGACCGGGGCGAGGCCGAGGCTCATCTCGTCAAGCATGAGCAGCTTGGGCGTGCGGCTGAGCGCGCGGGCCAGCGCGAGCATCTGCTGCTCGCCGCCTGACAGCAGGCCGGCCTTGCGGTCGCGCAGGTCGCGCAGCGCTGGGAAGTGGTCGAACGCCGTGTCCATCTGCGCCGGCGAGCTGAGGCCGTCGAGCCGGAAGTGCTCGGCCACGGTCAGCCCGAAGAAGATGCCGCGGTCAAACGGCACGTGCGCGATGCCCAGCCGGGCTCGCGCGGTCGGCGCCACGCCGGCGAGGTCGGTGCCGCCGAACCTGATGGTTCCCGGCGGGTGCTTCAGCAGGCCGGAGATCGCGCGCAGCGTGGTCGTCTTCCCCGCGCCGTTGGCGCCGAGCAGCGCCACTACCTCGCCGTGCCCCACGGTGAGACTGAGGTTGCGCACGACCAGCGCGCGGTCGTAGCCCACGCTTAGCCCGTCGAGCTCAAGTACCGCGTTGCCGTTAGCCCTTTCGCTGCCAGCCTTTTTGTCGAAACCCTTGTTGGCGACAGCCTTGTTGTCGACAGCTCCATCGCCGCCAGCCACGTCGTCGCTAGCCATGTCGTCCAAGCCCGCCTTATCCCGGTCGCCCGTTATTAATTTGCTAGCCGGCAAGCAACAATCCGGTCGCTTATAACACCTGTCTTGTACAGGACAAACAGCCTTTTGACCAGCTTGTACCCCGCATCGTTATCGCTGCATTGGGGTTGTCGCCAAGTTGCCGGGCATCGATGTGTGGCCACCGGACACGTGACTTGATTGTGACCGCCGAAGATCATAAAGCCAGTTGACTGACGTCATGCTGCGGGCCTTTGCTTGAGAAGATTTCCCGATGGCTCGCACAGTCACAGGCGGAGAACGCGATGGAGCGAATCCCGGTCACGCACGCCGGAAGCCTGATCAGGCCGGCGGAACTCCTTTCCTTTCTGTCGGCGATAGACCAGGGGAAGGCGTTCGACAGCGCCGATTACCGTGCCGCGCTCAGCAAGGCCGTGGCCGATGTGGTCGCCAAGCAGGTCGAGACCGGCATCGACGTGGTCGACGACGGCGAGATGGGCAAGTCGACCTGGATCACCTACCTGTACGAGCGGACGACCGGGCTCGAGTCCAGGCCGGTGGAGGGCGGGTTCGCCAGCATCATGCCGGCCAGCAGGGACCGGCAGCACTTCCCCGGCGCGTACGCGGAGCTCGACTCGCTCGACGAGCGGGCGGCCAGGGCCAGCACCAGCCTCGGCGCCGACGGGGACCAGGGCCGTCCCGGCGCCGCCGACCCGGAGGAAGAGGCCGGCGGGGCGTCGGAGTGGGTGTGCACCGGCCCGATGACCTATGACAAGACGGCGCTGGACAGGGACATCGCGAACTTCAAGGCCGCCCTCGACGCCGCCGGCAAGGCCTACTCCGAGGCGTTCCTGCCGGTGGTGGCCCCGGCCAGCGCCTACTGGCTGAAGAACGAGTACTACCCGTCCGACGAGGAGTTCGTCTACGCGCTCGCCGACGCGCTGCACGAGGAGTACAAGGGCATCACCGACGCCGGGCTGCTGCTGCAGGTCGACGACGCGGTGCTGATGCACGAGGCGGACACCATGATGTCCAAAGGACAGTCGTGGGAGGACTACCGGCGGTGGGCGCAGCTGCGGGTGGACGCGCTGAACCACGCGCTGCGCGGGCTGCCCGAGGAGCAGATCAGGTACCACATCTGCTTCGGCAGCTGGCACGGGCCGCACGCCTACGACCCGCCGCTGCGCGACTCGGTCGACCTCGTGCTTCAGGTGCGGGCGAAGTACTACCTGATGGAGCAGGCCAACCCGCGGCACGAGCACGAGTGGGCGATCTGGGAAGACGTCACGCTGCCGGCGGACAAGGTCCTGGTCCCCGGCGTGGTCACGCACCACACTAATGTCGTGGAGCACCCCGAGCTTGTCGCGCAGCGCCTGGTGCGGCTCGCGAACGTGGTCGGCAGAGAAAGGGTGATGGGGGGCACCGACTGCGGGTTCGCGCAGGGCGCCTTCGTGCACCGGGTGCACGAGGAAATCCAGTGGGCCAAACTGGCCTCGCTCGTCGAGGGCGCGCGGATAGCGTCCCGCGAGCTATGGGGTGTAAAAGCAACGGCGTGATCCACGGCGCTACCGCCGTCATCGCCATCTGTCCAAGCGACGTGAGAAGAGCAGATATCCCGGGAGGAAACGAAATTGCGTAGATATCGAAGAACCGGTTATGCCGGGATCGCTGCCCTCGCGGTAGTGGCCCTCGCAATGGCTGGCTGCAGCTCGAACTCGAGTTCGAGTTCGGGCTCGGCCAGCACGACTACCAGCGCCGCCGCGGCACCATCCCCGAGCGGCACCTCCGGCGGCCTCGGCGCGCAGTCGGTCACCAACTACCTGACCTACACCGGCGGCAAGGCAGGCCCGGCGAGCAGCTCCGAGACGCCCGTCATCGTCGGCTTCGTCAACCAGCAGGGCGGCGCGCAAGTGCTCGGCCAGCACGCCACCGACGGCGCGGAGATGGCGGTCAAGTACATCAACGCCCAGCTCGGCGGTGTCGACGGCCACCCGATCCAGCTTGACACCTGCTTCATCGCCTCCGCCGAGGAAGAGGGCACCGGCTGCGCCCAGAAGTTCCTCGCGAACAAGAACGTCCACGTG
>Ga0335074_10010634_pt1 | contig 12874 bp, 9 predicted proteins | sample Lox_Sample_23_FD_206715 | JGI IMG/M metagenome (GOLD analysis project Ga0335074, IMG submission 206715) | Soil microbial communities from Loxahatchee National Wildlife Refuge, Florida, United States - Lox_Sample_2.3 | ecosystem: Environmental > Terrestrial > Soil > Wetlands | place: USA: Florida...
GCGGTAGCGGACGTGCACCTGCTTGGAGTGGCCGTTGAGGATCGAGCGGCGGGCCTTGGCGGAGATCCGCTCCCACGGCGTGTCCATGGTGAAGCCGAGCTCGTCACCGAGCGCCTCGAGCAGCCGGCCGAAGTACTCCCGGCCGTGCACCCCGGCCCACGGCACGAGGGCGCCTTGGGCGAGGGACTTCGTGGCGTCCGGGATGATCAGCTCCTCGTCCGCCTCGAGCCGGGTGCCGAGCCCGTGGCAGGTGGGGCAGGCGCCGTACGGCGAGTTGAACGAGAACGCCCGCGGCTCCAGCTCCTCCATCGTCAGCGGGTGGTCGTTCGGGCAGGCCAGCCGCTCGGAGAACCGGCGCTCCCGGTGTGGGTCGTTGTCCGGCAGGTCGACGAAGTCGAGGACGACGACGCCGCCGGCCAGTCCGAGCGCGGTCTCCACCGAGTCGGTCAGCCGGCGCTTGGCGTCCTTCTTCACCGACAACCGGTCGATCACGACGTCGATGTCGTGCTTCTCGTACTTCGCCAGCCGCGGGACGTCGCTGAGCGAGATCACCGAACCGTCCACGCGGGCCCGGCTGAACCCCTTGGTCGTCAGCTCACGGAACAGCTCGGTGTACTCCCCCTTACGGCCGCGCACGACCGGAGCGAGCACCTGGAAGCGGGTGCCTTCGTCGAGGTCGAGCACGCGGTCCACGATCTGCTGCGGGCTCTGCCGGGAGATCTGCTCGCCGCATACCGGGCAGTGCGGGATGCCGATCCGGGCGTAGAGCAGCCGCAGGTAGTCCCAGACCTCGGTGATCGTGCCGACCGTCGAACGCGGGTTGCGGCTGGTCGAACGCTGGTCGATCGACACTGCCGGGCTCAGGCCCTCGATGAAGTCGACGTCGGGCTTGTCCATCTGGCCCAGGAACTGGCGGGCGTAGGCCGACAGCGACTCGACGTACCGTCGCTGGCCTTCGGCGAAGATGGTGTCGAAGGCCAGGCTGGACTTGCCGCTGCCGGACAGCCCGGTGAAGACGATGAGCGCGTTGCGGGGCAGATCGAGGCTCACGTCGCGCAGGTTGTGCTCCCGTGCACCACGGACGATCAGTCGTTCTGCCACAGCACGTCTGCCTCAAGGTCGAGCGTAGGGGAAGCGGTCACGGAACAGTTCCAGCCAGCGTTTCGATGCTACGTGCCGGCTCCGACAGTTTCCGCCCCGGAACCAGCCCGCGGTCGTGCGCCCGCTCCCCCGCACGGCCCGGAAGCCTCGTGATCCCAGCGGTCCGCATAGGCTCCTGCCATGACCGATGAATACACCGGCAACGTCGCGGTCGGCGGCCCGCCGCAGACCCGCGAGATCGGCGACCTGACCCTCACCAAGGTCGCGGTCGGGCCGATGGACAACAACGCCTACTTCCTGCGCTGCCGCAACACCGGCGACGTGGTGCTCATCGACGCGGCACACTCCCCCGACGTGCTGCTCGGCATCCTCGACGACCAGCGGCTCCAGCGGATCGTCACGACCCATCAGCACGCCGACCACTGGCAGGCGCTGCCCGAGGTCGTGGCCGCCACCGGCGCTCCGGTCGCCGTCCATCCCGAGGACGCCGATCCGCTTCCGGTCACCGGGTTCGAGCCACTGGTCGAGGGCGACCAGGTCGAGGTCGGCGACTGCCGCCTGACGGTCATCCACCTGGTCGGGCACACCCCGGGCTCGATCGCCCTGCTCTACGAGGGGGACGACCGACCGCACCTGTTCACCGGCGACTCGCTGTTCCCCGGCGGGCACGGGCTGACCACCCGGCCGGAGGACCACGAGAGCCTGATGGACGACCTCGAGGCGAAGATCTTCGGCAAGCTCCCGGACGAGACGTGGTTCTACCCGGGCCACGGCTCGGACAGCACCCTGGGCGCGGAACGCCCACACCTGGCCGAGTGGCGTGAACGCGGCTGGTAGCCGCGACGTGAACTGACGGGGACCGGCGGACGGGGTGGGCGCGAGCGTGGCACAGTGACGGCCGTGACGACGTACGCCGTGGACCCGATCGGCTGGGTCCGGTCGTCCCGCGACGAGGCGATCGACGACGACTGGGCCTCGGTCGAGGCGTCGATCGTGCTGGATCCGGAGCGGTTCGGGCCCGAGAGCCTCGCCGGGCTGGCGGAGTTCTCGCACGTCGAGGTGGTTTTCCTGTTCGACCGGGTGCCGGACGGCGAGGTGCAGAGCGGGGCCCGACACCCGCGTGGGAACCCGGACTGGCCGGCCGTCGGCATCTTCGCGCAACGCGCCAAGATGCGCCCGAACCGGATCGGCGTGACCGCCTGCCGGCTGCTCGGGATCGACGGGCTGACGCTTCGGGTCGAGGCGCTCGATGCGATCGACGGCACGCCGGTCCTGGATCTGAAGCCGGTGATGAGCGAGTTCCTGCCGCGCGGCGAGATCCGCCAGCCGGGCTGGTCGCACGAGCTGATGACGACGTATTGGAGCCGGAGTTGAGCGACATCCACGACGACCCCGAGGCACGCGCCGAGCGGCTGAAGCGACTCGGCAGCATGTCCCGGCGCGAGTTGATCGCCGCGATCAGTGCACTCGGTGCCGCGGCCGTGCTCGGGCTGCCGGAACCCGCCGCCGCGGCGGTACGGTCCGAGCCGGCGGCCCGCGCCGCGCGCCGTGCCGCGCGAATCGCCGATCAGGTCTCCTCGGTGGCGCACGCAGCGGGGATCGGTCCGGCCGGTGGCGATCTCGGCGCGATCGACCACATCGTGTTCCTGATGCTGGAGAACCGCTCGTACGACCACTACTTCGGCGCCTACCCCCGGGGCCGCGGGTTCGACGACCACCCGAAGCACTCGCTGGGAGCGTTCGCCCAGGACTACCCGGGCGGCAGCATGCTCTCGCCGCGCAACCTGCTCCTGCCCTTCCACCTCGATCCCAAGATCGGTGAGGAGTGCACGAACGACCTCACTCACGACTGGGAGCCGCAGCATCAGAGCTGGAACCACGGCAAGATGAACCGCTTCGTCAAGACCCATACGTCGAAGACGTACGAAGGCAACCCCGACGGCGCGATGACGATGGGGTACTACACACGCCGCGACCTGCCGTTCCACTGGGCACTGGCCGACCACTTCACCCTTTGTGACGCGTACTTCGCGTCCGTGATGGGCCCGACGCATCCCAATCGGCTGATGGCGAACAGCGGAACGATCGACCCTGAGGGCCACCACGGCGGTCCGATCACCGAGACCAACCCGAGCATCTACCCCGACTTCCGATGGACCTGCACGTGGCCAACCGTGCAGGAGCACCTCGAGGACAAGGGCGTGTCGTGGAAGGTCTACCACCCGTCCAACGCACATGTGACCGGCAAGTACGCGCGGCTGAAGAACTTCCCGACCTGGGACCCGTCGATCTACGCCGGTGACAGCGAATACATCCTGCTGCTCACCGACCATGTGCTGCCCTACTTCAAGGCCTTCAAGAAGGCGACCACGCCGTTGCACCACAAGGCGTTCACCCCGACCTTCCCGAACGACTTCCAGTCCGACGTCCGCTCCGGCAACCTTCCACACGTGTCGTGGATCATCCCGCCGCTCGGCTTCGACGAGCACCCGTCTTCGCCGCCGGACCGTGGCATGTGGTTCGTGCAGTCCGTGCTCGACGAGCTGAGCTCGCACCAGAAGCTGTGGTCGAAGACCGCCCTCATCGTCATGTACGACGAGAACGACGGCTGGTTCGATCACGTCCCGCCACCGACTGCACCGAAGGGCACCAAGGGTGAGTGGCTGACCGCGAACCACAAGAGCAGCACCCAGTACCAGTCGATCGCCGGGCCGGTCGGTCTGGGCATCCGCGTGCCGGCCCTGGTCATCTCGCCATTCAGCCGCGGCGGACACATCGCCACTGAGGTGTTCGACCACACCTCGCAGCTGAAGCTGGTCTCCGAGCGGTTCGGGATCGAGGTGCCGAACGTGTCGGAGTGGCGCAAACGCACGGTCGGCGACCTGACCTCGGCCCTGTTCCGCGGCAGTCACAACGCGGCGATGCCGGCACTGCCCAAAATGCCGCTCGGCTCCGCGACCGGCACCGGCACCTGCACCGAGGAAGACACCGAGATGGGTGGCGCGGCGCCCACGATCCCGACCAACCAGCGGATGCCCACCCAGCACGGCAAGACGGTCCCGGCGACGCGCTGGTACCCGGCAGCGGCGACATCCACCGATCGGATCCCGGCCCGAAGCGGCCGCAACACTGCAACCACCAAGTCGGCGACCAACGCACTCATGCACGGCGCTGTCGTCGAACCGGCCCAAACCGGCAAGTCCGGCAGACGGGTGCGCGCACCGCGGTAGTCGGCGACCTAGCGGCTCAGGTCGGGCGTTTGCTCCGGGGTAGACCAGCGACAACGCTGTCGTACGACGCGTCGATCAGCTCGATCAGTTCGTCTTCCGGGACCGCACCGTCGATCCGGACGGTGTTCCAGCCGAACCGGCCGATGTAGGCCATCATCGTGACGTCGTTCGGGTAGCGCTCGCGCAGCTCGGCCGCCTCGTCCGGATCCCGGCCACACTTGACGCCGATGGTCGTGTCGCCGTTGAAGCTGAAGATCTTCCCGCCGACCTTCGCGACGACGTCGCCCTCCCAGGGCTCGTCACGACAGGCGCCGGGCTTGCCCAGGCAGTAGGTCAACAACTGATCGCGGGTCACCGCACGTCCCCCTGAAGTCCTCCCCCGCAACTTTGTGTGAGACATATCACACGTGTTCCCGGGTGCGCACCCTCGCTATCGCGGCGCGGGAAAATCTGCCGGGCCACAAATGGGGCGCCCTGCACAACCCGTCAGGAACTGGCCACCGCTTGCGACCGGTCCCAGCCTCAACGGTCAGAGGGTCAACGCGGTGGCCGCGACGCCGGTCCGTGGGCGCACTCCGAACGTCGCGTGGTCTCCGCCGAGATCCAGAAACGCAATCTGATCGACGCTCCGGTCACCACTCAGCCGCTCGCGATGGAAGATCGCAACGAACCACCCGTCGGTCCCGAGCACCGACCCCCATCCGGTGCCGCCCTTGCCAGGGTTCTCCGGGTCTTCGAAGGTCCGGCTCCCCCGCGCCGTCAGGCCTGCTGCGGAGCCCTTGATGACCACGATCGCCGCGCCCCCATTGATGCCTCGGCCGTAGCGCCCGGTGCCGTCCGGCGCCCCGACAACGAGGCGTCGCCGGAATCGGCAGGGCACCCCTCCTTCCCTGGTGAACCGCTGCGTGCCGGCCGCGATGAGTGCCGACCCGAACTGCGCGCCGATGCCCGATTGCCGTGTTCCTGTGGCCGTCCCGACTCCCGGCAAGGTCTGGGTGAACAACTGGGCCCGCCGGGTGGTGAGGCCGGAGTCCTGGGAGTAGAGAACGTCGACACTGCCGGCATCGCGCACCGACCGAACGGTGGCGTCCGGCGCACCGATGGCAAGGTCGTCCCGCCGCGCCGAAGTGAAGAACCCGGTCGCGAGCGAGGCGCCGAAACGCGCGTTGGCCGTCACCCGCCCGGGGACGCCCGGCGTGTTCTCGGTGAAGGTCTGGTTGTGTCGATGCCGGAAGCCGGTCGCGGTGCTGTAGACGATGTCCACCCGGCCGGCACGCGGATGCCCGTTCACCTTTGCGCCTGGGATGCCGACGATGAGATCGCCGCGCTTCGCCGCGGTCAGCCGGCCGGCCGCGAGCACCGACCCCCACTGCCGAACCGAGCCCGGAATCCCGGCGCTGTGCCTAGAAACGACCTCTGCCCCTCGTGCGGTCAACCCGCCGGACGTACCCGGCAGCACATCGATCTGTCCGGTGAGCACGCGATGATCTGCGCCATCCTCGCCCGGCGCGCCGACGGCGAGGTCGTCGTAGCGCCCGCCGGTGAACCGTCCGGCGGCAAGCGCCGAGCCAAAGGCGTCTCCGGTGTGCGCGGTCCCCGAAAGGCCCGCCGCGTCCTGGGTGATGACGGTCGAGTCACTGGCACTGAGCCCCGTCGGGCCGCCGTAGAGGATCACGACCGCCCCTGCGCCGCGCTGCGGCCGCCCGCCCTTCGGCGTCACAGTCGCACCCGGTACGCCGATCGCGAGATCGCGGTAGTTGTCCGCGTTGAACATGCCGGACGTCAGGCTGGCACCAAAATGCTGCGTACCGGTGCCCGTGAGCCCGAAGTCACCGCCGTCGAACGTGGTCCTCTTGGACGGGTCGTTCCCTTCGATGATCGTGACGCTTCCGTTGCGCCGCTTGTCCGCGGCGACCACAGTGAACGGCTCGTCGAAAGGGCGTCGTTGAGCCGACTGGCAGCTCGCGGCCGCGCGGGCCGCGATGCCGTGAGAGACGAAAGCGGCGCCGGCCCGCCCGGTCGTGGGTGCTGCGATGGCGGACACGATCACCGCCGCGCCCGTCGAGACCGCGGCTGCCGGGATGACCAGGCGTCTCATCGCGCCGCCTCCTTCAGGTGACCTATGCACTTCGAACGTCCGACCCGACCACTTCGTTGACCGCGACTATGACCCAGCTGCGCGCTGCCAAGGCCGCAGGGAGCGCCGCATGCTGGCGCACGCAAGGAGGCGAGAACGCCGGCAGCGGGGACCCAGGCACCTTCCGGGCTGAGCTGCGCGCTGCCAAGGCCGCAGCCGACGCCGCGTGCTGGCGCACGCAAGGAGGCGAGAACGCCGGCAGCGGGGACCCAGGCACCTTCCGGGCTGAGCTGCGCACTGCCAAGGCCGCAGGGAGCGCCGCGTGCTTATGGCACGCAAGCGACCGAGAACGCCGGCAGCGTGCAGCTCAGCCCGGAAGGCCGGCGGACTGCATGGCGCGGAACTCCTTCTTCAACTCGCCGATCTCGTCGCGAAGCCGAGCGGCCAGCTCGAAGTGCAGCTCGCCGGCGGCGGCGTGCATCTGGTCCTGGAGCTGCTGGATCAGCAGGGCCAGCTCGGCCTTCGGCAGGCCGGCCAGCTCGGCGGCGTGCTGCCCGGCGGTGGGTGACTTGCTGGCCATGCCCGGGACCGGGGTCTTGCCGCGGGACTGCGCGCGGCCACTGCCGCCGATCAGCTCGCCTTCTTCGCCTCTGACGATGTCGTCGAGGATGTCCGCGATGCGCTTGCGCAACGGCTGCGGGTCGACGCCTCGCTCGTTGTTGTAGGCGATCTGCTTGTCCCGGCGGCGATTGGTCTCCTCGATCGCCTTCTGCATCGACGGCGTGATCTCGTCCGCGTACATGTGGACCTCGCCCGACACGTGCCGCGCCGCCCGGCCGATGGTCTGGATCAGCGAGGTGCCGCTGCGCAGGAAGCCTTCCTTGTCGGCGTCGAGGATCGACACCAGCGACACCTCTGGCAGGTCGAGTCCCTCCCGCAGCAGGTTGATCCCGACGAGGACGTCGAACTCGCCTTTGCGCAGCTCGCGCAACAGCTCGACCCGGCGCAGCGTGTCGACCTCGCTGTGGAGGTAGCGGACCCGGATCGAGTTCTCGAGCAAGTAGTCGGTCAGGTCCTCGGCCATCTTCTTCGTCAGCGTGGTGACCAGAACTCGCTCGTCGCGGTCCGCGCGCAGCTTGATCTCGTGGATGAGGTCGTCGATCTGTCCCTTGGGCGGCTTGACCACCACCAGCGGGTCGATCAGGCCGGTCGGGCGGATGACCTGCTCGACCACGTCGTCCTTCACCCGGCCCATCTCATACGGGCCCGGCGTCGCGGACAGGTAGACGGTCTGGCCGATCCGCTCGAGGAACTCCTCCCACCGCAACGGCCGGTTGTCCATTGCGCTCGGGAGCCGGAACCCGTGGTCCACCAGGGTCCGCTTGCGGCTCATGTCGCCTTCGTACATCCCGCCGATCTGCGGGACGGTCACGTGCGACTCGTCGATCACGAGCAGGAAGTCGTCGGGGAAGTAGTCGAGCAGCGTGTGCGGCGGCGTGCCCTTGTCGCGGCCGTCGATGTGACGGGAGTAGTTCTCGATTCCCGAGCAGAAGCCGACCTGCCGCATCATCTCGATGTCGTACGTCGTACGCATCCGCAGCCGCTGCGCCTCGAGCAGCTTGCCTTGGGTCTCGAGCTCGGCCAACCGCTCCTCGAGCTCGGCCTCGATTCCGCGGATCGCCCGCTCCATCCGCTCGGGACCGGCGACGTAGTGCGTGGCGGGGAACACCAGTGCGGTCTCGTCGTCGCTGATGACCTCGCCGGTCAACGGGTGCAGGGTCGAGATCCGCTCGATCTCGTCGCCGAACATCTCGATCCGGAGCGCGAGCTCCTGGTAGACCGGGAACACCTCGATGGTGTCGCCGCGCACCCGGAACGTCCCACGGGTGAAGGCGAGGTCGTTGCGGGTGTACTGGATGTCGACGAACTTGCGCAGCAGTACGTCGCGCTCGATGGTCTGGCCGAGGTCGAGCTGCACGCACCGGTCGACATACTCCTGCGGCGTGCCGAGGCCGTAGATGCAAGAGACGCTCGCGACGACGATGACATCCCGCCGGGTGAGCAGGCTCATCGTGGCGGAGTGCCGGAGCCGTTCGACCTCCTCGTTGATCGAGGAGTCCTTCTCTATGTAGGTGTCGGTCTGTGGGACGTAGGCCTCGGGCTGGTAGTAGTCGTAATAGGAGACGAAGTACTCCACGGCGTTGTGCGGCAGCAACTCGCGGAACTCGTTGGCCAGCTGGGCGGCGAGGGTCTTGTTGGGTGCCATCACAAGGGTCGGCCGCTGCAGCCGCTCCACCAGCCATGCGGTCGTTGCGGACTTGCCGGTGCCGGTGGCGCCGAGCAGGACGACGTCACGGTTCCCGGCCTGCACGCGCCGAGCCAGCTCGTCAATCGCTTGGGGCTGGTCGCCGGACGGCGCGAAGTCGGACTCGACGACGAACGGCGCCGTGCTCGGCCGGATCGAAGTGACGCTGCTCACAGCATCAGAACGTACGCCGGACCCCCGACACTTCCCAACCGGCCGCTGCGCCCGCTCAGCCGGCGTCGGCCTGCAGCGCGGACCACACGGCGTCGACCTGCGGGTCGAGCGCATCGAGGTCACCGTCGTTGACGATGACGAAGTCGGCAATCGCCAGCCGGTCGGCGCGGTCCGCCTGGGCTGCAATCCGGGCGCGGGCGGCGTCCTCGCTCATCCCGCGGCGGCTGACCAGCCGGTCGATCTGCACCTCCACCGGCGCGTCCACGACGACCACGACGTCATAACGGTCGCGGATGCCCGCTTCGACGATCAGAGGGACGTCATGAACGACGATCGCGCGTGGGTCCGCGGCGGCCGCCGCTGCGACCAGCTCCGTGGTCCGCTCGGCCACCAGCGGATGGACGATTGCGTTCAGGCGCGCGAGCGCCGCCGGGTCGTCGAACACGATGGTCGCCACCCGCTCCCGGTCCAGCGAGCCGTCACCGGCCCTGACACGGGGGCCGAACTCGGCAACGACCGCCTCGAGCCCGGGTGTGCCGGGCGCGACGACCTCGCGCGCGATCGCGTCGGCATCCACGATGGTCGCGCCGCGCGCGGCGAATCGCCGCGTCACCTCACTCTTGCCGGCGCCGATCCCGCCGGTCAGCCCAACGTTGCGCACGCCGGTGCCGCGGGAGCTACTCCTCGGCGGAGGCGTCGGAGCCTTCGCCGGCCGTTTCGTCGGCGCTCGCCTCCGCAGCCGGCGACTGCTCGCCCGCGGCCTCGTCGGCGGCCGCGTCACCCTGGCCCTCGTCGGCCTGGTCCTCGTCGCCGCCGGTCAGCTTGCGGCGCAGCTCGGCCAACGCCTCGTCGCTCGCCAGCGTCCCGGCGCTCGCCGGCTCACCCTCGGTCGGCTCCGAGGTGTACGACGCAGCCTCGGCCGCCTCGGCGTCGGCGGCCTGGGCGGACGCCATCTGCTTCTGGTGTGCCTCCCAGCGCTCGTGGGCTTTGGCGTACTGCGCCTCCCACTCGGCCTGCTGGGTCTCGTAGCCCGGCTTCCACTCGTTGGTCTCCGAGTCGAAGCCCTCCGGGTAGATGTAGTTGCCCGCGTCGTCGTACTGCGCGGGCATGCCGTACTGGGTCGGGTCGAAGTGGTCGGCAACCGCCTCGCCGACAGTGCCCTCGTTGGCCTGCTTGAGCGACAGCGAGATCCGCCGCCGCTCGAGGTCGATGTCGATCACCTTGACGAAGATCTCGTCGCCGACGTTGACGACCTGCTCCGGGATCTCGACATGCCGCTCGGCCAGCTCCGAGATGTGCACGAGGCCCTCGATGCCCTCCGCGACGCGGACGAACGCACCGAACGGCACCAGCTTGGTGACCCGGCCGGGCACGACCTGCCCGATCGCGTGAGTGCGGGCGAAGGCCTGCCACGGGTCTTCCTGAGTCGCCTTCAGCGACAGGGACACGCGCTCGCGGTCCATGTCGACATCGAGCACCTCGACGGTGACCTCCTGGCCGACCTCGACGACCTCGCTCGGGTGGTCGATGTGCTTCCAGGACAGTTCGGAGACGTGCACGAGACCATCGACACCGCCGAGGTCGACGAACGCGCCGAAGTTGACGATCGAGGAGACCACGCCCTTGCGCACCTGGCCCTTGAGCAGCTGGGTCAGGAAGTTCTGCCGCACCTCGCTCTGGGTCTGCTCCAGCCAGGCCCGGCGGGACAGCACGACGTTGTTGCGGTTCTTGTCCAGCTCGATGATCTTGGCCTCGAGCTCCTTGCCGACGTACGGCTGGAGGTCGCGGACCCTGCGCATCTCGACCAGGGAAGCCGGAAGGAACCCGCGCAGCCCGATGTCGAGGATCAGCCCGCCCTTGACGACCTCGATCACCGTGCCGGTGACGATCCCGTCCTCTTCCTTGATCTGCTCGATCGTGCCCCACGCGCGCTCGTACTGCGCGCGCTTCTTGGACAGGATCAGCCGGCCCTCCTTGTCCTCCTTCTGGAGCACAAGGGCCTCGACCGAGTCACCGACGGAGACGACCTCGTTGGGGTCGACGTCATGCTTGATCGACAGCTCACGGCTGGGGATCACGCCTTCGGTCTTGTAGCCGATGTCGAGGAGAACCTCGTCGCGATCGACGCGGACAATGACGCCCTCGACGATGTCGCCGTCGTTGAACTCCTTGATCGTGCCGTCGATGGCGGCGAGGAAGTCCTCGGAGCTGCCGATGTCGTTGATGGCGACCTGGGCGTACGGGTGGGGGTTGGCGTTGGCGTCTGCGACGGCGGTAGTCATGTAGTAGGGGTCTCCGGACGGACATCGTCTAGGGGACACCGTGTCCGAAGGATTCCCAACCGCACGGTGTCACTGGGGCACGCTGCGGGATCCCGCGGCGCGACCAGCGAGTCTAATGGTGCTTGTGAGCGGAGTCGAACGCCCCGACGGCGATGCCGAGCAGCCCGTGGCGGCGGTCATCGACCCGGTCCGCCGGCTGGTCGACGCGGCCGAAAGCCGCCGGGCCAGCCGGTCCTGGTGGGACGCGACCGCCCAGGACTATCAGGCCGAGCACGGTGAGTTCCTCGGCGACGTGGACTTCCTGTGGTGCCCCGAAGGGCTGCGCGAGACCACCGCGGGGCTGCTCGGCGACGTGACGGGCAAGCGCGTGCTCGAGGTCGGATGCGGGGCCGGGCAGTGCAGCCGGTGGCTGGTCGCCCGGGGCGCGGCGCCGATCGGGATCGACCTGTCCGGCGCGCAGCTCGCCCACGGCGCGGCCCTGGACCGGCGCACCGGGATCTCGGTGCCGGCGATCCAGGCGGACGCCCAGCGGCTCCCGTTCGCCGACGCGAGCTTCGATCTCGCCTGCTCGGCGTTCGGCGCCGTGCCCTTTGCCACGGACTCGGCCGCGATCATGGCGGAGGTCGCCCGCGTGCTGCGGCCGGGCGGGCGCTGGGTCTTCTCCGTCACCCACCCGGTGCGCTGGTGCTTCCCGGACGATCCCGGACCGGCCGGCCTGACCGCGCGCACGTCGTACTTCGACCGCCAGCCCTACGTCGAACAGGACCAGGACGGCAAGGCGACGTACGTCGAGCACCACCGCACGATCGGCGACCGAGTCAGGGAGCTGGTGGCGGCCGGGCTGGTGATCGACGACGTCGTCGAACCCGAGTGGCCGCCCGATCACCTACGGCCGTGGGGGCAGTGGAGCCGGCTTCGCGGCGCGATCATCCCGGGCACAGCGATCTTCGTGACACATCGGCCGACGTGACCGAAGCGCGGTTTCGCGACATCTCGTCGACTACTGTCCGTCTCGATGCTCGACCGGCCCGGTGACGACGGCTTCGACGGTGCGCTCGCCGCCGTCGCGGCGGTCGATGGCTGGATGACCGATGCGCAGGCGCTGCGCCTGTGGCGGGCCGCGCGGCGGGTGCCCGACTCGGGGCAGATCGTGGAGATCGGCTCGTTTCGCGGCCGGTCGACGATCGTGCTCGCCCGCGGTGCTCATGAGACGGTCTCGGTCGTGGCGATCGACCCACACGGTGGCGGCGACCGCGGCCCGGGCGAGATCGCTCCTGATGCCGAGCGCGGGGACGCCGACCACATGCGTTTCACCGCAAACCTCGTTGCAGCAGGAGTGGCGGAGCGGGTCCGACACGTCCGGAAGGCATCGAGCGCCGCGCACGGCGACGTGACCGGTCTGATCGACCTGCTCTACATCGACGGCGCGCACCGGTACTCACCCGCCCGGGACGACATCGCGCAGTGGGGCAGCCGGGTAGCGCCGCGGGGCAGCCTGCTGATCCATGACGCGTTCAACGCGATCGGCGTGACCGCGGCACAGCTACGGCTGCTCGTCTTCGGTGCGCGGTTCGAGTACGTCGGCCGGGACGGCTCGCTCGTCGAGTACCGCCGCCGCCAGGTGCGGCGAGCCGCGCGGCTGCGCAACACCGCTCGCCAGCTTGCCCAGCTCGGCTACTTCTCGAGAATGGTCGCGGTGAAGTGC
>Ga0335074_10010635_pt1 | contig 12874 bp, 11 predicted proteins | sample Lox_Sample_23_FD_206715 | JGI IMG/M metagenome (GOLD analysis project Ga0335074, IMG submission 206715) | Soil microbial communities from Loxahatchee National Wildlife Refuge, Florida, United States - Lox_Sample_2.3 | ecosystem: Environmental > Terrestrial > Soil > Wetlands | place: USA...
GCCTCCCTTATCGCCAGTCATCGATGACGAACAGGCCGGGCCGGCTGTAGCCCGGCTCGTTCCGCCGGTGCATCGCGACGCCCTGGATCCGCGTGCGGAAGCCGCGGGCGAGCATGATGCGGTAGGCCTCCTCGCGCGCCAGGTTGACGCCTGCCAAGACGGTCGGCATGTGAACTGCGGCGGCGAGTTCGCCGCAGGCATCGAGCAGTGCGGCAAACCGTTCCGCCGCGCCGCTTCCCGGCCGCACCGCCCCGAATTTGATGTAGCAGCAGCCGGCGCCGGCCTCGCTCGCCGGCCCCCAGTGGCAGATCGCAAAGCCGGCGAGGCGGCTGTCGCCGTCCCACAGCAGCACGGTATTGCCGAGGTTGCGGGCGAGCACGGTGCGGATCTCATCCCGCAGGTCGAGACCCGGATAGATCTCTTCGGCGAGCTGGCGCGCCTTGGCTTCGGCTTCGCGCCGCTGGCCGGCCGGCAGCCCCCAATAGCGCGTCCAGCGCCACCCCGCCGCCGGATTGGCGCCGGCCGCGGCCGCGTGCGGCGCCGGCGCCGCCATGATCGCCGTCAGAAAGCGCGGATAAAAGCCAAACTTGCCGTAGGTCCAGGCGTGCTTCGCACTGTCCGCAAACGTGAACAGCCCGGCATGGCTGACGCCCCACTCCTCAAAGGCGTCGCATGCCGCTGCGACCAGCTGCTGGCCGACGCCGCCGTTCCACCGATCGGGGCGCGTCGTCAGCGGCCCGAAAAACCCGACGCTGCCCCACCGCGTCGCGAAATTGGAGCCGAGCAGCACGCCGTCCTCCTCGGCGACGAAGGCGGCGACATGTTCGGCGCCGAACCGCCCCGCGGCGTAGTCGAGATCGCCCAAGAACTTTTCCGGATCGGGAACGCCGAGAAACGTGCCGAAGGCAACGCGGATAACGCGTTGCACCTCGGCGAGATCACGTGTGGCGAGCGGGCGTATGGCCGCCATGCGGTGCATTCTCCCGGCGAGCGTCGGCGATGGCTTCCGGTCATGCTAATGCGGCGCGGCGCGGCGTTGCAATCGGCGGCGGCCGATCCGGTTGATGGTCATGGCGTCCCCGGCAGGACTCGAACCTGCGACCCCCGGTTTAGGAAACCGATGCTCTATCCGGCTGAGCTACGGGGACATCGACGTCAGCGGCTGTTGGCGAACGGCCTGGGCCTGGCCCGGCACATCGCTGCGGCCGAGGGGCCGGGGCACAACGATCATGCGCCGCAGGCCGAAATTGGCCGCCGGACCTGCCGCCGTCAAGGCCGCTGTCCGCGATGCGTATGCACAGCAGATCCTCGGCGTGATACTCAAGCTCGACCTACCCGATCGCGGAGGCGGGATCGTGGAGAAAAACACCTATGGCCGGTATCTGCAGCTCGACCGGCTGCTGGCAGCGCAGGTCGCGCGTACCGGCTCCGACGACGAATTGCTGTTCATCGTCATGCACCAGTCGCATGAACTCTGGTTCAAGCTGGCGATCCACGAACTCGCCTGCGCGACCGCGGCGCTGATCGACGGCACCTCGGGCAAGGATTGCCTGATGGCGTTCAAGCGGCTGTCGCGGGTCAGCGAGATCGAGCGCCTGCTGATCCGCTCGTGGGACGTGCTGACGACGCTGACGCCGGACGAATTCTTTCTGTTCCGCGAGACCGTCGGGAAGGATGGCGCTTCGGGGTTCCAGTCGGTGCAGTACCGCATGCTGGAATTCCGCCTCGGCCTCAAATATCGCGCGATGACGCTGCAGACGCCAGAGGGCGGGAGCCGCGTTGCCGTGCTCGACCAGGCCGAGACGGCGGCCGACCGTGCCGCGCTCGCAGCCGCATTGGCGGCGCCGAGCATCTACGATGCGACGGTCGATTTCATCGCGCGGCAAGGCTTTGCCGGAATCACGCCGCGCCGCGATTATGCCGGGCGCTACGAGCGCTCGGACGCCGTGTTTGCGGCGTGGCGGCAGATCTACGAGGACCGCCACGAACAGCCGGAGTTGTATCAGCTCGGCGAAAAGCTCGTCGATCTGGAAGACGCGTTCCGCCGCTGGCGCTTCGCGCATGTTGCAACGGTCTCGCGCGTCATCGGCATCAGCCCCGGCACCGGCGGCTCCCTCGGCCTGCAATACTTGCAGGCGGCGGCCAACCAGCTGATCCAGTCGCCCCTCTATCCCGAACTCTGGGAAGTCCGCGACGCGATGTTCAGCGGCCGCCGCACCGCTTCGTGATGAGACGGCCGATCCGGATCGCATTCCCTCAATTGTCTCTGAACATATCATGAACTATCCGGGTTGTCAAGGGCAGCGATTGCGCCTAGCATCCGGGCGCTGCAATGGAGGCGGGTGATGAGCGGGCGGGTGTGGGACAGGTTTTTGACCGAGCGCGACAGAGAGGTGTTTGCCGCCGGCGGGTTCGGCGCCCGCGCCGGCTTTGGCAAGCGGCCGGTGCTCGTCGTCATCGACGTCAACTGGGCGTTCTGCGGCGAGCGGCCGGAGCCGATCCTCCAATCGATCAGGAAATGGCGCACCTCGTGCGGCGAGGAGGCGTGGGTCGCGCTCGACCACATCAAGCAGCTGATCGACGCAGCGCACGCGAAAGGCCTGCCGGTCATCTACACGACCGGCGAGGGGCGCGCGGACAAATGGGACCGCGGCAGCTGGAGCTGGAAATCCTCGCGCGGCGGCGAGGCGGGCGGCGGCCCGGGCAGCAACCTCGATCCCAACGAGATCGTCGCGCCGATCGCGCCGGCGCCGCAGGACATCATCGTCAAAAAACAGAAACCGTCGGGTTTTTTCGGCACCAGTCTCGCCGCCTACCTGACCCTCTTCGGCGCCGACAGCTTGATTGTGACCGGCACGACGACCTCGGGCTGCGTGCGCGCGACCGTCGTCGATGCGTTCAACCTGAACTACCGCGTGACGCTCGCCGAGGAGGGCTGCTTCGACAGGAGCGAAGCGAGCCATGCCGTGAGCCTCTGCGACATGCACGCGAAATACGCCGACGTCATCCCCGCCGCCGAGGTGCTGGCGCACATCGCCGGGCTGCCGCAGGGCCTGTTCGAACTGCCCAGCGGCCAGGCGCCGGGCGCGCCGGTCAAGGCCGCCGCCGAATAGGCAGCGGCGGCTCGACGCCGTCGTCGAGCTGCATGTCGACGGCGCAGAGCAACGCCGCGGTCGACGCGTAATTTCCCATCAGCGCGACGAGGTCGACGAGGCTTTTGCGGCCGAAGAATTGCAGGCAGCGGGCGAATGTCGCCGAACTGACGCGGCGGTCGCCGAAGATTTCGCGGCCGAGCGTGACGACCGCGGCGTCCGCTTCCGCCAGACCGGCGGCATCCCTGCGATGGCGGATCGTCTCGATGATCGCGGCCGAGACGCCCGCGCGCTTGGCCTCCGCCTCATGCGCCGCCCATTCGAACTGGCTGTCGCATTCGCGCGCCGTGACGAGGATCGCGAGTTCGCGCAGCCGGTCGCCCAGCCCGGAGCCGTAGCGCAGGTATTGGTTCAATGGCCGGTTGAGGCGCGACAGCTCCGGGCTGTGCAAACTGATGCCGCCGGGGCCGCGCAGCCCCCGCAACGAGCCGCCCTGGTCGGGCGCCGCCAGCCGGTCGTATGCTTGCCGCGCCTCCGCGTCGAGGTCTTCGCGGCGCGGCAGCGGCAGCCGGCAGCCGGACTGCGGATCGATATCGGATTGTTCCATTCCCGTCCCCTTTGCGATCAGATGAGACAAACCCCGTGGCCGGCCTTGGAGCCGGCCTCAGACGTCTTTATACGATCCCTGAAGAGTTGGACGGCCGTCAGGCCCGGCCGAGGGGATTTTGAGGAGGCGATGCGATGCTGGCGGCGATGATGGAGGCGGGGCGCGACGGCGGCCATTGGGACATCCGCGACGTGCAGCGGCCGGTCGTGCCGGCGGGGCAGGTGCTGCTGCGCGTGCATGCCTCGTCGATCAACCGCGCCGAGATGCGCCGGCTGCGCAGCTTGAAGCTGGAGCCGGGCAAACCGGCGCCGGAAGCGCGCATCGGCGGCGGCGACGCGGCCGGCGAGATCGTTGAGTTGGGGGCCGGCGTCACCGGCCTGCGTGTCGGCGAACGGGCAATGGGGCGGTGCAGCGGCGGCTTTGCCGAGTATGCACTGCTCGACGCGCGCGAGGTCATGCCGGCGCCCGACGCGCTGTCGTGGGAGGAAGCGGCCTGCATCCCGGTCGTGTTTGTCGTCGTGCATGACGCGCTGTTTGTCAGCGGCCGGCTGCAGGCCGGCGAGACGGTGTTGGTGGCGGGCGCCGCGTCGGGGGTCGGCATTGCGACCCTGGCATTGGCGAAATATCTGGGCGCGCGCGTCATCGGCACATCGCGCTCGGCCGAAAAACTCGAGCGGCTGAGGGCGCTCGGTCTCGATGCCGGCGTCGTCGCCGGCAGCGAGGGGTTTGGCGCGGCGATCGCACCGGCGGTCGGCGACGGGGTTGACATGATCGTCGACAATATCGGCGGCGACGTGCTGGCGCCGCTGATCGCGGCGCTCAAGGTCGGCGGCCGCTATGTGACGATCGGCCGGATGAGCGGCGTCACAAAGGGCGAACTCGATGTCGATCGCCTCGCCGAGCGCCGCCTCCACCTTTACGGCGTCAGCAACCGGCTGCGCAACGCCGCGCAGCGCGCCGAATCGATGCGCCGCTTTCTCGCCGACCTGATGCCGGCGCTCAACGAGGGCAAAATCCGGCCGATCATCGACCGCAGCTTTCCGCTCGCCGAATTGCCGGCGGCGCAGGCACATGTCGAGGCCGACCGCCATGTCGGCAAGGTCGTGATCCGCACCTAGTACCGCACCCCGCTGCGGCTCGCCGATTGTGAATGGCTGGTATGGCTTGAACGCGAACGGTGAAGTCGCAAATCTGTCAGGAAACCGCTTATCTTAGCGGCTGCCGGCAGAGACATCGGATCGGGGCGGAAGCGCATGAGCGTTGCGGCGGAACGGCAAACGACACCGGCGGTGGCGCGGCGCGCCGCCGAGGCGACGATCTTCTCGATCCTGCTGGCGCTCAGTTTCTCGCATTTCCTCAACGACACGATCCAGTCGCTGGTGCCGGCGATCTACCCGATGCTGAAAGGCTCCTACGGGCTCAGCTTCGCGCAGGTCGGCCTGATCACGCTGACGATGCAGGTGACCTCGTCTGTCATGCAGCCGGTCGTCGGGTATTTCGCCGACAGCAAGCCGCAACCCTATTCGCTGCCGGTCGGCATGGCGGCGACCCTGATCGGGCTGCTGCTGCTGGCGCATGCCGGCAGCTTTCACATGCTGATCCTCGCCGCGATGCTGGTCGGCAGCGGCTCGGCGGTGTTCCACCCGGAAGCCTCGCGCATCGCGCGGCTCGCCTCGGGCGGTCGGCACGGTCTGGCGCAGTCGCTGTTTCAGGTCGGCGGCAATCTCGGCTCTTCGGTCGGCCCGATCCTTGCCGCTTTCATCGTGATCCCGCACGGGCAGAAGAGCGTCCAGTGGTTCTCGGGCGTCGCGCTCGTCGCGATCATCGTGCTGTTTGCGATCGGCAATTGGAACTGGCGCGCGCAGTCGGCGCCGCAGCGCCGGCCGGCGGCGCATGGCGCGGCGCGTTCCGGCCTGTCGCGCCGCAAGATCGGCTGGTCCTTGCTGGTTCTGTTCGCGCTGATGTTTTCAAAGTCGTTCTATCAGACCAGCATCGGCACCTATTACACCTTCTACCTGATGAGCAAGTTCCACCTGACGATGGGCCAGGCCCAGCTCTACCTGTTCGCGTTTCTCGGATCGGTCGCGGTCGGGACCTTCGTCGGCGGGCCGATCGGCGACCGCATCGGCAGAAAGCGGGTCATCTGGGGTTCGATCTGGGGCGTCATCCCGTTCACGCTGGCACTGCCGCATGTCGGCCTTTTGTGGACCGCGATTTTCAGCGTCGTCATCGGCGCGACGATGGCGTCGGCGTCGTCGGCGATCATCGTCTACGGCATAGACCTCGTGCCCGGGCGGATCGGCACGATCGCCGGGCTGTTTTTCGGCCTGTCATTCGGTTTGGCCGGCATCGGCGCGGCGCTGCTCGGCCGGCTCGCCGACGCCACCAGCATCAACTTCGTCTACCACCTGTGCGCCTTCCTGCCGCTGATCGGGCTTTTGACGGTATTGCTGCCCGATATCGGCCGGCCGTCGCGGCCGAACCGGCCGGCGTTCGCCGCGGCAAACGCCGCACCGCAAACCGCGTCCTGATCATGCTATATTCGCCGCAGCCTAGTGGAGGACCCTGATGGCCAACGTGCTGATCTCCTGCGACGACCACATGGATCTCGGGCAATTGCCGGCCGATCTGTGGCTGACCCGGCTGCCGGCCGAGTTCCGCGACCGGGCGCCCAGGGTCGAGGAGCGCGACGGCCAGGCGGTATGGATGTGTGACGGCAAGGTGTGGGGCAGTTGGGGCGGCAAGGCGCCGGCCACCGGCAACGACCGGCCGGTGAAGGCGCTCTACAATTCATTCGACCGCGCCGGCATCTACGACCAGAGCGAGCGCCGCCCGGCCAACGCCAAACTGCGCCTTGCAGACATGGACCGCGACAGCGTCCAGGCGCAGATCATCTTCGGGCCGATCTTCCAGATCTCGACCGACGACCCGGCATTGCGCGCCGCCTGCTACCGCGTCTACAACGACTGGCTGATGGAATTCTGCGGGGCGGCGCCCGACCGCCTGCTCGGCGTGCCGATGCTGCCGGAACACCCCGACGACGCGCATGCCGAACTGCTGCGCCTGGCGAAAAAGGGCGGCGTGCGGCAGGTGACGCTGATGATCGCGCAGATCAGGGAGCCGCTTGACGATCCGCGCTGGGAGAAATTGTGGACGGCGCTCGAGGAGACCGGCATCATCCTGTCCTGGCACATCACCGTGTTCGGCCCCAACCCGAAGAGCCGCGCCGCCGGCAAGGCGGCCAGCGTGTTCGAGAACACGAAGTTCTTCATGGCGAATTTTCTGGAGCCGTTTGTCGATTTGTTCGCCTGGGGCATCCTTGAACGCCACCCGAAGCTGAAAATGGTCATGGCCGAGGCCGGCACCGGCTGGCTGCCGTGGCTCGTGCAGGAACTCGACTACCGCCACTGGCGGCTATGGGAAGCCCAGGAGTTCTGGGCCGACAAGGGCGGCAAGGCGCTCGAAACGAAGCCGTCGGAACTGTTCAAGCGGCAGATCTGGGCGACCTTCCAGGAGGATTACGCGACGATGTCGCTGATCCCGTTCTTCGGCGAGGGGCACCTCTTGTGGGCGTCGGACTACCCCCACCCCGACGGCGTCTGGCCCAATTCCTTGAAGGCGATCGAGCGCCAGATGAGCGACTTGTCGCCCGAGTTGCGCAGGAAATTGACGCACGACAACGCCGCCGCCCTCTATGGGCTGAACTGAGCAGCGGGATCCGCCGGGCCGCTGGCACGAGCACGTCATTGGCCGGGCTCGACCCGGCCAGTTCCAAGCCCGCGGGTCATGTGGAGGCAGATCGCCTGCGACCAGTCTGAGACGGCTTTAGCCGGGCGCATTTCCGACGTGCCGCGGGGTCGGGTGCTCGATCGGCGGCGGCGCTGCGAGCAGTGCGCCGCCCTCTACCCACCACTCCGGCTTCGCCGCGCCGAGTTCGCGTGCCGCCGCCGCAGCCGCAGGGCGGTCGGCAAACAGCGCAAAGCAGGTCGCACCGCTCCCGCTCATGCGGGCGATCAGCGCTCCCGGCAGCCCCGCCAGGCGTTGCAGGACGTCGTCTATCTGCGGCACCAGCATCCGTGCGGCATCGGTCAGGTCATTGCGGCGCGTCGCCAGCGCCGCGGCGAGCGCTGCGGCATCAGGCGGCATCGCGGCAAACCGGTCGACGGCCGAGAACGGCCCGCGCCGCGCCTGGAACACGGCCGGCGTTGCCAGCGCGCGGCGCGGGTTGGCCAGCACGATGCCGGCCGCCGGCAGCGCCTCGGCGACATCGATCTGATCGCCGACGCCGCCGACCCATACCGGCCGCGCCGCCAGGCAGGCCGGCACATCCGCGCCGAGCCGTGCGGCCATTGCCGGCAGATCCGCCGCGCCGGCCGACTGCCGCCACAGCGGCGCCAGCAGGCGCAGCGCCGCCGCCGCATCGCTCGACCCGCCGCCAATCCCGGAGGCGACCGGAAGGCGCTTTTCGAGGTGCAGCGCGGCTGCCGGTGCCGCCGCCGGGCCGGCCGACGCAGCCAATAATCGGCCGGCGCGCAAGACCAGATTATCGTCGCCGAGCCCCGCGAGCGCCGCCGCCTCGGGGCCTTCGACCGAAAGCGACAGGCGATCTGCCGGCGCCGCCGTCAGCCGGTCGCCGATATCGGCAAAAACGACGAGGCTGTCGAGCAGGTGGTAGCCGTCGTCGCGGCGCCCGACGACGTGCAAGTAGAGATTGACTTTGGCCGGCGCCAGGACGCGACGCACGCGAACCGCCGCGGCCCGGATCAGCCGCCGTGCGGCGGCGTGACGGCGGCGAGCCCGTGTTCGAGCTTTGCTTCGATCGGCTTGATGTCACGCTTCTCCGGCCCGAATTGCAGCGCGTAGCGCCACTGATAGCGCGCTTCCACGAGCCGCCCGGTGCGCCAATAGGCATCCCCCAGATGATCGTTGATCGTCGGGTCCTCGGGCACCAGTTCGGTGGCCTTTTCAAGGTATTTGACGGCGCCGGCGTAATCGCCCATCCGGTAATGCGCCCAGCCCAGGCTGTCGATGATATAGCCGTCGTCCGGCCGCAGCGCGACCGCCTGTTCGATCATCTTCATGCCGCGCTGCAGGTGCTCGCCGCGGTCGATCCAGGAGTAGCCGAGGTAATTCAATACCATCGGCTGATCGGGCTGCAATTTCAGCGCATGCAGCAGGTCGCCCTCGGCGCGCTGCCACTGGCCTGAACGCTCGAGCGCAACGCCGCGGTCGTAGTACATCGACCAGCGCTCCGGCAGACCAGCCGCCGCGGCGCGGCGAATCGCCTCGTCATAGGCCGAAACGGCGTCAGCGTAGTCCTTCTTGTCACGCAGGATGTCTCCCAGTTCGAGTTCGGCGCCGACAAGGGTCGGGTTTGCCGCCGCCGCCTGCTTCAACAGCGCGACCGCGTCGTCGCTGCGGCCGAGCGTATCGAGGTTGATCGCTCGGCGCAGTTGCGCCGAGCCGTAATAGGGCGAGCTCTGCGGAATGCCGTCGAGCACCGCGAGGCTCTCCTGCGGTTTTTCTTCGGCGCTGAGAATGTCGGAGAGCAGCAGCCGCGCCAGCGGAAAATCGGGCCGCAACGCGAGCGCAAACCGGTCGTAGACGAGCGACAGGTCGATCGTCTCGGCCTGATCGAGCACGCTCGCCAGGTCGAACATCGATTCGGCAAGCCCGTCGCTTGCCGAGCGGACCGGCGGCCGGGGCGGCGCGGCAAGGTTCTCGGCAGCGAGCGCGAGGCCCATGTCACTGCCGCCGCCTTCCTTGATGAAGCGCCGATAAAGCGCTTTCGCCTGCGCGGCGCGGCCGTGGCGCTTGTCGAAATTGCCGATCACATCGGTCAGGCGCCAATTCAGCTGCTGCACCGCGGCGAGCGTCTGGTCGAAATACTGCTGCGCCTTGTCGGGCTTGCCCGCGTAGTCGTACAGGATGCCGAGCTGGAACAGCTTCAGCGGCTGAAAGCCGTTGAATTTGTCGAGCCCCTGCATCGCGGTGTCCGCGCCGGCAAGATCGCCCGCCGCCATCCGCGTCCAGGCCAGCGCAAATGGCGCGATGAAGCGGTGCAGCCCGTCCGACGGCAGCGCGGCGGCCTCCTGTTCGGCGCCGGCCACGTCGCCGGCCTTGAGCCGCTGCATGACCAGCACGAGTTCGGCGATGGCGTCGCTCGGATCGAGCTTCAGTTCCTTTGGCGCCAACGCAGCGGCGCGACCGAACTGGCCGGCGCACACCTCCATCAAAAAGGTGCGGCTGATCAGTTCGGGCGCATCGGGGTCCACGGCGATCGCCTTCTGGAACCATTGCGCCGCGGCGACGTAATCGCGCGTCTCCTGCGCATGCCGGCCGGCGAGGTAATCGCCGTACAGATGGTTGGTGTCGGCCGGCGGGGTGTTCGGCACGGCTGCTACCGCCGCCGGCGCCGGCTCCGCCGCCGGTGCACCGGCGGGCGCGGCGATTGCCGGCGACGCGCCGAGCATTGCGGCGAGCGCTGCCGCGAACGGCGCGAATCCGCGCCCGCCGAACCACCTCATCGTCGAAATCCTGCTCATGCGTCTTATCCCCTGGTCCCACCGACATTCCCGCCCCACCCGCGCAAGGGGGCTGGAAATTACATGTTCGGGTAATTCGGCCCGCCGCCGCCCTCCGGTACCACCCAATCGATGTTCTGTTCCGGGTCTTTGATGTCGCAGGTCTTGCAGTGCACGCAGTTTTGCGCGTTGATCTGCAGCCGCCGCCCGCCGTTCGCCGCGTCGGTCACGATCTCGTACACGCCGGCCGGACAATAGCGTTGTTCGGGTGAATCGTAGAGGCGGTAATTGACCGCAATCGCCTTTGCCGGGTCGCGCAGCTGCAGATGCGGCGGCTGATCCTCTTCGTGGTTGGTGTTCGAGATGAACACCGAGGACAGCCGGTCGAAGCTGACCTTGCCGTCCGGGCGCGGATATTCGATCCGCCGGGCGCGGCCCGCCGGGACCAGTTGCGTGTGGTCGGGATGCCGGTGATGCAGCGTCCACGGCGCATGGCCGCGCAGAACGTAGGTATCGAAGGCGGAATACGCCAGCCCGGCCCACAGGCCGCCGTGAAAGCTCGGGCGGATGTTGCGCGCCTGATGGAGTTCGCGCCAGATCCAGCTCTGCTCGATCGCATTGCGCACCCGCGCGTCCAGATTGCCGTTGAGGCGCGCGAACACCGCGCCGGCCGCGGCCATGCCGGATTTCATCGCGGTGTGGCTGCCCTTGATCTTCGGCACGTTGAGGAAGCCGGCGGCGTCGCCGATCAGCGCGCCACCGGGGAAATCGAGGCGCGGCAGCGACTGAAAACCGCCCTCGTTCAGCGCCCGCGCGCCATAGGCGATGCGGCGGCCGCCCTCGAACGTCGGACGGATCGCCGGATGCGTCTTGAAGCGCTGGAATTCTTCGAACGGGTTGAGGAACGGGTTTTTGTAGTCGAGGCCGATGACGAAGCCGACCGCAACTTGGCGCTCTTCGAGATGATAAAGGAACGAGCCGCCATAGGTCGCGTTGTCGAGCGGCCAGCCCACCGTGTGGACGACGCGGCCGGCGTGATGCAGGTCGGCGGCAACCTCCCACAATTCCTTGATGCCGATCGCATAGGTCTGCGGCTCGGCGGCGTCGCGCAACCGGAACCGCTCGATCAGGATCTTGCTGAGCGAGCCGCGGCAGCCTTCGGCGAACAGGGTTTCCCTGGCGGTCAGCTCGACGCCGGGCGTATAGCGCTCGGTCGGCTGGCCGTCCTTGCCGATCCCCATATCGCCGGTCGCGACGCCCCGCACCCGGCCATCCTCGCCATAAAGCACCTCGGCGCCGGCAAATCCGGGATAGATCTCGACCCCGAGTTCTTCGGCCTGCCCCGCCAGCCAGCGGCACAGATTGCCGAGGCTGATGATGTAGTTGCCGCGATTGTGCATCTGCGGCGGCGTCGGCAGGCGAAAGGCGCGGCTCCGGGTCAAATACATGAAGCGGTCGTCGATGGCTGGCGTGTTGAGCGGCGCGCCGCGCTCCCGCCAATCGGGAACCAGCTCGTTGAGCGCGCGCGGCTCAATGACAGCGCCCGACAGGATATGCGCACCGACCTCCGAGCCTTTCTCGATGATGCAGACCGCCAGTTCGCTGCCCGCCGCCGCGGCAAGCTGTTTCAGGCGGATCGCCGCAGCGAGGCCGGCGGGACCGGCCCCGACGATGACGACGTCATATTCCATCCGCTCGCGTTCGACCGCGCCTGCCGCCACGCCGCGCCCTATATGCTAGCATCCCCGCCGCGGACTATAGCCGATCGGCCGGAAATCCCAATTGCCTTCCCACGCCGCTGACAGGGAGGGACGAGTGAAGCTGTTCACGATCGGATTTACCAACAAAAGTGCCGAGCATTTCTTTACGGCGATCGCCGCCTCCGGCGCCAAACGGATCGTCGATGTCCGGCTGAAAAACGTCTCGCAGCTCGCCGGCTTTGCGAAAAAGCAGGACCTCGCGTATTTCCTGAAGGAAATCTGCGGCATCGATTATGTGCATGTGCCGCTGCTGCTGGCGCCGACGCCGCGTCTCCTCGAGGATTATCGCAAAGGGCGGATCGACTGGCCGCAATACGAGCGGGAATTCTTGAGCCTGATGCGCGACCGGCAGATCGAGCGGGCGCTGCCGCGCGCGACGGTCGCCGATGGCTGCCTGTTGTGCAGCGAAGACCGGCCGCACCAGTGTCATCGCCGGCTCGTCGCCGAATACCTGAACGACGCCTGGGGCGACATCGCGATCGAGCATCTGATTTAGGCCGCGCCGCGCCGCAAAGGCGGCAGCGTTGCGGATTCTGAATGACGTTCAGGCTCGCGCTGCCGCGGCGGGCGCGCTAGCATCGCTCATCGCCGATTGCACCGCGGAGGAGCGCGATGAGCCGGGCCTATAACGTCATCGACGCCGACGGCCACATCCTGGAGCCGCTCGACCTGTGGGACAAATACATGGATCCGGCCTACCGCGACCGGGCGCCGCGCCTGGTCAAGGATCCGGCGACCGGCAAGGAGAAATTGCTGGTCGAACAGCAGCTTTTGGGCAGTGACCAGGGCATGGGCGGCATCGGCGGCGTCGGCGCCCGGCAGGGCGCGGTCAAGGCGGCCGAACTCAAATACGAGGAGGGGCGGCCCGGCGGCTTCGATCCGCACAAGCGC
>Ga0335074_10010637_pt1 | contig 12873 bp, 14 predicted proteins | sample Lox_Sample_23_FD_206715 | JGI IMG/M metagenome (GOLD analysis project Ga0335074, IMG submission 206715) | Soil microbial communities from Loxahatchee National Wildlife Refuge, Florida, United States - Lox_Sample_2.3 | ecosystem: Environmental > Terrestrial > Soil > Wetlands | place: USA...
TGGGAAATCCTCCCGAAAGGAATTCGGCAACAGCGGCGGGCAGCAACGAGAGTATATCACTCCCGTCGGAACGCGCGGACGTCAGTGACAGCGATACTGCCTCCGGACCGATCGAATTGCATCGCTTTGCACCACCGCAAAGTGGCGCACTGCAACTGCTCAATGGCGTGCTCCAATATCTACATCAAGCCGCCGGGCGGCTCATAGAAAGATTTTTTGGTTCGAGCGATCGGCCGCCGCCACCCGACACCTCGGCGGCGCTAATTCGACAGTATCCAGCGTTGCGCATCCTTGTCGGGGAGACACGGCGCGTGCGACGGATCGACAATGGCGAAGCAGCGCTTCTAGCCCAGGCTGAGACCCAGGTGGTCGCCGGGATTGCCGAAATCCGCACCGTCATCGCAAGGACGGGCATCAATCCTGAACCGTTCGTCCAGCGGGTTTCTGGCGCCGAAGGCGGTCCTGAGATTTCGTTGCGGGCGGCTCATCTCGACGGTGTCGAAGACGCCAATTTTACCACAGCCTATTTGCGCGCCGTCGCCACCCTGGGACAACTCGATCAATTTCTCAGTGCCATGCGTCACATCCCATTAACGACACCGGTGAGCGGGCCTCAGTTTGCGCGCACCAGCGGATTTGGGCCGCGTCTTGATCCCTTTACCGGCCGATTTGGATTTCATCCCGGGATCGATTTTGCCGGCCCGCTCGGCTCGATCGTGCGAGCCACCGCGCCCGGACGGATCGACTGGGCCGGCCCGCAAGGCGGATACGGCAATATGGTTGAGATCGATCACGGCTTCGGACTTCGCAGCCGATATGCGCACTTGGAATCGGTGCTTGTGAAGGTCGGAGAAACGGTGGCCGGCGGCGCGGCTATCGGCCTGCTTGGATCGACCGGACGGAGTACCGGCCCTCACGTCCACTACGAGGTCTGGTTCGACAACGTCGTGCGTGACCCCAAGAATTTTATTGATGCCGTTCCCGGACAAAAAGCAGCGGCGGATCTGAAAAAACGCAACATCCCGGCACAGTGAATCGATACGGCGCTTGGCCCGCTTTTCAGTTTTGGTCCTTTTGTCGTTCCGAACCGCTCATGGAATAGAGGTCTGAAGCTCGCTGCCAGTCTGGTGAGCCTGGCGGCAGGCCCGTCATCGCTCGGTTCGCAAATTCTGCCGTCTTTTTTGGGTCTCCGTCGAGGTAGGAGCGCTCGGCCGTTGCGAGGTCGGCCATCGGCTCGTTTCCGACATCGCTGTAAGCCTGTGCAGCCTCAAACCAGGCAAATCCGTCTTCGTCCTCGTGGCCCTGACGAAGCGCAATCTTGAGATTGTCCAGCGCCGATTTCGAAAGCGCCGGCTTTTCCGCGGCGATCTGCGCTGCCGCCAACTCGACGCGCAGCTCCGGGGCATCCGGAAGAATGTCGACGGCCTTCTGATACTCGGCAATTCCACGCTCGGGGTCGGCCATGCTGACATAAATCTGTCCGAGAACTTCGTGAAAGTATGGATTCTCGGGCTCCTCCTTCAAGAGACTGTTGGTTTCCCGGATCGCGGCCGGAAGATCGGGCTTTCTCATATAGGCCATCGCGCGCGCGTATCGCGCCACTTCGCTTGTGTTGCTCAGCGGATAGCGATTGAGCACCTCCGCGACCGGCAGAACATATCCGGCGAGCTTGGCTTGAATCATTTCGAACTCGTGCTCGTCGGCCGGATTGTCCTTGATGTCCCTATAGGGCGAGGCGTCGACCAGCCGTTGCAGGAACTCCACGCGATCCTGACCGACGGGATGGGTCTGCCAGAACTGGACCGACTTGCTCGAAGACATCGCTTCCTCGCCCGCCATTCTCCGGAATATGTTGAGCATGCCCATACCCGATTGGTGCGTGGCTGTGAGAAGCTTCATGCCGATCTGGTCGGCAGTCCCTTCCTGCACATAGGTGAACTTGACGAGGGACTCGACCGCGGCCTGCTGACCGAGACCCATTATCGCCATGCCGGCACTGCCGGCGCCCGCCAACATCGCGGCCAGGGCAACCACCATGGACGCAATCAGCGGTACATATGCCTTGTGCAGGGCTTGCGAGTTTCGCGTCAGGTGCCCCGCACGGATGTGCCCGGTCTCGTGGGCCATCACCCCTACCAGCTCGTTCCGGTTATGTACGTAGAGAATGATTCCGGTTTGTATGAACATGTTCTGGCCTTCAGCCACAAACGCGTTCACGGACTGATCGTCCACGATATAAAGACGAACGGCGCTTGGATCGAGACCGGCGGCCTTGGCAAGCGGGTCCTCGTAACTCTGCAACGCCCGCTCCGTCTCGGTATCCTGAAGCAGGCTGATGCTCTGGGCGGCCGCCGGCACGGTAGCGGCGCAAAGCGCACCGGCAAGGCAACTTGCAAATCCGAAAAGACGGATGAACCTATGAGCGCTTTGGTTCCCGAACGATGCCTTGCCTTGCCTATAGATCACGGAAAGTTCCTTTCTGCGTTTGGGCGGTTGCATATCCTGGCCCGACAACGCGGGCGCAGCCTCGCCCTGGCACCCGCTGCTGCGCTGTTCGTCTCGCGGACGAGAGCCGTCATCGCACCGTTCCTGGGACGATCCTGAAAAACATTCCTTTCTCGCCATTGTGTTCCAGACCGAGGGGGCCGGTAACGGTCACCATCTTGTCGGTCCAATCCACGGGTTGCGGGGAGACGACCTCAATCATTTCGTTGGGCGCACCCGGGGGGCAGAAAAGGCAGACAGGCGTATTTCGGGCCAGCAGAAAATGTTTCGTCTCGTCCGAGCCGTCCAGCGGCAACACAAAGCCTGTTACCGTTACGCTTTTGCCCTCGAGCGCACGAACTTCGGGTGTGATCGCGATGTTGAAGAGTCCAGTCCTGTTGTCGTACCCAACCTTGCATTTGGCGAATTTGAACCAGATCGGGTTCTGCGATTGCGGAAGATGCTGTTGAGCAGCACGCTCGCCCGCGGGCTGCCCGACGGGACTCTTGAGCACCTTGGTCACTTGATACATTCCGGAGTTCAACAACAGCAGCGGTGCGATCAGCAGCTGCAAATATCCTTGGCTTTTCATGAACGTGACAACCCCTTCGCCTGCCCGCAATGGCGGTCGCTCTGCTAGGCGCACTGTGGCAAAAGCCGAAGACGGATCGCCGCGACTGAGCGGTGCGACGTTCCTAAACCGATTTTCAGGCTGTCAAATCAGACGGCGGACCGCGACTCAGCCAATCATGGCGCGGCTTGAACGAAAGCAAATAGACGTTACGCGGTCTAATATCGTATCGTGCCGGCAAGACAGGTGGCATCCGCACCGCCACGTCCGGCACGACCGCGGAGGCACTGCTGGCGATCGCCTGGCAAAGCGGACAATGCGCGGGGTCGTCCTTATCCGGAACCCGATCACCTTTTTGTGACGCCGTTTTGCTTGACGTAGACGCGACGGCACCCAGCAAATGGACCATCGCCGATCGAAACGATGCGCCGTGAATGTGCGTCTGAGTGATCTGGCATTGCAGTCCGAACGCAATGGCAACGAAAAAATGCAACATGGTCCGGCGATCGCCGAAAGTCAGGCGACCGTTTCCGACCCTAAAACGTGATCTGGCGATCATTCAACCGCGTTGCTTCGCCCATCGACGCGTTGGTATCGTAATGCACCGGGCGAAGAATGGATAGCCCCTGCGGCCACTTCGCGTCAGGCACCGCTCCGCAGCGAACACCTATGAAGACATCGCACAGAGAGCGCAGCGGCCCATGAAATCGATCACTCTGGATTGGTTGGGTCGTTCGGTCGCCGGTATCCTGGCTCTACTCTTCTTGGCAATGGCGTGGCCTGCCCGGGCGCAGGATCAACCACAGCGCGAATTCCGGGAGTGCCCCCAATGCCCGGTCATGGTCGGAATTCCCGCCGGCCGCTTCATCATGGGCAGTCCCGCGAGCGAGCGTGGCCGTTTCGACAACGAAGGTCCGCAGCATTACGTTTCCGTGCGCGCGTTTGCGCTGGGAAAATACGATGTCACGAGCGACGAGTTTCGCAGCTTTTTGGCGGAAACCGGCTACCGCCCCGCGCCCTGCAACAAATTGCTCAATCTTGGCTGGCGCTCGCCCGGCGATGGCCGGGCTTATCCGCCCGATGATGTCGAGCCCCCAAAATGGCCGGCCGTGTGTCTGGATTGGCGGGATGCCGACGCGTACATCATCTGGCTCAATGTGAAGGTCAAAGCCGCCCGGCCAGCTTTGGCAGGACGCTCCGGCCCTTACCGTTTGCCGAGCGAAGCCGAATGGGAATACGCGGCCCGGGCGGGCACGACCACCGCCAGGTGGTGGGGCAACGCTATCGGCGTCGGCAATGCAAACTGCAACGGCTGCGGCAGCCGGTGGGACAACCATCTCCTTTCCGAGGTCGACCAATTCAGGCCCAACCCATTTGGCCTCTACGGCATGTTGGGAAACGCATGGCAATGGACGGCCGATTGCTGGCACAAGAACTACGTCGGGGCGCCGACGAATGGCACGGCATGGACCGAACCGGGCTGTACCAAATACGTGCTGCGCGGCGGCTCGTGGGACAATGTGCCGGTCTTCGTGCGCTCCGCGGCCCGCAGCGGCTCGCCCGCCGATGGCGGCGAATATGATTACTCCAGTCTCGCCGGCTTCCGTGTCGCGCGGGATTTGCCCTGATTCCATCCCGCCGCCAAAGCCTGCGCGGTGCCTTCGGCTTCGACGACGGGGGCACGGGCATGTTCCACGCCGGTCGCGCGTCAGCGGATAGCGTCTCTTGGGCTGAGACTCAGCGTCATATCCATGACGTCCTGATAGTTGCCCGGGGGCAGTGCGAAGGGCGAAGACAGAAGAACGGCATTGCGCGCGCTGATTGCGATATTCCGGAATTCGGCATCCGTTTTGAAGCGCGCCTGGTCCACGATCTCGGATTTTGTAACGGTTCCGTTCCGCGTGATCTCGACGTGAAGCAGAATTGCCGGATTGCGATTTCCCAATGCGGCGATATCGAGACTCCAGCGGCGTTCGACCTGGGCGCGGATGTAATCGCGCAAACTGTATGTTGCCTCGTCTCCGGGCACCGCGCCGTCGGTTGTCGCGTCGAGGTCAGCGGTGGCGTTATTGTCCAGCGCGTGCAATGGCACATCGGGTTCGCGAAGCCGCGCCAGTCCACGGAGCTTTGCCTCGACCTCGTCAACCGGCGGCGCTGTTTTGTGAGGCGATACGCCGACGAATGGCTTCGGACTGGTGGACTGCCGGACAGGTATATGTGCGGTTCGCTGTTGCGGTTCGGCAGATTTTACCGGAGCCGGCGGCGCGACAGTTTCCGTACCAAGTCGCACAACTTCCACCGGCACTATCCGGGCGACGCTTGGCGGCAGATGCGTGCTGGACCTGAGCCAAGTAAACAGGATCAAAAGCGCGATAAGCGCATGTAGGAGAAGGGAGCCGGCGATCCCCGATCCGTTCTCGCGCACGAAGCGACCGAAGGCCGGCGTGACGCCGGTCTTTGTCCACGCTTTACGAAGCCAGAATAGTCCCACGCGAACAGACATGCTTTCGTTGCGATGAAGCTGCCATGCATCCGCGGGATGGGTTGTCACGGTTGCTATGCAAATTCACCTCCTTGGATGGATCACATATGCTGGCTGGCCGCTCCTGCGCCCCGGATGGCCGTAAGCTCTTGGAGATTGTTCTTGTGCGCAGATGTGGTGATCTGCACTGATGCCAACTTCGCGGGAGTACATGATAGAATGCATTGCGGGCCACGAGACTGGATACCCGGCATATCGCCGGGAGTTCCATGGGATTATCGCAGGTGAGCGCGAGGCGCTTTGGATTGGAACGATCATGACGATGTACGCACTCCCGCCACCGACGCTGGAAGTATTCTATTCGCCGACATGCGCGCCATGCCAGCTGGAATTGCCGGTTCTTGCCGACTTGGTAACGGGCGCGGGCACCCAACTGCGCATTATCGTTCTGGATGGCGGAAAGAGAGCCCGCATCGAGATCCACAAGGCATCGCCGACCCTTGACCGCGATGTCGCGCCCGACATTCGTGTCAAGCCAAGGGATGCGCTTCTCGCAGCCGGTGACACCGACGGTATTCTGCCCTTCGCGCGCACAATTGCCGGTAGCGGCAAGGTATGCGCGTCGTGGCGCGGAATTTTGACGGCACGCCGCGTACGTGTGATGATCGGAACCTGCCAGCGCCTCATTTCACAGTCGTCGCATTAATTCGAAAGAACATTCCCTTTTCGCCGTTGTTGATGAAACTAAGGGTTCCCTTGACCGTCACCAGTTTATCGGTCCACACGACCGGGCTGGGTGCGAACACTTCTGCGACTTCATTGGGTTCGCCGGGCGGACAGAACATGCAGACAGGCGTGCGGCGCGTCAGCAGAAAATGCTTGGTGTGATCCGACGCGTCCAGCGGCAGAACCCAGCCCCGCGCCGTAACTGTCTGACCGGCCATGGCCTTCACTTCGGGTGTGACCGCAATGCTGAAGAGCCCGGTCTTGTTGTTATAGCCTATCTTGCATTTCGCGAATTTTCCCCACAGCGGATCGTTCGATTTCGGCAAGGTGTCTTGTAACGCGCGCTCGTCTGCCGGCTGGCCAATGTAACCTTCGGCGCCGAAGGCGCATTGTCCGCTCACTCCTGCGACGAAAAGAGCGGCTACGGCTCCGATCCAGCGTTTTGCGGTCATGACTGTAGTACCTCCTCAATGGGTGTGTGCGCGGCACGCAGTGCAGGAAACAGCGCCGCAAGGAGCGCGACAGCGAGCGCTCCTGCCGTCAGGTAAGCAAGCGCATCGAGATCGACTGCTGGTTCGATGACGAGCCCCGTTTGTTTGGCGAGCATGTCGCCGCCGACATAGATTGCGAGTGCCGACAAACCGAGCCCGACGATCAGCGCAGCGAGCGCAATCATAGCGGCCTCCGCAAATGCCACCGAGCCGAGAATGACAGGGCTGGCGCCGAGCGTGCGCAGCAACGCCAGATCGCGCGTGCGCGCATTCATCGTCGCCATAAGGCCCGCAGCCGCTCCCGCCGCGGCGATTGCTACCAGAAGCAGTCCGACTGCCGTTGCCGCAAAAGTCAGTGGACGCAGATAGCTCATTACGCGCGCAATCTCGAATGTCGGGCTCGCCCCCGTTAGTTCGGGATTGGCATCAACGAGACGGGGAAGGAGGAGCGCGGCCACGGGAGTCTTGTAGGACGCGACAACTGCAGTCGCGGCATCGGGAAGGTTGACATAGGTCTCCGTCACGCCAGTCTCGGCCGCCTCGTCCTCCTGTTGCTTTTTGTGGATGTAGCGCACAGTCTCGATGTCGCAGAGCACGAGCCTGTCCAGCACCGACCCTGTCGGTGCAAGAATTCCCACGACCCTGTAAGGAAACTGCGAGTGCAATTCGCCACCGGCGGCGAGGCCATGCGCGCCAACAAAGGTTTGGCCAATCTTGAATCCGAGTGACCGCGCAGCCTGCGCACCCAGCACAGCCTCAAGCGGCTTCGTCCACACACGGCCTTGTGCAATATCAGCACGATAGACCGCGAGGAGTTTTGGCGTCGTGCCAACGATGCGCCAGCCATCAACGTTGTCGCCGAGCGCAATCGGCGCGGCGACCCGCACGAGAGGGTGAGACGCTACCGCCATGGCGGCCTTCTCGGAGACGAGGCCACGCGGATCTGAGATGTGCAGCACGCAGCACAAAACCAGATCGAGGGCCGAGCCTTTCGGCCCGATAACAAGATCGACACCACCCCAGGAACGTTCCGCCGCATCCGGAAGGGCATCGAGCCCGACATAAGCCGTCGCCACTGCGGCGATTCCAAGCGCGCCGACCAGTATCGAGAGTAAGGCTTGGCCCCAGCGCCGCCGCAAATAAGCGAACGCGAGTGTGACTACCGTCATTGGAGTACCTCCATCTCGACCACGCGATCGACCGCTCCGAGCACGCGCTGATCGTGTGTCGCGACCACCAGCGCGGTTTTTTCCGCGGCCGCGGAGTCTGTCAGCAGCTTCATCAGACCTCTCGTGTTTGCGTTGTCCAGCGCGGATGTTGGCTCATCCGCAAGAATTACAGCCGGCCGGTTGAGCAATGCGCGAGCGATTGCCACGCGTTGGGCCTGACCGTGGCTGATGCGATCCGCGCGCCGATGCTGGACAGCATCGAGTCCCAGGCGTTCGAGCAGATCATGCAGCCGACTGCGTTCGCGCACTGGGTATCCTGCGCACTGAGCCGCCAGCCATACATTGGCGCCGACACTCAATGCATCGACCAAATGAAACGACTGGAATATGAGGCCGATCCGCTTTCCGCGGAATCCGTCGCGCGCAAGCGCTGACAGCTGCCATGGATTGGTTCCCGCAATGTCGATCGTTCCGGCAGAAGGGGGGCGAACGCCCGCAAGAGCGAGCAATGCCGTCGTCTTGCCGGAGCCGGATTCCCCCGCAATAGCCACCGATTGGCCGGCGACGAGCTCAAAGTTGGGCAGTCTGGCAATCCGCCTGCCGTCCCGCGCGAGAACGACATTGGTCACCGTCAAAAGCGGCAGAGTCGATACACCATTGTTCATGTGCGTTCCTCGTGCCAGACTAAGATTTTCCTGGCCGCATTAAGAGGAGTGCGCACGGTCGGACGGAAAAATCCCGCCGCTACCGAGCGCTCGATGATTTGGCGATGGGCTTACAGGTGCGGTGGGCCGCGACAGAACCAATTATGTGCTGTTACTTTGACGATAGTCCGCACGAATATGATGCAGCTCGCGGGTGCCGCGATAGTGACCGGCGGCGCCAGCGTCGGCAGGAACGGCATGACGAAACTGCCGAAATACAAGATTTCCTGACAGATCGGACAATGGTCGGGATCGTCGCTCGGCGGATGCCTGTCGTGCTCATGCTTTTCTGACGGCGCGCTCTGCGCGTTGGAAGGGGTGTTTTTGTTCGCGATTGCGAAGCCGGTCCGAATTTCCGGCAGAAGGTGAACGTGCGTTTGCACGACGTAGCTTTGAAGCGCAAAAACAACGAGCGCAAAGACCGCAATGAGCCGCCGAAAGCTGGTTGGCGACACGGTGCGCGAAGCTTTCGGAATCGGCCTGCCTCCGTCTGTCCCGTGCATGGTTGGGCCCATTTGGATCCCAGCCATGACACCAAGACCGGGCCTTTCACTCAACCGGATTCCGGCCTTGTCGAACCCGCGATATAGAGACTGTTGGGCGAATCTAATGGCTTTGAAAGGGCGTTGTCAATTTTCGCCCTACACGCGCCGCATGGTTTATCCCGGCGGCCCGACCAATTGTGCCCGAAGCGAGATGAAGCCGGATACATCTATGCGAGCAAGCCAGCGGAAACTCACTCATGCTGGACGCCAGGCGCTGCGCTGCTCGTTGCGGCTCCGGCTCAGGGTGGGATATAGATGGCGGGCGAGATGACCATTCAAGGCTGCCTGCAGTCCAATCATGAGACCGGCCTGTGCATTCATAGCGCTCCTCGCCGTCTTGGGCGCGGCGGCGGCTCGTGCGAATCCTGTCAGGGACGCCAGTGCTGCGATTGCCCTGGGCCGCAAGGTCTGCCCGCACAATTCAGCCGTCGCCAAAGGCGGTTGGGATGCCCTGCTGGCGCAGAATTCTTCGCCGAAGCCGGTTGAGGACACAGGCCACTGGAATGCGAAGTTGTTCGGAGATTCCTGGCACGTGTGGTTCGGCAACAATGAGAAAGAGGCGGAATGTGATTTCCGGGGTGCCTACGTATCGACCGACGGGTCGGGCGTCATTTGTGTCTCCACTGCTTGTTAGCCGCCACGAACAAATATGAGCCGCTATCGAGCGGAGGCAATGGACAATACTCCAAGCGAGGTGCGGCGGCGTGGTCGTGTGGTCCAGAAAAAATCCGCCGTTAACATTCCAGTATCGCGTCATCGTATTTCCGAACATACGAAATTCTAATTCAGGGTGAAATTTGCCTGCAGGCCTGTCGACAGCTAGGCCCAACCGTTCGAATAAGAGCGGCCGTTACACTCCAATCGAGTGGGCGCGGATCGCGGTCGTGGCGTACAGGCGGCACCAAGCGGACAGCATCATCGCCGAGACGAACAACGGCGGAGAGATGGTCGAGCGACGGTGCGGATGGTCGACCCGAACACGTCGTACAAGTCCGTTCACGCGAGCCGCGAGAAGTTCACGCGCGCGGAGCCGGTGTCGGCGCTCTACGAGCAGGGGCGCGTGCACCACGTCGGCGCGCTGGCGGGCATCGAGGACCAGATGTGCGCGTTCACGCCGGACTTCGACCGTGAGCGCGCGAAGTCGTCGCCCGACTGCGTGGACGCGCTGGGGTGGGCGTTCATTGAACTCATGGTCGAGGGCACCGCCGCGGCTTGGATCGCGCACTACGGGGCGATGGCCGCCGCCGCGAACGGCCCATCCCCTTCCCCTGTGGCGGGCGACGCGCTGCCGTGGCGTCCGAAGCCCGCGCCGTCGCGGCCGGTCGAAGACAACGAGCTGATCGACATCTACCGCGAGGGGATCGACGCGGCGCGGCCGGACCGCAACCTGCGCTGCCGGAACTGCGGGAAGCCGATGACGCCGGGCGCAACGCGGATCACGGACGGGATCGACGTGTGGCACCATGCCTGTGCGTAAGTCCGGAAAATGTTGGATTGCCTGAATGCAGCGCCCATTCAGCGCTTGTCCCGAAGGCAGCGCGTGCCATGATCGACGGCGACGAAGATGGGGCGTCGGATGGGGACGACTACAGGCGAGCAAGACAGATTTCCCCGCTGGCAAGGGATCGCGATCGAACATCTCCGCTACGCGATCAATCTGTACCTCGGTCTTTCGGTAGCCACTCTCGGTTTCGAAGTCTCGCTCCTCTTGAATCCGAGTTTTGAGCCCGGATCATGCCTGCAAAGAGTCAGCCTCTTTGTTTCAATGATCGCGCTGGCCTTATCGATCGCGGTGGGGTCGAGTGCAGTCTTTACGCGGCTGAATGATTTTCGACTCACGATGCAGCTCGCGCGCGGAAACGCCGGTCCGGAGGTTCGCACCGAAGCAAATCGCTGGAGCAGCGCAACGTGGTACCTTTTCTATCTTCAACTTGGCTCCTTTTGCGTCGGGATACTACTCGCCGTGATGAGGTTTGGTTCGCTCGCGGCCGACAAGCTGCTCTGACGATGACCCGCCCGACCATGCGCCCAACGGCGATTGGCAAAGCGCGGAGCAGCGGTGGCGTTCGGTCCGCAAAGTTTAATAAGGTGTGGGAGAGCATCGGCCGCGCTTACCAATTGTCAACGATATTGGAGCAGGTCTGATGAGTCGCGTTCGGGGGAGAGAATGGTTGTTCTCTTTTTGTTCTATATCGGGTATGGTTCCCGGAGTTCCCCCGGGAAGGATTCAGGCGCTGCGTCCCCGACAAACGTTGCGTCTCGAAGGGGGTTAGTCGCGGTGGCGGCCTTCGGTCAGAGGGTTCCTTCGCGTTGAATAGGCAGATTTATTATGGCTCGGAGTGACCTGCTCGTTTCTCTCGTTCGTGCCGGCGCTGGCGGCGATCGGACGATGCTAGCCTCGACAGTCGAGGCAATCGTCGCCGAGGAAAAGGCGAGGAGTCACCACATTCTGGCGGACCGGCTGCAACGCGCGTTGCAGTCCGTGCCTGTCACCACGTCCAATGAGATGCGACGACCTCAATCGGTCGGGCGCGATTTTGTCATCGAGTCGGAACCTCGGGTCAAACTAACGGATTTGATCCTACCGCTGCCCGCCGAACGACTGGCACGACAACTGATCGAAGAACAGACACGGGCCGATTTGCTCAGATCGCAGGGTATGCAGCCCCGCCACCGTCTGCTCATGTCCGGTCCCCCAGGCAACGGCAAAACTTCTCTGGCAGACGCGATCGCGGAAGCGTTGGCGCTTCCGCTTCTCACCGTACGGTATGACGCGCTCGTCGGAGCTTATCTGGGCGAGACGAACGCTCGTCTCGCGCGCCTTTTTGAATACGCGAGGGCGACGCCATGCGTACTGTTTTTCGATGAATTCGACGCCGTCGGCAAAGAGCGCGGCGACGTTCACGAGACCGGCGAAATCAAGCGGGTGGTGTCATTTCTGTTGATGCAAATCGACCACTTACCGAGTTACGTGATCGCTGCCGCGGCGACGAACCACGCGGAATTGCTCGACCGAGCGGTATGGCGACGATTTCAGCTTCGAATCGATATGCCTTCCCCCGACCGAGCGCGCCGCGCAGTGCTGATCGCCCGGTATTTCGAAGCGTGGCCCGAGGACCCCGGAATAAGCCCGGACCGCCTCGCCGAGTGTCTTGGTCCTGTCAGCTTTGCGGAAGTCACAGAATTCTGCCAAGGAATCCGTAGACGACATATACTGTCGCAAGGTAGTGAGTCGTTAAGTCGAATAATCGACGATGAGCTTCATCTGTGGATGTCAAGAGTGACACCGATCGCCGATGGCTTCTCCACCCCAATTCCCGTTGCTGCGGCTGGATCGGCCAAGTCAAAGCGACCGCCGAAAGCGCAAGCCTAGTTTTCCCCCATCGAGGAAATTTGGGGCGGACGAGCAGAGCCGTCGGCCCGTCGGCCAAACGCTTACGCGTCTCGCCCAAGTGCTCTCGTCAGACGGTGACCCGCTACAGCTGCGGACCGACCCCTCGGGAATTGCCCCGGAAAGACTATTGGTGTTCGAGCTGACGGGAACTGTACAGAATTTCGCCCGAACGGCGGCGCAGATTCCGGGCTTTGAACTTGTCGACGAACTAGGTCGCGTGGACAAATTTGAGCCAGTAACGGGCCGAGGCCAAATGTAGCATCCCGAGGAAGGTTTCTGTGAGCTGATCGTATCGGGTTGCGATGGC
>Ga0335074_10010638_pt1 | contig 12873 bp, 11 predicted proteins | sample Lox_Sample_23_FD_206715 | JGI IMG/M metagenome (GOLD analysis project Ga0335074, IMG submission 206715) | Soil microbial communities from Loxahatchee National Wildlife Refuge, Florida, United States - Lox_Sample_2.3 | ecosystem: Environmental > Terrestrial > Soil > Wetlands | place: USA...
CGCGATTCGCCGCCTCGCCGCGGCGGCCGAGGCGTTCGGCATGGGTCGCGACCAGGGGCCGATCAAGCCGGAAGGCGCGGTGGAGGTGCGCCAGGCGGCGACCGCCTTCAACCGTATGCAGGAACGCATCCGCCGCTTCCTGACCCAGCGCACCGAGATGCTGGCCGGGGTCAGCCACGATCTGCGCACGCCGCTGACGCGGCTGCGGCTGGCGCTGTCGCTGCTGCCGGCGGATGAGCGTATCCGCGACGACGTCACCGAGATGACGACGGATGTCGAGGAGATGGAGCGGATGATCGGCGGCTATCTCGCCTTCGCCCGCGGCGAAGGGGCGGAGGAGAGCCAGAAGGTCAATCTCTCGGCGCTGCTCGAGGAAGTCGCGAGCGGCGCGCGGCGCGCCGGGGCCAGCGTCGCGCTCGACGCGCCCGCGACGCTGACGATGAAGCTGCGGCCGGACGCGCTGCGCCGGGCGCTGACCAATCTCGTGGACAATGCGCGACGGCACGCGCGGCAGATTGCGGTCTCCGCCCTGCGCCAGGGCCGCATGGTGCTGGTGATGGTGGATGATGACGGTCCCGGCATCACGCCGGACCGGCGTGAATCCGTGTTCCGTCCGTTCGAGAGCGGCATCGGCGGCGGCACCGGGCTTGGCCTGACCATCGCCCGCGACATCGTGCGCGCGCATGGCGGCGACATCGTGCTCGAGGACAGCCCGCTCGGCGGGCTGCGCGCCCGCATTCGCCTGCCCGTCTGATCCGCTGGAGATCGACGGCGCAATCCGGCGCGTTCGACACCGTCGAAGGCGATCAATGCGGGTCGCCACGGGTTCGCAGACACGTGAAGCGCGCAGGATGCGCCCTTCGCGACGGATTACGATTGCAACGCCGCGGCGCGGGCGATCGCGTAGAGGCGCGCGTCGAGCCGGGTCAACTGGTCCAGCGCAGCGCGGATCACCGGCGTCACCGGCTCCTGCGCCAGCGGTCGGAACGGGGTGCCGGGATCGGCCTGCATGTCGGCGAGCACATTGACCCGGGGCGCCTCGCGCACCGGCGGCAGGCCCAGCCGGGCGGCCAGCGCGGCAAGGCCGGCATCGAACGCCTCGGTCACGCCGACGAAGTCGAGGCCGGCGAGCGCCGCACGGGCGTCCGCCAGCACACCCTCGGGGTCGGCCATGAGCGGGTCGCGCGCGGCGCCGGTGGCGTAGCAGCCAGTCAGGCGCCGCGCGTACAGATTGTCGATATGATCCCGCACCTCCGGGTCGCGGCTGCGCAGGAAATCGGCGAGGCCCAACGCCTGCGCCGCCCGGACGCCGGCGTGCCGCTCGTCGGGCGGCATCTCCGCCGGATCCTGCGAGCGCCAGAAATGGTAGAGCGACAGGATCCGCTCGGCGGGCTCGCGCAGGAAGGTGAAGATGAAGCGGTCGCCGCCCAGCCGGCGCAGCGTCGGCAGGTCATAGTGGCCCCAGATCAGCGCCGGCGCGGCATCTTCCGGACAGGGCAGATAGAGATGCGGCGGGCGGGTCCGCCCGGGGTCGCGGTTGATCTGCAGCGGATGGAAGCGATCGAGCAGGACGTCGAGCACCGAGTTGCCCGCGGTCTTTTCCAGATGCAGGAAGGCGACCGGCGGCCCCGACCAGATGCGCAGCGGATTGCCGTAGGGGGCCGCATCGGTGGCATCGTGATAGAGGTGCCGCAGCGCCTCCGGCCCGTCGCCGGCGGCACGGCTGGCCTGCGGCAGGATGCGGTGCAGGAATTCCGGCGAGCCGGTCATGTCGTGCAGCACGTCGGCAAGCCGCGCGCCGCGGGCCAGCACGCCCTGCAGCGACTCGGCGCCGGACGGATCCGGCCTGCGCTCGAGCAGACCGGCGTAGAGCTCCTGCACCAGGCGCTGCACCACCGGCGGGCTGCGCAGGAGGGCGGTGACGGCATCCGGCGACTCGGTGGGGGGCGGCTCGGAATCGGCGGATGGGCGTTCCCGCGATCGAGACGGCGAGAGGCGCAACATGGCCGCCTACGATGGCCTACCCGCTCGGCTGATGCGCGTAACAATATCGTCACGGATGGTAACGTGCGGTTGCGTGGTGCCGGAACGGGGCGGTGCGAACGCCCGCGGGGCCGCGACCGGCCGCGCGTCAAGCCGGCGATGGCCGCGCTCGACAGCGCGGTATCGGGTCCGGCGCGGTCAGGAGGCGATCTTCCAGTCCCCTTCCGGCGTCAGGCACCAGTTCACGTTGTAGGTGCGGGCCGTGGGCTGGCTCCTGATGGTGAACTTGTAGCGAAGCGCGTGGCAGGTCAGGCCGCGGTAGTGGAAGATCCGGGTCAGGGTAACGTCGCCGGAAGAGCCGCTGCGCGGGTTCGACCAGGTCTCCGACTGCCCCACCCTGGCCGGCTCCGCCGCGTTCAGTCGGGCGGCGCTGTTGCTCAGCATGGTGAAATCTTCGGAGGTGAGGCTCTGCCGGGTGGCTCGGGTGCCGAAGGGATTGAACTGGGCGCGGACCGGCATCGCGGATGCGGTGACGAGGGCCAGCGCTGCGGCAATGCCCGCCGGGCGGAGTGTTCGCATCGATCGTGTCTCCCTGGATTGCCCGGCTGCGGCGGCCAGCGGCAGCGAGGTCGTTGCGGCACACGCCTGATACGCAGGCACGGCGCGCCTGTCCATGTCTCGCCGGGGCCGCTTGCCATGGCGCCGACGCGGTTGCGAGATGCCGGCTCCCCAATGCCGAGGAAAGCCGATGCTGATCGCCCAGCTCACCGACCTGCACGTGCGCCCGCTCGGCCTGCCGGCCTGCCGCGTGGTCGAGACCAACATGCTCGCGCAAAGGGCGCTGCGGGCGGTCGCGCGACTCGATCCGGCGCCCGACGTGCTGATGATCACCGGGGACCTCACGGAATGCGGGCTGGAAGCGGAGTATCACCTGGCGGCGGCGATGCTGGCGCAGGAGATCCGCATTCCGGTGTTCGCGATTCCCGGCAATCACGACAGGCGCGAGGTCATGATCACGCACCTGCCCGGCACGCGGCACGAGGACGGCTTCGTGCAGTACGCGGTGGAGGACTACCCGGTGCGGCTGGTGATGCTGGACAGCGTGGTGCCGGGCGCCGGGCACGGCGAGCTGTGCGCGCGGCGGCTCGACTGGCTGGAGCGCACGCTCGCGGCGCGGCCCGCGGCGCCGACGGTGATCGGCATCCACCACCCGCCGTTCCGCTGCGGCATCAGGAACATGGATGCGATCAACCTGCACGACCACGACGCGTTCGCGGCGGTGCTGCAGCGCCATCCGCAGGTGATGCTGGTCGCCTGCGGACATCATCACCGCGGCATCACCGCGCGGCTGGGCCAGGCGATCGTCTGCGCCGCGCCGGCGGTGGTGCAGCAATCGGAACTGGATTTCCGCCCGGGGGCGCCGGCGATGTTCGTGATGGAGCCGGCAATGTTCCAACTGCATCGCTGGACGCCGGAGGACGGATTGACCAGCCATCTCGGCTTCGTCGAGTCGTTCCCCGGTCCGTTCCCGTACCTGCTCGATCCGGACTATCCGGGTATCGACGAGGCGACGCGGCAGCGTTTGATGGCGGCACATCGCGGAGTGTGAGGATGCCGCGGACACGCTTTCGGGCGTGAGCGAGGAGGATTTGCATGCATGCGATGCTGCTGCGGCGACCCCGCACCCGGCTGGAGGCGTCCGAGGTGGCCGATCCGCGGCCGGGTCCCGGCCAGGTCCTGATCCGCGTGTGTGCCTGTGCGGTGTGCCGCACCGATCTGCACGTGGTGGACGGGGAGCTGGCAGAGCCGAAGCTGCCGCTGGTGCCGGGGCATGAGATCGTCGGCCGGGTGGAGCGGCTTGGAGAAGGGGTCGAGCGTTTCCGCGAGGGGGAGCGGGTCGGGGTGCCGTGGCTCGGCTGGACCTGCGGCGCGTGCCGCTATTGCCGCGCGGGGCAGGAGAATCTGTGCGAGCGGGCGCGCTTCACCGGCTACCAGATCGACGGCGGCTATGCGGAGCTGACGGTTGCGGATGCCCGATACTGCTTTCCGATTCCCGAGGCGTATGGTGACGAGGCGGCGGCGCCGCTGATGTGTGCCGGGCTGATCGGCTATCGCTCGCTGCGGCTGGCGGGCGAGGCGGAGCGGCTCGGGATCTACGGTTTCGGCGCCGCGGCGCATATCGTGGCGCAGGTGGCGCGGCATCAAGGCCGGGAGGTTTATGCGTTCACCCGGCCCGGCGATGAGGGGGCGCAGGCGTTTGCTCGTCGCCTTGGCGCCGTCTGGGCCGGCGGGTCGGACGCGTTGCCGCCGGAGCCATTGGATGCGGCGTTGCTGTTCGCGCCGGTGGGTGCGCTGGTGCCCGCGGCGCTGCGCGCCGTTCGTCCCGGCGGGACGGTGGTGTGCGGCGGCATCCACATGAGCGACATTCCGTCCTTCCCCTACGAATGGCTGTGGAAGGAGCGCGTCGTTCGCTCGGTCGCGAACCTGACTCGGCGCGACGCGGAGGAGTTTCTCGCACTCGCGCCCTCCGTGCCCGTCGTGACGGAGACCCGCCCCTATCCGCTGTCGCGCGCGAATGACGCATTGGACGATTTGCGCGAGGGTCGCCTGACCGGTGCCGCCGTGCTGCTTCCTGGCTAACGGATGCCGGTCCAGGGCCGCCGGCCCTGGTGGGGTTCGGGGCGAAGCCCCGACCTTTCTTCCTTTCACCCAAGCCCGACACCGGCCGCCGCCGAGAGTATGACGACCAGCAATGGCGGGCTGCGCCACACTGCCAGCAGCACGAATCCTGCGAGTGCGACGGCAAAATCAGCCGGCGACAGCACCGCGCTGGTCCACACCGGGCTGTAGAGTGCCGCTCCAAGCACCCCGACCACGGCGGCGTTGACGCCCCGCATCGCCGCCTGGGCGCCGCTGCGGCCGCGGAGTGCGTCCCAGAACGGCAGGGTTCCGGTGATCAGCAGCAGTCCCGGCAGGAAGATCGCGACCAGCGCCAGGGCGGCGCCGGGGATGCCTCCGGGCCCCAGGTTCAGAAGTGTCCCCAGGTAGGCGGAGAAGGTGAAGAGCGGGCCGGGGATCGCCTGCGCGGCGCCGTAGCCGGCCAGGAAGGCGTTCTCCGAGATCCAGCCCGGGCTGACGACGGCCGCGCGCAGCAGCGGCAGGACGACGTGGCCGCCGCCGAAGACGAGGGCACCGGAGCGGTAGAAGGCGTCGAAGATGGCGATGGTGGGACTGAAGGTACGCGCCAGCAGCGGGAGCAGCAGCAGGGCGGCGAAGAGGGCGAGGCAGGCGGCGCCGACGCGACGGGAGACCGGCGCCGGCGACCGCTCCGGAAGCATGGCGGGGGAGTCGCGGCAGAGCAGCAGCCCGGCGAGCGCGCCGCCGGCGATGGCGGCGATCTGTCCGAGGGCCGCGGGGGCGAAGACGACCAGCAGGGTGGCAGCCAGTGCGATGGAGGCGCGGGGGCGGTCCGGGCAGAGGTTGCGTGCCATGCCCCAGACCGCCTGGGCGACGATGGCGACGGCGACCAGCTTCAGCCCGTGCAGCAGGCCCGCTCCGGCGGGCGAGGCGGCGATGCCGCTCGCCGCGTAGGCGAACAGCACCATCAGCACGGCGGACGGCAGGGTGAAGCCCACGAAAGCGGCGAGGCCGCCGAGGTAGCCGGCGCGCAGCAGGCCGATCGCGAACAGGGTCTGGCTCGAGGCCGGTCCCGGAAGGAACTGCGCGAGGCCGACGAGATCGGCAAAGGCACGCTCGTCGAGCCAGCGACGGCGTTCGACGAGGGCGGCGCGGTAGTAGCCGAGATGCGCGATCGGGCCGCCGAAGCAGCTCACGCCGAGCAGGAGGGAGGTGGCGAGCACTTCGCGTGGTGTGCCGGCATGGGCAGGAGCCGCCGGGAGCGACGGTGTCGCGACGCGTGGCTGCTCAGCCGGGTCGGACATCGCCGGTCAGGTCCATGCCGGCGCCGGGGCCAGACCCGGAGTGCCGTGGCCGTGCGGTGCGGCTGGGAAGCCGCGGGCTGAGCAGATGCCGGCTCAGGCCGCGCGTCGGGCGGAGAGCGCCGAAGGCAGGCCGGCGATGGCCTGGTCGACGATGCGGGCGTCGGCGTCGGTGGAGAGGCGTTCCTGCAGCAAGGAGCGGGCGGCCTGGGTCGCGACATCGGCGGCGGCGGCACGGACTTCGGCCACGGCCGCCTTTTCGGCGGCACCGATGCGTTCCATGGCCATGCGCTCGCGCCGGCGGGCGGCGGCTTCCGCCTCCCGATGGGCCGCCTCGCCAACGCGCGCCGCTTCGGCCTGGGCGGATTGCAGCAGCGCCTCGGCCTCGCGCAAGGCGTCCTCCCGGCGACGCCGGGCGTCGGCCAGCATGGCCTGGGCCTCCTGCTTCAGCCGCGCCGCCTCGTCGAGTTCGGCGCGGATCAGCGCGGTGCGCCGGTCGAGCAACTGCGCCAACGCCTTCCACAGCCGGGCCCCGAACAGCACGACGAAGATGACGAAAGCGACGCTGACCCAGAAGCGGGGTTCGGTCCAGATGGTGTGCGTGTGCACTGCCGTTCTCCCGGTCAGGCGCTGCGGGCGGTCATCGCCCGACCGACCGCGGCGTCGACCGCATCGGGCGCGGGCGGCTCACCGGCCAGGCGCCCGACAATGGTCGCGGTGGTCTCGACGGCGACCTGGCGCAGCGCCCCCATCGCCGCCTGGCGCGCGGCGGCAATGCGGGATTCCGCCTCCGCGAGCTGGGCTTCGAGCTTGTCGTTCAGCGTGCGTGCCTGTTCCGCGGCTTCCTGCTTGGCCTGGCTCACCGCCTCGGCGATGCGGCCCTGGGCCTCGGCCTGGGCACGCCTCGTCGCAGCGGTCAGCTCGGCGACCGCGGCATCGGCCTCCGCCTTGGCCTGCCGGGCGGCATCCAGGTCGCCGGCGATGCGGGCGGCGCGGCTGTCCACGACCTCCGCCACCTGCGGCAGCCCCCAGCGGGAGACGAGCACGTAGAGGGCGAGAAAGATCACGAACATCCAGACGACCTGGCTGGTCGTCAGCGGATTGGCGAAATTGAGCTGCGGCATGCCGACCTGTGCCGCACCCGGCGCCGCCGCAGCAGGGGGCGAGGCCGGAGTGGTGGTCGCCGCAAGCAGCACCGTCGGCAGGGAGGCCGCGAGCAGGACGATCCCGCAGGCAACGGGTGCGGCGCGCCACCGGACCGTTCTCATTCTCGGCATGCCTCCCGCGACCGGCCGGCCGTGCGTCAGGCGAACAGGATGATGAACGCGATGACCAGCGCGTAGAGCGCGGTCGCCTCGGTCAAGGCGAAGCCAAGAATGCCGAGGCCGAACACCTGGTCGCGCGCACCCGGGTTGCGGGCGACCGAGGAGACCAGCGAGGAGAAGATATTGCCAATGCCGATGCCGACACCGGCGAGCGCGATCATGGCGATACCGGCACCGAGGGCCTTGGCGGCAGCGAGTTCCATCTGTCGTTCCTCTCGGGGATGCGATGGTTGCGGAAGAGGCGCGGCCGTGCGGGACGGCCGCCTGGCGCGTCAGTGCAGGTGCACCGCGTCGTGCAGGTAGATGCAGGTCAGGATGGCAAAGACGTAGGACTGGAGGAAGATCACCAGGATCTCGAAGCCGACCAGGATGACGTTGACCGCCTCCGACACGACGGCCGGCGCCCAGCCGATGATGCCGAGCGCGCCGAGCATGACGGCGAAGGCGCCGAACACCTCCATCATCACGTGCCCGGCCATCATGTTGGCGAAGAGACGGACCGAGAGGCTGATCAGGCGCGAGAGATAGGACATGATCTCGATCGGCACGATCAGCGGTGCGAGCAGCTTCGGCGTGCCGGGCGGGAAGAAGTAGGAGAAGAAGTGCAGCCCGTGCAGGCGCAGGCTCTCGATCAGCACGATGACGAACACCAGCACGGTGAGCGCGAAGGTGATCGCGATGTGGCTGGTGTAGGTGAAGGAGTACGGGAACAGGCCGAGCAGGCCGCCGACCAGGATGAAGAAGAACAGCGTGAAGACGAAGGGAAAGTAGCGCCGCCCCTCCTCGCCGATCGTGCCGACGGTCATGCCGAGGACGCTCTGGTAGGACATTTCCGCCAGCGCCTGCAGCCGGCCGGGGATCACCGCCCGCGGGCGCATGCCGAAATACAGCAGCGCCAGGATCACGACGCTGGCGATCAGCATGAGCAGGTTGGACTGGGTGAAGTTGACCGACCGGCCGACGGCGCCGAACACCGTGTGCAGCTGGAACTGCTCCAGCGCATTGATGGTTGGTTCGCCGGCCGAAGCTGCCGCCATGATCGCCGTCCCCCACGCCCCTCGGTCGTCAGCCGTTGCCCGCCGACCGTCTCAGCGGCGTGGCCAGGACCTTGTATCCGGTCCCGTCGGCGGCGCGTAGATGCGCCAGACGTTCAACACCCCCGCCGCGCCCCCCAGCAGCACGAAGACGATGAGCAGAAACGGGGCGGTGTGCAGCCACCGGTCGAGAGCCCAGCCGATCACCACGCCGGTGATCAGCGCGGCCACCAGCTCCACTCCGACCCGCAGGGCTGTCGCCAGGGCGCTGGTCCCGAGCGTGTCGGGCTTTCCACTCCCTGACGGCGGGGTATCGAGCCCCTGCCTGCGTCGGGCGTCACGCAGACGTTCCTCGAAGGAATCGTCGGCGTTGCCCCGCTTCTCGTCCATGTCCGCTCCGACGAAGTCGCCGTGCCGGAAGGCGCCGTTTGGTATCGGGGGGTCCGGGAGGTGTCAAGGCGGCGTGAGTGTGCGCTCGTGAGAGCGGCAGCGGCGCCGGCGCGAGTTGCGTTACGAGGGTGCTCGGGCAGCCCGCGAGGCCCCGCGCCACCGGACATGGCGGGGTGGGCCGGCCGGCGTGGGAATCAAGCAGTCCTGCGCCACTGCCCGATCACGCGCCACCCCAAGGCGATCACGAGGCCGACCCGCGATCGAGCAAGCGGTTTACGGCTGCAGGACGAGGGTCACCTGCGCCTGCGGGACCGAGTGGTCGTTGCCGCCGATATCGGTGAAGTCGCTGATCGTCAGCGTACCGGCCACCTGCGAGGCGCCGATCAGATCCCGTTGGTTGTAAAACGGCCAGCAATTGCCGTTCGTGCCGACCGACCCGTAGCTATAGTCTTTCGAGCTGATCTTGGCCGTGGTGATCCGGGTCGCAAGCGGGTTGTCCACAATCGGGCCGGTCCACCACTCCGAAGAGCTTGGCGCGCCGCAGAGGTCTCCGGCGGACGAGATCGACCAGACGGTCGTACCGGCCACGCCGATCCCCGGGCCGGACAGCACAACAGCGAAGTTGGGATCCGTTGAAAGCTTGTAGGTCCCGGGCTGGAAGCTGCTGACTTTGAGGGCCTTCGAAGGCTGAAGGGAGCCGGAGGCGGTACTCGGGACACCGTCGGCCGAGACGGTGAAGTTGATGGTCACATCCCAGTAGCTGACCTTGCCGCTACTGTCAGTCACGGGCACTCGCGTCGCATTGATGACCGAGTTGGATCCCGTGATCGCCGAATATTGGAACTGCGCCGTCGGGGTACTGGTCTGAGCGTGAGCGCCCGACCAACTGATGCCGGCGGCAAAGGCGGCAAGCCATAGCCGGTCGATGCGCCGGAAGAGCGACAAACGTCTCAACACAACCTCCTCGGAATGCCCTTTTCGCGCGCGCAAGCTCAGCGCTTTGGAATGGCCTGTCGTGATCGGCAGGCACGGGGGCCGGCACGACCCCGGCTTTGCACAGACTCGGCCTTGCACACATGCGCATTATGCGACCGTTCGATATCGATTTCAAATCTTTTGAGAACGAATCGACGTCAAAAGATATGCTTCCCCGCAACGTGTTCGATGTCGTTGCGAGAGCCTCGGCGCACACCCGCAAAGGCTCTCGAAGGCGGGTGGCGCGAAGGCTCCTGCGGTTATTGCAACGGCTTGTCGGTCTCCGGCCTCATGCGGCGGCGCGAGCGGGAACGGCGGGTGAGGTCGGCGACGCGCCCTGCTCGCGTCCGGGCGCGCCGATCGCCGCCCGCAGCGCTGCAGTGGCACCGGCCTGCGTGAAGCGGCGGCGGAGCAGGGCGCGGCCGGCCCGCGTCAGCGCCGCGGCGAGGGCCGCGTCCTCGTGCAGCGCCGCGACCAATCGGGCGAGGCCCCCGGCGTCGTCGGCAATGCCGCGGGCGAGGAACGGGCCCGCGTCCAGCCCCTCGGCTGCCGCCGGCGTCATCGCGCAGGGCAACCCCGCCGCCCATGCCGCCAGCACCGCGTTGCAGGGTCGGGCGCCGAACCGTCGCGGCACCAAGGCTACCCGGGCCGCTGCGCCGGCCGCCGCGTCGATGCGCGCGATGCCACCCGCATCGAGCCGTCGCACCACGGCGGGCGGCAGGTTCGAGCCGGCAACACTGATGCCGATGGCAGGCGCATCCCGCCGTAGCAGCGGCAAGACCGCGTCGAGGAACCACAGCACTCCGTCCAGCGCCCCGGCCTCGACCAAATCCCCGAGCAGCACCACGCCGGAGCGCTCGCGCCACGGCGCGAGCGGACTGTGCAGCGGCACCGCAGGCGGCACGACGTGCATCGGCGTCGCCCCGGCCTCGCGCGCCAGCAGCGCGGCCTCCGCCGCGCAAGGAACCAGCACCGCATCCACCGCCTGCATTGCCAGCGCCTGCTGCCGGCGCGCCACGGCCGCGTGGCGAAGCAATTCCGGCCGCGCCTCGAACTTCGCCTGGGCCAGCAGCGGCCGATCCGCCGCACCGGCCGCGAGGGACAGCAGCCGGGTGTGCGGCTGCGTCTGGCGCGCAAGGCCGGCATAGGCCGCGGCCACGCTCAGCCCGTGCAGCGAGACGAGCGCGTAGGCGCCGGCGTGACGACGCAACCCTTCCTCGACCGAGGCGATCGCGGGCGGGGCGTGGCAGGCGGCGCCGAGTGCCGCGAGCGTCGCCCGCGCCGCGTCATCGCCCGGCCGTGGCGTGACCGCCGCGACCTCGATCCGCCAGCCCAGGCGGCGCAGCGCGCGCAGGTGCGAGGTGACGCCCGTCCACGCAGCCTCACCTTCGACCGGCCACGCCTCGAGCACGATCAGCGCGCGACGTCCGATTTGTGCTCCGCCGCGAAGCGTGCGTAGCGCCGGCGCATCCATCAGCGCGGCGCGGCGATCGCGCAGCCGCTCGGTCTCCGCGCCCAGCAGGCCGAGCAGCGTGTCGAGCCCCGCCACGTCGTGTGCTGCAGCGGCGGCGCGGCCCAGAATCCCGGACAGTGCCACCACCGCGGCCGCGTCGAGCGCGGTCGCGGCGGGAATGCCGCGCGCTTCACCCAGCATCGCCCCGCCGGCGCTGCGGATCGCAACACTATGCGGCGCGAAGGGATCGAGCGGCGGTTCGAAGCGCGCGGTGAACGCGTGCCGCCCGTCGCCGATCCCGGCGGCAACCAGATCGGCGCGCTCGACATCGGCCAGTACCGTTGCGACCACGCGGTCATCGACCAAGACTTCTAGCCGAGCGCGCCGGTCGGGATGGCACACAAGCCGCGCCCAACCGACCACGCCCTGGCCGTCGGCGTGCTCGAAACTGCCCTCGAGCGGCCCGTCCTGCTTCCCGTCGAAGCCGAGCCGCATCGCGCGCGTCAGCAACCGGTGCCGGATCGCGCGCAGCCGCGCGCCGCGCTCCAGGACCGGCGCGCAGAAGCGCGGCGGTGCCGACGCCGCATCGGGGTAAAGTGCACGGAACTCGGCGGCGTTGTGAAACATCGCGCGATTGCCGCCATCGACATAGGTCTCGGCCGGCGCGCCGCCCGCCCAGATCACGTCGTGCTGCGCCAGTTCGACATGGAAGTACTCGATCGTGGCGTGGCCTTCCTCGCGCCGGATGCTGGCGTCGTTGACCAGGTGCCGCGCCGGTACCAGCACTTTGCCGATCAGCAGCGCGTGCTCGGGCGAGACGCGCAGGTCACGCGTCGGCACGCCGTCCGCCAGCGCGCCGGCACAGATGCAGACCGGCGCCAGGTCCACGTTGGTCGCGGCGAAGGCGCCGGCGTAGCGGCGCCGGCCGATCCAGCGCACCGGCTTCGCCTCGCCCGCGCGCGTGATCACCCGGTCGCCGATCGCCAGCGCCTCCACCGCAACCTCGCCGCGATCGGTCAGGATCCGCGTGCCGGCGAGGAAACACGCTGGCCCTCCCACGAGATAGCTCGGGGCGCCGTTGCTGCCCTGCACGATGCTGAAATCCGCGGCCGTGTATTGTGCATCGACCGTGAAGGTCGCGGCCTCGGTGCCGTCGCTGTCGACGATGACCGTCTGGTCGGCGCTCGCGGCATCGATCGTATAGGTCGCGGAGGGCGTGAAGGCGATGTGGTCGCCCTGCTGCCAACCGGTGACCGTGGCGGTGATGCCGAACGGCGCATCGAGCGTGATCAGCGCGTTCGTGCCGGTGAAGGTGAGTGCCCCGGCACTGGCGAAAGGCTGTGCGAGATCGAGGCCGCTGCTGGCTCCGATCTCGATCGCGCCGGTGTTGACGAAGCTGCTAGCGTCGATCGCTAGCGTCTCGCCGTTGCTGATCGACATGGTCGCGATATTGATGAAGCGCGTGACGTCGATGCTGGCTTGCCCCGACTCGAAAACGGCGGTGCCGCCATTGCCGAAGGCGGTGCCCTGGATGATGAGACCGCCGTTCGCCTGCGTCAGTTGCGCGAACGAGGTCAATGTGCCCCCGGTAAAATCCACGTCTCCCGGCGTGTCGCTCGTGCCGATCGTGACCGCGGTGGAGCTGTCGAGGGTCAGCGTGGCGCCCGTCGCGATCGAGACGAAGGACGGATAGCCGCCGGTCGACGACAGGAAATCCAGCGAGAGATTGCTCAGCGTCTCCGTGTCGAGGAACGCGAGCTTGGCGGTGTTGCCGG
>Ga0335074_10010640_pt1 | contig 12872 bp, 16 predicted proteins | sample Lox_Sample_23_FD_206715 | JGI IMG/M metagenome (GOLD analysis project Ga0335074, IMG submission 206715) | Soil microbial communities from Loxahatchee National Wildlife Refuge, Florida, United States - Lox_Sample_2.3 | ecosystem: Environmental > Terrestrial > Soil > Wetlands | place: USA...
GGACACCTGCTACGCCACCGTCAAGCGGCCGCTGCCGGCCCGCGCCGGGCGGCGCAACGCCACAGCTGCCCGGAAGCCGCGGCACGCGGCGCACCGCGGCAGCTGTCCTGGCTACTCCTCGACCGGCAGCACAACCTCGTTGCGCCGGGCGGACCATGGAGTCCACGGCGGGTTGAAACGGGCATAACGTATCGGGCCGGCTGGCCGCAGGCCAGCTGCGGCGACGGCCCGGCGCAGCGCGGCGGCGCGTCCCTCGAACGCCGTGTGTGTCCACCGGCCGGAGAATCGCACCGCTGCCGCCAGCTGCCACGGGATCTCCCGCGTCCGCACCCGGGCATCACGGGGGGACTGGCAGCGTCTCGGCGGTGAGGTGAGAGGGCATCACGAACCGAACCAGGTAGCGGCCGGGCTGGCCGGCCGCCTGCTGCAGCACGGGGGCGGTCATCGCGATCGTTTCCGGGCCGGCCTGCTGCGTGACCGGCGCGGCATGGCGATCCGGCGGCGGGAGCGGTTGGCGCCATTGATGTAGCTGGCGAGCGGGCGGAACGCGCGGTTGGGTGCCTCGCCGAACGAGCCGGCTACCTCGGTCTCGGCCACCAGGTGGGCCGGGTAGCGGCGTAGCTCGAATACGTCCCGGCGCTCCGCCACTTCATAGGGCTGCTGCTCGGTCATTTCTGCCTCTGCGTCACTCGGTCGCCGCAGCTAGATGGTCCCACAGCTTGCTTGCGGCGGCTGGGTCGTGCCCGCGTGTCCACGGCAGCGGGTATTCCGGCCGCGGGCGCCGGTCGTGCCAGAACCGGCCGCTGCCCAGCCGCTCGGGCGGCATGGCGGCGAGCCAGACGATGGTGTCGGCTCCTTGCTGTGGTGTGAGCAGGACCGGCCGGGCGGCCCGGTAGAAGCCCGGCAGCGCGACGGCGACACCCGGGGTGTTCACCCAGCCCGGGTGCATGGCGTGGAACGCGACACCGGTTCCGGCCATCCGCCGCGCCCACTCCCGGCTCAGCGCCACCTGCGCCCGCTTGGCTTTCGCGTACGCGGTGACGCCCTGGTAGCGCGACTGTGGCAGCTGCAAGGTGGCCAGATCCAGGCGCTGGGTGTACATGCCGCCGGAGGAGACGGTGATCACCCGCGACGGCGCGGCGGCGAGCAGCGCCGGCATCAGCAGTCGGGTCAGCAGGAACGGCGCAGTCACCTGGCCCAGGACCGTCAGCTCGGTCCCGGCCGCGTCCGTGCGGAACTGCGGGTGGATGGCTCCAGCGTTGTGGATGAGCACGTCGAGCCGGTCATGGGTGGCATTGAACCGGCGGGCGAAGTCCCGTACCGCGTCCAGGTCCTCCATGTCCGCCAGCCCGTAGCTGATGCGCGCGCTGCCGGATTCGGCGGCGATGCCGCGCCGGGCCTGCTCTGCCCGGTCGCGGTCACGGGCCAGGAAGTGGACCGCCGCGCCTCTCCGGGCCAGGGCGACCGCGGCCGCGTACCCGATCCCGGACGTCGCACCGGTGATCACGACGGTCTTGCCGCCGATGGCCGGAGGGTCACCAGAGATGAACTCGGGCAGCAGCCGGGACCGGACGGCCAGCCCGATGCGGGAGAAGCCCGGGACAACGCAGGCCTCCAGGGCTGCGTCCACCGCTTGCCCGACGCCCGTCACGGCCTGCCTCCCGCCGGTTCTGCCGCCCCGCCAGAGGAGTCCGGTGCCGCCGCTGCTGTCCGGGTACCGCCGCCGGGCGGGCGCCGGGACAGGGCGTCGGTGAGCCCGGCGGCGGCCCGTTCGGCCACGGCGCGGAAGCCTGGCTGCAGGAGCGGGTCGAGCACCCGCAGCGGGCCGCGCAGCCGTACGGCGTCATAGCTGACCGTCGAGCCGTCTGCGGCGCCGGTCACCACGGTGGATCGCAGCACGGCGTTGGCGGCGTGCAGGACTACCTCCCGGTCCAGCACGCCGGGGTCCCATTCCGCCGCATTGCTGAAGGCCGCCAGGTAGCCGAACGTCTCGGCAGCCGGGCTCTGTGACGCCACCGTCGCCTGGTAGCGGGCCATCTGAACTCTTCCTTCCCTCGCTGGCCGGCTGTCCCCGGATCTGCGCTAGCGGCGGGCCGGCGCTTCTTGCTGCACCAGCCCGCCGCGCCCCCGCAGGCAGCTCCCGGTCCTAGAACCGCAGGACGGTCCGTGCGGTGCCCAGTTCCAGCCCCGCGGAGAACAGCCTGGTTCCCAGCGTGGCGTCAAGCGCCTTGGCCGCGACCGAGGTGAGCGTGAGGACGATCCCGCGCGCCTTGACCAGGTGCCTGCCCACCGTGAGCTTGGCGTGCGACAGGCCGAGGCGGAACAGCGGCACGCGGGCGGCGGGGTTGCCGTTCACGATGCCGGTCAGGTCACCGTGGGTCAGGTCGATGGTGAACTGGCTGACCTCGATCGTCTTCCCGTTCTTGGTGTTGCGGAACACGATCCCGCCGGCGTGGTAGATGTTTCCGCCCAGCGGGTTGAGGGTGACCAGGCCGCCGGTCACCGGGAACGCGAACCGCACCGCCGGGCCTTTGTTGCCGGGTAGCACCCGCTCGCTGCCCGGACATACCGCCTTCGGCACGATGCCGTTCTGCAGCAGCACCGCCGCCACACCCGGTGCCGTGGTGACCGCGGTCGTCCCGCCGCGCAGGGACACGCCCGCAGCGGCCCCGGCCGCCGCACCCTGCGACGTCGCCGCCGACGCGGCCGTGACCGCCGAGCCGGTCAGCAGGCCCGTGATTGCCACCGTGGCCGCCAGATACCTGAGCCCTCGCATGTCCTTCTCCCTCCGGCCCGCCCGCAGGGCGTGCCTTGTATAGGTTTCGTAGAGAGTTTGTCGAGGGCTAAGCTACGCCCCTTCGGGAGCTGATGTCAAATGTCTGTCTAGGAAATGTATAGTCATCTGATGGACTCTTCCTCAGACCGCCCGCTGCTGCGCATCGGCGAGCTCAGTCGCCGCCTGGGAGTCAGCGACCACGTGCTCCGGGCCTGGGAGAGCCGCTACGGCCTGCTGCAACCGGTGCGCTCTCCTGGCGGGTTCCGGCTGTACTCCGCCGCGGACGAGGCGCGGATCCGCCGCATGCAGGCCTACCTGGCCGAAGGGCTGTCCGCGGCCGAGGCGGCGCGTGCCGCGCTCGACGGCGGGCCGGGCACCCCGCCCCGCCAGCCCGCCGGTCCCGCCGCGGGCAGCGACCCCTTCGCCGGGCTCCGCCGGGCTCTGGACGCCTTCGACGAGCCGGCCGCGCAGGCCGTCCTGGACCGGCTCATGGCCGAGCTGTCCCTGCCGGCCGTCCTGCGCGATGTGATCCTGCCCTACCTCGCTGACCTCGGCCAGCGCTGGCAGGCCGGGACGGCCAGCGTCGCCGCCGAGCACTTCGCCAGCAACCTCATCCGCGGCCGGCTCGCGGGCCTGGCCCGCGGCTGGGGCAGCGGGCACGGGCCGCGGGCCCTGCTGGCCTGCCCGCCCGGTGAGCTGCACGACATCCCGCTGATGATCTTCGGCATTGTGCTGCACCGCAACGGGTGGCGGATCGGCTACCTAGGGGCCAGCACCCCGGTCGAGGAGCTGGCCCGCGCCGCCGCCACCTCCCACGCTGACCTGGTCGTCCTCGCCGCCACCGTCCCGGGGGTCCTTGAGCCGCTGCAACCCGAGCTCACCTCGCTGGCCCGTCATGTCCCGCTCGCCCTCGCCGGAGCCGGCGCCACACCGGAGCTCGCCAGCGCGACCGGAGCACGGCTGATGACTGGCGACCCGGTAACCGAGGCTGAGCAGACCAGATGGCCGCGGTGAAATCGCTCACCCCGCGTGCACCAAGACCGGCCCGACCCCGGGCAGCCCGGCGCAAGCCCATAACCGACCCGATTGCGTGCCTCAACCGCGCTGCTGCTGCAACCATCGACCGTGCAGAGTGGGCCTGTCCGGCTTGGGCTGGTGCCGACTTGGCTGCTCGTCACGATGCGTGAGCGATGGCGTCCTGGTTCCAGCAGTCGGCCTGCAACCTCCTGCTCTCGCAGCACGGGCACCTGGGCGAGCACCTGGTCGCGCTCACCTGGGACCCGGCTGCCGGGATCTTGCAGGCACCAGCGGGACTGCCAAGCCAGCGCCCGCCGCGGCTGCCGCTGCTGGTCAAGCTGGCCGTGGCGACGTGGCCGTGCTGGCCGGTACCGACCTGGACCTGGGCGGCGTCGGTGCCGGTGGCCTCGTTCGCGCGTATTCCGCATGACGCGGTGCCCGCGATCAGGGAGGCTGTCCGCGACCCGCTGCTGATCGTGCCGCCAGCCCGCTCCGCCCTCGGGCCGATGGCCATTGCCGGACGTGGTGACCTCAGCGACAAGCTAGCTCACCCTTCGGCGCGACAGCCCAAAGCGCTCGGCTATAGCTCGCTGACTCAACGGCTGCCCGGCCGCGACCGACGCCGCGTAGGCCGCCCGGACCGCCTGCTCCACATCGCCTGGCACCTCTGGCACGGCTGGCACGATGTGAGGCCGCCCTGGTCCCTGGGGCGCGGATGAGGTGGGCGAGTTTGCGGCCGGGCTGGTAGCCGATCTCGGCGTAGGCGTCGTCGCAGGGGCGCGGGCGACCGGGATCAGCGGGGTGGTGAGACGGGGCGGGGTGCCGGGGGGCCAGTGCCGGGCGGGGGGTGCTGGCCGCGGAGGCAGGCGCGGGCGGCGGCAGTGCCGTCGGGGTTCAGGGCGGTGACGCACCACCGGGTGCGGGGTGGCGGGCTGCGGCGGCGGCCAGGTCGCGGGCGTCGTCGCCGTCCAGGGCGCCGAATCCGTCGGCCTAGCCGGGGGTGAGCACCGCGTCGGCCGTGGCCGCGTCCGCGTCGGACAGGAACCGGGTCTCGTCTTCGATGATCATGACATGCACCGGGTGGATCCGGCCGGCGGCCAGCGCGGCGAAGGTCTGAGGTAGCCGCTGCTTGACCGTGCAGGCGTAGCTCATCCGCTCCTTGGCGGACAGCTGGATCAGGTGCGGCTCCAACGCCAGCTCGTCGGCGGCGAACTCAGCAGCGGGCCGGGGGTCATCGTGTCGGCCTCGCCGTTCTGGGCGAACCCGGCCAGGGTGAGCTGCTCGGGGGGCAGGCAGAGGTACAGGCCCTGCTCGGCGGGGGCGTCCCGGCCGTCCTCAGCCGCGGGCGGCGGCGGGGAGCTGTCCGGCTCCTCGCCGTCCGGCCCGGGCCCGGGGAATGGGCCTGGGGGCATGCACCACGCTCCGTTCGGAAGAAAGAAAAAAGAAGACGGAGGACCCGTACGAATAGTATAGCGTATGCACGGCCAGATGGGTATTCTAGACGAATACTTGTTCAAGATCGTTCCAGGCGGCCTTGACTCGGGGGGGAATGTTCGCGACCGTGGGGCGATGGAATGGACCGGTGCGCGGTATGCGGACAGGCCGACGGTAGAGGTGCCGATCGAGATCGACGCGCCGCCGGAGCGGGTGTGGGCGGTCGTGTCGGATATCGCGGTGATGCCGGGGGCCAGCCCGGAACTGCAGGCGGTGGAGTGGCTGGACGGGCGGAGCGGGCCGGGGCTCGGGGCCCGGTTCACCGGGCACAACCGGCACGAGGCGTTCGGGGAGTGGTCCACGGTGTCGGTGATCGTGGAGTACGACCCGCCGCGCGTGTTCGCCTGGGCGGTCGGGGACCAGGACGAGCCGTCGGCCATCTGGCGGTTCAGCCTGGAGGCACAGGCGGGCGGGACGCTGCTGAGGCAGTGGGTGCAGATGGGGCCGGGACGTTCGGGGTTGTCGGTGGCGATCGACCAGATGCCGGACAAGGAGCAGAAGATCGTTTTCGTGCGGCTGCGGGAGCTCGAGGCCAACATGGGGGCCACGCTGGCGGAGATCAAGCGGCTGGCCGAGGGGCCGGCGGGCGCGTGATGGCGGCGCGCGTGATGCGGACGGCGGCGTTATGCGGACGGCGACGACGGTCGAGGCGTCGGGCGGGGACTGGGCGGAGACGGTCGAGTTCGTCCGGGAGGCGGAGAAGCTCGGGCTGGACGTCTGCTGGGTGGCCGAGGCGTGGGGGGCCGAGGCGCCGTCCGTGCTGGGGTACCTGGCCGCGCGGACCGACCGGATGCTGCTGGGGTCGGGGATCATCCAGCTCGGCACCCGGACGCCGATGGCCATCGCCCGGGCGGCGATCACCTTGTCGAACATCTCCGGCGGGCGGTTCCTGCTGGGGCTGGGGGCCTCGGGCCCGCAGGTGATCGAGGGGCTGCACGGCGTGCCGTTCGGCCGGCCGCTGACGCGGATGCGGGAGACGGTGGAGATCGTGCGGCTGGCGGCTCTTGGTACCCCGGTGGCGTTCGCCGGGCGGGAGTATGTGATCCCGCTGCCCGGAAGTGAAACGCGGCCGATGCGGCTGTCCATGCGGGCCGAGCACGCCATCCCGGTCTACCTGGCCACCCTCTCCCCGGCCATGCTCCGGCTGACCGGGGAGATCGCGGACGGGTGGCTGGGGACGAGCTTCGTGCCGGAGGAGGCCGCTCATGCCTACCTCGCGCACCTGGACGCGGGGCTGGCGGCGGCGGGTCGCACGCGATCCGACCTGGACATCTGCCAGGGCGCCGAGGTGGCGTTCGCCGAGGACGAGGGTGCGCTGGACGCGATGGTGGCTTCCCGGAAACGGGGACTCGCGTTCAGCCTGGGCGGGATGGGCTCGGCCAGCACGAACTTCTACAACGACGCCTACAGCAGGCAGGGCTGGGCGGACATCGCCGCCGCGGCGCGGGAGCGCTGGCAGGCCGGTGACCGGGACGGCGCGGCCGGGCTGATCACGGACGAGATGGTGCTGGCCACCACGCTGATCGGGACCGAGGACATGGTGCGCGAGCGGCTGCGGGTCTGGCGGGACGCCGGGGTGGACACCGTCCGGCTCTATCCGGCCGGTGACACGCTGGCGTCGCGGATCGCGACCTTGGGCCGGGCGCTGGACCTGGTCCGGGGGCTATCTGGCTAGCGCGGCGTAGAAGGCGCGGAGGTCGCCGGCGAGGACCGCGGGTTCGGTGTGGGCCGCGTAGTGGCCGCCGGGCTCGGGGTGCACGGTCCACTGCACGATGTTCTTGTGGTCGCGTTCGGCGAACCGGCGCACGCCGGAGAAGTCGCCGTTGAAGCCCGCTAGTCCGAGCGGAACGGTGGTGGGCTCGGTGGCGCGGGGGCCGTGGGCGCCCTCGTAGTAGAACCTGATGGACTCCCCGCCGGTGTTGGTGAGCCAGTACAGGCTGGTGTTGTCGAGGATGAAGTCGTCGTCCAGGCTCCGCTCCCCCATCGCATCGTCGGCCATGAGCTGCGCGTTCCAGCCGAGCAGGCCGGCCGGGGAGTCGGCCAGCGCATGCGCGAGCGTCTGCGGCTGCTGGGAGTGCAGCTGGTTGAACGAGATCTTGTGGTCCATGAACCACTGGAGTTTGGCCAGCGCGGCCTGGTCCGCCTCGTCGAGGTTCTGGAAGTCGCCGGGGTCCCCGGACGGGAAGGAGAAGACCTGGGTCACGTGCACGCCGATCACGTGCTCGGGGTCGAGCCGGCCGATCTCGGGGGAGATCATCGAGCCTGCGTCGTTGCCGGCCGCGCCGTAGCTCTGGTAGCCGAGCCGGTGCATGAGCTCGGCCCAGGCCGCGGCGGTGCGGGGGATGCCCCAGCCCGTTTGCCTGAGGGGCGCGGAGAACGCGAACCCGGGCAGGGAGGGGATGACCAGGTCGAAGGCGACGGCCGGGTCCAGGCCGTGGGCGCGGGGATCGGTCAGCGGGCCGATGACGTCCAGGTACTCCGCGACCGAGCCGGGCCAGCCGTGGGTCAGGATCAGCGGCACCGCGCCCGGCTCGGGCGACCTGACGTGCAGGAAGTGAATGTCCTGCCCGTCGATCTGGGTCAGGAACTGGGGATGGCCGTTGAGCCGGGCCTCGAACGAGCGCCAGTCGTAGCCGTCCCGCCAGTAGGCCACGAGTCGCTGCAGCCAGGGCAGGCTCACGCCGTACCCGGCGCCGGAACCGGGGATGTCGCTGGTCCAGCGCACCCGGTCCAGGCGGTATTTCAGGTCATCCAGGCTCTCCTGGCTGACGGTGACGGTGAAGGGACGGATATCCCGGCTCTGCGTGCTCATGAAACGATCATGGCGAGCGGCCGCTGTGCGGTGACACCGGGGATCTCGCCAATCTGCGGCGATTTCAGGACACGGGCTCGCCGAACGTGCCGCGGTAGGCGGCGGGCGTGGCGCCGGTGAAGCGCCGGAAGTGCGGGCGCAGCGCCGCCGCCGAGGAGAAGCCGCAGCGGCGAGCGACCTCCTCCACCGGCAGCCGGGTGGCTTCCAGTAGCTGCTGGGCGCGAAGCACCCGCTGGTGGGTCAGCCAGGTCAGCGGCGCGGTGCCGGTGATCTCGCGGAACCGGCGGTCGAAGGTACGCCTGCTCATCTGGGCCCGGCGGGCCAGCGTCTGGACCGGCAGGGCCTGGTCGAGCCGCCCGAGCGCCCAGGTCATGGTCTCGCCGACCGGGTCCTCCTCGTCCAGTTCCAGGCCCGGGGACTCGATGTACTGGGCCTGCCCGCCGGAGCGGTGCGGCGGCACCACCATGTACCGGGCCAGCCGGTTGGCCACGTCGGCACCGCAGTGGGCTCGCAGCAGGTGCAGGCCCAGGTCCATCCCGGCGGCGCCGCCGCCGGCGGTCAGGACGTCACCGTCGTCGATGAACAACAGCCCCGGCTGGACCTGGACCTTCGGGTACATCTGGGCCAGCCGGCCGGCCAGGGCCCAGTGCGTGGTGGCCGGCCGATCGTCGAGCAGGCCGGCGGCGGCCAGCACGAACGCGCCCGAGCACAGGCCCGCCACGCGCCCGCCTCCGGCGTGGGCGGCGCGCAGGGCCTCGAGGAGCGGAGGCGGCGGGGGTTCGGCCGGGTCCCGCCAGTTCGGGATGATGACCAGGTCCGCGGTCCGGATGGCGTCCAGGTCGTAGGGCACCGGGCAGGCCAGCCCGCCGCCGGTCAGCGCGGCGCGCTCTTCGCCGGAGACTACCCTGACGTCGATGTCGGGCAGCACGCCGTAGTAGGCGGCCAGGTCGAACACGCCGAACGCGAACGACATGATGCCCAGCGAAACCCCGTCGAACACGACCACCACGTACCGCTCGGCCGCAGACTTCGCCACCATCGCAGGGTAACGGTTGTCATAGGTTGCTCTGGATGGCGATCTGGGCCAGTTCCGGCAGCTTCTGCTCGGCGACGATGGCGGCGCCCCGCACGCCGCCCCAAGCCAGGGCCAGGCCGTAGGCGGCCGCGCCCAGCACGAGCACCGGCAGCCGGACCGCCGCCGGGGCCGACTGGGTGAAGACCGCGGCGAGGATCACCGGCGTGACCGCCACCCCCGTGCCGAGCAGGGTGAGGAGTTGCGATCCGGTCGCCTCGCCGTTATGTCCGCTGGCTGCCCTGGGCATCGGCGCGCCGCCTCGCTTTTCCACCGGGTAGGGCATCGCGACGGTGAAGAGGTTGGCCAGGGCCAGGCCAGCGCCGATCCCGGCCAGGCCACACGCCATGCCGGCGAACCCGTCCAGCGGATGCTTGGCCACGACCGCCAGGCCGAAACAGACCGCCGTGACCAGCGGGACCGCGATCACGCCGAGCGCGATGTTCTGCCCGGAGAAGTAGGCGCGCAGCGCACGCCGGCCGTTCAGCGCCATCGCCTCCAGGCCGAACCCCGGTCCGGACCACCCGATGGCGTTGCTGTGGAAGGCGCCGACGAACGCGCCCCCGGCGGCCCCGCTGGCGAGCAGGCCGCCAAACCAGTCCGGGCTCAGCACGAGCCTGAACGCCACGACCGCCATGATGACCGCGGTGATTCCCCAGTAGATCAGCGAGTAGGGCTCTCGGCGCTGGTAGAGCCAGAACCGCCCGGCCACCGTCCCGCGCAGGCCGTAGCGGGCGAACGGGAGCGCCGCACCGCGGACCGCCGACTGGGTGGAGGTATCGGTCGTCACCAGGGCGCGCCGCAGGGACTGGATCCACAGCGCGCCGAGTACGACGATGATCCCGGCCAGCAGCGCCAGGCGCAGCAGCGCGGTGCCGGGGTGCCCCGCGGAGGCGTCGTAGATCGCGTGCACGGCCAGGCCCGGCGGGGTCCACCGCAGCCACTTGTCCACGCCCCCGAAGCTCGAAGCGGTCAGCGCGTGCTCGGAGGCCAGCTTCGGCAGGATCTGGAAGAAGCCCTCATATACCGCGAAGATCGGGATGAACAGAAGGGCGGCGAAGTCCTTGCCGCGACGCGAGCGCAGCACCCCGGCCAGGGCCGTGGTCACGAACCGGGCCATCGTGAGGCAGAACAGCACCTGCAGCACCACCGCGAGCAGCGCGACGAGCACGCCGAGCGCGCCGTGGGCCAGCCCGATCGTCACCCCGAGCAGGCCGATCAGGGTGGCCGCCGGCCAGGCGCCCGTGGCCGAGGCGGCCAGCAGCCCCACCGCGAGCGGCCGGATGCGGATCGGGTAGAGGGCCAGCGTGGCGGGGTCCAGGGTGCTGTCGAGGCCGAAGATCATGAGCGGCAGGACCAGCCACGCGAGCCCGAAGAAGCAGAAGATCACCGTCGTCAGGTCCGCCCCCGCGATGCCGCCGGGCAGGATGGCCAGCAGGTAGAAGACGCCGACCGCGACCACCGCCGCCAGGATGGTGCTGAGGATGAAGGCGACCTGGGCCCCGGTCGACGCGCGCAGCGCGTTGCCTACCAGGCGCAGCTTCAGCTGGACGAAGAGCCGAGCCATGACAGTACCTCCGCGTCGTTGGCCCTGGAGCCCACCAGGTCGATGAACGCCCGCTGCAGCGTCTTGCCGCCCCGGACCTCATCAGTAGTTCCGGTGGCCACGATCCGGCCCTTGTCGATGATCGAGACGTGGTCGCAGATCTGCTCGACCAGTTCCATGACGTGGCTGGAGAACAGCACGGTCGACCCCGAGGCGACGAAGCGGGTCAGCAGCCGGCGGATGACATCGGCGGAGACCGGATCGACGCCCTCGAGCGGCTCGTCCAGGAACAGCGCCGAAGGGTTGTGGATCAGCGCGCAGCCGAGCATGGCCTTCTTGCGCATGCCGGTGGAGTAGTCCGCGACCAGGCGCTTGGCGTCCTCGGCCAGGTCGAGCACGTCCAGCAGCTGCTTCGCCCGGGAGCGGGCCTCGCCGGCCGGCATGCCACGCAGCCGCCCGGCGTATTCCAGTAGCTCCTCGCCGCTCAGCCGGTCGAACAGGCGGGCCTCGGCCGGCACCACCCCGATGATCGCCTTGGCGGCCGGCGGGTCAGCCCACATGTCCAGCCCGTTGATCAGGATCCGGCCGCCGTCCGGCCGGAGCAGCCCGGTCATCATCGACAGGGACGTGGTCTTCCCGGCCCCGTTCGGCCCGACCAGCCCGGCCAGCGACCCGGCCGCGATCTCCAGATCGATACCCGCCACCGCCTCCTTCGGGCCGAAACTCTTGCGCAGCCCCGTCACTGCGATCGCTGGTTCGCCCATACCTGCCTCCGTATTTATCAAGGTAGCAGAAGCTTATCATTATGATATCAGATTTCAAGAGATATCCGTGGGGTCGGCCCGCGGCCGGCGCTGCTCGCTTGGGGTGTGCGCGCCACCGGTCCCGTTGGTTTCATGATCGTGGCCAGAGCAGGGCAAATACCGCCCCGAACGTTATCTGCACCCGTTATGCCTGAAGTTCAGGCATAACGGGATGTCACGGGCGGCGTGGCGCGTCAGGCCGGTAGCGGGTGCATAGGCCTTCGGCCCGTCTCCGGTATCGGGCGCCACTGGGTCCTTGTTCTGCTGGCGCCGCCGCGACGCCCGCGCGTGCCGTCGTCCCGCAGTCCCCGCTAGTGCGCCAGCGTCCCATTTGCGCGGAGGATCCGGCCTTCGCGGAGGATCCGGGCAGCTATGGTTGCCAAAATGCTCCGCGTGAGCCATATTCTCCACATTAATATGCAGTAGCTCGAATATATTGGTGAATCACGAGATGGGTGAGGCATCTGCGCCGGGAGATGAGCCGCCTGCGCTCACCCGGTAACCACGGCCCCGATGGTCAGCCGGCGGGCAGAGCTGGCACGCCCCCTCTCGGGGGCCTGCGTGCCACCGGTCGGGTCCCGGGCGTGGCGTAGGTGCTGCGTGCGGCGGCTGTGGCGGGTGTGGCGGGCACGACCGGAGGCAAGGGGTGTTTCGGGCTGGCCGGTGGCGCCATCATGGATCATTGCGTTACCGGTGAGCGAGGAGGTCTGAGCGTGGGTGCTGCCGAGGCGGCCGACCAGGGTTCGCTGCGGCGGCCGGCCTACCGGCGGTCGGCGGGGACGCCGCGCGGGGAGGCCAGGCGGCGGGAACTGCTGGACCGGGTGGTGGACGACCTGGCGGTCAACGGGCTGGTGGACTTCTCGCTGCGACGCGCCGCGCGGGCGGCGGGCACCACGCACAAGGTGCTGCTGTACCACTTCGACGGAGCCGAGGACCTGCTCGAGCAGGCCATCTTCCAGCTGCGGGAAAGGCGCATCGCCAACTCGCTGGCCTCGATCAACGCAGCGCGGCCGCAGACACTGGCGGCCCGGGTCCGCGCGATCTGGCCCGCCTTGCTCGGCGAGGAGTCACGCGTCCTGGACCAGGCGATGGGGCTGATGATGTACGACCCGGTCCGTTATGCCGGGCTCGGGCACGGGGCCTCCCAGCAGTACCTGCCCACCTTGCTATCTCTCTGCCCGCCGGACTGGTCCGAGCGGCGCAAGATCGAGGTGGCCGAGATGATCATGGCCGCCCTGCGCGGACTCCTCATCGACCGGCTGACCAGCGGGAACATCGAAGGCGTCGAGGCCGGATTCGAGGCCCTGGGCCGCGCGCTGGACCGGGAGGAAGCCGCTTCGGAGTAAATCGGC
>Ga0335074_10010642_pt1 | contig 12870 bp, 11 predicted proteins | sample Lox_Sample_23_FD_206715 | JGI IMG/M metagenome (GOLD analysis project Ga0335074, IMG submission 206715) | Soil microbial communities from Loxahatchee National Wildlife Refuge, Florida, United States - Lox_Sample_2.3 | ecosystem: Environmental > Terrestrial > Soil > Wetlands | place: USA...
GCATGTTACATGCCCGTGTTGCGGCAAGCTGGCGCTGCGGGACACCGACACGCTCGATACGTTCGTCGATTCATCCTGGTATTTCGTACGCTTCTGCAATACGGCGGCACCAATGCCGGTGGACGCCGAAGCCGCCTGCCGCTGGCTGCCGGTGGATCAGTATATCGGCGGCATCGAGCACGCGATTTTGCATCTGCTGTATGCACGGTTCTTCACGCGGGGGCTGAAACGCCTGGGCTATGTCGATATCGGCGAACCTTTCGCGGGATTGTTTACGCAAGGAATGGTCTGCCACGAGACCTATCGCGATCGCCTGGGGCAGTGGCTCCTGCCGGAAGAAGTGGAGAAAGTAGACGGCATCGCGCGGCGGCGCGGGACCGATGAGGCCGTGGAAATCGGCCCGTCGGAGAAAATGTCGAAATCGAAGAAGAACGTCATCGCGCCCGAGACGATCATCGATATTTATGGAGCGGATACGATCCGCTGGTTCATGCTCTCCGACACGCCGCCGGAGCGCGACATCGAATGGACCGAAGCCGGCGCCGAAGGCTGCTGGCGCTTTGTGCAGCGCGTGTACAGATTGGTGACAGAGTCAGAAGTAACACCAGGCGCGGCCATGCCGGACGAAGTTTCAGGGCCGGCGCTCGAATTGCGGCGTGCGTCGCATCGTGCCATTTCTTCGGTAACCGAAGATCTGGAAGCGTTGCGCTTCAACCGCGCGGTAGCACGCATTTACGAACTTGCGAATGCGATCAGTGCAGCACCACAGGAGGTGCCGGCTTCCGTCCGGTGCGAAGCGCTGGAGACGCTGGTGAAGCTGATCGGTCCAATGATGCCGCATCTCGCCGAATCCTGCTGGGAAGCGCTGGGCCACACATCCCTGATCGCCGAGGAGCCGTGGCCCGTTGCCGACCCCGATCTGGTGCGGGCAGATATGATTACCATCGCTGTGCAGGTCGACGGCAAGCGCCGGGGCGAGATCGCCATTGCGCGCGGCGCGGAGGAGGAAACGGTCAAGGCGTCGGCGCTCGCGCTCGATGGCGTGGTGCGCGCGCTTGCCGGCAAGGCGCCGCGGCGCATCATCGTCGTGCCGGAGCGCATCGTGAATATCGTCACATGAGCGCACGGTTATTATATTCGGCTGCGGCGGTGGCGCTTTTGCCCGGCCTCGCGGGCTGCGGCTTCCACCCGCTCTTCGCGCGCAGCGATTCCTCGCCCGGCGGACAGCAAGTCTTCCATTCGATCTATGTCGATCCCATCGAGGCCGAGCGGGCCGGCTACGAATTGCGCAACACGCTCATCGATCTGCTCGAGGGCCCAGGACAGCAGAACGATGCGCTCTATCGCCTGAAAGTGGCGGTGAAACAGACAATCGAGGGAACAGCCGTCCAGACCAATGGCGACATCACACGATATACCTATACGATGATTGCGAGTTACACGTTGAGCAATATCCACACCGGCGCGGAAATCACCAAGGGCTCGGAAACCTCCGTGTCTGCCTATGACGTGGTGGCTTCGCCCTATGCCACGATGGTTACCCAGCAGCAGGCGCAGAAATACGCCGCGCAAGATATCGCCGACCGCATCCGCATCGATCTCGGCGTGTATTTCATGAAGCACGCGGGTGCCTGAATGATCATAAAGCCGGCCGAAAGCGAGCGCTTTCTCGCCCACCTGCCGCCGGACCTCGTTGCCATTCTGCTTTATGGTCCCGACCAGGGCCTGGTACGCGAACGCGCCGAGAAGGTGATTACATCCATCGTTCCTGATCTGCGCGATCCGTTCCGCATCGCCGAGTTGGAGAGCGCGGCGCTGACGGAAGATCCCGGCCGTCTGTTCGCGGAGGCCGGCGCGTTGTCGATGAGCGGCGGGCGGCGCGTGGTGCGGATACGGGCAGCGACCAACACGCTTGCCCGCATCTTCGAGCCGTTCCTGACCGAAGCCAAATCCGAAGCGCTGGTTGTCGTCGAGGCGGGCGATCTCGCGAAGGATTCGAGCCTGCGGGGAGCCTTCGAGGAATCGCCGCGCGCGGCAGCGATCACGTGTTATCTCGACTTGCCCGACACGATCGCCGAATTGTTGCGCAGCTCGCTCAAAGCGCAAGGTGCCGTGATCGCGGCCGACGCGGTGGAGGAGGCGGTCTCGCTGCTCGGCGCCGACCGGGGCACCACGCGGCGCGAGGTGGAAAAGCTTCTCCTCTATGTGCATGGCCGCAAGAGCGTGACGCTCGACGATGTGCGCGCGATCATGGGCGACGAAGCCGAAGCGCGCATCGAGGAAGTGTGTGACGCGGCGGGCGAGGGTGACGGCGCAAGGCTCGACCGCGCGCTCGAACGGCTATGGACGGCGGGCGTCTCGCCGGTCGCCATTCTTCGCGTCGCCATGGGTCATTTCCAGCGGCTCGCGCTCGCTAGGGCACAAATGGCGAAAGGCGAAACTGCGGACACCATCGCGCGCCGCGTTCGTCCTCCCATCCATTTCACGCGCCTGTCCGGCTTCAAGATTCAGCTGCGGAACTGGAGCGAGGAACGCCTGGGCGAAGCGCTCGACCTGCTCCTCGAAACCGAAGCGCTGTGCAAGACGACCGCCGTGCCCGCCGAAGCCGCCTGCGGCCGCGCGCTCATTACCATCGCCGCCTGGGCCAGGCTTCCAGGGTAAGCGCCCTGCAAAAGATCAACGCACATAGCATTCCAGTGCTCATCGATCATTTCTCAGTAACATCTTTTGCCGATCGCCGGTGCAGGCGGCGCGGCGACGGCGCAGCATCTGGGACCGGAGTTCAACTTGCTTCTACACGAAACCGTCATGGAAGATGAGGCTTGCAATCTTTGTCCTCGAAATGCAGCGTGATGATCGTCAAGCTCATGGAGCGGCCATGTTCGGGCAGGAATCTCTGCATCGTTGTGTGCATAGAATCGCGGGAACAGGAACACGATTTCCCGTACTCGCCGCACTCTGGCTGATTGCATTGTCTGGCGCAGCGATGCCCGCGGCAGCCACGACGATCGTTACCTTCGACCCGTCCGGATCAACCGCCACTTATCCCTATGCCATCAATGGAAGCGGCGTGATCACAGGCTATTACATGAACGCTTCCCATGTATCGCGCGGATTTGTGCGCGGCAGCAACAGGAAAATAACTTCATTCAGCGTTTCCGGATCAACGGGAACGGTTGCGGACTGTATCAACGATTCCGGCACGATAGCCGGACGGTATTCGGACACCAACGGCATATTTCATGGTTTCGTGCGCACCGGTGCCGGAGCGATCACGACGTTCAGTCCGGTTCGGGCTGCGGCTACGGTTCCGTCGGGCATCAACAGCGCCGGTACGATTACCGGATATTACATGGACGAGAGCGGGGTCGATCACGGATTTGTTCGGGCGTCCGATGGCAAGATCGCGTCGTTTGACGTCTCGGGCGCGGCCGGCACTTACCCATTCGCCATAAATGACGGCGGCGTCATAACGGGCAGCTATGTTTCAAGCGAACAATCGCGTGGATTTGTCCGGGCGCGAAACGGCACCATCACCACATTCGACCCGTCGTCGGAATCGATAGACACCGAAGCTTACGCCATCAATTCGTACGGCGCTGTTGCCGGGAGTTACACGATCTATGGCTACCCGGAAGATACCGAACAGGGGTTCATTCGGGCGGCGGACGGCAGCTATTCCTACCCGAGCATTTCGGGAGCAGTGGATATCTATGCCCAGGCGTTGAACAATGGCTTGAGCGTTACCGGCAATTATTATGATGCCAGCTACGTGTCGCATGGATATTACATGACGTCGAATAGCACCGTTACTTCATTTGACCCCAATGAATCGACAGGTACATTTCCCTTCGGGATCAATGCCGATGGGGCCATCACCGGCTATTGGACCGACGCCAGCAACAGATTTCATGGCTTCCTGTACACGCCCTGACCGTCCGCCGCCCGATTCGCGGTCCCGACGGCGGTTGCGTGCGAACGACCCGGCTGGCGAGTCGCCCGGTCCAGGTATTCCATCCTGCCCATTGATGAGAGTTGGGAATCATGGATGATGGGCCAGCGGGAATCAGCAGAACCTGCGGCGACCGTAGGGCTTGTGGATGGGGCAGCAATACGAGCTTGATCTGCGGGCGCGCGAGGCGGGGCTGGAAGTGCACCTCGCGCGAAACGTTCCCGCACTTCTCGCGTTCGAGCCGGATGCCGGCAAGACCGGCCTCAAGCCGCGATCGCAAAAGGCGCAGCCCTCGCTCGTGCCGTCCGATGCGATCGCTTTCGATGCGTTCCGGCTGACGCTCGTCCAGTGCCGCTGGCACATCGCCGCGAACATGATGGCCACCGCCGAAGGCCGCGAGCCGGAAGCGCTGCACCAGCTACGGGTGGCACTGCGGCGATTGCGGGTGGCGCTCGCATCCTTCGGCGGCGAATTCCGCACGCCGCAACTTGAAGCGATCAAGCTCAGAGCGAAGTTTCTCGCAGAGCAGCTGGCGCCGGCGCGCGACCTCGACGTGTTCCTGACCGAGTTGTTCGAACCGGCCGCAAGCGCGAACGGTTCGAGGGACGCATTCGCCATTTTGCGCGCGCGTGCCGAAGCAGCGCGGCGACGGGCTTGGAACGATGCAGCCCAGCAGGTCATGGGACCGCGCTTCCGCATGTTCATGGCCGATCTTGTCGATGCCATCGACCGGGGCGTCTGGCCACTGGCCGAAGCGCAGCACAGGGGGGCGAGCAAGGGCCTCGTGGCGCTACAGATGCCGGCCCGCGACCTGGCCGGGCGGATGCTGACCCATCGCAGGCGCCAGGCCTGCAAACGTGCGAAAGGGCTCGATTCGCTCTCCGATGCCGGGCGGCACGAACTGCGCATCAGCCTGAAGAAGCTGCGCTACACGGCAGAGTTTTTCGCGCCGTTCTTCGACAGGCCGCGGGTGCAAAAGTTCGTTTCGCGGTTGAGCCGGATGCAGGACGTGCTGGGCGCGCTCAATGATGTGGCCGTGGCAAGAGAAATTCTTGAATCCCTTGTGTCCACCGACGGACCCGGTGGCACAGGGCACTCCGATCTCTCCTTTGCGGCCGGCATCGTTTATGGCTGGCATCTCGAACGCGCCGCGCACGCCTGGCAGGATGCGGTCGCCCGCTGGAAGAATTTTGCGGATGCCGGCGTTTTCTGGAACGCGGCCGCCCAGCAGTAATTAGTCCCTCTCCCCCGGTTCCGGGGGAGAGGGAATTGCCGGCGTCACTGGACCGTGATGGAGACCGACGCCGAGGGGATTCCGTTCGCGATCACGACCAGCGTGCTCGCTCCGGTTTCGATACTTGTGGGAACGTCGAATTCCGTGGAAACGGTTTCGTTGCCTGTCGCCACCGCCATGGTGCTGTGATTGTGCGTCTTCGCGAAGAAAACATGGCCGGTGGAGGTGTTGATGATCTGCACCAGCGGGAAGTTGGTGTTGCACTGGAACTCATCGCCGAACGCATTGGCCTGCGACAGTCCGTTGAACTGCGTTCCGGAAATCTTGTAGGTCGATCCGGGCGTGACGCTCGAAGGATAATTCGTGATCGTGGGCTGCCACGCGGACTTATAGCTCCCTTTGGTGTTGTAGACTTCAAATCCGCCAATCAGGATCTGGCCGGTCGGGAGCACCATGAGAGAACCGCCCTCGGAATTGATCTTCGTGTCGGTAAAGTCCCCCGTGTCGGAGTTGTAGTCGTACAACTCGCCGCTGTTGCCCTGGATGAGCGGGTCGCCATCGATCTGCAGCGCTCCGAAGGTGTCGGCCGCCTGGTCCTCGTTCGGGAACACGGGTCCCGCTGCCCAACCAGTGCCCGGCGTATAGATCGCCGTATTCGCTGTCGATGCCCCAGAATGTGTAGCGCCCGTCGCAAACACGCTGCCGTTCGGCATCAGCAGGGCCGGTCCGATCTCGCCTGGCGGGTCGTAGCATTTCTTATCGTTTTTGCCGTAGGGAATGCAGTTGCCGCAGCAATTCTGCGGACCCTGAAGATTGGCCACGGTGGATCCGAGATTTGTCCATTTACCGGTGCTGGCATCATAGTACTCCGACAGCGGATTGGCCTTCACGTCGGCCGTAAGAATCGTGCCATCGGGCATCAGCGTATAGCCTTCCTCGGCGTTGAAGTCGTTCTTGCCCGTCGAGGTGAGCTCCTTCCATTTCATCGTCTTGGGATTGAGTTCCGCCATTTGCGTGGTGAACTTCTCGCCCAGCAGGAAATCGCCGTTCGGGAGGATAGTGGAGGGCGAATCGCCAATGTTGATCCAGTGCTTCGGGGGCTTGACGCTGGTCCACGTGGCTGTGGCGGGGTCATAGACCGCGCCAAGATTGGTGAAGGCGAAACTGTTGAAATTGTATTCCCCTCCTTCGAGCAGCACGCGACCATCGGCGAGAGTCTCCGACGCCGTCGCATAAGGCTGGTACCCGGGCGGCAGGCTTCCCACCTGCGTCCAGGTGCCGTTCACATAGCTGCCGGTATTGTCGGGCGTAAGAACCCACCAGTCCGATTCACCACCGCCTTGCGCCAGCACAGTGCCGTCGGTCAGCTGCAGGGTGTAAATCACGCCGTCCGGCGGCTGATTCTTGAGCCGCTGGACAGTTTGCCCGAACGCGAGACCGGGCAGCGCCGCGAGAGCGGCGGCAATCAAAAGACGACGCAGTATCATGAGAAATCCCCTTGAAGGCTCTCCGGAGCCAGTTGTAGGGCTAGACTAGCAGAATTTCACCGCAGGAAAAGCGGGCCCGGTCGCGTTGCCGACAGCTCGGGCGCTGGAACGGCGAGGCTGCGTTACAGCGCGAGCGTCGCAATCACTGGTACGTGATCAGACGCTTTCTCCCAGCCGCGTGCCAGCTTCACGATCGCATGCTCCGTTACTTGCCCTTTGAGCGCCTGTCCGACCCAGATGTGGTCGAGCCTGCGGCCGCGGTCGGATAACTCCCAGTCCCGCGCGCGATAGCTCCACCAGGAATAGATTTTCTCGTCATGGGGCACGAAGCTGCGCGTCACGTCGATCCAGTCGAACGCGGCCTGTACCTCGCCGAGCAGCCCCGTTTCCACCGGGGTGTGGCTCACGACGTTGAGGAGCTGTTTATGGCTCCAGACATCGTTTTCGAGCGGTGCGACATTGAGGTCGCCCACCAGCACGAGCGGCGTGGAATTCCGTCTGCGGCGCTTTTCGAAGGCGCGCGCCATCCCGCGCAGGAAATCGAGCTTGTGGGCGAATTTGGGATTGACGCCGGGATCCGGGATGTCGCCGCCGGCTGGAACATAGAAATCGTGGAGTTCAATGCCGTTCTCGAAGATCGCGGAAACATGGCGGCAATCGACCTTGCTGCAGAACTCCATCGCACCGGTGCGGCGGAAGGGCAGGCGGGAAAGGATCGCCACGCCGTGATACCCCTTCTGGCCATTGATCGCCTGATGGACATAGCCGGCTTTCCCGAGCGGCTCGGCGGGAAAGAGGTCATTGATAACCTTCGTCTCCTGAAGGCACAGCACATCGGGCTGCTGCTCACGCAGGAACCGCAGCACGAGATCGATTCGGAGCCGTACCGAATTGATGTTCCAGGTGGCGATTCTCATCGCGCTGGCCATTGTTCAGCCTTCCGACTATTGGGAAGCTCATACAAGTTCACAGCCCTCCCCTGTTTATTTTGCATTGCAGCATCGATGGTTGCGATTTTTACATAACAATTACAGTAACTTACCATTGGGGGCGCGATTTTCAGGGCGTCAGATCGGCATTTCGCGCTGCAGCGCGTCACTAGACTATCACGAACTTCACACTACATGCCCTTCGTCGGGCTGCGTAGCCCGCGAAAGACTGGCGCGCGCGTATTGGCGCTGCCGGAGGGCAAGAGGAGAGTATCCATGACCCGCCTATCCAACCGCAAGCCGCTAGCAGAATCGCGGATCAACGACATGGTGATCGAAGCGTTGTCGGCATCCATTCTGGTTCTTGCAGGCATCATCTCGGTCGTGCAGTTCGCCTATTATTGAGACCGCGCCGCTAGCGGCCAGCGCGCCCTGGCTTCGATCGCAAGCGAGTCGCAGGTCGGGATCGCAGATTTCTCGATCCCGGCCCAGGCGATCATCGCCCCGTTATCGGTACAGAGCCCGGGCGGCGGGATGGTGACCGCAAAGCCCAGGTCCGCGGCAATGTCGGCGAGAGCCGCGCGCAGCGCGGCATTGGCGGCCACGCCGCCGGCGACCACCAGCCGGTATTGGTCTGGGTGGAACTCCGTACGGAAGCGCCGCATGGCGTTCCGCGTCCGGTCGCACACCACATCGATCACCGCCTGCTGGAATGAGGCGGCGACATCTTCGGGGCGGAGTGCCGCGCCGCCCCGCACCGCATGGCGTACTGCCGTCTTCAGCCCGGCAAAGGAGAAGTCGCAATTATCGCGGCCAAGCATGGGACGCGGCAATGCAAGGCTCTTGGCCTCGCCGCCCCTGGCCAGTTCCTCGATGGCGGGGCCCCCGGGATAGGAGAGGCCGAGGAGCTTCGCCACCTTGTCAAAGGCTTCGCCTGCCGCATCATCGATCGTGGTGCCGTAAAGGCGGAAGGTGGCCAAATCTTCCACCGCCAGAAGCTGGCAATGGCCGCCGGATGCAAGCAGCAAAAGAAACGGAAATGCTGTGCCGTGGGTCAGGCGCGCGGTGAGCGCATGCGCTTCCAGATGGTTGATTCCAATGAGCGGTTTGCCCGCGGCAAGGGCCAGTGCTTTCGCGGTCACGAGCCCCACCATCACTCCGCCGATCAGGCCCGGTCCGGCCGTTGCCGCCACCGCATCGACGTCGCGCAGGCCGATGCGGGCGGCTGCGAGCGCGTTCCCGATCACGCCATCGAGGATTTCGACATGTGCACGGGCGGCAATTTCCGGCACCACTCCCCCATAGGGCCGGTGATCCTCGACCTGACTGAAGACGATGTTCGACAGGATCTCGCCCGGGCCGGGCGGGGTGCCGCGCACCACTGCTGCGGCAGTCTCGTCGCAGCTCGTCTCGATACCCAGAACGGTGAATACGCGGCAGCCCGCGCCCATGCTAATTTCCATGCCTGCCTGTAATCCGGCGCCCATCTCTTGCAAAGCGGTTCGATGCGCATTCTGCTCACAAGACCCCTTGAAGATTCGCAGCGCACTGCGCAGGAATTGGCACGGCGCGGCCATCAGGCGTTGATCGCGCCGCTCTTTGAAATCACGTATCTCGATGGCCCGGAACTGCCACTCGACAACGTGCAGGCGATACTGGCGACCAGCGGCAACGGCGTGCGCGCGTTTGCCCGCCGCGCCCTCCAGCGCGAGATTCCGCTCTTCGCCGTCGGTACACACACCGCGGCCGCCGCAAAACAGGAAGGATTTCACGATATCTACAATGCAGAAGGCGATGCCGCCGCGCTCGCCGCCGTGGTCCGCGCGCGGCTGAGCGCGCAATCCGGCGCACTCTTCCACGCCGCCGGCACCAACGCGTCGCCGGCATTTTCCGCTGCACTCGCTCAGGAGGGCTTCGAGTTCCGCACCAGCGTGCTTTACGACATCGTCGAAGCGCCGGAATTGCCCGATGCCGCGGCGGAAGCCTTGCGCGCGAACACGCTCGACGCCGTGTTGGTCTATTCGCCGCGCAGTGCGCGCCTGTTTGCCGATTGCGTAAAGCGAGCCGGGCTTACATCGTCCTGCCAGAGGCTTCTTTTCTGCTCCATCAGCCGCGAAGCCGCCGGGCCACTCAGAGATCTTCCGCTTGCAGAGCTCTGCATCGCCGAGCGTCCGGATCAGGCATCACTTCTCGACCTTCTCCCTTCCGCCCTTCGGGCGGCGGAGTCAGGCGGCTGATTGCTGCGTTCCGAACTGGCCCGCAAAGCTTTCAGCAAGCGTCCGCAGCGTTATGGAATAACGAAGCGCCGTCATCGGCGGGATGCTGTGCTGCCACGCCTTCCGGACTTCCCCGGACAGGAGATAGATCGATCTCGGCGCAAGCGCGATTGTTTCTCTCTCCCATCCCCCGTCCTTTGGGCGGCGCAGGCGGAAGGCAGCCGGAGCGAGCAGCGATATTCCGAGAACATTACCGAATTGCGGCTTGTCGCGATGCCAACCGATCGGCGCGCCCGGCGCATATTCGCTGACCAGCACCTGCCGGATGGCCGTCAGTTCGTGCCCGGACCAGTGGGCAGCGCGCGCAATGATGGGAGCAAGCAGCTCCGGAACCGGAGAGGCTGTATCAATCGCCTGCCGGCTGTAATCATACCGGAATCCAAAGGACATGACGCGCCGATTGCCCAGATAGCCCCGAAACTCGAATGGCTTGAGCGGCAGCGTGCCGATCCAGCAGGCGAGTGCCTGTTCTTCCTCGGGCGAGAGAAACTCATCCAGGTAACGGAATCCGGATGGACGGGATCCGATATCTGCCGGAAACAATGCCGGCTGCCGCAGGAAAGGACTTTTGTTGGTCACGGTGACGATATGGGATCGAAATTGATACGAACAACATGTCGCCACCGGTGCCGTTTCCCCTGGTCACGTTGATGCGATAGAGCCGTGACCGTCATCAGGAAAGGTCCCTCGCACGAATGAAACAGTCGGCCGGAAAGGACTCTTGCGACGACCGAACGCTGCTCGTGCCTGTCTTCTGGATGGCAGTAGCACTCGCCATCGTTCCGGCTGCATGGGCGATTCTCGCTTCGCGCGATCTCGTCTATGACGGGGCTTATTACCTGCTCGGCATTGCGGCGCGGGGAACGTTTCAGCTGTTCGAACCGGCGCGGCTTATGCCGCAGATTCTGCAGCAGGGCTTCGCGGTGGCGGGCGCACGGCTCGGCGTTCGCGATCTGTGGACGTTGGGCGTGCTGTTTTCGCTGGGCGCTTCGGGTTGGCCGGTGCTGCTGACAATGTTGTGCTGGTTCGTTCTGCCGCGGGGACAGAAGAGCTGGATCGCCGGACCGCTGCTTAATCTCGTTTTCGCGATTCCCGCGACAAATTTCATTGGAATCAGCGAAGGCATCATCGCTTCCTGCCTGTTGTGGCTCGCTTTCCTGCTTGTCGAATTCCGCGCGACAAGCCCCGCCGGCGCGCTTGCCTGCATCGCGGCGAGCGTGGCGTGCACCGCCGCACATGAATCGGCGGTGCTCTGTCTGCTGGTGATCGCGCTCGCCGCGCGCCTGCATCTGCGGGACACGAAGGGCTTCTGCCGCGCGGCAATGTTGCTTGTGGCGCTGGTCACACTGGCGGGGGCAGGCAATATGCTGCGCTGGATACTGTTTCCCCGTAGTGCGGTCGAGAGAAGCGATTTTCTCATGGGCATGCTGGGCGGATTTTTTGGTAGCCCGTTGGCCCCCAACATTGCGGCGCTTGCAAGCACCATCGCGGCAGTGGGTTGTGCCGCCGCATGGATCTTCAGCGCGAAACGGCCCTGGGTGGCCGTGATCGTCACGATCGCGATGCTTGTTATTCTTTTTGCCGTTCTTGCAGCCGAACCGGCCGAGGCCATCGCGCCGAGCCGGCTCTTCGCGGCGCGCGGCCTTCCCGTCGCGCTGACCACCCTGTTCGCCGCCTTGTTTCTTTGGCTGAGGCAACAGGGAATGACGCCCGCGCGCTTTGCGGGGGCGCCGGTGCTTGCGATTGTGCTCAGCCTTGCGGTCGTGCAGGCGGCCATGCAGGCCCTGGCCACCGCACAATGGAACGGTTACGTGGGAGCGCTGCGGCAACTGGTGAGCACACAGGCCGGGGTCATCTCGCATAAGTCGGCGATGCGCTTCGTCGACCCGCAAGGCTACCGTTTCCGGCGCGAGCTTCTCCAAAGCTGGAGCGTGGAGCCGCTCTCCCTCGTGCTTGCTCCGCAAGGCCGCGTTCAGGCATTCATCATGGCGGCGCCCCAGGCGCGCTGGGTCCCATACGATCCCGGCAAACCGTCGACCCTGCCGCACGTTCCGGGCCTCGACTGGAGCGGCTTCGTTCTGCGTGCCGTGCGGTGACCGATGTCACGGGCCGCATGGACAGGTGCGCAGCGGCTGCCTATTTTCGAGACACGCTCAAAATTTCGATTCGGATATGGACAAACCCGTCATAACCCGCGCGCGGCGTCCGCGTCCGGCCGTGCTGTGCATCCTTGATGGCTGGGGGTGCCGTCCCGACGCGGACGACAATGCCATCGCCCGCGCCCATCCGGAAAATTTTGGACGCATGCTCGCCGAATGTCCGCATTCAAGGCTCGCCACATCGGGCCGGGCAGTCGGCCTGCCAGCCGGCCAGATGGGCAATTCGGAAGTCGGTCATATGAATATCGGCGCCGGCCGCATCGTGGTGCAGGACCTGCCGCGCATCGATGATGCGATCGCCGATCACAGCTTCGCCGACCGGCCCGCGCTACGAGATCTGATCGCTAAAGCCAAAGCGGCCAAGGGCAGCGTGCATGTTCTCGGGCTCCTCTCGCCTGGCGGCGTCCACAGCCATCAGGATCATATCGCGGCGCTCGTCCGCGCGATTGCGGATGCGGGGTTGCCCGTGCGCATCCATGCGTTCCTCGACGGGCGCGACACGCCGCCCCGCAGCGCACAGGGCGATTTGCATCTGTTTGAAGATGCGATCACGGGCCTTTCCGATGTACGCATTGCCACGGTCTCCGGCCGCTACTACGCGATGGACCGCGACAAACGCTGGGATCGCGTCGCCAGAGCCTATGATGCGATGGTATCGGCTGATGGCGTGAAGAGTCCAAGCGCCGATGCGGCGATCGCAGATTCGTATCAAAAGGACGTCGGCGACGAATTCGTGTTGCCGACGGCGATTGGCGACTATCGCGGAATGGCGGATGGCGATGCGTTTGTGTTCGCGAATTTTCGTGCCGACCGCGCCCGCGAACTGTCCGCGG
>Ga0335074_10010643_pt1 | contig 12869 bp, 15 predicted proteins | sample Lox_Sample_23_FD_206715 | JGI IMG/M metagenome (GOLD analysis project Ga0335074, IMG submission 206715) | Soil microbial communities from Loxahatchee National Wildlife Refuge, Florida, United States - Lox_Sample_2.3 | ecosystem: Environmental > Terrestrial > Soil > Wetlands | place: USA...
CAACGCCAGTACGTGGATCCCGCCATCGTTGCCGAAGAAGCCTGCAAGATCGAGATCGACATTCTGCAGGAGCCGGTCGGCAAACAGGATCAATACATCGCGGCCTTCGGCGGCCTGGCCTGTTTCGAAATTTCCGAAGACGGCCAGGTGTGTGTTATGCCGCTCAATATCTCCAAAGATACGCTTTACACTCTCGAAGACCGTCTGATGATGTTCTTCACCGGTTATTCGCGCAACGCCTCGGCGGTGCTGGACGATCAAAAAGTCCGCTCCGAAGTCGGCGATCATGCCATGCTCGACAACCTGCATTACACCAAGCAGCTCGGCCAGTGCATCAAGCTGGCGCTGGAGCAGGGCAATACCAGGCGCTTCGGCGAGCTGATGCACCAGCACTGGATGCACAAAAAGGAGCGTTCGCCGGGCACTTCGAACCGGGGTATCAACCGCTGGTACGACATCGGCCGCGAAAACGGCGCGGTGGGCGGTAAATTGGTCGGGGCCGGCGGCGGCGGGTTCCTGTTGTTCTACGCCGACGATCGCGACCAGCTGCGGCGCGCCATGGTGAAGGAAGGATTGCAGGAGTTCCGCTTCAAGTTCGATCACGAAGGCTCCAAGCTCCTTTCGCGCGACTAAAACCCCGAGCAGTCTGTGGTCGAAACCGTCTCCCTGACGGTCGCGGCTCTGTAACGCGATGAGTCCACTGAGCCGCGCGCCAGCAGCACAACTCGCAGACGTCCGGAAGTCATGCACTGGCGAACACCCACTCGAAGAACACCGGACGGGTGGCGCGTCAGCAAGCGGTCTTTTCGTACTTTCGACACAGGCTGCCAGGGGTGCGGCTCCGGCGACTTGCCAAATCCCGAGTTTGTGGCGATAGTCGTAAGTGTGCCTCCTACTTTCGGAAACGGCAAGATCTGCTACATTGAAATTCCCGCTGCCGACATTGCTCGCTCGTCGCGGTTCTACAAGCGAGTTTTCGACTGGAATATTCGAACCACCCGCGCCGGCCGGGTCTCTTTCGACGACGGCGTCGGGGAGGTCAGCGGAGCCTGGGTTCTGAATCGCGCGCCCGCGGCGCCCGGACTGATGGTGTGGGTGATGGTGGATAACGTCGCCGCCACGTTGGGGCTGGTAGTCGCCAACGGCGGTGAAATCGTCCAGGCCATCGGCGCCGACGCTCCCGAGATCACGGCCCATTTCCGCGATCCGGCGGGCAACATCATCGGCCTCTATCAGCACCCCGGTTAGGACCCGTTGCCATGAACCCGACATCTCACTATGAATCCCACATCTGCCGCCCCTGAGCCGCTCGAACGCATCCAGTGCCAGTGGTGCCAGAGCCAGAACGACAAGTCCGCGCTCACCTGCCGCGCCTGCGGAGCGCCGCTCGATGTCCGCAACCTGGTGAGCGAATCCGGCTGGCGCGAAGCCCCTCGCCTGCGCGACATGACCGAGTTTCAATTCAGCTCCTCCACCTGCCAGGTGGAAGGCGAGATCGTTCCGGTGGCCGAAATCCAACTGGGCGCGAACGACTCGGTATTTTTCGAACACCACATCATGCTGTGGAAGGACGATACCGTGCCCTTGAGCGTCATGCAATTGCCCGGCGGACTGCGCCGCGCCTTCGCCGGGATGCCTTTCATTATCAGCGTGGCCACGGGTCCCGGCCGCATCGCCTTCTCGCGCGACGCCACCGGGGAGCTGGTTGTTCTGCCGCTGCACCCCGGCATGGAAATGGACGCTCGCGAACACGCCTTCGTGCTGGCCTCCCACCAGATCGATTATTCCTTCGTGCGAGTGAAGGGTCTCACCAATATTCTGTTCGGTGGCCAGGGCATGTTTCTGGATCGCTTCGTCACCCGCGGAAGCCCCGGCTTGGTGATGCTGCACGGCTACGGCAACGTTTTCGAGCGCCGGCTCAAGCCCGGCGAAAGCATCCTGGTGGAACCCGGCGCGTTTCTCTACAAGGATTCCTCCGTCCAGATGGATGTGGAGTTTCAGCGCTTCGGCACCGGGCTGTTTGGCGGGAGTAACATGAGCCTGGCGCGCATGACCGGACCCGGCCGCATCGGGATCCAATCCATGTACGTGCATCACCACACTGAGTAGGGAAACGACCAGCCATCATGTTCTGCACCAATTGCGGCAGCCCGGTTCAAGACACCGCCAACTTCTGTACCATATGCGGCAGCCGCGTCCAAAGTGCGCCCGCGCCCTCCGTTGAGCCTCCTGCGCCCGTTCCGCATGCGCAGCCTGTGCAACCGCCGCCGCGCCCGGTCGATCCTCCGAGTGCGCCCGCAATCTCTCCGGCCAAATGCCCCTGGTGCGGCGCTGACATTTCCGCCGCTCAATTGAGCTGCCCGCGCTGCGGCGCAAGCGTCCGTGCGCCCCAATCCCGAAGCGAGTCCGGCTGGGCTGAACTGCCCGGCCGCAAGGACATGGCTAAGCTGCAGTTCGGCGATTCCTTCTGCCAGATTGAAGGCATCTACGTTCCGGTGGCCGACGTGAACCTGGCCGCTTCTGACAGCATTTATTTCACGCATCACGTCGTTCTCTGGAAAGATCCGCAGGTGAACATGAGCACCATGTCGCTCGCCTCCGGATGGAAGCGCATGTTCGCCGGACTGCCGTTGATCATGCTGCAGGCCCAGGGACCCGGACACATCGCGTTCTCGCGCGACGCCCCCGGCGAGATGATCGCCATTCCGCTGCAGCCCGGCGAAGAAGTGGACGTGCGCGAGCACTTGTTCATGCTCGCCACAGGCAACGTCGCCTATGATTGGTTTTCCACCAACATCTGGTACACCACGCAATCCGGCGACGATAAAGAAACCCACTACCCGGTCGGCATGTTCATGGATCGTTTCTCGGCGCCCCAAGCTCCCGGCCTGCTGATCCTGCACGCTGCCGGGAATGTCTTCGTTCGCGACCTGGCGCCGGGCGAGACGCTACTGGTGAAACCTACCTCGCTGATCTTCAAAGATCCCTCGGTCGAAATGCAATTGCACTTCGAGCATCCCGGCGGAAGTTACAATTTGGGCTGGGGAAATTGGAGCAATCGTTATTATTGGCTGCGTTTGTGGGGGCCGGGCCGCGTCGCCGTGCAATCCGTCTTCGATCGCATGGAAGGCGAGAACCGGTATTTGTCCAACTGCTCGCCGGCCACCGAGCAGCGGTGGTAGCAGCGGTGGTAGCGGGCTGCGGGGAATTGGAACAAGTATAATGGCTCTACTCACGCGTTTGAGTTTATTCTTCTACCGACGACCATCAGCCTCCCTGCCTCGGTTGGAAACTGACCTTCGGTGGGTGAAGGTGGTGCTGTGATGCGAGCTAGTCTGCGCGGTCCCTTTGAACTCGAAGATGATGTAATCGACCGCGAGGTCGCTGCTCACCGGCCCGGTGCGTTTGTCCTGGGCGGGTCAGGAACGTTCACTCTTCGCGATGCACGCGTAGGCAGATCGGATACCAACGTCAACAATCAACTGCATGTGTACGTGGGCTCGTATAACTACTTCGCCTACGAGTATTGTTTCTCCGCTCAGGACGCCTTTGAATGCGAATGTCGTCTTTTTCACGACGTCATGCCGCATGACAACCCAGTTCATCCGCAGCGACCCCCGCGTACAACGTGGAAGTGCCCGCGCTGTAAGTTATTCGGATGATGGCGGCTCAATCAGCGCTAGAAAATCTCTGCCCCCGCAGACGTAACCGTAGTTCCAATAAACCTGTTCGACCGTCCCTGGGTCGAGATGCTTCTGGGACGTTTCACAATAGGGAGCATTTTCGGCTAACCAGCGTGTCATAATGTTCAACTTGTCAGACATCGCCTGTACGCGTGCCGGATCGATAGAGTAGTACCCAGCCATGGTGCACCTCCGGGACGCTCTCATCGCAACCTGCGCAATACGGGCGTCTCGCGGAACTCATGTGAAGCCCGAACAATGGTTTTCGAGCCTGCTTCACTTACCGGATCATTCCGGAGAGTTCACTAATCGGTATCCATCGGAGTAATCAGCCGAGGATTAAGCCAGCCGCAATTCCGTCGGCCGGTCCGCGTCCTGGGCGGTGGATGACACAAACCAAGTGCATACGGATGGCCGCGTTGGGCCGTTCATTTTCCGGGATCTGAGAGTGTACGACACTTAGTGTGAGGACATTCGCGCAGGCAACGGAGGCGCTTTGCTCAGGATGACGCGCGGGATGACGAAATGATCGATCGAGCCAAGCTTCGCGCGTGGTACGCCCATCGCCAGGGCCTGGACGGCTCGCTCGAAGGCAAATCCTCTGCTGAGGTACTGGAGCGCGCCGGATGGGCTCGCTCGGTGGGCGGAGTGTCGCCCTATTTGACGCTATTCTCGCGTGCCGGAATCTCGCGTGAACAAGCTGACGCCGACGCGGCCAAACTCAAAATCTACGAACTCCCCAGCGCCCGCGGATGCACTTATGTTCTTCCCAAGTCCGATTTTGCCTTGGGTCTGGCCGCCGGCCAGGCTTTTCAAGGTGAGAGGAAGATCGCCGCGAAGCTCGGGGTGACGGAAAAAGAGATCGACACACTTTGCGACTCGGTCTTATCCGCGCTGGCAAAAGGTCCGCTCGAACCCGACGGACTGCGCGAAGCCTGCGGCAAAGCCGTTCGCAATCTGGGCGAGTTCGGAAAAAAGAAAGGCCTGTCGACAACGTTGCCCGTCGCGCTCGAAAAGCTGCAAGCCTCGGGCGACATTCGTCGCGTTCCCACGAAGGGGCGGTTCGACCAGCAGCGCTATCAATACGCCATCTGGCAGCCCAACCCGCTCCGCGTTCTGAAGCTATCGCCGGAGCAGGTTTACACGGAACTCGCGCGCAAGTATTTTCGCTGGATCGGCCCGGCATCGCCTGTCGATTTTCAGTGGTTCTCCGGTCTCGGTGTAAAAGCTGCCAAGACAGCGCTCGAACCCCTGAAGCTGGAGCCGATCGAAATCGCTCCGGGCGACCAGCGCTTCTTCCTGCCCGGCGATCGCTCCGAGTTCGAAGCTTTCAAACCGCCTGAAGAGCCGCTTTACTCCCTGCTCGGCAGCATCGATTCGCTTTTTGTACTCCGCGGCGAGTTCGCGACCGCCCTGGAACCGACGGACTCGAAAAATGAGATTTTGGCCGGTTCCCTGGCCGACCTTCCCAATCACGCCATCGTCGACCGCGGCCGGCTGATCGGCCTGTGGGATTTCGATCCGGTAACAGAATCAATTGCCTGGATGTCGTTCGTCAAGAACGAAAAGGCGCTTGAGCAGGCAGTCACACGCACAGAGAATTTTGTGCGTGACGAGCTCGGCGATGCCCGATCTTTCAGTCTGGACAGCCCTAAGAGCCGTGTGCCTCGCATTGCCGCAATACGTAAAGCTGCGGCCAACGCTTGACCGGAAGTGTGAAGCCTTTTACAATCAAGTTAGTACAGGTTTGTTATGAGCCACGGACGCTCGGCCCGTAGCTTTGCGCGGTTTCGAACCCGTAGCTTTGCGCGGTTTTTAACGCGGTTTTTAAAATGACACATCGCGAACAGGACGTGCTGCATTCCATCGTCGAGTCCTATATCCAGACCGGCGAGCCTGTGGCCTCCCGGACAATCGCCCAAGGCCGCGGTGACAACCTTAGCCCCGCTACCATTCGCAACGTCATGGCCGATCTTTACGAGAGCGGGTACCTTTCGCAACCCCATACTTCGGCCGGCCGCATCCCAACCGAAAAAGCGTTCCGCAGCTACGTCCAGTCGCTCACGCGTGGACGCGTGCTTCTCACGGAGTTACAGCGTGTCCGCGCGGAGTTGGGCCAGGTTACCACCGTGGAGGCGCGCGTGGAACGCTCCTCGCATATGCTCATGGAAATGACGCACAGCGTGGGCATCACCGCCGCGATTCCAGCCTCCAGCCAGACTTTGCATCAGATCGAGCTGATTGCGCTGTCGGACCGGCGGGTTCTCATGATCGTCGTGACGCGGGACCGCATGGTGCGCAATCGCGTTGTCTCGGTGGATGAGAATTTCTCACACGACGAGCTGGCGTCGATCCGCAACTACATCAACGCCAATTTCAGCGGCTGGATGCTGTCGGAAATTCACGCCGAGCTCGAACGCCGCCTGGAGCAGCAGAGCGCGGCCTACGATGCCATTCTGAAGCGTCTCAATGAACTATATGCCAAGGGGCTGCTGGACATCGAGGTGGCCCCGGAAATCCATTTGGAAGGCGCCAGCAATCTGGTTGGTCTGGATCTGCATCTGACGCGCGAAAAGCTGCGCGAGCTTTTCCATACCCTGGAGGAAAAGAAACGCATCCTGCAGTTGCTGAACCGCTTTCTGGAACAGCCCGCGGGCGAAGTAGCGGTGCAGGTGGGCCTGGCCGACGTACATCCCAGCATGCGGGAGTTGTCTCTGATCGGCGTCACCATGTCGCTGGCGGGGGGCCTGTCGGCGAAAATCGCGGTTCTCGGTCCGATGCGCATGAACTACGGAAAAGCCATGAGCGCCGTGTATCACGTGGGACAGGCGTTCGGAAGTTTGCCGGTTTAGCTTTCCGTCCGCGGTGTAACCAGCATCGCGAAACTATAAACTAGAGGTATGGATACCAAGGAACCAACCCTCGACGCCGTGGAGAACGCCAGCACCGCGGCGGGCGACGGAGCGGCCGATCCGCCCGGGAACGGCAGTGCCGCTGCGTCCCAGATCGATGCGTTGACGGCCGAACGCGACCGGTTGCTCAAGGAAAAAGAGGAATTAGTGGAGCTGCTGCGGCGCAGGCAGGCCGAATTCGACAATTTTCGCAAGCGGGCTGAGCGCGAAAAGGCGGAAGTGCTGGAGTTCGCCCATTCCGACAGCGTCCGTGCTATTCTGCCGATTTTAGACGATTTCGAGCGCGCTTTGAGAACCGAAACGGCCGACAAAGTCTATGCCCGCGGAATGCAAATGATTTATCAGCGGCTGGGCGACGCGCTAAAGAAGTTGGGATTAGAGACGATTACCACGAAGGGACAGAAATTCAATCCGCACCTCCACCACGCCGTGGATATGGTGGAGACCGGCGATGTGGAGGAACAAACCATTCTCGACGAGTATCAACCGGGGTACAATTTTCGAGGACGCCTGCTGCGGCCCGCCATGGTGAAAGTGGCGGTGACTAAGAAATGAGCGTGGTAACCCATCCATGAACGCCACCAAGCGCGATTACTACGAAATCCTGAGCGTGAGCCGGGACTGCGACGATGGCGCGCTGAAGAGCGCCTATCGGAAACTGGCGCTCAAGTACCATCCGGACCGTAACCCTAACGATCAGGATGCCGAAGAGAGGTTCAAGGAAGCGGCTGAAGCCTACAGCGTGTTAAGCGACCCGCAGAAGCGGGCAGCCTATGACCGCTACGGCCATCAGGGCCTGCAGGGGATGGGCTCGCAAGGCTTCGATCCGAACACCTTCACCGATTTCGGCGATATTTTGGGGGACCTGTTCGGCTTCGGCGATCTGTTCGGCGGCGCCCGGCGCGGCAATGGACGCAATCGCGCGCAGCGCGGCGAAGATCTCCGCTATGACCTGGAGATGTCGCTCGAAGACGCCATTCGTGGGTTGGGCGTCGAGATCCAGGTGCCTCGCATGGATGTGTGCTCGCGCTGCCAGGGCTCGGGCGCGGAAAAAGTGGACGGGTTGGTTTCCTGCCCTATGTGTCACGGGCGCGGCGAAGTAATCTACCAGCAGAGTTTCCTGCAAATTCGGCGCACCTGCTCGCAGTGCGGCGGCCGGGGCCAAATCGTACGCCGGCCCTGCACGCAGTGCCGCGGAGAGCGCCAGGTCCGTACGGAACGAAAGCTGAAGGTCACCATTCCCGCGGGCGTCGATTCCGGCACCCATTTAAAGCTGGCCAACGAAGGCCAATCGGGGTTCAACGGCGGCCCGGCGGGCGATCTTTACGTAGTCATCAAGGTAAAGGAACATCCTATTTTCGAGCGTACCGGCGACGATTTGCTGTGTACCGTTCCTCTCAATGTCGCGCAGGCAGCGCTGGGAACGCAGATCAATCTGCTCACCTTCGATGGACTGGAGCAGGTGAAGATACCCGAGGGTGTTCAGGCCGGCTCGCGCATTCGTTTAAAAAACTTGGGAGTTCCCCGGCTGCAGGGCTCGGGCCGCGGCGACCTGTTCGTGCAGGTGGACGTGAGGACCCCGGGCAAACTCACGCGCGAGCAGCGCAAGCTCTTCGAGCAGCTGCGCGAAACGCTTCCCGAAGAAAATGAACCGCACGAAAAAGGGCTGCTGGATAAAGTAAAAGACTATTTCGCCTGATTCAGCCGTCCAGTCCGGTCCAGCCACGCACGAAACATCGCCGCGAAGTCGCGAATCTCGCCTGAAGTCCACAGCTCTTCAAGCGTGCATTTCATTTTTCTGCGCCAGTTGGGATATTCCGTGGTGCTCCCCGGCAGATTTTGCTGCTCGGCCTGCTTGAGCAGGTCCTCTTGGTTCAGCACCATCAGCTTGGAAGGCGCGGAAGCGAGAAAGCCGACGATCGCGTTGTGCAATTCGCCAGTGAGTTCGGGGACCTGCGCCTGATCGCGCGGAAACCACTCGGGGAGTAGTTTTAGCTCGGTCAGTAGATCGAGCAGCTTCTGTTTTTCGCGATCCCGGCCGGCGCGCATGTTGTGGTAGGCGCTTTCATCCGGCAGGAGCCCGGCGTCACGCCGCGCCTGGATGTCCTTGCCGGTCCAAAACCCGGCCAGCGTGGGCAGGTCGTGCGTGGTGGCGGACACCAGAGCATCGCGTGGATATTCGGAGGGTGCGCGGAACCGGCCGCCGCTGTCCTGTTCGAAATACAGCAGCCGATAACTCAGGATTCCGAATCGATGCAGCACCTCGCGCGCCTCATCCGGCACCGTGCCTAAGTCTTCGCCGATGACGATAACGCGGCTGCGCACGCTCTCCAGCGCGAGAACCGACAGCAGGTTTTCGAACCGGTCTCGCACATAGGTGCCCTGGGTGGCTTCCATGCCGTCCGGGATCCAGTACAAGCGAAAGAAGCGCATCACGTGATCGATGCGCAGAGCTCCCCCGTGCCGGCAGTTCTTGCGGATGGACTCGGCAAACAGGCAGTAGCCGTCGTCGACGTGGCGATCGGAATTGGGCGGCGGAAAGCCCCAGTCCTGGCCTTTGGGCGAAAAACCGTCGGGCGGCGCGCCCACCCGGCAGCCGGAAACGAAGAAGTCGCCATGCGCCCAGAGATCGGAGCCGAAACGGTCCGTAGCCAGCGCCAGATCGTGATACAGCCCCACGCTCAAGCCCCGCTCGACGGCGTGTTGCTGCGCCGCGCTGAGCTGTACATCCAGCTGCCACTGCACATATTTGTGGAACAGGACGCTGCGCCAGTGTTTTCGTGCGAATGCGAGCGTTGCCTCCGATTCGGGATTCTGGTATCGCGCGGGCCATGCGCGCCAGTTCCAAACGTCGGCGCACTGCTTGTGGATGGCCAGATCCAGCGCGGAATGCACCGCGAACCGATGGAGCAGATCTCCTTCGCGCTCCAGGTATTGTTTCAGCTCGCTCGCGCGCGGAGTGTTCAGACGCCATTCGTCGCGTAAGAAGCCTTCAAAGAGCACTTTCAGGAAGCGAAGCTTCAGTGCGTAGACGCGTTCGTACTCCACCAGTTCGGCGTTACGCAGCGCCTCGATTTCTTTTTGCACGCGGGCCGATTGGAACAACGCTCCCGCGCGCGCCGAAGACCGGAACTCGGGAATGGCTTCGACATCCAAGTAGATTGGATTGCGATAAAAGATCGAGTTCGGCAGATAGGGACTGGTGTTGTAAGGTTGGCGGTTTTGGATCGCGTGCAGCGGGTTAAGCGCGATGAAACTGCTTCCGGTGCACTCGGCCACCCAGTCCGTCAGCGCTCTTAAATCGGTGGTATCGCCGCAACCCCAATTCCGCTGGGAGCGCAGTCCATACAGGCTGATGGCCAGGCCGGCGGCGCGGCCGCTGGCGAGCCACGGCGGTTCAAACACCCGGCTCGGACAGACAATCAATCGCGACGGCCCGAAGCTTTCGCCGCCAATCGTCAGGGTCAGTTGGTGGTAACCCAACGGAAGCTCATCGGGAAGAAGAATCCGCGCACCCGCGGTCCCTTCCTCGATCGCAAGGTCCAGCTCCATTTCGTTGCCCTGCTCCAAGCGGATTCGAAGAGTGGCCCTGGAAGCAGGTTGATCCTTCGGCAGCGCGACCGGAAGTTCCCGCGGCAAGCCGGCTGTAAGAAAGATCGTTGGCGCGAGCGGCGAGCGAGATGGGCGCTGCCGCCTGCGTTCGATGGCGTCGCCCAGCGAAACTTTCGAACCCACATCCACGCCCAGGGAGCGCAGAATCGCCGTTTCCAGCCGCGGCGTGGCGCGATGCAGTTGGCCCCAGATATCCCAATATTCGGTTTCGATGCCCCAGGCGCGGGCGGCCTGCTCGATCTGGCTCGGATCCGGCGGATCTGGCCGCGTTCCGTCATCTTGAACTGCGCCGTCCTTCTGCTCCAGCATGTGATAATAGGATCGTGGATCGCGAGCCCAAGTTTCAACCGAGCCTTCCGAGCGAGCTGTTTGCGCGTATCGACAACGAAGACGCCGCGGCCGGTCATGAGAGCATTATTACCACGACTATCGACAAGGCGATCAACTGGGGCCGCAAGAATTCCATCTGGCCGATGTCGTTCGGCCTGGCTTGCTGCGCCATCGAGATGATGTCGATGATCGGGTCGCGGTTCGATATTTCGCGTTTCGGCGCCGAGGTGATGCGGGGCTCGCCACGCCAGTCGGACTTGATGATTATCGCCGGGCGCGTTTCCAACAAAATGGCGCCCGTGATCCGGCGTCTCTACGAGCAGATGCCGGAACCCAAGTGGGTCATCTCCATGGGTGCTTGCGCCACTTCCACTGGGGTATTCAGCAACTACGCGTTAATTCCGGTCAACCAGGTAATCCCGGTGGATGTATACGTTCCGGGATGCCCGCCGCGTCCCGAGCAACTGATTTATGCCATTATGTTGCTGCAAAAGAAGATTGAGGCTGACAAAGGCACCACGCTGAAAGTCCTCAATCTGGCCTAGTTTCGGCGTCTCGCGTCGGTTCCCACCAGACCTTCCACTCAAATTTCTTTTTTCCTGGCCGATGAGCATCAACAGATAAGTTCATGGCATTTCGGGAAGGTTTGAGATGGATATCACTTCTCTACAGCCAGTAGCTACTTCACCTGCGGCCTCGTCGCAGGTAACGGTGGAGGAGGCTGCCCAGCGCAGGCAGTTGTTGCAAGCGGCTCAATCGGTTAATCAGAGCGGAATCCTGGGACAGAACCAACTGGTGTTTATGCTGGATCGGCAAACCCACCGGGCCGTGATTCGCGTGGTGGACCGGAGCACGCAGCAGGTTATCACGCAGATCCCGCCTGAGTATGTGTTGCAGTTGGCGCAAAATCTAGGCAGTTCGCCGCAAGTAATGCTCTCCGACGACGATACGTAGAGTTAGAATGCGCTACCACGGATATCAGGACTATTTCGACAATCAAGTTCTGGCTGCGAGCCCGATGCAGCTGATCGAAATGCTTTACGATGCCGCGCTGGATTCGATCGCTGAGGCGCGGCGCCACATCAGGCGCAAAGATATACTCGCGCGCGTACGCGCGATTAACAAAGCCCTGCGGATCGTTTCCGAGTTATCGCGTTGTCTCAATCACGAAGCGGCCGCTGATCTGAGCCGCACCTTAGCCGCCCTTTATGGCTATGTAATGCGTCTGTTGGTGCAAGCCAACGCCAAACAAATTGAACTCCCGCTGGCCGAAGCCGAAGGCCTGATGTCCACATTGGCCGAAGCCTGGAAAGCCAGCACCCCGAATGTGCGCGAATCCGATTTCTCTAGTACGGACCTGCTTCCGAAAGACGCCTACGTGGTCGGCGAAGCCGCGCCGACTGGGCCCTAGGGCCGGTTAATCGTTCCGGTGTGCTTAGTCGTTCAGATGGGCTTCGATGAGCGCATTTGCCACCGCGTCGGCGGAAACGTTATAGCTGCCCGACTGCACTTGCAGCCGAAGTTGTTCCACCCGCCCGGAATCGGGCGGCGCAAGCGATTGCGCTAACTGAGAAACCTCCGCTTGATCCGATCCGGAGACCGAACTTTTGTCCAGGGAAGACTCTTTCGCGGGAACCCCTTGTGGAGCGATCGCGCCGGATTGTTCCGTGCTAGGTGTTACAGAAGCCCGATTTAGATCATCGATTCGCATGATTTGTTAGCCCTGCGATCACTATCTTAGCGATTCCCAGACCGCCATTCGCCGACAACGCCTGCGCCAGTTGCTGTTCTCCTAGTTCGATCATGGTCGAATTTGTCTCATCCTGTTCGTCGCCGTCGCCGGTCATGCCGCCTCCCGATTCCCGCGCCGACTTGAGCATTTGCGCAATCAACAGCGCTTCAAAGTCGGTGGCGGCCTTCTGGATCTTCTCCGGGGTATCCTTGGATTTGCCGGTGGCGCCGCCGGGAAACTGAGCAGGTTCGGCCAGCCCGGACGGCAATACCCCCGCCGCTTGAATCGGCATGAATTAACGGACCTCCACATCGGCCTCAATCGCGGCCGCGGCTTTGAGATTTTGCAGAATCGCGATGATGTCCCGAGGCGTGGATCCGATGGCTGCGAGCGCCCGCACCAATTCCTCGACGCTGGCGCCCTGCTGGAGCACCACGCTTTTCGCTTTTTCTTCCTTGGCCGTAACATTGGTCTCGGGCGTCACCGTGGTCTGCCCGCCCGATAGAGGCGACGGTTGCGAGACGTTCAACGTGGTCTGAATCTGCACTGTCAAGGCGCCGTGGAGTATAGCTACCGGCGCGATCCTGACGTCCTTGCCCA
>Ga0335074_10010644_pt1 | contig 12869 bp, 12 predicted proteins | sample Lox_Sample_23_FD_206715 | JGI IMG/M metagenome (GOLD analysis project Ga0335074, IMG submission 206715) | Soil microbial communities from Loxahatchee National Wildlife Refuge, Florida, United States - Lox_Sample_2.3 | ecosystem: Environmental > Terrestrial > Soil > Wetlands | place: USA...
GGCCAGACCAGCCTCGATAACTGCTGCCTGCTCTGCCCCTACCATCACCTCACCGTCATCCACCGCCAGGGCTGGCAATTGACCCTCAACCCCGACGGCACCACCACCGCCGTCGATCCCGGCGGCCATACCCTCCACAGCCACGCACCACCAACAGCCGCCTGACAGCTTTTGTGGCCCCCGCTTTCAGTCTCGGACCGGAACAGGCATGGCCGGGATTCCGGTCCGAGCTCTGCGCCAGCTCACACTCCTTGAGACATATCTGTTGACAGACACCTCTCGATAGTCAACTATCGAGAGGTGTCTCTCGAGGATGAATGCGAGCCAACTCGCTCGTCACCAGCGCCTGAGCTGCGGACTATCAACGACGTGCGGACGCTGCGCGCCCTGGCTCATCCGGTCCGGATAGCGCTTCTTGAGGCGCTGATCCTGACCGGGCCGATGACGGCGACCGAGGTCGGCGAGCGGATCGGCGAGTCACCCACCACCTGCTCGTTCCACCTGCGCCAGCTCGCCAAGTACGGGTTCGTCGAGGAAGCGGGCGGCGGCAAGGGGCGCGCGAGGCCGTGGCGCATGACGTCCATCGGGTTTTCCATCGCCGTCCCCGACGACCAGCCGGAGGCCGAGCTCGCCGGCACGGTCGTCGCCCGCATGTTCCGTGAGCGTCAGCTGGACAGGTACCGGACCTGGCTGGAGACCAAGGGCAGTTACCCGGCCCGCTGGAGATCTGCCGCGCTGGACGGCGAGTATCTCTTCTATCTCACCGTTGAGGAACTAGAGCGGCTCAACGATCAACTGTCGGCCGAGCTCTACCAGCGGATGCATGAGCGGCTAGCCGATCCGTCCAAGCGGCCGCCCGGCTCGCTGCCGGTGGAGTTGCTGATGTTCAGCTACCCGATTGCCGTTCCTGACAGCGGCGCCCAGCCAGACGCCCAGCCAGGCGGCCAGGCCGCCGCCGCGGCCGAGCCGTGACGGAGGCAGTCGAGGCGGATGCGACCGAAGCCGTCAGTGCCGGAGCCGCAGAGCCCGTCTCCGCTCCGGTTCCGCTGCGGCGCAATGCCGGGTTCCGGATGCTGTGGATCGGCCAGGTGCTCTCCGACACTGGCACGAGCGCTGCGCTGATCGCCTACCCGCTGCTGATCCTGGCGCTGACCCACTCAGCGGCACTGGCCGGTGTCGTCGGGTCGGTGCGGCTTGTCGTGCAGCTAGTGCTGGGCCTACCGGGCGGGGCGCTATCGGACCGGTTCGACCGGCGGCTCACCATGATTACCTGCGACACGATCAGGGCGGTCGTGCTGGCAGTGCTGGTTGTCCTCGTTCTGCTGCACGCAGTGAGCTGGCCGGTGGTCATGGTCGTGTCCGTCATCGACGGCGGGGCGAACGTGCTGTTCGACCCGTCAGCCAACGCCGCGCTTCCTGCCATCGTCGCCGACGAGCAGCTTGAGCACGCCTGGGCCGCTACCGAGGCGCGGGGGTACGCAGCCGATCTGGTCGGCCCGGCACTGGGCGGCCTCCTGTTCGGGCTAAGCAGCGCCGTGCCGTTCCTCGCTGACTCGATTTCCTACGTTGTATCGGCGGGAACCGTGAGCCGCATCCGGGCCCGATTCCGGCCGGAGCAGTCCGGCGAGCGGACGTCGCTCTGGCACGAGATCGCCGAGGGGCTCGGCGTGGTCTGGCGCAACCCGCTGTTGCGGGCCGTCGTGATCATTGCCCCCCTGACCAATTTCGCCTTCAGCGGCGTGATCTTCACGATTACGGTGTCGCTCCGCCAGCACGGGGTGGCGCCCGGGGTCATCGGGCTCGTGCAGGCCGGGATCATGGCTGGCGGCCTCCTCGGCGCGATCGCCGCGCCGAGGATGCAGGGCCGGCTGCCGCTCTGGCAGCTCGTCATCTGGCTGACCGTGACCGCGACAGTGCTGTTCGCCCTGGCGGCATTCCTCCTGCCGTCCCCGCTAGTCGCGATCCCAGTCGCGGTCACGCTGCTGCTGGCGCCCGCCGGAAACGCTGCGCTCTTCGCGGCGATGCTGCGGATCGCGCCCGACCACATGCGCGGTCGGGTCACTAGCACAGTGATCCAGGCGGCAACAGCGCTCGCCGCGCTCTCACCGCTGACGGCGGGCCTGATCGTGCAGCATTTCTCCGGCCAGTGGGCGCTCGGCGCGTTCGCCGCCGCGATCGGTGCCGCGGCAGTCATGTGCATCGCGCTGCCGTGGCTGCGAGAGGCAGAGTCCGAGTCCGCGGCGGCCTGACGGGCTGGCCTAACCCGTCTGAGCCAGCCGCCGCAGGGCCAGAGCTGTATACAGCGCGGTGCCGTCCGGCAAGACGGCGTCGTCGAACACGGCTTCGGCCGAGTGGTTGAACGGCGCGGTGAACGGATCGGCGTCCGGCGGGCACGCGCCCAGCATCAGGAATGCCCCCGGCACCTGCTCGAGCACATAGGAAAAGTCCTCGGAGCCGGTCAGCGGGTCGGGCGCGGCGATGTAACGGCCATCGCCGAGTACATCAGCCACGGTCTGCTCGGCGAACGCAAGCTCAACGGCGTCGTTGACCGTCACCGGGTAGCCGTCGCGGAACTCGGCTGTCGCGGTGAGACCGTGGGCACCCGCGACCTGGAGAGCCGTCCGCGGCGCGGCAGCCTGCACGGCGGCCCGTGCCTGCGGCGAGAACGAGCGGACCGTGGCCACGAAGTTCGCGTCATCCGGGATCACGTTGTCGGCAGTGCCGGCGTGGAACGATCCCACCGTCAGCACGACCGGGTCGAACACATCGAATTGCCTGGTCACCATCGTCTGCAGCGCCAGCACGATCTCGCACGCGACCGGCACCGGGTCGGCGGCGCGATGCGGCTGCGAGCCGTGTCCACCGCGACCGTGCACGGTGACGTGCAGCGTATCCGCGGCCGCCATGATGGTGCCGGGCCGGCTGGCCGTCAGCCCGAACGGCAGCAGGCCGGATGCGACGTGGAGCGCGTAAGCCGCGGCTGGCCGGGCGCCGGCCGCGTCGAGCACGCCTTCGGCGACCATGATCCGCCCTCCGCCGGGGCCCTCCTCTCCGGGCTGGAACATGAAGATGACGTTCCCGGCAAGTTCGTCTGCGTGCGCTGATAGCAGCCGGGCCGCGCCGCACAGCATCGCGGTGTGCAAGTCATGCCCGCAAGCGTGCATGGCGCCGTCAATGGTCGAGGCGAACGGCACTCCGGACCGCTCGGTCACCGGAAGCGCGTCCATGTCCGCGCGCAGCAGGACAGTCTTGCCGGGCTGGCCGCCGCGCAGCACGGCGGTAACTGAGCTAAGGTCCGTGCCCAGGCTGATCTCCAGGGGCAGCCCGGCGAGTGCGTCGAGCACTTTGCGCTGGGTGCGCGGCAAGTCCAGGCCGATCTCCGGCTCGGCATGAATCGACCTGCGAAGCTCGGCCAGGTCCGCCGCGATCGCGACGGCCTCGTCGTGTACAGCTGCCACTGAGCCACCTGTCCTTGTGCTGCGATTACCGGTCAAATGTGCTGGTACATGTATAGACCGAAAGTCATCCCGGGTGCACTGGTTAGCTAACTCCAGGTGCGCGGGGTAGGCGAGTACGGCTCGGGGCAGCGGGCAGACTGCTTAGACTGTTGCAAACCGCGCGGCCGGGTTCCGGCTGCTGCCTGAAGCGAGGGACGGCAGCTTCGCGCAGGCAACGTCGACCAGAGTCGGGGATCCAGACGTGAATGGCGTCGGGTGGGATATTCTCCTCGTCCTCGCCGTGATCTTGATCGGCGGCTTCTTCGCCGCCGCTGAAATGGCGCTGGTATCGCTCCGCGAGGGGCAGATTCGCGCGGTCGGCCGGCGTGGCAAGCGCGGTCAGCGCACGGCAAAGCTGGCTCAGGACCCGAACCGCTTCCTGTCGTCGGTGCAGATCGGCGTCACGCTCGCGACCTTGCTGTCTGGCGCGTTCGGCGCGGCGCTGCTGTCGGACCGGCTTGGTGACAAGCTCAGCAAGTACATGCCGCGGGACGCAGCGGACCCGGTGGCCCTGATCGCCGTGACCCTCATCATCTCGTTCTTCACGCTGGTGTTCGGGGAACTCGCGCCGAAGCGACTGGCGCTGCAGCGCTCAGAGCGAGTGGCGCTGGTGGCCGGGCCGGTTGTGGACCGGGTCGCGACGTTCGCCCGGCCGCTGGTCTGGCTCCTGTCTAAATCGACGAACCTGGTCGTCCGGCTGCTTGGCGGTGACCCCGCCGAGGCCAGAGGCGTGATGACCGACGAGGAATTGCGCGACCTCGTAGCCGGCCATCAGGCCCTGAGCCCGGATGAGCGGCACATAGTCGGCGAGGTCTTCGACGCAGGCAAGCGGCAGATCCGGGAGGTGCTAGTGCCCCGGACCGAGGTGGAGTTCCTGCCTGCCACCATGCCGCTGTCAGCGGCCATCGCGGCTACCGAGCAATCCCGGTACTCGCGGTTCCCGGTTTACCAGGAGTCTTATGACGACGTCATCGGCTTCGTGCATGCCCGTGACCTGTTTGACAACCGGGCTGAGCTCGGCTCACGACAGGTTGGCGAGGTGTGCCGGCCGGTCAAGTTCCTGCCGATCAGCAAGATGGTGCTGTCCGCGCTGTCGGAGATGCGCCGGGACCGCGCCCACCTGGCGATCGTGGTCGACGAGTACGGCGGCACCGCCGGGATTGTGACGCTGGAAGACCTGGTCGAAGAGCTGATCGGCGACATTCAGGACGAATACGACGAGGAAGCAAGCCATCCTCGCCAGCTTCATGGCGGCGAGCTCGAGGTCGACGGCTTGCTCAACCTGGACGAGTTCGCCGAGCAGACCGGCCTCGAACTGCCCGAAGGGCCGTACGAGACGGTGGCCGGCTACCTGCTTGCCGCCCTCGGGCACCTGCCGGAAAACGGCGAATCGGCCGAGGTGGCCGGCCGGAAGCTCACGGTCACCCAGCTCGACGGCCGCCGTATCTCCAGGGTCATGGTCAGCCCGTCGGCGCGGGCGCAGGACGAGGAGCCGGGCGCGACCGCGACCGCCAACTAAACTCGTCGGCATGACTGACGCAGATCGGGGCGGTGCTAGCTATCAGCGCGGTGCCGGCTCGGGTCACGGCGGGCCGGCCGGCCTGGAGGCCGGGCCCGTCCTGGTGGTGGACTTTGGCGCCCAGTACGCCCAGCTGATCGCCCGGCGGGTCCGGGAATGTCACGTTTACTCACGGGTCGTGCCCGCCACCATGTCGGCGGAGGAGATGCTGGCCCTGCGGCCGGCCGCTGTCATCCTGTCCGGAGGCCCGGCCTCGGTCTATGCCGCCGGTGCCCCGCCCGCCCCGGCCGGCCTGCTCAGCGCGGGAATCCCCATCCTCGGCATCTGCTACGGCTTCCAGCTCATGGTCCGCGACCTCGGCGGAGAGGTACTGCATACGGGAACGGGGGAGTACGGGGCGACTGCCCTGCGCATCGCCCCGGATGCCGGGGTACTCCTGGCGGGCCTGCCCGTCGAGCAGCGCGTCTGGATGTCGCACGGTGACACCTGCGCTGTGGCACCGCCTGGTTTCACGATTACCGCGACGACGGCCGGGACCGCGGTCGCAGCGGCCGAGGCGCCGGACCGTCAGCTTTACGGCATGCAATTCCACCCCGAAGTCCTGCACACCGAGCACGGCATGGCGATGCTTCGCGGCTTTCTGGCTGCGGCCGGATGCGAGCCGACCTGGACCATGCGGGGGGTCATCGAGGAGCAAACCGAGCGGATCGCGGCCCAGGTGGGCGACGGCCAGGCGATCTGCGGGCTGTCCGGCGGCGTGGATTCGGCGGTCGCTGCCGCCCTCGTGCAGCGCGCCATCGGCTCGCGGCTGACCTGCGTGTTCGTCGATCATGGGCTGCTGCGGTCAGGCGAGGCCGAGCAGGTCGAGAAGGATTTCGTGGCCGCGACCGGCGTGGAGCTGAAGGTCGTGGACGCGGCCGGGACGTTCCTCGCCGCGCTGGCCGGGGTGGCCGACCCGGAGCAGAAACGCAAGATCATCGGCCGGGAGTTCATCCGGGCCTTCGAGCACGCCGCCAGGGAGATAGCGGGCGAGAATGACGCCGCCACGTTCCTGGTGCAAGGGACGCTCTACCCGGATGTCGTGGAATCGGGCGGCGGCGCCGGTGCCGCCAACATCAAGTCGCACCACAATGTCGGCGGACTGCCCGACGACCTGCGGTTCGAGCTGGTCGAGCCGCTCCGCGACCTGTTCAAGGATGAAGTGCGGCAGGTTGGCACCGAGCTCGGGCTGCCCGACGACATCGTCTGGCGGCAGCCGTTTCCCGGCCCCGGACTGGCAATCAGGATCGTCGGCGAGGTCACAGCGGAACGATTGCGGGTGGTCGCCGCAGCGGATGCGATCGCGCGCGCCGAGCTGTCGGCGGCAGGCCTGGACCGGGAAATCTGGCAGTGCCCGGTGGTTCTGCTGGCCGATGTCCGGTCTGTGGGCGTGCAGGGCGACGGCCGCAGCTACGGCTATCCCGTCGTGCTCCGTCCGGTGACCAGCGAGGACGCGATGACGGCGGACTGGGCCCGGTTGCCAGACCCGGTACTCGCCACCATCTCCACCCGGATTACCAACGAGGTGCCGGAGGTCAACCGGGTCGTGCTCGACATCACTAGCAAGCCGCCGGGGACGATCGAATGGGAGTAGCGGGAACTCCCTGCGCCGGGCCGATCATCGGGGGGCATGCTCGGCGGGCTGGCTCAGATTAGGGGTCGGTTCTGGCTGCGGGGCTGAGCAGGGGCTGGTCGGCGGGGTCGTCGTCGGTAGCGGTCTCGATTGGCTGGCCGCTGGCTGTTTCGGCTGTCCGGCGGAGATAGCGCTTGCTGAGCGCGTAGCCGCCGGCTGCCGCCACCAGGCAGGAGACCCCGCCGACGGCCAGGCCGACGCGAGGGTCGGTCAGGTCGATGATCCAGCCGATCAGCGGGCCGCCGATCGGTGTCGTGCCCTGGAAGGCGACCTGCCAGAGCGCGATCGCCCGGCCGCGCATGCTCGGATCGGAGGCGAGCTGGATCGTCGAGTTGCCGATCGCGATGAAGGAGACGCTCGCCCAGCCGACGAACAGCATCGCCGCGTAGGCGAGCCCGATCACCGGCGAGAACGCGCAGACAATGATGGCCGCGCCGAACCCGGTGCCCGCGATGATCATCGAACGTAGACCGGTACGGCCGCGGGCGGCGGTAAACAGTCCGCCGACCACGGCGCCGATTCCCATCGCCGCGGTCAGGAAGCCGTAGGCCTCCGAGCCGCCATGAAATGTCTGCTTGGCCAGCACCGGTATCGACACCTGGAACTCGTACGCCAGCATTCCGACCAGGCCCATCATCGCGAGCGGAACGGCAATATCCGCCGTCCGGACCGCGTAGCGGAGTCCTTCGCGAAGCTGGCCGCGCGCTCGCGGTGCGGGCGCGGCCCGCTGCAGCGTCGCGGTGTTCATGATCAGCAGCGAGGTGACAACGGCCACGAAGCTGGCCGCATTGGCCAGGAAGCACACGCCAACGCCGACGGTCGCGATCAGCACGCCGCCGATGGCCGGGCCGACCGCCCTGGCTGCGTTGACCGTGACCGAGTTCAGGGTGATCGCGTTCCGCAGTTCGTCCTTGCCGACCATCTCGCGGACGAACGCCTGGCGGGCCGAGTTCTCGAAGGCATTGTTGAGGCCGAGAATCACCGCGAGCACACAGACTTGCCAGAACCTGACCACGCCGAGGACCGTCAGCAGCCCGAGCACCAGTGCCTGGCAGCCCATCGCGGTCTGGAGCACGACCATGAGCTTTCGCTTGTCGACCCGGTCGGCGACGACCCCGCCGTACGGGCCGAGCAGCAGCACGGGAAGGGTCTGCAGCGCCACCACGAAACCCAGGTCGGTACTCGACCTCGTCAGGACCAGGACGAGCCAGGACTGGGCGGTCATCTGCATCCAGGTCCCGGCCAGCGAGATTGACTGGCCAGTGAAATACAGGCGGTAGTTCGGGACTTTCAGGGAAGAGAAGGTGGACCGCCAGAAGCCGTGGCCGGACTTCGCGCTCCCGCGTTGCGCCACGTCCGATGTCCTCCTCACCTGCGCGGCCGGTCCCAGTGCTGTGTTTGATTGCTAATCAGCAACTAATTATAGCGACTGGTTGTCCGTTCCGGCGCGCTGCCAGGCCGGCCCGGCTTGCACACGCCGTACGGTCATTCGGTGGACCGGGATCAGATCAGTTGATACCGGGTAGGCAGTGAATCAGGGGGTGGGGGGAAATGCCAGTTCCGCCGGTTCCAGACAGCAGGCGATTCGCCAAGCACCTGACCGGGATAATTCACTCAGAGCTCATGGAGATCCCAGGGGTCGCGTCGCAAGAGATGCGACTGGTCAGACATCAACCGCTGACCGGGGCGGGTCCGACCACGTGTGCCGAGATAGATGTCGCCTCGGTAAGCGGCAGTCGCGCCAGGATCGTGGTGTACCCGCTGCCGCCAACCGAACCTGGCCTGACCGACGAGGAGATCGCGGCTCGCCAGATTACCCCCGAAATAGACGTCGAGTCCCTGGGGTAACGGACGCTCAGATGGTGAACCTGAGGTTGCGCGCTGCCAGGTCGCCGAGCCCGGGGTCACCGGTCCAGCTCACCTTGCCCGCGTCGATCTGCGCCTGCGGGTCGATCCGGCCGGCTGCGAGCTGGACAAAGGTCAGTGTGTCGGTAGTCAGTTCGACGTCCGGCCGGTCCACATGGTCGACCCTCCTGGCCCGGCCGTCGACCACGACGGCAAGCTCGCGGACGACAGGACCGGTCAGATGAAAGACGATGCTCGAGCCGTCGGGCAGGCCGACCCGCTTCCCGACGATGTAGCCAATGGAGCTTTCGATCTGGCCGAGGGCAATCTCGGCGCGCGGCCCGCCATCGTCGGACGGCCAGCCGAGCGGCGTGGTGATGTCGCGCTCATGGACCCAGAAATCGAAGATCCGCATCTCCAGGAAACCGCCGTAGTTCTTTGGGCCGATCGGCGTCCAGGACGGCCGGTCCAGGTCCTGCTCCTGCAAACCGGACAAGTCGGCCCGCCGAGCGGCGAAGATATCAGCGATCCGGGTCGCGAACTCTTTGTCGTCGAGGGCGGCCACTTCCTCGTGGTACGGCCCGATCCGGTCCAGCGGCGCTGGCTCCTCGGCGCTGACCGGTAGCCAGCCGGTCATGACTCGCTCCATCATGCCCAGGTGAGTCACGACGCCGCGCACGTCCCAGTCCGGGCAGAGCGATTGTGCCTGCCACTGCTCGCTGGTCAGGCGCGAGGTCAATGACTCGACGGCGGCATAGCACTGCTCAAGCGAACCGCGGATGGTGGCCAGGTCGGTCACGGCGTCTCCTTCTGAATGGTGATCCAGTCCCGCGCCTCCAGGTAGGGACGGAACGCGCTGGCGATTACGGCCAGGTCTTGCTCGCTCTTCGGCCGCTGCATCTCGAACAGGTACGGGAACTCCAGCCAGCCGGTGACCAGCTGCCAGAGACGGACTGCCGCCGCGCCGGCTGGCGGCTCGATCAGGACCGGCCCGAACAGCGCTCTGTCGCCGCCGAATACGAGCGTCGGGACGCCCCAGCCACCAAGGCTGGTGACCCGGTCGTGGTCGGCTCGCACCTCATCGCTCGTACTCGGATCGGCAATAGCCTGGCCCGCCAGGGCCGGATCGAGGCCGAGTTCGCTGAGCAGCTCTTCGGCGACCTCGCGGCGATGCGGCTTCCGCCCGTCGACATGCAGGGCCGTGCCTGCCGCCAGGTACCAGCGGTCAAGCAGGCCCGGCTCCAGGCGGCGCAGGAGCGCGCCGATTCGCATCATCGACCAGCCGTAGGACCACTCTCGCTCCCACGGGTGTTTCTTGCCGGCTGCCCGGTTGATCTCCTCGAGGCTGAAAAACCGCCAGCCCACCTCCAGGCCAAGCTGGTCGCGCACGTCGCGTAGCCACAGCGATGCCTGGTACGCCCACGGGCACATGATGTCGAAGTGAAAGTCGACCGCGGTCGGCGCTAGCTCAGCCAACGCCAGCGCTCAATCGTCGGCTCGAGCAGCATGGCCTGATAGTCAGGCGTCGCAGCGCGCAGTGGCAGCGAAGTGCCCAGCTCGATCGGCGTGTACCTGATGCCGGTCCACTGCCGCCCGTCGCCGATGATCGTGCCCTCGACCTCGAATAGGGTCGCGGGGCCGCCGGTGAGCATCGGCGGGACCGGGCCGGTCCACGCCTCCAGCAGGATTCGCTCCGAGCTGGCCGGGCCGGGCAGGTTACCGGCCGGCAGCATGCCCAGCACGGTGGTGGATTCCATCCGGTTCTCCTTGGCGCTGTGCCAGTCCACGAACTGAGGTTCGTAGGCGAGCTTCACGAACGACCGCCGGCTCGGATAGCCGATCACTGCGGCGCGATCCCAGTTGCCGGAACTAGCGACCACATTGGCGGCGAAGCAGAGCGCTGCGCCTGCACTGCTCAGCAGCGGGATCGGCGCGTAGAAGCTGCCTGACCCGGAGCCCGCCGCAGGACCGGCCGCGCCGTCCGCGCCGTGCGACCGGAACTTCACCAGTCCCAGCATGTAAATGGGGCCGTCGGTCGTGACAGACCGCAGCCTATGCGCGTAATCGGCGTCAACCTGACCGTATCGAGGCACCTTACCGAGCCTAGAGAGCCGGGAACGCGCAGGTCAACGCGCAACGCGAGGTCGCCGCCAGTCGGGTGCGGGGGAATGTCCGAGGCCGCTTGCGTCGTCCCGGTGTCAGGTAACCCTGGACCCCTCGACCGGGATGTCGGCGTAGGACTTGGTCGCGGTAATCTCGCGCAGCCGCTCCATCGCGTCAAACACCTCGGTAAAGCTGGTACTGAGCGGAATCGGGCCGAGCCGGATCCGGTCCGGCGTCCGGTAGTCAGGCACTACGCCAGCGGCGATGAGTGCCTGGCAGATCGGCCAGGCATCGTCGTGCCTGAGGGTGACATGGCCGCCCCGCCGTTCGCCGTCTCGGGGCGATGCGATCGCGAAACCGAGCGGCACCAGCCACTCCTGCGCCAGCGCCATCAGGTAGCCGGTCAGTTCCAGGCTCTTGGCGCGCAGCGCGGGCAGGCCCGCTTCGCCGATCAGCCGGGCGCCCTCCTCGACGGCGACCGCCCCGATGATGTTCGGCGTCCCGGTCAGGAACGCGTCGATGCCGGGCGCCGGGTCGTAGCGCGATCCCATCGCGAACTGGTTGTGCTGGCTGAACCAGCCCCAGATCGGCTGCCGGAGCAGCGACTGCAGGTCTTCGCGGACGTAGAGAAAGCCGGGCGCGCCCGGCCCCGCGTTCACGTACTTATATGTGCAGCCCACCGCGAGGTCGGCACCGGAGGCGTCGAGCTCGACGGGCATCGCGCCGACGGAGTGGCACAAGTCCCAGAGCACGAGCGCGCCGGCCCGGTGCACGAGATCGGTGAGGCCTGACATGTCAGCCAGGGCACCGCTCCGGTAGGCGACGTGCGACAGTTCGACGAGAGCGACCCGGTCGTCGAGCGCTTCGGCCAGGGCCGCCGCGCTGACACCCTCGTCGATGTCAGAGTGGATCATGCGCAGCTCGCAGCCGCGCTGAGCGGCAATGCCCTGGAGCACGTACCGATCGGTCGGGAAGTTGTCGTCGTCGGTGATGATGACGTCCCGGCCCGGCCGGGCGTCCAGTGCCGCCCAGGCCAGCTTGTAGACGTTGATGGTGACGGAATCGCAGACGATGACCTGGCCCGGCGCTGCGCCGACGAGGTGCTCGCCGACCATGTCGCCTGCCTGCCGGGGGAGCTGGATCCACTTGTCCCAGGACCGCACCAGGCCGACGCCCCAGTCCTGGTCGACCACCTCGGCGATCCGCGCCTGCGTGCGCACCGGCAGCGGGCCTAGCGAGTTACCGTCCAGGTAGATCAGCTCGCGGTCCTGCCGGACGAACCGGTCACGGAACGGCGCGAGCTGGTCGGCGGCATCCAATGCCTGCGCATATGACCGATCTGCCGAGAAAGTCGTCACAGCTCCCACCCTAACTGAGTGCTCGACAGATCACCCGGTACCCGGCTCAGCGTCCCGGTAACACTGCTGGCCACCAGGGCCGCAGGTAGCCGCAGCTTAGGATCAGACAGTGGCCGAGGAACAGGCAGTACGGGTACTAGTCATTACCGCGCATCCGGACGACGTCGACTTCGGCGCGGCCGGCACTATCGCCCAGTGGACCGATGCCGGACTCACAGTGAGCTACTGCATCGTCACCAACGGCGAGGCCGGCGGCAGCGACCCCTCAGTCACCAGAGCCGAGATGGCAGCCATCAGGCAGGCCGAGCAGGCCGCGGCAGCCAAGCAGGTAGGCGTGCATGACCTGCATTTCCTCGGCTACCCCGACGGGCAGGTCGAGCCGACCATCGCGCTGCGCCGTGACCTCGCGCGAGTGATCAGGCTGCTGCGCCCGGACCGGGTCGTGTGCCAGTCGCCGGACCGTAACTATGCCCGGACCGGCGCCAGCCACCCGGACCATCGCGCCGTCGGCTCGGCTGCCCTGGATGCTGTTTACCCGGACTCGCGCAACCCGTTCGCGTTCCCTGAGTTGCTTGCGGACGAAAAGCTCGAGCCGTGGACCGTCCGCGAGGTCTGGATCGCAGGCAGCCCGGCGCCGACGGATTACGTCGATGTGACCGACACGTTCGCACGCAAGGTGGCGGCGCTGCGCTGCCACGTCAGCCAGATCAGCGACCCGGACGGGCTGGAGGAGTTCCTGCGCGGCTGGCTGACCCGGTCCGCGGCGCAGGGCGGCCTGCCCGATGGCCGGCTCGCCGAGGCGTTCCAGGTGTTGCAGACGGCCTGACGGCCGCGCGCGGCGGGATACGGCGGGCCGGTGGTGCCCGTTCCCGGCA
>Ga0335074_10010645_pt1 | contig 12869 bp, 11 predicted proteins | sample Lox_Sample_23_FD_206715 | JGI IMG/M metagenome (GOLD analysis project Ga0335074, IMG submission 206715) | Soil microbial communities from Loxahatchee National Wildlife Refuge, Florida, United States - Lox_Sample_2.3 | ecosystem: Environmental > Terrestrial > Soil > Wetlands | place: USA...
GCGCTCGAGGCCGCGCACCGCGGCATCGAGGCGCTGGCGCAGCTCCGGCTCGGGTGGATCGTCCGCGTCTTCGAGCCGGCGGCGCAAACATGCCGCAAGCCGGCGCAGCGCATCTGCCAGGCGGTCGAGACCGCCGGCCAGCCGCGCCGCCGTTTCGAGGAGGCCGTCGATCGGCGGCCGCGCTTCGGCCGCGATGCCGTATCCAGCACCCTCCGCTCCGCCGCCGGCGGGCGCGAGGAGCGCGGGACCAGCCGCGCGCGCCAAAACCTGCCGCCGCACCTGCGCCAGGAAATTCTCGAAACCCGTCGCACCGCGGCCCTCCGCAACGCGCTGGAGCCAGCCATCGGCCGGCAGGATACGAGCGGCGACCAATGCTTCGATCAGCGCCGGACGGGCTTCTTCGTCAGCATCGACGAGATCGCCGATACGGCGCTCGAGGCCGCGGGCGCGCGACCGGCCGCTCTCGGCCCCGAGCAGCCAGCGCCGCAACTCGCGTCCTTCCAGCCCCGACAGGCGTACCGAAAACGCTGCGTCGGCGGCTTCCAGCAGGTGATGACCCTCATCGAAGACATACCGGGTCGGCACCGTCGCATCGTCGAGGCCGCCCAATGCCGCCTGTGCCATGACTAGCGCGTGGTTGGCGACGACAAGTCGCGCGTAGCGCGCCGCGCGCACGTTCTGTTCGACGAAGCAGCGCCGGAAATGCGGACAGGCGGAATGAATGCATTCGCCGCGTCTGTCGGCCAGCACATTGACCCGGCCGCGGCCGATCAATTCGCCGAGCCAGCCGGGAAAATCGCCGCCGACCAGATCGCCCGACGCGGTGGCGGCGATCCAGCGGGCGATCAGCACCAGCGGCGCGACGGACGGCGCGGCGCGGGCCGCGGCTGCGCGCACCGCATCCTCGTAATTCAACAGGCAGAGGAAATTCTCGCGGCCCTTGCGGATCACGATGCGGCGGCGCTTTTGTACCGGATCGGGGTAGAGGCGGTCGAGCTCCTGCGCGATCTGGCTCTGCAGGTTACGGGTATAGGTCGAAATCCACACCGTGCCTTGGTTCTTCTCGGCCCACAGGCTCGCCGACGCGATGTAGCCGAGGGTTTTACCCACCCCGGTGCCGGCCTCCGCGAGCACCGTGTGTGGCTTGTCCGGGCCCTGCCGCGGCGCGAAGGCGGCGGCGACGGACGCCGCATAATCGGCCTGCTGCGGCCGCGTCTCGGCACCGGCGCCGAGCAATGCCGCCAGCCGCCGCCGCGCTTCCTCGCCCGAAACCGGGTCGTTGCCGGCCGGCGGCGGAGGCGCGCGTTCCTGCCATTCGGCGAGGCGCTGCCAGACGCGCAATCCGGCACAGCGGCGTATCGCACCGGGGTCGGCGGGCGGCAATGCCGCCAGCACCGCCCTGCCCCATCCCCAGCCGGCCTTGTCTGCCGCCTCGGCGAGCGCGCGGGTCTCGGCCGTGTCGTCGGCCTGCAATTCCTGCAGCAGCGCGCGCGCCGCGGTGGCGAGCGCGACGGCTGCCTCCGGCATCGTCTGCGGTGCCGCCAGGCCGAGCGCGGCGGCAAGCCCGCGCGGCGTCGGCACGCAGAACTGCGCCGGCCGCGCAAAAGCGAACAATTCGAGGAGGTCGAGCGCGGCGAACCCGGCGATGTCGAGCCGCCGCGCGACGGCGCGCGCATGGCAGACGAGCGGCGCCTCGCGGTCGAGGCGGGCGCGCGCCTCGGCCGGCGACAACGCCTCGACCTCGCCCTCGGGGGACAGCCACACGACGTCGCGAAACCCGGCGATCAGTGCCGGCGCACGCGGCACCAGAACGCCCTCGGACGCTCTCATGTGGACGGCCGGCTTCGCGCGGCGCGGCGCTTACGGTAGCCTTGGCGCATGAGCCGAATGATCTATCACATGTGCCCGGCACAGGCATGGCAAGAGGCGGTCGCGTCAGGCGAATACCGCGGCGGCGCCGACGACGCGCGGGACGGTTTCCTGCATTTCTCGACCGCCGCTCAGATTGCCGAATCGGCGCACCGCCACCGCGCCGGGCAGGACGGTCTCGTGCTGGTCGTCGTCGATGCGGCGGGGCTCGGCGATCGCTTGAAATGGGAACGCTCCCGCGGCGGCGACCTCTTTCCGCACCTTTACGGGCCGCTTCTACCCTCCGAGGCGGCGCGGATCGAACCGCTGCCGCTCGGCCCCGACGGCCAGCACGTCTTCCCGCCGCTGGAGTGAGGCGCCTAACTCCGGAAGCGGGTGCGCGGCGGATAGCTGAAACATGTCGCGCACCGTCATCTCCCTGACCGGCGCCGGGTGGCGGCGGGTTGCCGCCAGTTCGCCAAGCATCTCTTCGCAGATGCCGATGACGTTCTTCAGCAGCAGCCCGGGCAGGATCGCCAGCTTGTAGCCCATGCGCTCGGCCTCGGCGAGATCGAGGTCCGGCGTCTTGCCGCCCTTGACGACATTGAGCAGGCATGGGCCGCGGACGAGGCGGGGCACCGCGGCGACCTCATCCAGCGTCTGCGGCGCTTCGAGAAAGACCATGTCGGCGCCCGCTTCGAGCGCCGCGTTGCCGCGCGCCACCGCCTCGCCGAAGCCGGCGACGGCGCGCGCGTCGGTGCGTGCGATGACGAGGAAATCGGCGTCGCGACGCGACGCGGCGGCCGCGCGTATTTTCGCCAGCCACTCCTCGCGCGGCACGATCTCCTTGTCGTCGAGATGGCCGCATTTCTTCGGAAAGCCCTGGTCTTCGATGTGGATGCCGGCGACCCCGGCCGCCTCGTATGCGCGTACCGTGCGCACGACATTGAGTTCGTTGCCGTAACCGGTATCGGCGTCGGCTATGACCGGCAGATCGACGGCGGCAGCGATGCGGCCGCCATTCGCCACCATTTCCGACATCGTGACGAGGCCGAAATCGGGATAGCCGAGGGTCGCCGCGGTGCCGGCGCCGGTCATGTAGACCGCATCGAACCCGGCCCGCGCGACAAGCCGGGCGGTGATGCAGTCATAGGCGCCGGGCGCTACCACCATGCCGTTGCGCCGCAGCAGATCGCGCAGCCGTGCCGCTTGTTCCATGCTTCCCTCCAGGCGCTTACTCTATCCGTCATACCCCGACTTGTCCCGGCCATCTACGAGAACCACGTGGATCACCGGGGGCAAGCCCGTGATGACGAGGCCACGGTCGGCGACAGATCAGCCGAACGGCACAGGGAGGGAGGAATGGTACCGGTTTCCGCGCACAACATCGAATTCGTCGGCCATACCGACCAGGCCGGGCGCGGCGACGGCGTCCAGGTCATGGTGCATCGGGGTCATGCCTATGTCGGCCACATGTTTTCCGACGGCTTTACGATCACGGACGTGCGCGACCCGCGCCGCCCGACGCCCATCAATTTCGTCGCCGCGCCGGCCAATTCGCGCGCCTTCCACCTGCAGACGTACGAGGACCTGCTGCTGACGGTCAATGCGCCGAACATCTGGGTGTTGCAGGGCTATTCCGACCCCAATGACTATTTCAAGGCGTCGATCACCGAGACCTTTACCAAGCGCGACAAGACGTTTTCGGCGGGACTGCGCGTCTACGACATCAGCAGACCGGCCGAGCCGCGCGAGATCGCCTTCATGCCGGTCGACGGTCTCGGATTGCATCGCCTCTGGTATGTCGGCGGCCGCTATGCTTACGCCTCGTGCCACTGGCAGGGCTTTACCGACCACGTGCTGGCGATCATCGACATGGCCGAGCCGACCCGGCCGCAGATCGTCGGACGCTGGTGGCTGCCCGGCATGCACGCAGCGGGCGGCGAGACGCCCGGTTGGCCGGGCCGGCGCTATGCGCTGCACCACGCGATCGTCGCCGGCAACCTCGCCTACGCGGCGTGGCGCGACGGCGGGCTGACGATCCTCGATGTGAGCGACCCGGCAGTGCCGAAGCTTTTGGCGCACCGCAATTGGTGCCCGCCATTCGGCGGCGGCACGCACACGCCATTACCGTTGCCCGACCGCAACCTCGCCGTGTTTGCCGACGAGGGTAATCTCGACGGATGCGCCAACGGCATCCAGCGCTGCTGGGTATTCGACGTGCGCGAACCCGGTGCAGATCGCTGCGTTCCCGACCCCGGCAGAAGAGGACTATTGCAAGAAGGGCGCGAAATTCGGCCCGCACAACCTGCATGAAAACCGCCCCGGCTCGTTCCAGAGTTCGGAACTGATCTTCGCGACCTACCAGAACGCCGGGGTGCGCGTGTTCGACATCAAGGACCCGTTCGCGCCGCGCGAGGTTGCGCATTTCGTGCCGCCGGCACCGGAAAAGCTCGTCGATCCGCGCCCCAACCGGCCGCGCGTCATCCAGTCGAACGACGTCTATGTCGGCCCGGACGGGCTGATGTACGTGACCGACGTCAACGACGGCCTCTTGATCCTGCAATACAAGGGCTGAGCGGCCAAATCGCCGCCTGAAGGGGCCGGTGCGCGCGCCGCTCGGCGCCGGCGGTCCGCCGCGTGTAACCCCTGTCGCGCGAACCCGCCCTCCTTTAAGATCGCTCCGCGCGAACGGGAGCGGCGATGGCGGATTTGGCGGTCGCGGGCGGCGGGATCGGCGTGGCGCCGGAACGTGCGCCGTTCCGTCCCGTTGCCGCTCTGGTCGCCGCGCTCGTCGCCGAGCAGGAGCGCCGCGTACTCTGGCTGCCGGTGTTTTTCGGCGCCGGCATTGCGTCTTATTTTGCGCTGACCTTCGAGCCGCCGGCCTGGACGGGCTTTGCCGGAATGCTGGCGGGCGCGGCGCTGGCGGCGGCGCTGCGCCGCCGGCCGGGCTGGCGCGAGGCGGCCGTGGCGCTGGCATTCCTCGCCGCCGGATTCGCCGCGATCCAGCACGCCCGCGTCGCCGACGGCACGGCGATGCTGCAGCGCCGGCTCGGCCCGGCCGCGCTCTGCGGCACCGTCGTCGATATCGACGCGGCCGAGCGCGGCTGGCGCATCATCATGCGCCCCGATCCGCTCCCCGGCCTCGTCGCAAGCGAAGAGTCGCGCCTGCTGCGCGTCCACATCGCGCCATCGAGCGACGCGCTGTCGCCGGGCGACCGGGTGCGGATGAAAGCGATGCTCTACCCGGTCCCGGCGCCGGTCCTGCCTGGCGGCCGCGACCTCGAGCGCGAACTCTATTTCGCCGGCATCGGCGGCGTCGGCTACAGCTTCGGCGCGGCGCATCGCATTGGCACGGCGGGCAGCGGCGGGTGGCAGCAATGGCTGCTGCGACTGCGCACCGAGATGACGCGGCGCATCAACGCGGCGCTCCCCGGCTCGACCGGCGGCGTCGCGTCAGCCGTCATCACCGGCAAGCGCGGCCAGATCGCCGAGAACGTCAAGCAGGCATTTCGCGATTCGGGCCTGTCGCATCTCTTGGCGATTGCCGGTCTGCACCTGGGGCTCGTCGGCGCCTTCGTGTTTTTCGCGGTGCGCGGCGGCCTGGCGCTCGTCCCGTTTGTCGCGCTGCGCTGGCCGATCAAGAAGGTTGCCGCCGGCGTCACGCTCGCCGCGCTCTTCTGCTACCTGATGATCTCGGGCGCGGCGATCCCGACCGAGCGCGCGTTTGTCATGAACGGCATCGTGTTCGCCGCGATCCTGATCGACCGGTTGCGTCTGTCGATGCGGATCTGCGCGCTCGCCGCGCTCGTCGTGCTGCTGCTGGCGCCGGCGAGCCTCGTCGGCGTCAGCTTCCAGATGTCGTTCGGCGCCGTCGTGGCGCTGGTTGCTGTCTACGAGACCTGGGGCACCCGGCTTGGATTGATGCTGCAAACGGGGTCGATCGGCCGCCGGCTCGCCGGCTATTTTGCCGCCGTCGCATTGACGACGCTGATCGTGACGATCGGCACCGAGCCGTTCGCAATCTACCATTTTCATCATGTCGTGTTGTATTCGCCGCTCGCCAATGTGATTGCCGTGCCGGTGTCGGCGATCTGGACATTGCCGTGCGGAGTCCTCGCCTGTCTGTTGATGCCGTTCGGCCTCGAAAAGCTTGCGCTCGTGCCGATGGGTTGGGGCATCGATCTGACGATCGCGGTCGCCCAGTGGGTCGCCGCATTGCCAGGTAATGTCTGGCCGGTCGCGCGGCTGCCGACGGCCGGGGTCGTGCTGGTCGCGCTCGGCGGCTGTTGGCTCTGCCTGTGGCAGGGTCGCTGGCGGCTGTTCGGCGCTTGCGGCATCGTCGCCGGCATGCTGATGATGCTGACCGTGCGGCCGCCCGACCTGGTGCTCGCCGATTTCGGCCGGTTATTGGCGGCGCGCGCGCCGGACGGCGGCTATTTCGTCGCCGCGAGCGCCGATCCGCTCGACCGCTCGTTTCTCGCCGACGACACGGCGACCGCGCTCGCCGAATGGCCCCCAACCGGCATCGCTGGCACGCTGGATTGCCGCGAGGCCGGCCGCTGCTTTTACACCGCGCATGGCAGGCGGGTGGCGCTGGTCACTGCCGCGGTCGGGCTGCCGATCGTCTGCGGTACGGTCGATGCGATCCTGGCGCAGGTGCCTGCCGGTTTCGCCTGCCGGCATCGCATCCCCGTTGCGGATCGCATCGACAACTGGCGCGACGGCGCCGTCGCGCTGTGGCTCGATGATGACGGGGTGCGGATGGAAAGCGCGAACGGCGATCGCGGCGACCGCCCCTGGGTGCCGCACCCGGTATCGGCGCGCCAGCGCGCCCGGTTGACAGCGGCGCAGCATTAGGCGACAGAGGGCGGGCGCGGCCGCCAAGGCCGCCGCCGAACGGGAACGCGAGGAATCAGGCGGCGTCGAGCATCGGTGTTGGACGAGGAAATCGTACTCTCCTTCGTACGCAGCGCGATCAAATCGGCTTGGTCACTGGAGCTCCTTCTGCTGCTGCATCGCGATCCGCAACGCACGTGGACCGGCGAGGCGCTGGTGCGCGAACTGCGCGGCAGCGACAGCCTCGTCAACGAAAGCTTGGCGGCATTGACCGCGGCGGGTGTCGTCGAAACGACGGAAAATGGCGCCCGCTATAATCCGCGTTCGCGCGAATTGGACAGTCTGGTCGTCGCTTTGGTCGATCTTTACGGGCAAAAGCCGATCGCTGTTCTCCATACCATATTCACCGCGCCGAGCGACAAGATCCGCTCGTTCGCAGACGCTTTTTTGTTTCGCAAAAGGTCAGATCAATGAGGTTCGAGTCGCTCGTTTACGTATTGTGTTTTCTCAGCAGCGGGGTTTGCGCCTATCTGCTCGTCGCGGCGTTTCTTCGTACCCGCGAGAGGTTGCTGCTTTGGAGTGCGATCTGCTTTTGTTTGTTGGCGCTGAACAATCTTCTTGTGATTGCCGATTACTTGATGCCGATTTCGTTGACAGGGTATCGCCTCGCTTGTTCGCTAGTGGCGGTCACCGTGCTGATTTACGGCTTCATTTGGGAAATCGAGTAGTGGAGCGGCGGTGATGGCGAACTTTGTCAGCGGGTTGATCACCGCCGGCTTTCTTGTCTCCGCTCTGTTTTTCGTCAAGTTCTGGCGGCGCAGCGGCGATCCCCTGTTCGTGATCTTTGCCGCGGCTTTTGCCATTCTGGCGCTCGACCAGACGCTGGTGACATTTTACAACTTCCTTGCCTTCAACCGTCCGGAAGAAGAACAGGCCTGGGCCTACCTGCTGCGGCTGGCCGCCTTCACGCTGCTCGCGGTCGCGATCATCCACAAGAATGCCAGGCGCTCGCGCTAATCAGATCTCGAGTGGAAAGCCTTCCGACACGAGGCAGTTTTCGAGAATAAAACGGCCGCGGTCGGGCAGGCGGCGCTCGCGCGCAAAGCGTTCGAGCGCGCCGCTGATCGCCTCCGGCCGCCGCTCGCCGCCGGTCGGCAGATACTGAATGAGATTATCGCGAAAGCCGCGGCGAGTTACATAGAATGTCGCAAGATCCCGGTTGCGCGCCGCCGCATCCAGCGCCTCGGCCATCGGCTTCACCGCCTCGTTGGTGGCGAAATCGGCCCAATTTGTCGCGAGGCAACCGCCCGGCGCCAACGCGTCGAGCGCGCGCGCCCAGAATGCATCGTCGAACGGCGCCGGCCCCTGCGCATCGTAAAGATCGATCAGCACGACGTCAAACTGCCGGGCGTTGGCCGCGAGATATTGCTGCGCCGGTTCGAGCGCAACGTTTTGGCTCAGATAGAACCAGCGGCGCGCGAGCGCGACGACGCTGGCGTCGGCATCGACGAGGGTGGTCGCGCACTCCGGCAGATGGGCGCGCAGGAAGCGCCACATGGCGGCGCCGCCGACCCCGAGCAGCAGCGCTGTCACCGGCCTCTCGACCAGCGCAAACGCAAGCGACATCAGCCGCTCGTAATGGAAGACGAGGTGCGACGGATAGAGCAGGTCCATGCTCGACTGTTCGGTCAATTGCGGCACATCCGGATCGGCGGCGCCGAAAGACGGCCCGAACGAGCCGAAGGTACGGTAATGCCGCGCGCCGCGATCGAAATCGACGACGAACACCGGGGCGCCGAACGTCGGCGCCTGGCGCAAGACCCGCAAGCGGGAGGCGGCGCCGAAATATTCACCAATCAGCCGCCGCCACAGCTCCTCATTAACCCGCCGCTGCATCAGCCCCCTGCCGCAGACAATGCCGCGAGCGCTTCGGCAAACTGCCCAAGCGCGGCCTGTCCCGCGGCCGACAAGGCGTAGGTGCCGCGGCCGAGGCGGCCGAACCAGCCGTAGACGTTGCGCTGCAAAATGCCCGCGGCGCGGGCGATGCCGGTGGCCCGCCGCAAATCGCCGAGGCGCATCGGGCCGTTGGCGGCGAGCACGCCGGCGACGCGCAACGCGTCCTGGCGATAGGCGGTAACAAGCGGCGCGCGGGCACGGCCGCCGACATTCGGGTCGCCGATGCGGCGCTCGAACTCGCCGACGAGCCGTGCCGCCCGCGCCGTCGCGGGGCGCGGCCGATACGGCACGGGTTCCTCGACGACAACCACCGTCTCGCGGCCGACGACGATCAGCCCGAGGCCGAGGCGCCGGCACAACCGCCGCACTGCCGGCGCTTCGGGTGCGATCCCGCGAAAGCATGGCGGCGGGCGCGGCACCGCGAGGTAGACGCGTTCGCTTAGCGAGAGCCGGTCGATGCCCTGCAGCAGCAGCGCCAGCGACAAGCGTCGCTTCAGTTCGATGATGACCGGCGCCGCCTCGCCCTGCCGCGCGACAATATCGCAGCCCTCGACCTCGCCCTTTACCCGATAGCCGCGGGCTTCGAGAAAGCGCTTCACGGGGGCGTACAGAGCCGCCTCGCCGACCTCCGAATCCGACGTCGCCGTCGCGGCCGGGCGCTGCGCCCTCGCGGCGCCAGCCTCGCGCGCGAGCGCACCATCGGCCTCCAACGGCAGAGGATTAGAGACGGGGATCAATGGCTTGCGTCGGCTCATCACTGCGCAACCGGAACTTGTCTGGCGGCGATCAGGAAGCGGATTTCGCCCCATCTGCCAAGCCTGTTGCAGCACCGCGCCCGCGGCTTGGCGTTGCTCGGCGGCGCGCCCAAAAAGCAACAAGATGGCGCGTGCCGATTCGCAGCAAACCCCGTGCACCGCCGGTCTGCCGCGCCGAGTCCTGCGGCGGATCACCGCTCGACCGGCCGGCAGACATAGACGGGTTGGTCGATCACATCGCGACTCCAAACTCCGCTTGTACCTTGTGGGCAGCTGACACCCGGCGCTAACGGCGCGCCGGCCGGAGCGGCAACGGTCCGGACGGGGACTGTCGCCGCCGCGGCGGTTTGCGGCACCGGCGGGAGCTGCGCCGCAATGGGCGGTGCCGATGCCACGCGCGCCGTCACCACGGCGGAAACCGTCGGCGGCGCGGAAGCGGTCGGCGGTGCGGGCGGCGGCAATGGCCGCGTTGTTATCGCCGGCGCCAGCGCAACCGGGCCGGCGGCAGGCCGACCGGCCACGACCGGCCCGCCGTCCGCGACAGAAGGGGATGGCGCCTTGGTTGGCGTGCACGCGCAGAGGACAAGCGTCGCCATCGCCGTCAGCGCCAAGCCTGACGCAAGCCTATGGCCGATACCGACTACCCGTCGCCCCAAAACCCGGCCGATGCTCATTACGCCGCCCCCGTTCTTGCAATCGCAGATTAGCTCGGGCTGGTCACCCGGGGAACGCGGCGCGGCGCAGCGCGGTCGTACGACGCGCTTAGCCGCATGCCAGGGCGATTGCCCAGAATTCATCGGCCTTCAGACTGGCGCCGCCGACCAGGGCGCCGTCCACATCGGCGAGCGCCAGGATTTCGCCGGCGTTGCCGGGGTTCACCGAGCCGCCGTAGAGGATGCGTGTGCCGTCTGTGACGCGGTCGCGGATCGCGGCATGCATGTCGGCGATATCGGCCAAGGTCGGTGTCAGCCCGGTCCCGATCGCCCATACCGGTTCATAGGCGACGATGAGGCGCCCGCCGCTGGCATTTTCGACGCTGCCCTCCGGCAGCGAGCCGGCGAGCTGACCGGCGACAGTCGCGATCGCCCGACCGGCTTCGCGCTCGGCGCGCGTCTCGCCGACGCACAGGATCGCGACAAGACCGGCCCGCCACGCGGCGGCGAGCTTCGCGCATACGTCGGCGTCGCTCTCGCCATGGCCGTGGCGGCGTTCGGAATGGCCGAGGATCACATGGCTGCAGCCGGCGTCCTTCAGCATCTCGGCGCTGATATCGCCGGTGAATGCGCCTTTCGGCTCGGCCCGGCAATCCTGCCCGCCGAGCGACACGGCGCTGCCGGCGAGCACCTGTCCGACAGCGGTCAGCAGCGTCGCCGGCGGGCATACGAGCAGATCGCAGCGGTGCTCCCCGCGCGACCGTTCGGCGACGGCGCGGGCCAGCGCGACGCCGTCGGCCAGCAGCCCGTTCATCTTCCAGTTGCCGGCGACAAGCCGTTTTTGTTCAGTCATTTGCATTCTCCCCGGGCGATCATTGCCGGCAGTTGCGGCCGGGCCGCGTCCTCTCTATGTTCGCCGTAACGATCACATCGCGATCGGCTTGCGGTCAACCCGCGGCGATCCGTTCGAGGCCGGACATTTCACCCATGATGCAAGCGATCCGCGGCAGAGCGGGCTCAATCATTGTGAAGACCCTGTTCGGGCTGCTGATCATCTCGTTCGGGTATTGGGGGATTTATGTACGCTCGCCGTTCGGCAGCTCGCAATCCTCCGATACGACGGTCGCGACCGTCGGCGGCCAGACGATCAGCGCCGACGAATTGCAGCGCGCCCTGCAGCCGACGATCGAGCGGCTGCGCGCCCAGTTCGGCGGCGCGGTCGATTCGCAACAGCTGAAGGAGCTGGGGGTCACCGACTCGGTTCTTGACCAGTTGATCGACAACCGCCTCCTCAACCAGGAGGCCGATCGCCTCGGCCTCGCGGTGCCGGATTCGGTGATCCGCACCGCAATCTACGAGAACCCTAATTTCGCCGGCCCCGACGGGCGTTTCGACAGGCAGAGGTTTGACGAGATCCTGGCGATGAACCGCCTCTCCGAAGATCAGCTCGTTGCGGACTTGCGGCGCGACATCCCGCGCAGCGACCTGGTGCAGGCGATCACCGCCGGCGCCGCCGTGCCGCCGCAGGTCGTCAATGTGCTCTACAAGTATCGCAACCAGCGGCGCCTCGCCGACATCGTCGCGTTCCCGGCCGCCGGGGTCAGCAATGTGGGCCAGCCGAGCAATGCCGACCTCGAGAAATTCTACAATGCGCACAAGGACCTGTTCCGCGCTCCGGAATATCGCGGCTTCACGATTGCCAGCCTGTCGCCCGATGATGTGAAGTCGTCGGCCTCGATCCCCGAAGCGGAGCTGCGCCAGGCCTGGGAGCAGCGCAAAGACGAGTTCGGCAAGCCCGAACAACGCGACATCCAGCAGATCCTGGCGCCGAACGAAGCCATCGCCAAAAAGGCCGAAGCCGCGCTCAAGGCCGGCAAGAGCTGGCAGCAGGTCGCCACGACGATCGCCAAGCAGGCGTCGGACACGATCGATCTGGGCCTGCTGTCGCAAAAGGAAATTCCGCATGAGCTGGGCGACGTCGCATTCAAATTGCCGCTCAATACGCCGAGCCAACCGATCCAGAGCCCGCTTGGTTGGCATATCCTGCGCGTCACGAAAATCGTGCCCTCGACGACCCTGACCTTTGCCGAAGCAAAACCCAAGCTGGAGAGCGAGCTGAAGACCGATGATGCGGTCAATCGCCTCGCGACGATCGGCAACAAGGCCGACGACGCATTGGCCGGCGGCGCGACGCTCGCCGAGGACGCGAAGAAATTCGGCTTGAAGCTGGCGACGGTCGCGGCCGTCGATCAGAATGGCAATGGCCCCGACGGCAAGCCGGTCAAACTCCCGGTCGCGGCCGATGACGTGCTGAAGACGGTGTTTTCGACCAACGAAGGCGACACCAGCCGGGTCACCGATACGAAGGACGGCGCGATTTTTGCCGTGCATGTCGACAAGACGATGCCGCCTGCGGTGCGGCCGCTGTCGGCGGTCAAGGACAAGGTCACCGCCGATTGGCAGGGCGTGCAGAAACAGGACATCGCCGCGAAGAACGCCAAGGCGCTCGCCGCCGCGGTCACGCCCGGCACGCCGCTCGCGAAAGCGGCCGCCGCCAAAGGGCTGGCGCTGATGCAGGTCGGGCCGCTCGTGCGCACGCCGCTGCCGGGCGAGGCGGTGCCCCCGGAACTCGTCGCCAAGCTGTTTGCCGCCAAGCCCGGGGAGGTCGTCACCGTAAGCAGCGCCGACGGCGCGTACGCGGCGCAGCTGAAATCGATCGACACGCCGAAGACGGTGCCCGAGGGCGCCGCCGCCTCGATCGCGCAGCAACTCGACGACGAGGCGCGGCTCGACATCGCCAAGGAATACACCGCCGGCC
>Ga0335074_10010646_pt1 | contig 12868 bp, 10 predicted proteins | sample Lox_Sample_23_FD_206715 | JGI IMG/M metagenome (GOLD analysis project Ga0335074, IMG submission 206715) | Soil microbial communities from Loxahatchee National Wildlife Refuge, Florida, United States - Lox_Sample_2.3 | ecosystem: Environmental > Terrestrial > Soil > Wetlands | place: USA...
TGAAGCTGGGTGTCTTGCATGAATCAACACGAAAAATCTCTTGTCCTTCAGGACGGTGCGTAATGGCAAGGACGCTTTTATTCAACCTGATCCAGGTCGCGGTGGTATTGCTCTTTTCACCGCTGGCTGCCGGGGTCCTCGCGAAGCTTAAAGAACGCGTGCAATCCAAGCGCGGACCAAGCATTTTTCAGCCCTATCGCGACCTGTGGAAACTCTTTCACAAGGACGAGATAGTTTCGGAAGACAGCTCCTGGATTTTTCGTTTCACTCCTTACATTGTCTTTGTCGTCCCTGTTTTCGTTGCCATGCTTATCCCCGTGCTGACCGATTACCCGCTTTTCTTTGCGTTCATGGGCGACATGTTGGGAGCCGGTTTTGTGCTTTCCCTGGGCGGCTTTTTTGCCACCCTCGCCGCCGTCGATACGGCCAATCCCTACGGCCCGATCGGCGCCAGCCGCACGCGCATGGTCGGCTTTCTCGCCGAACCGGTTTTCATGATCGTTTTTTTCACCGTCTCTTTCGTTGCCGGATCCACCATTCCTTACATCGTTCAGCAACAATGGGTGACGCCATTAACTAATTTCTTTGAGCCATCCCATATTCTGCTTCTCTTGGCGTTTCTGATGCTGATCCTCGCCGAAGGCGGACGCATTCCGGTCGATAACCCCACCGGACATTTTGAACTCGCGATGATCGATGAATCCAAGTCGCTGGAATACTCCGGCCGCGGCATGGCGCTGATGAAATGGGGTGGCTACATGAAATTCTTCGTTCTGATGTGTGTTTTTCTCAACGTACTTTTGGCGCCATGGGGGCTTGCCAGTCAGCAGACTCTTGGTGCGGTGCTTTTGGCGATACCCCAGATTCTATTCAAGATCTTCTGTTTTCTGCTGGTGTTTGTCCTGATCGAGTCATCGCTGGCCAAACTGCGGCTCTTCCGTATCGCCGAGTTTCTTGGCGCCGCGTTTATTACCGCCGTCGCGGCAATGATCATGCAGGTTTTTTGACCCTGAAGGAATAGACCCTAATGAACGACGCCGTTAATCAACTCTATACCAATCTCAATGCCCTGGCGGCCGGATTGTTTCTATTGACGGCCTTCGGCATTGTAGCCACGCGGCAGGCCAGGGGATGTCTGAATCTGTTCATCGTGCAATCCCTGCTGCTCGCGGCATCGGCGCTGCTGTTGGGATTACGGTATAACGTCCCGCATCTTTATGGCGTAGCGCTCGTCAACCTGATCAGCAAACCAATCATCGTGCCGTGGCTTTTACGCCGCACGTCGCCGGCGGAAATTTACACGCGGCGTGAAATCGATCAGGCGCTCAACATTCCCACCGCCCTACTGATTGCCCTGGCTTTGGCCATTCTGGCTTATTTTCTCAGCGTTCCGGTTTCCAGCGCTGTGAGCGCGGATTTTCGCGGCCCCAACATACCCATCGGCATAGCGGGCCTGTTGCTGGGTGCTTTTACCTTAACCGTGCGCCGTGAAGCCGTGCCCCTGCTGATCGGCCTGTTGCAAATGGAAAACGGCGCCTTTTTCACGGGCATTTCCATTTCGCGCAATCTTCCTTTAATCATCGAATTGGCCGTCGCCACCGATGGCCTGATTATTGTTTTCATCATCGGCGTTCTGACCCGCGCTGTGCACAAACACGTCGGAACCACGGCGGTTGGAGAATTGGCCAGTTTAAAAGAAACTTCCGCGCCGGCGCTTAAGGAGGCTGGCAAATGAACCTCCTTATTATTCTTGCGCTTCCGCTGGCCGCCGCGATCCTGGTCTGCCTGCCGCTCAAAAAATTCTGGGCGCCCGGCGTAACGCTTGTTTCCTGTCTGGCCGTCCTGATTTTGTCCGCACGATTGGCATGGTTGGCCTCACAGGGACAGTTCATCACTGCCGCTCCGCAGGTGGGAATATTCAAATGGATCCAGGCCGATGCCCTGAGCGCGCTGATTCTGCTTCTGATCGCTCTGATCGGAACCACAGCCGCAATTTATTCCATCGGCTACATGGGTCACCAAAAACTCAGGCCCGGAAAACTGCGTTTGTATTACGCCAACTACAATCTCTTTGTTTTTTCCATGCTCGCGATTCCGCTGATGGCTGAACCGACGCTGATTTGGATTGTTGTTGAATTGACAACCCTCTGTTCCGCTTTGCTGGTATCGTTTGACGATACGCGCGAGGCCCTGGAAGCAGCTTGGAAATACGTGCTGCTTTCCCTAATGGGCGCCGGCATGGCCCTGTTTGGATTTCTGGTGCTTTTCGCCGCCATGCAGGCCGCCGGCGGCGGCACATATACCTGGCAAGGGCTTATAACCGCCGCGCCGACCATGCCGCCCGTCTTATTGCAAATGGCGTTTTTGCTAATTTTAATCGGCTTGGGCACCAAAGCCGGTCTGGTTCCCATGCATACCTGGTTGCCCGACGCGCACAGCCAGGCGCCGTCGCCGGTCTGCGCGCTGCTTTCGGGAATTGAAACCACAACGATTCTCTACGTTATCCTTCGTCTTTTTCCCATTATGCAGGCCGCCCCGCGCGTTCACGCAGAAGCTTGGGCCGTAATCATGGGCCTTATTTCTGTCGGTGTCGCTTCGTTTTTACTGCTTCAAGTGCGGGACTATAAGCGAATGTTCGCCTTTTCCACGGTTGAGCACATGGGCATTATTTTGACGGCCGTTGGCTTAGGCGCATCGGCGGCGGGCTACGGCGCCATGATGCAAATCGTCAGCCATTCAATCACCAAGTCATTCTGCTTCTTTGCCGCCGGCGCCGCCCTGCTGACCATGCAGACGCGCCAAATCGACGGTATTCGCGGACTCATAACCAAGTCCCCTGTCGCCGGTACGGCACTGATATTCGGCGGACTGGCCATCGCGGGCGCTCCGCCGATGGCTGTTTTCCTGAGCGAATTTTCCATATTACGGGTGGGCCTGACGCAAAAACATTATGTCGCTACGGGGCTGCTGGCCGTTTTTATCGTGATCGCGTTCTTCGGCGTGCTGTTACGTGTCAATCAGATGGTCTTTGGCGCGCGCCAGATCGCGGAGGAAACTCCTAACGCCACGGAAACGAATTCTGCCCATCATTTTCGGCTGCCATTGAGTTGCCGTGTGGCGCTTTTTCTGGCGGCCATACCAGTGCTGGTGTTGGGCGTTTATATCCCCACTCCGCTTCACGATCTTCTCATGCACGCCGCAAGCGCTTTGACAAGGTAAATCGACGATGAATCGCAGCGAATTAATGCAACAACTTCAGCGGCTCTGGCCTGGCAGCCTGCAATGCAATCCTGATGCTTCCGGCTTAACCTGTGAAATTCACTGCCCCAGCGAGAAGCTCCCCGAAGTTTGCGGCCAGTTGTTTCTGCAATGGAAATTAAGTTTTGCCGGCCTGATCGTCGAAGAGGCCGCCGAAGAATGGCATTTGCGCTATTGTTTTTACGGCGGCGCCGCGATGGGCTGGGTTCATCTGCTGGTCTATTTCCCATTGAACGTCCGAACGGTTCCCAGCATCGTCCGGTTCGTGCACGCCGCGGACTGGCATGAACGCGAAGCCGAGGATTTGTTCGGACTCACTTTTGAGGGCCATCCGCGGCTTGGCGATTTTATCCTCCACAACGACGCCTGGCAGGAAAGCGTCGAGCCGATGCGCCGGCGTTTTGATCCGCAGGAGGCCTTGCGGCATCGCAAGCCGGACACCGAATGGCGGCCGCTGCGCATCGTTCAGGAACCGGGGGCTTTTGTAATGCCCATCGGTCCTAAATATTCCGGTGTAACCGAATCGGTTCATTTTCTTCTGGAAACGGTCGGCGAAGACGTTATTCGCTCCATACCGCGTCTTTTTTATAAATGGCGCGCCGTCGAAAAACTCGCGGAAGGAAAATCCGTTGATGATTGCCTGCTCCTGGCCGAGCGCTTCGCCGCCACGACGGCCTTCGCCCATGGACTGGCTTTTTGCCAGGCCGTCGAAGCCGTTTGCAGCGCCGCCGTACCGCCGCGCGCCAGAATTTTGCGGGTGTTTCTCGCCGAGCTTGAACGCCTGCGGCAACACGCGGGCGCTATTCAGGAAATATGCGAGTCAACCGCTTTGGTCGTCGCCAATAGCCAGGCGGGTATCCTGGAGGAGGATTTGTTGCGCATTTCCGGCGAGCTGACTGGCCATCGTTATCTGTTCGGCCTGCTTTCCCCCGGCGGCCTCTTGTGTGATTTATCCGACGACGCCTGCAATAACTGCCTGTCCGCATCGCAACAGGTGCTGCAAAAACTTCTTGATCTTCAGAAGCGGCTCCGCGTCGCCAGCAGCTTTCTGGACCGTCTGGAAGAAGTCGGTTTTATTTCTTTGCGTGATGCAACGGTTTACGGCTTGCTTGGGCCGGTCGCCCGCGCATCGGGCCTCATCGGTGACTTAAGGAAAATGCTGCCCTATTCGGATTATCAGAATTTTGCTTTTGATGTACCCAGCGAACATGAAGGCGACGGTTACGCCCGGCTCCGCATACTCTTCGCCGAAGCCCAGCAGTCTGTCCGCATCATGGAACAAGCCATCGCCGCGTTGCCCGGCGGCGGCATTTGCGCCGCGCCGCGGCTGCGGCCCGGAGCGGCCCTCGGCTGGGTTGAAGCGCCGCGCGGCGGCGCGTTTCACTGGGTGCGTTTGGGTGAAGATGGAAAAATCGCGCGCTATCGGATTATCCCCCCTTCATTCGCCAACTGGCACGGTTTTCACCTTGCCGTTGAGAAATTTGCGTTTCAGGACTTTCCGATCATCCTCTCCACGTTCGATTTATCCGTGGCTGAAAATGATCGTTGATTAGGAACCAAATTATGGCTCAATGGATAATAAATGGTCTCGGCACGGGCATTAAAACCACCCGCTATCCCCGGAGCGTCGAAAACGCCCCCGGCGTAACGCCTGGGCTGCCCTGCGGCGGTGAATGTTCGTCCCCCGACGCCGCAGCGCAACTCGCCCGGCGCTGCCCGACGAATGCGCTGATTCAGTCGGAAGCGAAAATCGCCGTGGATTATTCTCGTTGCGTTCATTGTTTCCGCTGCCAGCGCGAAACCGAAAGCCCGCTGGCCTGGCAATCGACGTATGAATGGGCCGCAGCCGGCGGTTCACTCGACCTGCTCGACGGTCCATTCCGCAAATCGGTTCACATCATCGTCGTTGACGCCGGCGACTGCGGCGCGTGCCTTAATGAAGTCAAACAATTGAATAATCCCTATTACAACATGCATCGGCTGGGATTTTTCATCACGCCCACGCCCCGTCATGCCGATGTGCTGCTGGTCGTCGGACCGGTGACCGACCACATGCGCGTGGCCCTGCGCAAGGTTTACGATGCCATGCCGACGCCTAAACGGGTGCTCGCCGTTGGGGCGTGCGCACTTTCCGGCGGCGTGTTCGCGGGAAGTTTTGTTTGTTCCCACGGGCTTTCCAATATTTTACCGGTGGACGTACAGGTGCCGGGAAATCCGCCGCCGCCGTTGGCGATTTTGCACGGATTGCTGGTCGCGGTCGGACGTAAATCGCCTGCTTCGTTGCTTCAAACGCCGCCGGCGGCAAAGACAACTTCGGCGAGGCCGTGATGCTGATACCAGCGTTTTTATTGATTTTCTTTTTGCTCTGCGGATCGGGCATATTGTTTTCCCTCTTTGCGCCCGCTTCCTGGCGGGCCGGGATTTTCGCGTGGTTCGGCGCCGGCGCTGCAGTAGCTCTGGTTTTCGCCTCCGCAAGTGCATTAATCACCGGCAATGCGTTCCACCTTTTGCTCTGGTCTTTACCGGGATTGACCACGCTTACATTGACCCTCGATCAGCTCTCGGCGGTTTTTTTATTGATCACCGGCCTGGTGCTCTTCCCTGCCTCGATTTTTGCCGGTTCAGAATTAAAAATCGGCTGCCCGCAGTCTTTCGCCGCGCTTCTGCTCGGCTTGTACGCCGCCATTGTCCTGATCCTGATCGCCGGCGATGCGTTGCTGTTTCTGCTGGCCTGGGAAATCATGTCCATTCTCTGTTACCTGCTTATCGTAGACGCGCGGGATAACCAGTTTGATCGGGCTTCAGCCGGTTATCTGCTACTGGCGATGGGCGAAGCCGGCACACTGGCGGCGGCGCTGGCGTTTCTCGTGCTTGCGGTCGCTTCCGGAACACTTAATTTCGCGGGCATCAAATCGGCGGCGGCCCATTTTGGCCCCACTGTCGAGTGGGCGGTGTTTCTGCTCTCGTTTTTCGGCTTTGGCGTCAAGGCGGGGCTGATTCCGGTGAACTTCTGGCTGCCGCGGGCTTATCTGGCCGCACCGCGAGCCTTTGTTCCCATTCTGGCGGGGGCTACGCTCAATCTCGGCCTTTATGGCATATTGCGCGTCAACACCGATCTTATGCCCGCGACCATCGCCGGTCCCGGCCTTATTGCCCTGGCCGTCGGAACGCTCTCGGCGCTGGTGGGCATTCTCTACGCCACGACGGATAACGATTTGAGAATGATGCTCGCCCATAGTTCCATTGAAAACGTCGGCATCATCGTCGCCGGCCTGGGCGCGGGAATGGTCTTTATTGCGACGGATCATCCTGTTCCGGCGGCGATCGCTTTCGCCGCGGCGCTGTATCACCTGATGAATCATTCACTCTACAAAACGCTGCTCTTTTTTGGCGTGGAAACGGTGCATCGCCGCGCCGGTTCGCGCGACATGGACCGGCTCGGCGGTCTGATCAAATTCATGCCGCTTACCGCGCTGGGATTTCTGGTCGGCGCGCTATCCATCGCCGCGCTGCCCCCTTTCAATGGCTTTGTCAGCGAATGGCTCACGCTGCAAACCATGCTCCGGTCTTCCGTGCTTTCGTCGACGGCCATTAAAATTGTTTTCGCCCTCTGCGGCGCCGGCCTGGCGCTCACGGCTGCTCTGGCCGTGACCTGCTTTGTTAAAGTTTTTGCGATGACCTTTCTTGGAATGCAGCGTTCGGAAAATATGAATTCAACCGAGGCCGGCGCCGGCGCGCTGGCGCCCATGGCAATTCTCGCAGTACTATGCCTGCTGTTCGGCATTTTGCCGACATACATTATTCCATTGCTTAATTCAGCATTAAATTCTCTGACCGGATCGAGCGTCGCCGACGCGCTTGTCCCGGCTTTCTTTTCATCAAGTCCGGCGCATGCCGCGCTGCCGCCCGCTTTTGTCTCCGATTTTCATAATATAGGCGCACAAGTCGGGCAATCCGCTTTGCCCGGCCGCGGGCTGGTGGTCATGCATCGCGGCGGTGCAGCCAACCCCGTTGTCTTTGCCATGTCTACCACGTACATGCTCGCGGTTTTGGTCATTCTGCTGGCTCTGACCTTTGTGATTATCCGCCTGGGCTTTACCCGCGCTCGCCGTTTGAGTCGGCGTCAGCGTTGGGATGGCGGCATACGGCGTTTACTGCCGGAAATGACCTATACCGCAACCGGTTTTTCCAATCCCGTGCGGGTGATTTTTGACGCCGTTTTTCGGCCCACCACCGTCGAGGATACGCGCCAAACAGTGGAAGAACATTTTCGCACCGCGATCCGGCGGGAAAAACAACGTGAGCATCTTGTGGACAAGCTGATTTTTCATCCGGTCGAAACCGTCGTGATGTGGTGTTCCCGGACGCTTTCTTTTATGCACCATGGCCGCTTTAACGCCTACGCCGCTTATGCGCTTTTGACGCTGCTGGTGGTGCTGGTTGTGTTTCTGTTTTCTCAAACGCCGTAATGCGGCCAACGTCCTCCTGAAGTGCCATCGGAGGAAGACAGTTTGAACGGATTGTTGCTCGAGTTGTTCTTCGCGTTATGCGGCGCTGCAGCGCTGGCGGGAATTTTCGTTCCCCATCGGCACAATCCCCTGCTTTCGGCTTTGGTCGGTTCACTTGCCTCGGCATTGGTCCTTTGGGTAAGTTCAAACGTCCTGTTATCGGGACAAATTTTTCACGGCGAACTTTGGACGATCCAGGGGTTGGGAACGTTATCGGTTTCACTCGACCGGCTTTCAGCGATTTTTCTGTTCATCGCCGGGCTGGTTATTCTGGCCGCTTCCATTTTTTCCGCCGGCTATCTGAAGCGATATGCCGATCATTACAACCTTAAAACCTTCAATGCCTGGTACGTACTGCTTCTCGCTTCCATCGTCCTGATCCTGATTGCCGGTGACGCCTTGACGTTTTTGCTCTCCTGGGAAGCTATGTCCATTTTGAGCTATTTGCTCGTCAACTTCGAGCACCAGCGCGCCGCGTCAAGCCGTGCGGCGTACCTCATGCTGGCGATGGGTGAAGCCGGGTTCGTTGCGCTCGCTCTGGTTTTTATTTTCCTTGGCGTTCAGGCCGGCTCTCTGGATTTTTCCGCGTATAAAACGGCGGGCGCCGCACTGGGCGCTGGCGCCCGATGGATGATATTTTTGCTCACCTTCTTCGGTTTTGGCGTCAAAGCGGGGTTGGTTCCGTTTAACGCGTGGCTGCCCCAGGCCCATCCCGCCGCGCCGGCCAATGTGTCCTCGATCCTCTCAGGCGTCATTCTCAATCTCGGGCTTTATGGAATTCTTCGCGTCAATTTCGATCTGGTCCCCGTTGGAATGATCGGCGCAGGCGTAATCGTGCTCGTCGTCGGCACGATATCCGCCCTGGTCGGAATTCTTTATGCAACAACCGAAAATGATCTTAAGACCATGCTCGCCCATAGTTCGATTGAAAACATTGGCATCGTAACCGCCGGGCTGGGTGCGGCGATGATTTTTACAATTTATGGCATGCCCGCCATCGCGGGCATCGCGTTTATCGCCGCTTTTTACCATCTGATCAACCATTCCATTTACAAAGCGTTGCTTTTTCTGGGCGCTGGGGCCGTAGACGACTGTGCCGGCACGCGCGATCTGAATAAACTCGGCGGATTGATACGGGTTATGCCGTGGACCGCCGCTGCATTTCTGGTTGGTTCACTGGCTATCGCGGCGATTCCTCCTTTTAACGGTTTCGTCAGTGAATGGCTCACGCTGCAAACGATGCTCCGGTCGGTTGAGCTTCCTTCGACCCTGGTCAAAATTGTTTTTGCCCTATGCGGCGCGGGGCTAGCGCTTACTGCCGCTCTGGCCGTTACCTGTTTCGTCAAGACGTTTGCGATGGGATTTCTCGGTATGTCGCGTTCTGAGCAGGCCGCAAAAGCCGTTGAAGCCCGGCGCACCATGCTGGCGCCGATGATTTTTCTCGCTGTTCTCTGTCTGCTGTTCGGTATATTACCCACCTATATCATTCCTGTATTAAGCAGTGAATTGCAGCCGTTAACCAATATTCATTCCGACGTTGTCGCCGACGCGCTTGTCCCGGCTTTCTTTTCATCAAGTCCAGCGCACGCCGCGCTGCCACCCGCTTTTGTTTCCGATTTTCACAATATTGGCGCACAAGTCGGGCAATCTGTTTTGCCCGGTCGCGGGCTGGTGGTCATGCATCGCGGCGGTGCGGCCAATCCTGTTGTCTTTGCCATGTCTACCACGTACATGCTGGTGGTTTTGCTGATTCTGCTGGCTCTGACCTTTGTGATTATCCGCCTGGGCTTTACCCGCGATCGTCGTTTGAGTCGGCGTCAGCGTTGGGATGGCGGCATACGGCGTTTACTGCCGGAAATGACTTATACCGCAACCGGTTTTTCCAATCCCGTCCGGGTGATTTTTGACGCCGTATTCCGGCCTACAACTGTTGAAGATACGCGCGAAACGGTTTCGCGGCATTTTCGCACCGCGATCCGACGGGAAAAAGATGAGACTCATTTTGTTGATAAAATCTTTTTGCGCCCAGTCGCAACGGCGGCGCTCTGGTGTGCGCGCGTACTGGCGGCCATGCACCATGGCCGCTTCAATACCTATGCCGCCTATGCCCTTCTGGCGCTGGTTGCAGCATTAATTATCTTTTTATTGTTTTAACTGTTACGCGGCCGAACTTGTCCGTGCTCCCTGCCTTGAGCCTGTCCCGAGCCTGTCCTGAGCAATGGTCGAAGGATATCACCGAGGGGCAATGTCGAAAGGTCAGCCTGAGCTATACCCCCGTGGTGGAAACCCGGGGCCAAATCCTGCAATGTAGCTTAGGCTCTCCAGCCTGAGCATAGCCCCGGGATTTTCTTGTCCCGATATCTTTAGAATTAAATTATTTGTGATCGGGTTTCCCGGGGCCAACGTCGTGTCGTTATGTCACCGTGCCCAGAATAAATGCACGATTCAAATCAAGATACTGCCCATTTTTCACCCATTATATCATTGTTTAGAAATCTGCTGTTGATAAGCTTATATATATGGAACGAAGGCAGAGAGGAAACATGCTGCTGGATATTTTTCTGCGCTTGCTGCCGCCATTTATTTTGGCTGTAGGAGCCGGCATATATCTTGTTTTAATTCTGCCGCTTGTTCAAGCTGGCGGACATTTAGACTCTAATCCATACTATTCCGTCAGGGAATTTTTTTTTATTGTACCTTTAATACTTTCTCGCGTACTCGACTTTTCCGGTTCGCGCCATCGTCTTCAGGTAATTATTTACGTCTTGGTGATTATAGGTATTGCGGCCGCCATTCCAACACTCAATCCATCGGAACTTTCCTTTGCAGGGTGGTGTGGGAATTTGATTCCCTCGTTTATATATGTATCGATACTCTCGGTTTGCACCGAATTCCTTACTAAGCTAGTGCTTTGGTTGATTGCCGTTCCTGTACGGCGGGTTCGAAAGAACCAAAAATTGTTAATCCGCGCACCGTTTAGACGGTTTGTTTTGGCTGTTCTTGTCATTGGAGCGGCGATTTATATGCCATATTATTGCGTACAAAGGGAAACTGCCCGGTATATAGCTGATGGTCGCCAAAGAGCCGCGTATGATTGGTCAGCTCAAAGTGCTTATATAAAATTTAACACTCAAATGCAGTTCCGTCGCATAGGCGATCTAGATCTGAATATTTATTATGATCCCGATACTGGCTTACAAATAATGCCCGCCTGGCCGGCCAACGACATACAGAATCCTGGAATATATTACGGCGACATGGCATACGATGCCGCAATCCATCAGCTCATTAATGTTAACGGCTATCCTTCCTATTCCATGAAAAAATATATGATCGATCCCCAGATTCTGGCAAAGTTATTCGAGAACGGCAAATTTATAACCGTGAAACAATTTCCATTTCAGATTGAAAAGGACGTTCAATGGATCAGCCCCGACACACTCCAATTAAACGGCGATAATCACATTCAACTCAACTTGGATTCCAGCGGGCCGTTCGCCGTGTTGGTGCTTCCGGAATATGCCGAGGATTTTATTCTCAAAACTGATGAGGATAGTGGTTCTTTATTTTCACCGCATGGCGATCTGCTTATCGATATTTCGCGTCCAAATACGCAGCCATGCCCGTAAGGTATTGGCGTCCAACTGGATAGAAGTTGATGCAACTGTCCAATGATATGAACATTTTTGGACTATCATCTATTAGGTTTTTGATATGAGAAGGCGTTTGTATCTTTCTTTAGTGATAGTAGGGTGGATTGTTGGCCTGATTTTTATTTTATCACCCATTTTCTTTGTCTGTTATATATTCATTGCGGATAACGCACATATCAGCGCTATACAACGGGTGCTTTTGTACAAAACGAACCCGAATGATCTAAAAGTCGCTTGTCTATTTATCAGAGACAACAAGTCTAAATTTCACACTAATCCAGAATGGTATCCTAAAGGTATTCCAGATCCCTCCAATCCTGACCCATTGGATCCCCAAATGCCGAAAATAATCAAAGATCTAAAGCCAAATGACATTGTCGATTATGATGGTTATGTCAAATTGGAATTTGGCGGAGGTTTTTATCATTATGGAATTGAGTTATTCCCGCCTGGCGTGGAAGAGTATGGTACAAAAAAACTTGCTCCCAATCTATGGTTTTATTCCGAAGATGGCAAATATCCTCCACCAGGATAGAAAAGCGCCCAAATGAAGCAATATGAAATAACCTGAGGAGTGACCTGGGTGAATCTCCGTGATCTTTTCTCTAATCTTTTACATTATACAATCTCATCTATTATTTTTGCTTCGTTTATTCTTATAGTGATTTATGGACTCATTTCGATAATTATTTTTATTATGGGTTTTGTTCTACGGATAACGCGCTTTCTGATATTTGTAGTAATACGCCGTAAAAGACCACCTCCAGAATCATCGCCAGTTATGGTAGATACTGAACCGCAGCGTATTCGTTCATTTCTATTTTATCTCTTTGCGCCTAAGACGCGTGGGTGGCGCATGTGTCGGCTGATGATTCTTGCGGTATTCATATTACTGGCGTTGCTCGCGGTTTATATTGTGCCGGTGATATTTCCCGTTCCCGATCAGAGATTTGAATTATCGAAGTTGCGCGGGTTGACCCCCACACAGATCATCGCCAAATTCGGCGAGCCGGCGATGAAGTGGACGAATGGGAATGGCGAACTTAACTATGTATATTCGCACTCTAGGGGCTGGGGATTTGTATATGATGTTACATTTAAATATAGCCATGTCATTGATGTTACAAGTGGTGAGAGATGAATAGTTTTCCAACACGTTTTCGTCTTCGTGCGGGCTTCCTTGCGATGATTTCGGTTTACCTGCAACTGCTATGTTGGAGCAGTTACATTATTTTTGTGGAGGGAAAACAGGATTTTTTGTCGGAAGATGTCCGTAATCTTTTCGTTACGAACGCATGCTGGCCGTTTTTTGCCGCCAGTCTGGAGGACAGTTGGTGCGTTGGACTCTGGATCGTGGCTATATTGGTGGCACTCTTTTCAATGATCTGGGCGTCGCTAGAATTTGACCCAGACGTGGAAGGACACCACACTTCGGAGAGACGGATATTC
>Ga0335074_10010647_pt1 | contig 12868 bp, 9 predicted proteins | sample Lox_Sample_23_FD_206715 | JGI IMG/M metagenome (GOLD analysis project Ga0335074, IMG submission 206715) | Soil microbial communities from Loxahatchee National Wildlife Refuge, Florida, United States - Lox_Sample_2.3 | ecosystem: Environmental > Terrestrial > Soil > Wetlands | place: USA: Florida...
CGATTACACCCTGGAGGTCTGGCACGAAAAGCTGGGCACTCAGGACCGCAATATCACCGTGACGGCGTCCGGCAAAGTCCAAGCCGATTTTACGCTCAAGGGAGAATAGTCTGTGACCGGTTGGAAATCTCTGCTACTTCCCGCCTCTCTGGCGGTTTTCTGCGTGGGCTGCTCGCACCCCGCGCCTGTGGAACAGGCCGGGCCGAAAGCCGTCCCGGAGTCTACGGCATTTCGCCTCTACGTAACCAACGAAGCCTCGGGCGACATGACCATCATCGACTCCGCTACTTACAACGTGATTGCCACCGTTCCGCTGGGCAAGCGGCCGCGCGGCATCCATGCCAGTCCCGACCGCAAGACCATCTACGTGGCGCTCAGCGGATCGCCCATCGCCGGCCCCGGCGTGGATGAAAGCACCCTGCCGCCGCCCGATAAAAGCGCCGATGGCATCGGCGTCTTCGACGTGGCGCAAAACAAAGTGGTGCGCGTGATCAAAGGCGGCTCCGATCCCGAGAACTTCGACATCAGCCCGGATGGCAGCCAGATCTTCATCTCCAACGAGGACGATTCCGCCGTCAGCGTGGTGGATATCGCCTCCGGCACGGTGGTGAAATCGGCCAAAGTGGGCGCGCAGCCGGAAGGCGTCAAGGTCATGCCCGATGGCAAACTGGTGTATGTGACTTCGGAAGAGACCGGCACCATCTCGGTGCTCGATCCGGTAGCCGGCAAAATCGTCAAGACCTTCAAGGTGGGGCATCGGCCGCGCTCGGTGGCCTTTTTGCCGGATGGCTCCAAGGCCTACGTCAACGCCGAAAACGATGGAACCGTGGTGCTGGTGGATGCCGTGCACGACAAGATGCTGAAGGCCATACCGCTCGGCAAGCCGGGAACCATTAAACCGATGGCCGTGCTGCTTTCGCCGGATGCTTCCAAGCTGTTCGTCAGCTCGGGCCGCGGCCGCCAGGTCTTCACCATCGACACAGCCACCAACACCGTGGCCGGTTCCGTCGAGGTGGGCGCTCGGCCCTGGGGCATCGCGCTCTCGCCCGACGGCAAGTTCCTTTACTCCGCCAACGGTCCCTCGAACGACATTTCCGTGGTGGACGTCGCCACCAACACTGTGGTGCGCAAAGTCAAGGCCGGCTCCAGTCCCTGGGGCGTCATCGCCCTGGATCGCTGACGGCAGGCCGGACCGCTGGCCGCCGGCCGTTCACGCGCGTATGCGGCGTTCGACCTCGTCCAGAAATTCCGCCTCGCGATCAATCGCCATGCTCACGCGCAGCCAGTACAGCGGCAGCGGCGCCAGCAGGTCGTCGGCCCCGTCGCCCAGGTTCACTGCGTCCTTCTCGGTGGTCACCAGCGCCTCCACGCCGGCCAATTGAAATTGATGCGCCAGGCGCTGTAGCTCGTGCGGGCGATAGCGGTGGTGATCTTCGAACTCGACCCAATCCACCGGCTCCACGCCCAGCCGCCGCAGCGTGCGCAGGAAAGCTTGCGGATTGCCCAGACCGCAGAAAGCGCCCGCCGTACCGAACGGCCGCCGGCCGATGGGATGCTCGGCGCCGGTGCGGTTTTCCACCCACGCCTCCGGTGCAACCGACGCCTGGAACACCGGCGCCTGCGGGTTCCAGCGCTGCACCGTGCGTTCGATCATCGGCGCCGTGCCCGAGAGTTGGCTGCGCGTGATCACCACAAGGTCGGCGCGCGCCAGGCCTTCCAGCGGCTCGCGCAATCGCCCCAGCGGGAACACGTCGCCTCCTCCAAACGGATTCAGGGCGTCGATCAGGACAATCTCCACATTGCGCGCCAGGCGCAGGTGCTGGAATCCGTCATCCAGCAGCAGCACGCTGGTGAGGAAGCGGTCGCGCAGCATACGGCCGGTCTGCACCCGGTCGCCGCCAATGCCCACCGGGGCCACGCCTGCCCGCACGAAAATGCGCGGTTCATCGCCGGTAAGTTCCGCGCTTACCTCCGCCCCCGGCGCCACCACCAGGCTGCCTTCGGCCGAGCTGCGCCCATAGCCCCGGGTGAGGATGCCGGGCGTTTGGCCTCGCGCCCGCAGCGTCCGCGCCAGCCACAGCACGCAGGGCGTCTTACCGGTGCCGCCCATGGTCAGGTTACCCACGCTGATCACCGGGGCATCCAGCTTTTTCTGGGCCATCAGGTCGCGCTCGCGCTTGCGCCGCCCGCCCCACTCCCACAGCCGCGCCAGCGGCCAGGCCACGGCAAACCACGGCTGCGCCGGGCGGTAGCGCGGCTGTGCGTCGCGGAACAGCGCGCCCACCGTTTCGGCGGCCTTACGGCTGGCCCCTCGCTCGGCCGCGGCGCAGGCCAGGGCAGCCTTGCCGATCTCCGCCGCGGCCTGCGGATCGCACAACAGCCGCATCAGCGCCGCCGGCAGTTCCGCCGCGCCCGCGATCTCTACCACCGCCCCGGCCGCCCGGAAATCCTCCGCAATGGCCTGGAAATTTTCCATGTGCGGCCCCAGGATCACCGGCTTGCCGAAACAGGCCGGCTCCAGAATGTTGTGGCCCCCACGCTCCGCCAGCGTGCCGCCCATGAACACCACATCCGCCAGCGCGAACAGCCCGCTCAGTTCGCCAATGGTGTCCAGCAGCAGCACAAAGGGCAGCGGCGGGACTTCCGCGCCCTCCAGGCCGCTGCGGCGCACAAACCGGATGCCGGCCACGGCCAGTTTGCGCGCGGCCTCATCAAAGCGGGCCGGCTTGCGTGGCGCCAGGATCAGCAGCAGACCCGGGCATTCCGCCGAGGCCTCGCGAAAGGCCGCCACCACCGCGTCGTCTTCATCCACGTCGCCAGAGCGCGCCGGAGGCATGGTGCTGGCGGCGATCCACACCCGCCGCGGGGCCGCGCGCGCCACCAACTGCACTACCGGCGAACCCTCAGCCGGCCCGCGCGCCTCGAAATCGTATTTGAAATTCCCCGCCGCTCGCGTGCGCTCAGGCGCGGCGCCGAGGGCCAGAAAGCGGTCGCGGATGGCGCCGGTCTGCGCCAGGACAGCATCGGCGGCCGGCATCACCGCGCGGAAGAGTCCCCGAAACCGGCGATAGCGCGCGAAGGCTTTTTCGGAGATGCGCCCGTTGACGATCGCCAGCCCGGCGCCCACGCGCTTGCTTTCGCGGAACAGGTTCGGCCAGATCTCGGTTTCCGCGATCGCCACCACCGCCGGCCGCAGGTACCGCAACACCCGCCGGACCGCGAAGACGTAATCGACGGGGGCATAGAAGATGCCGTCGGCCAAACCCGCGAGTTTGGCCTCGGCCGTGGCGCGTCCCGCCAGCGTGGTGGTGGACACAAACACCGGCGTTCGCGGCAGTTCCGCGCGCACCAGCCGGAGAAATTCCACGCAGCCCAGCACCTCACCCACCGAAACCGCATGCAACCAGACCGCCCCCGGACCAGTCTGTTTTAACGAGCGAGGCAGAAAACCGAAGCGCTCCGGAAGCGAGCGCCAATAGCCGCGGTCCCAGAGGCCGCGGTAGAGGAAATACAATAGCAGTACAGGCAGTCCAAACGCCTGAAGGGCCCGGTAGAGGAAATAGATGCCTTTTATTTTCAAACGTTTGGCTCTTTATTTGAGTATAGCGGCGGCCTTCGCGGCAGACAAGGATTCGGCCTTCCGGCCGGCTCCGGCGGCCAGCTACCCCCACCACCAGACCAATGGCCAGGTGACCATTGCGGCAGACCCTTATATCTCCGGCGAGAAGATCAAGGTCGCGTTCGGCAAGCTGGACCCGTACGTCTACGGCGTCCTGCCGGTGCTTGTGGTGATGCAGAACGACAGCGGCCAGACCCTCCGCCTGAAAGGCCTGAAAGCCGAATACGTGGGTCCGCACGGCGACCGCATCCCAGCCACGCCGGCCTCGGACGTGCGCTACGCCCGCCCGCCCAGCCGCCCCGGCACGGTCCCCACGCCCATCGGGACGATCGCCCTGAAGGGCAAGAAAAACCCGCTGAACGCGTGGGAGATTGAGGGGCGCGCCTTCAGCGCCGAGATGCTGCCCGCGGGCAACTCGGCCAGCGGATTCGTCTATTTCGAATCGGGCTTGGAGCGCGGGTCGACGATTTACCTGAGCGGCATCGTGGAAGCGGCGACGGGCAAGGAACTGCTGTACTTCGAGATTCCCATTGGCGAGCCGCTGACGCCGCCGCAATAGCGCAGGGGCGCTCCTGGAGGCGCGCGGCCCTCGGATCTGCACGGCCATGAGTTGCCTATCTGTAATGCAATTGGGCTTGTGATGCAATTGGGCTATGGTTGAGCTAGTGCGATCCAGAGGTCGTTTTCGTCCAGGGGAAGGCCGCGGCGTTGCTTGAGTTGCCTTCACCACCGCGTACCGATCGCCAACGGTGGCGGTGATCGGTTCACATGGCAATGTCGCGAACAGTTTCTGGGCTTTCCCCTTCAGCTCGGTTCGGCGCCGCCCCGGAGCCAGCCTCTCCAAACCAAACAGGATCTCGCCGCGAGAGATGGTGCAGATGACCAGGCGATCGTCGGCTCGAATCGACGCGAGCCATGACGCCATTCGGGAATCCGCTCGCATTAAAGCGCTCATCGCGCTGGTATCCAGAAGATAGATCACGATGGATCGCTGGAAAACAGATCTCGTGTCCGGACAGCAAGGCGGCCGGCAGCTATGGCAGCTTGTTGCACGGTCTTGCGCTGTGCCGCTGCGAGGTCCTCAAGGCTCCGAACCAAATCCTCCGGCATTTCAATGGTGAGCATCCGCGTCGAATCCCAGCCCGCCCCAACCTCCCGTTCACAAAGTTCGCCAAATTCGCCGCACACTCACAACCGTCCCAGTTTCAGCGACTTAGCGCGAGCCGTCTAAATCCACCCGTCAGTTCGCCGCCGGTCGCGCCGATACACTGGAGTCGGCAGGAGGGGTCCCCCGCTTTCTCCGGCCCGTTCGGGCGCGGAGTCTTTTCCAATTTCCGGAGGTACGATGTTTCGACGTTTGCTCTTTGCGGTCGCTTTGCTGGCCAGGCTCACTTTCGCCGCGCCCACGCTCACCACCATCCAGGACGTGCTGTACATGGCCAACGGCACCCGCTTCAACGGCAGCCTGACGATCTCGTGGTCCAGCTTCCAGGCCGCCGACAATTCCAATATCATCAATCAATCCACCACCGTTACCGTGGTCAACGGCAACCTGTATGTGCGCCTGGTTCCCAGCACCACCGCCAATCCCGCGGGTTACTATTCGGTGGCCTACAACAGCAACGGCCAGGTCCAATTCCAGGAACTCTGGGCCGTGCCGCCCAGCACCACGCCGCTCTACGTGCGCGACGTGCGCATCGGCATCAGCGCCTCCAGCGGCAGCGGCAGCGGCAGCAGCGGCACCGGGACCGAAACCACCCCCATCGCCGAATCCGGCGTCACCGGCCTGGTGTCCGACTTAGCCGCTCGCCCCATGAAAGGCCCGGCTTTCGCCCCAGGCGCCGTCGCCGTGGTAGACGCCTCCGGCCTTCTGGATTCGGTCAGTGGCAACGCCGGCGATTGCGTCCACGTGGATGGCTCGACGGGTCCGTGTGGCAGCCAGTCGCCCTCGTTTGTGGATGGCGACACCATCACCGGCATCGTGGATGGCTCCAACACCACCTTCTCTCTCTCCGCCGCGCCAAATCCGGCCGCCAGCCTGGTGTTCTACCGCAACGGCATCCTGCAAAAGGCCGGCGTGGATTTCACTCTCAACAACAATTCCATCCAGTTCCTGCCCGTTTCGACGCCCCAGCCCGGCGACACTCTGCTGGCCAGCTACCGTCTCGCGGGCAGCGCCGGCGGATCCACCGTGCAATCCTTCCCCAACCCCGAAGTGCTCTGCAGCGGTACGGGCAACACCGTCACCACCCAGAGCCTCAGCAGCATGGGTTCGTGCCTCATCCCGGCCGGGCTGCTCCTGCCAGGCGACCGCGTGGAGATCCGCCTGGACACCACCCACGCGGGCACCGCCGGCGGATTCAGCGTGGCGGTCTACTGGGGCGCTACCCAAGTCCTTCAGGCAACCGCCGGCGCCACCGAAACGCTCGTCACCGCGCACGCCGATGCCTCCATCGCATCCACCGGAGCGCAGTTGGGCTTCACCTCCTGGGGCGCCGTGCTGCCGTTTGCCGCCGGAGTGGGCTACGCTACCGACGCTTACACTGCCGGTCTCCTGATCGATTTTCAAGGCCAGGTGGCCGGCGCCGGCGATTCCGTCAACCTGGCTAACTACACCGTGGTGCGCATACCATAGCGGGAAGCACGCCGCAGGGGCCGGCCAGCGCGTCAATCCGCTGCGCCGCAGGATTACGATGACTAGGAAGGACATCGCCCTACTCTGCGCCCTCGCCTCAGGCCCCTGGTTGGGCGGGCGCGGGAGCAGGGCCTGTCTGGAGAAGGCGTTCGTCCCGTGGATCGACCTACCAGGAATCCCAGCGGGCCCCAGGCACTGGGATTCGAAATGTGGATCACCGTGTAAATTTTCGTAAGCGGCCGTGAAGGCCGGCCGCGAGCCAACCACTGGGCTACTGCAGCGGATAACCGCGAATCAGCTTAAACGTCCGGTTCCACCGGGTCTTAGTGAAAAAGTGCGCAATCACGTCCAGAATGTGGCCGATTCCAATATTCGGATTGGTCAGATCCTGGGTGCTGGCTTCATAAGACCAGTAGATCAACAGGGGGGTGCCGACAATATTTTCGCGCGGCACGAAGCCCCAGTAGCGGCTATCCAGCGAATCGTCGCGGTTGTCGCCCATGGCGAAGATGCAGCCGGGCGGCACCACCACTTCCCCATTCACCACGTGGTACTCCAGCATATCCAGGGCACTCTGCGGCAGCGAAGGATCCGGCGAGGCCGGGAAATTATCGCGGTAGGAATCGATATAGGAGGTCCGGTGGATCGCGTAAGGTTCGTTCACCAGGTGCCCGTTCAGCATCAACTGCTTGTTGACCAGCCGGATATGGTCTCCCGGCACGCCGATGGCGCGCTTCACGTAGTCTTCCTTGATGTCCCGGGGGTAGCGGAAAACAATGATGTCGCCACGGCGCACGTCACGATACGGCAGGAAATGACGCGAAAAGGTGCCTGCGGGCGCGAAGACCAGTTTGTCCACCAGCACGTGATCGCCAATAAGCAGGGTGTCTTCCATGGAGGCGCTGGGAATCACGAACGCCTGCACCAGGAAGGTAGTGGCAAAGAGCAGAAGCACAATGGTGACGGCCCATTCCGCCGCGAAGCCGCGATGCACGTCGCGGCTGATCTGGTTCCACCGGGTCCAGAGGCCAAGCTTGGCCGGCTGTTCAGTTGTCTCCACTTCAGCCATTGTATCGGATCGAGCGCGGCGCTAACCGTTCCTCTGCTACAATCGCAACCAGAGGGGGATTTGCTTGTCTAGAGCCACACAGGAATTACCCCGTACTCTCGGCGCACTTCGTCACAGTTCCTTTTCCGAATCCAGGTTGGCCCACCGGCCCGTTAAAAACGAGCTTCGCGACAACCTGATTTGCAAACTACAGCGCGGGGAAAAGCTGTTCCCCGGGGTGCTGGGATTCGAGGACACCGTGGTGCCCCAGGTGGTGAATGCCATTCTGTCGCGCCACAACTTTATTCTGCTGGGATTGCGCGGCCAGGCCAAAACTCGCCTGATCCGCATGCTGACCACTCTCCTCGATGAGACCACACCGTATATCGAAGGCTGTGAAATTCACGATCATCCGTACCATCCGATTTGCCGCCGGTGCCGCGACCTGGTAGCGGAATCGGGCGACGAGACACCCATCGGATGGCTCAGCCGGGAGCAGCGCTACGTCGAAAAGCTCGCCACGCCCGACGTCACCATCGCGGACATGATCGGCGACATCGATCCCATCAAAGCGGCCCGCCGCGGCCACGACATTTCGAGCGAGCTGACGGTGCACTACGGCCTGCTGCCGCGCGCCAATCGGGGCATCTTCGCCATCAATGAACTGCCCGACCTGGCCGGCAAAATCCAGGTGGGCCTGTTCAACATCATGCAGGAGGGCGACGTTCAGATCAAAGGCTACCCGGTGCGTCTGCCGCTCGACCTGATGCTGGTGTTCACTGCCAACCCCGAGGATTACACGGCCCGCGGCAAGATCATCACGCCGCTCAAAGACCGCATCGGCAGCGAGATCCGCACGCACTACCCGGCTACCCTCGAGCAAGGCATCGCCATTACCGGGCAGGAAGCCTGGCTCGAACGGCCGTCGCCGGTGGAAGTGCGGGTGCCCACGTACATCAAGGAAGTGGTGGAGCAACTGGCCTTCCTGGCGCGCGAGGACAAGCGCATCGACAAACGCTCTGGGGTTTCGCAGCGGCTGCCCATTTCGGTGCTGGAAGATGTCGTGTCGAACGCCGAAAGACGTGCGCTGAAGGCCCACGAGCAGTTGGCCGTGCCGCGGATCCTGGATATTTACTCGGCGCTGCCGGCCATCACCGGCAAACTGGAACTGGAATACGAAGGTGAGTTGAAGGGCGGCGACGCGGTGGCGCGGGAGATCGTCCGTACCGCCGTCGGCAAGGTCTATGACCAGTATTTCGAGGGCATCAACGTCTCGCAAATCGTGCAGTGGTTCGACCTGGGCGGCTCGTTGAAACTGGACGAGGGCCTGGACGCGGCTGCCATCGTCAAGCAGCTCAGCGGCATTCAGGGGCTGATGGAGAAGACCAAGGCGCTGGGCGTGGGGCAGAACGCGGAAGATGCGGTGCGTGGTTCGGCAGCCGAATTCATCCTGGACGGGCTGCACGCTCACCGGCGCATCAGCCGCAACGAACAGCGCGGCTACACCGCCGAGGAGAATCGCCGCGAATCGCGCGAAGAGGGTAAAGGCAAGGGCGAGCGGCCGAATTTCCGGCGGCAGTTCAACTAAAACGCGGTCGCACTATGAAATGGATTCAGTACTCGCGCTACACCGGCGAAGATCTGGGCATCGACGCCGACGAGTTGCTACAGGCCCTTTCGGACTTCCTCCTGGAGAGCGGCTTCAACACCCAGTACATGCCCTTCAGCGAGTGGAACCAGCGCACTCTGGAAGACCTCAAGAAGGCCATCCAGCAGGCGCTGGAGCAAGGCAAGCTGTTCGACGAACAAAACCTTCAGGAGATGATGGAACGGCTCCAGTCCCTGTCGCCGGAGCAGATGGAGCAACTGCTGGAACGGCTGGTACAGAAGATGATCGACGAGGGCCAGATCACCGTGGAGGACCCCGCCGATCAGCCTGCCCGGCCGGGCGCCGGCGACGGGCGCGACTCCAAGGTCAAGTTCGAGGTGACCGACAAATCGCTGGATTTCCTGGGATTTAAAACGCTCAAAGACCTTCTGGGGTCGCTCGGAAAATCCAGCTTCGGCAGGCACGATACGCGCGATCTGGCCACCGGCATCGAAACCTCCGGCTGCTCGAAGCGCTACGAGTTTGGCGATACGCTCAATCTGGATGTGAGCGAGACGCTGTTTTCGGCCATCCGCCGCGAGGGCGCCAGGGTGCCGCTGGACATGCAGTACGAAGACCTGCACGTCCACCAGTGCGAATACCAAAGCTCCTGCGCCACCGTGTTGATGCTGGATTGCAGCCACAGCATGATCCTCTACGGCGAGGATCGTTTTACGCCCGCCAAAAAAGTGGCGCTGGCGCTGGCGCACCTGATCCGCACGCAATATCCGGGCGACAGTCTGCGCTGCGTGCTGTTCCACGATACCGCCGAGGAACTGGCCATCAGCCAGTTGGCGCGCGTGCAGGTGGGCCCCTATTACACCAACACGCGCGATGGCCTGATCCTGGCGCAGAAGCTGCTCAACCAGGAGCGTAAGGATATGCGGCAGATCGTCATGATCACCGACGGCAAGCCCAGTTGCCTGACGCTGGAAGACGGCCGCATGTACAAGAACGCTTTCGGCCTGGACCCGCTGGTGATCAGCCGGACCCTGGAAGAAGTCAACCGCTGCAAGAAGCAGGGCATCCTGATCAACACCTTCATGCTGGCCAGCGATTTCGGCCTGGTGAACTTTGTGCAGAAGGTGACCGAAATCTGCAAAGGCAAGGCCTACTTCACCACGCCGTTCAATCTGGGCCAGTACCTGTTGATGGATTACATGAACCGCAAGACCCGCACGATTCACTGATGCGTGGACCGGGGCGGCCCGGCCCCGGCCTACCCGCACAGCCCTTGCGCCGCGCCCGGTTATAATTCTTTTTGACACCGAAAACCGCGTTCCTTTTTCCGGGGCAGGGTTCCCAGTCCGCAGGCATGGGCAAGGCACTGGCCGAAGCGTATCCTGCCGCGCGCCGTATCTTCGAGGAAGCCGATGAGGCTGTGGGATTCGCTCTTTCCCGTCTCTGTTTCGAAGGCCCCGAGGATCAGCTCAAGCTCACCGAAAATACCCAACCGGCGCTACTCACCGTTTCGGTAGCCGCGTGGTCCGTGCTTCAGGAACGGAGTTGGCATCCCGCGTATGTGGCCGGGCACAGCCTGGGCGAGTACTCCGCGCTGGTGGCTGCCGGCAGCCTGCGGTTCCGCGACGCCGTGCGCCTGGTGCGCCTGCGCGGGCAATACATGCAGCAGGCCGTTCCGCCCGGCGTGGGCGCCATGGCCGCGCTGCTGAAGCTGAACGAAGGCAAGCTGCCGGACGTGCTGGGCCAGGCCGCGCAAGGCGAAATCGTGAGCGCCGCCAATTGGAACTCGCCCGACCAGGTGGTGATCGCGGGACACGCGGGCGCCGTCAGCCGGGCGATGGAACTGGCCAAAGCCGCCGGAGCGCGCCGTGCCGTAGCGCTACCGGTGAGCGCTCCGTTTCACTCCGCCCTGATGGCTCCGGCGCAAGAGCGCCTGCGCGCCGATCTGGACGCCACCGAGTTCCGCGACCTGGCGATCCCGCTGGTGAACAACTGGCAAGCGCGCGAAATCCGCAGCGGCGCCGAAGCCCGCGAAGGACTCTATCAGCAGGTGCCCAACCCGGTGCTATGGACTCAGAGCGTCCGCTACCTGGCCGCGCAGGGCGTCGGACGATTCATCGAAGTGGGAGCGGGCAGCGTGCTCACAGGCCTGTTGCGCAATATCGACTCGTCGCTCGTGGGAGTGAAATTCGGCGAGCCGGCGGACCTGGAAAAGCTATAGCCGGCTCGCTGGGACCCCTGCCACCGCGCCAAGTGAGGCAGCACACCGGCGCATTGGCCGCGGGGTCGGCGCGGCTCAGCATCGATGGCGTGCCTCCCGTGCCGCGGTGGTTGTTACGCGCGCGTCAGGAAGATGGGCAGGCCCAGCTTCTGGTCGTAGGTAGGGCGGTAGCGCTCGGTGTTGTACATGGTTTCCACCTCCACATGGCGCGGCCCCAGCTTGGGATCGGGAATCGGCTGCAGAGCGTAGCAGCCATCGTGGATGGCGGTCATGACGCCGTGCTTGTTCGCCTCGATGGCATCCATCGCCATGCCGGCGAACGTGGCGGCCACCATACGGTCCACGAAATCGGGGCTGCCGGAGCGCAGGTCGTAGGTCAAGTCGCTGACGATGGTTTCGTCGCCGGTGGCGCGCTTGATTTCGTTGCTCAGATCCTCGGCCACGCTCATCTTCTTGCGGTGTCCGAAGGCGTCCGGCTCGCCGTACTCCTTCACCGTGTAACCTTCCCACTCGGCGCCCTCGGAGAGGATCGCCAGCGCGTAATTGCTGGGGTTGTTGCGCTTATCGATCACCAGCAGGTCGATCAGCTTGTGGAGGTCCACCTTGAATTCGGGAATGCAGCAACGCACCGAAGTGACGTAGGCCGTGTAGAGCGCGGTGTAGCCGGCGTCGCGGCCGAAGACACGGAAAATTCCGATGCGCTCATGGGAGCCGACGGTAGTGCGCTGGCGCTCAATGGCGTCCATGGCGCGGGTGATGGCGGTGGAGAAGCCGATGCAGTACTCGGTGTTGCGGACATCGTTGTCCATGGTTTTGGGAACCGCGATCACGCACATGCCCTGGCGGTCCAGGTCGGCCGCATAGCTGAGGGTGTCGTCGCCGCCAATGGCGATCAGGTAATCCAGACCCAGGGTGTCGATGTTCTGCTTCACCGCGGGTGTCACGTCATAGACTGTGGAAGTGACTCCCTTCTTGGTGTTCTCGATTTTCGGGAAATTTCCGCCTTCCAGCACCGGGGGCAGTTTTTTCATCTTCGATGGATTGGTGCGCGAGCTGTGCAAATAGGTGCCGCCCGTGCGATCGATGGTGCGGGTATTTTCGCGATTGAGCGGCAGAATGTAGCGCGCCCGGCTCGCGGGGTCGCGGAGGTCAACATGCGTCAACCCCTCCCAGCCGCGGCGAATGCCGATCACCTCGCAGCCGATTTCACTTCCACGGTAAACCACCGTTTTGATCACGGAATTCAGTCCCGGAACATCGCCGCCGCCCGTGAGAATGCCAATTCGTTTTGCAACCATGAATATCCTCTTACAGCGCCTTTCCGATTCGGAAGTCCCATTATAATCGGCGGCGCGGCGGGCGGTCAGAAGAATTGCGGCGGCCGGGAAGCGCGGTGCGTCTCCGCGGGCTGGAGATCGTTCGGGGGCGGGTGGTGGCTGTGGTCGCGGATGCGGCGCGCGCCGGTGCGGCGACGCCGCGCGAAATTGCGGCGCTTCTCCGTGCGCTCCGAGCATCCGCGGACCGGGCAGCGCGGCGGGCCCGGCGGGAGACCGGGCGTGTCCCTGCATGCTACTGAGGCTTCGGTGAGGGAGGGTTCCGTGACGGTGCGGCGACGCCGCGCGAATTGCGGCGCTTCTCCGTGCGCTCCGAGCATCCGCGGACCGGGCAGCGCGGCGGGCCCGGTGGGAGACCGGGCGTGTCCCCGCATGCTACTGAGGCTTCGGTAGGGAGGGTTC
>Ga0335074_10010648_pt1 | contig 12866 bp, 12 predicted proteins | sample Lox_Sample_23_FD_206715 | JGI IMG/M metagenome (GOLD analysis project Ga0335074, IMG submission 206715) | Soil microbial communities from Loxahatchee National Wildlife Refuge, Florida, United States - Lox_Sample_2.3 | ecosystem: Environmental > Terrestrial > Soil > Wetlands | place: USA...
CAATAATAAGCTGTCAATTACACATCTCCAGACTGAAATCGGGTTTAACACGTCTTGAGCCCGTGTGTCCGTAATTTGACGAGACACATTATGTGACAAATTTTGGCTAAATCTCATGTCGTCGCCGAACATGCAGCAAAGCCAACATAAGCTCATCTCTGTTGGTATCTTCTCTAAAGTCTACCTTGTCGACAACTCATTCATTCGAAAAGTACCAAAAGATAACAACAGAGATAACGTCCAAGCGATCCGCAATGAAGCTACTATATATGGCCTTCTCGGCAACAACGCACGTATCGCAAATTGTTTGTCTGCTGGCCAAAATGTGAACTACGTTGACCTCGAATATTACCCTCGTGGCGATCTCAAGGCTTATTTGGAGAGAAACAAGGGAACTATCACGTCAGCTTTCCGGATGAGGGTAGCCCGCCAGGTTATTGAAGCAGTTGTGGAGATTCACAGAAAGTGCATCGTGCATTCAGATCTTGCATTACGCCAGTTTCTGCTCGACACAAATGACAACGCCCGGCTCAGCGACTTTGCAGCTTCAGGATATCCAGGACAGTGTGCACTAGGTATGGAGTGTGCAAGCCATTACTTGCCAAGGGATCCCGACCTACCAAACACGGTTGAGTCCGACCTATTTGCCCTAGGTTCTGTACTGTACGAAGTAATGGCTGGTGAAACTCCGTATCATGGCAAGTCGGATAAGGAGATTGAAACTTTGTACAAAGAGGAGAACTTCCCTGCAGTCAATGAATTTCTCTGCGGCAATGTCATTATGGGCTGCTGGAAGAGGGAGTGGCGTTCGGCGGAGGAGGTGCTTGCACGTTATGACGAATATGCTTATAGCATGTGATGGTGCAAGCGTTATCTCTGGACAAAACACTTCAAAGTATCGTTCATAAAATACAACTTTTCACTGCTACCTTACGAGCTTAAAACCCTTAATAAGACTGTGTTGAACTAGCCCAATCTACCATCAGATTGTGTTAAAGAAATGTGATGATTTGCACAGGCCTATAGCGATCGTGTCAATGTTTTCTGATAAGCAATAGGTGTTCGAAGAATTTACCTGTCTAACCCGAAGTACTACTAGTAGCACCAGAGTGATTATGTCCTGGGCGAGGCCCCTTCTTTCTATTTGATGCCGACTGGATGAGCTTGTACCTGTGACAATGTCTAATGCCGCTCGCAGGTTTTTCGCTGCATGGGTCCGCGGTGTAGTCTATTTTATCACATTCGCCGATCTTGCAACCCCCGCCTGACCATATTGTGTGAGTTTTATATTCATTGCACATGTCTTTGTGAGGCTGAGGGAATAGAGAGTGGTCTTGTTCTATGAAGCATTAGCATGTAGGGTTAAGATCAATGTTTTACTTACACATGAGTGGTTTTTTTTGTGGAGCTGTCAAGAAACTATTCATACCCAGCCCGGGAAGCGCCAAGCTGAGTTAAATTTTCCGCCAGAGAAGATGTGTAGCCGAGTCACATATATATAATCCGAAGCCCCGAGCAAAGCTGCAGCCTCGGCAAGCTCGTAACTAGCCTTGGCTCGGGCCGTTCCAGTTTTCCCTACAGGAACTAGCAAGGGTTAATGACTTATGCATAAACACATGTCACTTTACCGCATCTAACTATGGCTGCAGCAACAGTGAGCAATGGTGCGTGCACCCTCATCTAGGCAAATATATTATGGCTTATAAGTATGCATAAATCAGCTGGAAAACTATGGAAAGATAGACATTGTTCTATCGAAACACTCGCTGGGCGACGAGCCCGCCTTCCAGGCGTGGTCGCTGATTGTAAACGAAGGGCCTGTGCGAAGGCATTCTTGGAATGGAGACGCCTCCGCTTCAGATTGGGCGATATCTCCTGGAGAGCTAACGCACACGTCAAAATCTCTGACCGCTCAAGATCCACTAGCATTATGCGTCTACTTTCAGAATTCCACAGCACATTCGGCGGCCGCACATCGCAGTGGTTCACGCCATGGCACTGTAGCTTTGTAACTGCACAGGCTGTCTCCAGGTCCATATCCAGTCCGATGCTTGCCATCAAATCCTTCTGTGCCTGCTCGCCTGCATATGACATAAGCAACATATGCACTATCCTGACTCCAACATCAAGAAAGTAAGGACAAGCGAGAGAGATGTTGTTCCCAAGGTAGACGGGTACAAGCTGCCCTTGAACTTCATTCAAATGCTGGTAAACCAAACCTTCATGCTTCAACTTCGCTTTGAATGCTCTCACAGTTCCCTTTGCAACGAATGTATATCCATACGACTCAAGTGTCAATCTGAATAGAGCACCACGGGAGCCTTGCTTCCCAAGTGGTTCGCATCCATTGGCGGGGTCGAGGCTAAGTTGACAAAACATGAGTTGCGCTAGGGTCTTCTGGTCCAACACATGATAGCTACCAGCCCCAGGACCACGATGCAAGAAGAAATTTGGGCAGGCTTCATCTAAGGTGCAAGCCCTAACAAGCAGGCTTGTGTGCAGTACTGCCGTTGCTGTAGATCGCTCTTTGTATCTTGGGATGTGTTAATGGCTTGAGATTGCCTATTTCCAGACTGCGCCGCAAAAGCCCTTGGTTTGATTGGTGTCTCGATATCCGAGGACTATATCTATAGAACCACAGCTGCTCCTCGCCTTCCGTGACTTTCTAGGCCTCAACATAATTGGAGACCGCTCAACAGGATGAATTCGAGCCTGAAATACCGAGGGCGGTGGGGTTAGGGCCTTTTCTTCAGGCGGTATCTGTCGTAGGATTGTTTCGTGGTCGATCACAGCCCGGCAGGCAGTCTTGAGCGTGTGATTTCGCCACTTTTGGCTGCGAGGCTTTGAGTCTAGTGCAAATAGACAGAACGTTGACGCCTGGCTTACCGCAGTACGACATAGCAAGATATCAATTTCGTCCTGCGCCTCAGCCTCAGTGTTAGGTTCTGTAAGGTGATAATATAGCGTGTGCGGCTCATCTTCCTTGATTTAGAGGAAAACGTATGCTTCTCCTGTGGTGAGACAGCCGTATTCAAGGCCGTTCTCGACCATGTAGCCGTATGTTTGTGTAAGCGCTGCTCCAACCAGCCACTCCGAGCGGTACACGAACTTCTCCTCTAGATCCGTAGGTATTGTAAGTCGATTGATAACGTCCTCTAGTAGATTCATGCATCCAGAATCAGCTCGTAACAACCCTGCCCGTAGATTGAAGACTGACAGTTGTGATGGCTTGTATTCGATGACCATGCAAACGCTGCGTTTACCATCTGTGTCCTTGTAGACGCAAATCTGGTCAGAGCCTTTTGCTCTAGAGCTAGGGGCTTGCTGTCTACTTGAAACGCGAAGGTTTTGAAGGCTTTGCTGGACCTCTTCGTTTGTGTCTGAGAGGGTATTGGGATGATTCTCGAACATTATGCCATTGCCGAGGTTTAATGCATTCCGAGCCTTCTCCTCTATCCCTTGAAGATGAGAGATGATGTTGGTGGATGGCCGCTTGACAGCTAAGCGTTGATATGCCTCAAGATCCTTCTCGCTGGCAAGTGGCCGGTGGCAAAGATCTTGGCCAAGCTCTTTGAGATATTGAATAGAGCTGAAACTCTCTGCATCTTAAGGGATGTACTCGTAAATTCTTTCAAAGAGCTGTTGTTGTCGTATTGGAAAGTCTCTCCAAGGTATCAAAAGGGTTGGACACGGCCTGTTCTTCGGACTGGTGATAGAGCCCTGCGTACTAAGGCTCTTATCTGTCTGAACGCAGAGCGGTTTCGAGAGGAATGTATGACAGGTACGTATGTATTCTTCGAATGTCGTGGGCCTTGTTTTTTGTTGCTCCTCCTCCGCGCGTCTTCGCTCCTGTTCAGCCCGCTCCTGCCTCTCAAAGCTGCTGCTCAAGGCGCGCGAAATCTGATTCCCGCCTTGAGGACATTGTGTAGGTATGGTTTTGTTGTTCGAACTGATAATGTAAAGAAACGTTTGTTTTGGGCGATCGTCGTCAATCGACGGAACCGCTTAGAATTGCCGAGGCAACGCGCACATGCTAGAAGGTCACATGCACCGAGTTCGAGGCCCCCTCAATGCACGAAAGGATCGGCATTAGGCAGCGGCACATATCCCTGCATGAGACGTTGACTCATAGTCGAAGGCGTCGACTCACGGATCTATATCTATCAGCATTCTACCCTGCTTTCATTTTATTTCATTTCCTTTCACTTCACTTCACTTCACTTCATTTCATTTATCACCCTTCCGTTCCAGCCCACTTGTTAGGTATGGATCAAGCCATAGATTCTGAGGCAGATCCTCTAATTCCGTTGAGCTCCGATGCGGAAGTCAACAAATACCTGGTCAAAATCAACGACAAGCTCAAGCAATTGAAAACAATTGGTTTGACAAAGAACGATCACAAAATCCTTGAGAAACGCCTCAACTTTGTTTGGGGCGAGCTTAAGGAGACTGACCCGCACGCGAGTGACCCAGACAAATTGAAGGCATGGCGACACACCCGAGCCCGTGAGATATACACGAATATTCAGGATGCAAACGATCACATGTTCCTTGCTTTAATATTGGTCATCTCGCCATCAGAAAGTGTCAAAACAAGCTTCCAAAACGTCGTGAATTACCTCGTTCACCCTAGTAACAACAAACCATATCAACTAAATTTGAGTTCTGCGGATAAAATGTTCTTTGAGTCAACATCTGTAAAACAGGACTTCACCGGCAGCCGTCATTTTCTCCGCTTTATAGAAGCCGTGTTTCCTCAAGGTTTGTTTAGCCATTTCTGGTAAATGACATAAGGCTGACTCTGGATAGGAGAACATAGAGGTAAAAAGCAAGGACCTTATCTGCACAGACTCAACGCTAATCTCGCGGTACTACAGCTATCCAGTACGCATATTCATACGTCCCGTTAGAACACATTCCAGCTTTCCTTAAGACAATGGAGGAAGGACTTTACAAGAGCCGACTATATACGGGTGAGGACACGCAGAAGGCGAAAACCTCGAGCTGTTTGAGCATACTTATTCCTACTGCCGATCAGGACGGCGGCTGCACTCTTGTTGTCGATCGCAAGGTTTTAATAAATGCCATTTTCAAATTCGGACTATCAGAACTTAAAATTGAGTAAACATAATATTACAACTTAACACCTCAAATTCACAATCTGCTGGGATTTCGAACTTCTGCAATGTGTTGCTTGCATAGCCTTCGCTTCCTCCAACCACCTTTACCCATCCCGGTTTATCACTTCTCTTTGACACGAAATGTATATATTTTGTAATATTTTCGCTCTTGAAGACTCCATCCGCTGGTTTCCATACATTATAGACAGTCTAATGTTCAATACGGGTCAGCGACAGACAGATTTCTAGTGGTGAAGTTCTGTCCTACCGGACCATTAGGATTCATCCTTTCCTCTGCTGGTGTCTGCTTTTCCCCGGCTGATGTCTGCTCAGCCATGATCAACGCCGACCAGTCTGCCTATCGTGGAAATAGTGCGTTCGCGATACCAGTGTCCTATAGCATGTCAGATGGGGATATGCTATAAGACATTCTTCGCAAAATGCTCACCGGCGTGGGGCTTCGGATGGTAAGAGTTAGAGCTGCACCTAATTGGACTCGAATGAAAATATAAGATATCGCCGAAGGACTTGCTGTGACCGGCGCAAAGAGAGCAGTTTGCTGCCAAATGGTAAGTTCAGATTTACACCTTCCAAATAATAAACTCACCAGAAATCCGCTAACGGTATCCTAGCCCAAAGAGGCGTTGGAGGTAAGTCACAAGACAATAGGGGCTTAAAAGCGCTGCCCCTTGATGCGTGATGTGAAGTCAAGGTAGTAGGCGTTGCTGCTGCCAGATAATCGATTGCGACGACGGGAAAAGTTGGGAAAGCCTATCGGGTATCAATCATGTGACCGCAAGGCTGAGTCGTAAAGCGAATAGACGTTTGATGCCTGACGGCCTTAGTGAGGCGAATCTATCCGGCTAACTCCGTAAAAAGGAAAACTCAGAAAGAAACCTTCAACAGAGACCGAGTCCATCTTATATCCATCACATGCAGGTCAGATATTGACTAGGGCTCCTTGGGCTTTGATCATGGGAACCAAAGTGTGAATTACTAGGTATTAAGTGGCACGAGGCGGAAAAGAAACGTTGCCTTACCAGTCATGTTGGGCAAGGCTTTGGGCAAGCTGAAGACACAGTAGATGGAGCTTCACAGCCATATGCGACAAAAGGTACGATCGATTCAATTTTCACAAGTAGCACTAGATAATCTGTGATAGGAACATTCCATGTTGCCTTCGTTCTTGCGGTGCGAAAAGAAATACGAACCCTATCAAATGCTATCGCGTACCTGCTCCACGGGATTTATTGGCCCGCTTTTGATACTATGAAGGCTGTTGGCCCTCGAGCCTTTCCTCAACATGTAAGCCTGCAGAATGATCCAAGGGGCGCTTAAAACGCAAGCAACTACGGATTCCCCCTGATTCTTTTTAGACCTAACTACGGTTAAATGATGGGAGCACATACTAATAGAAACAGGTCCATGGCAGGTACTTTCAGGAACACCACTGACGCGACGGCCGCTGCGGAAGTACAGGCTAAGCAACATAGCAGTCCCGGATATTCCTTGGCTGCAACTAATATCCACAACTTCTGTCGATTTGTCTTCTGAGAGCCTCGTAAGAGGAGCGCGATCGCAAGGCAAGACCAGACACCATGGGCGATAAAATTTCCGACAGCGACTAATATGCGAGCGGTAAAGGGCTGAAGTCCCAGGGAAATGAAGACAAAGGCCGTGCCATGGAGCAAGATCACAACTACAATGGCAGAGATAAGGACCTGTCTTTCGCGTCGAGCGGCCTCTTCGAGACGAGTGCACATTCTTTCAGCGGCCATAGCCTAATAATTGATTAGCGAACTTTCTCTCAGATATGATAAGGGAGCCTTACTTCGACAGAAAGGCTGAGGAGCATTGAAATGCCTACCAGAGCCCACAAGGCTAGCAACCATGTTGTTTGCTCGTGTTTTACCTCGCATTCAATGTAGGCTATGAGGCAAATGTCCACTTCGAAGATGAGGCCGACGGCAGCTGGTTGCTTCGTTCGAAGTGACCACTTATGTATGTGCTCATCCTACTGCATGAAATGCCCTATATGGATACCGACTCATTCCACCTTGCTTTCATTTCATTTCATTTCGTTTTCGTTTATCCTGTGGCAAGAAGGGTGAGATAGTTGCATTCTTGAATGCATGAATTTAGCGGAGTTGTGCTTATCCGAGCTGTTACAACCTCTAAGGATGAGCTAGGCACGCAAGTGCATATGCATAGGCAGTTACTAGACATGTTGGCCACATTGGAAATAAGGATGTGTTGCCGCCCGCTGCCACTGTGCCCTATATGAGATGGCTTGCACGGACCAAATCGACTTCCATCCTACCCTGCTTTCATTTCATTTCATTTCATTTCACTCACTTCACTTAATTTTTCGGTTAATACAGCCTATAGGGTTAGGAACTGACTCTATTATACCCTACTTTCATTTCATTTCATTTCCTTGTAGCTTAGAGAGGCGTCGAAGTCGATCAGGGATATACCTCCATACCGCCATCACAGGAAGCCCTCGCATGTCAGTCCCCTAATCACAGTGCAAGTGATTTCCGCCCGACTACAGTGCAGGTGACGCATTGTAATCACATTAAGTGGAGTAAGCGGAGTATTCTTTCGCAAACAGTCAGGCTTGGGAAGCAACCGCTTGCCCGTCTTTTCCTTTCACCTTCTTTTCCATCTACAGAAAGAAGAACCTTCAGCTCATAAACTGACTTCGTAAGTGATTTACCACGAATCAGCTATAGAAATAGGTGTGTGACACATGTTCATTACTGTATTGTAACCAACCTCTGACATTCACACCCTCATATAGCTCCTACAACATGTGCAAATTGCAACGAGCAGAAAGGAAGTGCCTCCACAGCAAGGAAGTTACAGTGCTTGAGAGTTGCACGAGCTCTAATGATAGTCAATGCCTAACTTGCCCAACGAGGAGCTTTGTGGTTATCTGGGCTGCGATTTGCAATGACTGTATAGCAAAAGTAGAGGGCGAAAGGCAAACAGCGCTTGATAGTATTAGCAAGTGAGTATATTCTCCTCCCTTTTATACTAAGCTAATACATAGCAATAGGACTCGGGCCTATATACTTAACAAAAGTGTCACTGCTGGCCTTCCTGGGAGTCTTGAAACACTCGAAGGCCTCCTTAAGAGAGAGGTGATTGTTGAGGGGTTGAGAGATTTAATGAATGCTTTATCTGCGCTTCAAGGCCAGACAATGGAAGTCTGGGTGGAAACTGGCGAAGCACATGGTAAGCCAGTGGGTCGGTTCCAAAAGGACGATGTGATATATGAACACCTTAAGGGTTTTCGTACATTCAATGCTCTTTTGGGGAAAACCCTGAAGGTCATTGGAAATCCCATTGTGCCATTTGGGTATTAGTGCATTTTCTTAATCTTGCTTCAATAGCCTTTTGCTTGCTTTCAATAGCCTAAATAGTCTCTTACTCTTATTTTCAAACAATTTGACATTGAATTTGAGAAAATCCCTTCAGTGGATGGCTGAATGACAATGAAAGCGGGCAAGTTTGAAGCAAGTGAGATTTCAACGAGCTTCAATTCATAAGACTATGGTATTATGGATGCAGTTGCTCATGCGGTGTTGCCGCCCGCCGCCACTACATACATGAGATGGCTTGCATGGACTAAATCGACTCCATTCTACCCTGTTTTCATTTCATTTCATTTCATTTCATTCACTTCTTCACTTCAACTTATCGATCAGCCGAGCTCTTCCAATCCATGCATAATGATCTTGATTTCCATGGCTATTCCCTAATTCCCGCCGTCTTTATCTAGGACTAAGTACACCTTATTCCAATATCGAGCTCTATATCTAGCAGTTCATACTGCTTCTCTGAAGATTCCTAAACATGTCTTCTTTAAGTTTGACAAGCAGCACCTGGCAGCAGAAGCTCGAAGGTAAATCATCCTGCTTTTGGCACTGATTACCAGACCTCTCGCATAGCTGCTGACTTCTGCAGAGAAGTGCTGTGAATTACAAATTAACCCACCTGTTTACGAAACATATTCAGATAGACGAGGTAAGCAGGTGATGGCTCGTTTCTTTGCATCGCAGCTAATGAAAGGCTTCAGGTGGCCGCACGGCTTGGTCTAGTAGAGTCATCGTCTCTGGCCAATCTGTAGCGGCTCGATGCTGGTACGATGGCCAATATCTCCATAATGCCAGGGAAGACGCAGCAGAAATGGCATTGAAGATGCTTTCACAAGTCCAAACGGCACAAGCTGCTGTCCAACCGCTTCCTCAAGACGAAGATGTACCGCAGAAAGCTAACCCCCGTCCACATAGCTCAATGGCGGGCTTCAAGTTTTAGTATGAAGATAGTTAATTCATCTTCTTTACGTTCCTCAATTCAATCGCCGTGTATCCATGTACTTCTAAGCCGAATTCTCTTCAAACGAAAAGTGCCGGACACTGGCTTCGCCCTCATCCACTCCCTTATCTTCTGCTGATCAATGAGAAACAGGGGAGAAGGCCAATGGAAGGCCATTTGTAGGTTTCTGGACATGTTGGCCACGCTGGCCTGCATAACGCACATATTGGACGCCATGATTACACTAGTGGCTGGTGGTACTACCTTGTTGCTTGAATTATAGCCTGCATGGACTGAACCAACTTCATTCTACCTTGCTTTCATTTCATTTCACATCATTTTCGCTTATTCTTATAGCCAAGGGAGCCCTATCAGAAGGCGTCGTCTGACTGGGTAATAATCATCCCGTCCGCCCTCTAGTGGCTTAGCGAGAGGTGCATTGCATGAGAAAGCCTGCATAGGACTAAATCGACTTCATTCCACCCTGCTTTCATTTCATTTCATTTCATTTTTGGTTAATCCGATCGAAGGCTTGTGCATGAGCTGGCCACCCGCTACCTTAGATTACCTGCAGAGTGCACAAATAGGTCAATGTAGAAGGGCGTTCCGTGATGGCGAATCGGTGTCTACTGCCATTTGCCAGCCAACCAGAATACAAAGCGTTTCAGTCAATACGTGTATTAACCTTTAACCACCCGTCTTCGCGCCCACGACCTCGCAACCAGCCATAGCCCCCACAGCAGGTCGCCCAAACTGTGACTGAAGTTTGAACGCAGTAAGCTATCATTCCCCTCTGCACTCTCTCTGGTGATAGGGGCTGTGATTAGTATATATTGTAGTCTTGCCTAAGATATTTTACTTTTAAGCTCTAGAACTCACATCTCCTCAAAGCAAATACAATAGCTCTTCCTAAAAGTCTTGCGCACAGCCACCAAAATGTGCAAACATTTTTACGACGTCTGGACTCGCTGCAACCACCAGTCGTATGAAAGTCGTACTGAGTATTGCAAAAACGCTAAAACCAGCACAAAAACCTCTAAGCAAATAGTGTGCGGTCGAGTCAAACAAGTCTTTAATCGTATAGATGCGCTCTGCAACACAAATTGCATATTATCCAAGCTGGATGGCAGGTATTATTGCTGCAAATGCGAAACAGGGCCACAATCTCATTGGGAGTGTGAAAATTGTAGACATGATCCATGTGTTGGTTGCGAATTGACTGTATGAGGTTTTTCCAAAGGTACGAGTACAGCGACGCTGACAAGGCTCCCTAGACAAAATACCCGGAGGTCCACGGTATCAAGAATCATAAAATGGAAGTAAAGGAAGAGGATCAAAAAGTGCATGTAAAGCAGGAGGATCAGTGAATGTAAAGGAGGATTATGAGACTATACGTCGTTGGGCTGACAGCATGAAAGGCACAGAAGTTGCATCGCAATAAAAAGGGAATACAAGTTAAGGGTTGTCTTGATAGCCTCGGCGATGCAGGAATGGAAGTACTCTGCATTTCACTATACTCGCCACTAGTGAAGGACTAATGCATGGTAGCTGCAGTGCGAACCAATGCAAGTCTTAACTGTCCGAGCTCTTAGAGCCTCTAAGGATGAGCTGGGTACTAATCATCCCGTCCGCCCACCACTGTGGCTTAGTGAGAGGTGCATGATTGATGCTGGTGGCCTGCATGAACTTAATCGACTTCATTCCACCATGCTTTCATTTCATTTCACTTCATTTTTGGCTAATCAGCCTATGAGAAGTGCGTACTGGGATCCATCAAATTGATACTCCGCTTCGACGTGTTGCTTCATTCTGCGTTATGTGCAAGAGTGAGTCAAAGCCATCTCAATCGGCCCACCAGTGTTGGTCCACAGAAAGGGAATCGAGAATTCATATAAAATGGCACATATTTCCTCTAAAGTCCTCATCTAGTACTATCCTCTCGTCCTAAATTGTTCAGTAACACTCTGCACTGACGCAGCGGTTCCAAATCCACCTTGCTATCAATACCTGATAATGGCGTCAAAAGAGATGATCCAGAAGAGTGGCCCATCGTCTCCAGCACACCCTAGCACTCCACCGAATAGCCCAGATCTGCGGCCGCCGCAACTCGTCATTACGTTAGGTGTCATGGCGGCTTCGACTCTTCCGGCCAAACAATGCTGTTGTTCCAATACGCCACCGGAAAGTCCTGACCTCCAGGCATCTTCACTACTCGTCGGGTTTGAAAACCTCGAGCAGGTGTTGCTGCGAGCCATTGAAGCAGCGTCCAAGTCGCGAGACTCGAGTTCGACGGCCGAGCCTGATACTCCAGAAGACGCCCAGGCCGAGACTGAGATATTCCCGGGATTGAAAGTCGAATTCAAGATGGTCAATGAAGTGTACGTCGTCAATAAGGCTTGGCTACAAACTAACTGACAACCATCCCCACACAGCTGGGATGAAAAAGCGCATCAGTACAAGGTCGTAGAATCGCTCAAACCGAAAGATGCAATCACGGAACTAGACCAATATGTCTTTGTCGTTCGTGTGCGAATTGGTGAGTATGGACTGATGTTTACTCTGACTTCCCTAGCTGATGGGAAATTCTAGATAGGGACACAGAAGAACTAACATCCTATATTGATATCAAATCAGAACTATTGCGAGATATCTTGAGGACGGTTCTCAAAGAAGTCCATGGGATTAATTTGAGGGAAGACAAGCCTACTGTATGATCCTTCTTTTTCACTTATGCGAAAATTAAACAATGCCTAATCAAAATCCAAGGTTGAGGCAGATCTCCTTTACCACTACCTCCCCGAACTCGAATCGCATCGAAGGAACCTGAACGATGACCTACTGCCTGATAAATCGTCTGATGGTTCGTCAGGTGGTGATCCATCGGATGGTGATTCGTCTGATAGTGGTTCGTCGGATGATGATTCGCCCAGTGAGTCGCCCGATGCTGAGTCGCACAATCCTGAGTCGCTTAAGGCAACTTGCAAGGATCACCTCGACCTTTTGATCGACTATATCAGGAAAACCTATGGCGTTATAAGGCACTGCCTCTCCTCACACCTAGAGAGTAAGGAGATCACATATGATCTGCTTTGGGCCCTTTTCAAGCCAGGCGCCTTGGTCTATACCACTTGTCCTGGCACCCGCAAGCCTCGATGCGTCATTTATGATTTTGGTGAAGAAAGGAAATCAAAATTCGGGGTGAAATACTACCATATAGAATGCCGATATCTCGATTTTAATGGCAAAGTGTTTGGCGAAGTCTCTGTTGAGCTTCCAATTTCAAAGTTCCACGGAACAAAGTGTATCAACACTCTTGAAGCATTCCCCCTCCAATACCATCCAAATAGAAGCGCTATTAGGGCTTATCTTCTTAAATGCGGTCGAAAGTTCGTTTCTCTAATAGGTACTCACCATCGTTACTGC
>Ga0335074_10010649_pt1 | contig 12866 bp, 7 predicted proteins | sample Lox_Sample_23_FD_206715 | JGI IMG/M metagenome (GOLD analysis project Ga0335074, IMG submission 206715) | Soil microbial communities from Loxahatchee National Wildlife Refuge, Florida, United States - Lox_Sample_2.3 | ecosystem: Environmental > Terrestrial > Soil > Wetlands | place: USA: Florida...
GATCTGACCCGGCACGGCTGAGCATGACCGCAACCCCGTCGCCGGACGGTTCCGGGTACGTGCTCGACGGCGTGAAGCTGTGGACAACCAACGGCGTGGTTGCTGACCTGCTAGTGGTGATGGCCCGGGTGCCGGAAATCGACGGCCACCGCGGCGGGATCACTGCTTTCGTCGTCGAAGCTGGTGCCGCGGGCATCACCGTAGAGCGGCGGAATGCGTTCATGGGCCTGCGTGGCCTGGAAAACGGCGTGACGCGCTTCCGCAACGTCTGGGTCCCGGTCACTGACCGGATCGGGACCGAAGGCCAGGGCCTGAAGATCGCGCTCACCACGCTGAACACAGGCCGGTTGTCACTGCCCAGCAGCTGCCTGACGGGCGCAAAGCTGGCGACCAAGTTCGCCAGGGAGTGGTCGAAGGAGCGAGTGCAGTGGGGTCGCCCTGTCGGTGAGCACGAGGCAGTCGCCAAGAAGCTTTCTTTTATCACCGCGACCACGTACGCCATCGAGGCTGTCGCCGAGCTGTCCAGTCAGCTCGCCGACGACAAGCAGAACGACATCCGCATCGAGGCGGCGCTCGCCAAGCTCTACTGCTCCGAAATGGGCAGCAAGATCGTCGACGAGCTCGTTCAGGTCCGCGGCGGCCGCGGCTATGAGACAGCCGAGTCCCTGGCCGCGCGCGGTGAACGCGGTGTGCCCGCCGAGCAGATGCTCAGGGACATGCGGATCAACCGGATCTTCGAAGGTTCCTCGGAAATAATGCGGCTGTTCATCGCACGCGAGGCGACGGACGCTCATCTGTCTGCGGCCGGCGAGCTGATCGACCCGCGACTGCCGCGGGCGCAGCGTGCCCGCGCCGCGGCGAAGGCCGGGGAGTTCTATGCCAAGTGGCTGCCTACGCTACTGACTGGTGACGGTCAGAAGCCGAGTTCCTTCAGCGAGTTCGGCCGGCTCGCGCCGCACCTGCGGTATGTGGAGCGTGCGAGCCGGAAACTAGCCAGGTCGACGTTCTACGCGATGGCCCGGTGGCAAGGACGCCTCGAGCGCAAGCAGGGCTTCCTCGGCCGGATCGTGGACATCGGCGCCGAGCTCTTCGCGATCAGCGTTACCTGTGTCCGGGCGCAGATGGACTACGACGACGACGCCGGCAATGAACGCGGCGCGACCGCGCACGAACTCGCCGACTTGTTCTGCACCCAGGCCCGGCTGCGAGCCGAGGAGTTGTTCGGCCAGCTCTGGAGCAACACTGACGCGGCCGACGCCAAGGCTGCCAAGCAGATACTCCGCGGGAGTTACACCTGGCTGGAAGACGGCGTCATTGACCCGTCGATACCGGGGCCATGGATCGCCCAAACCAAGCCCGGGCCGTCCGAAGCGAAGAACGTGCACCGCACCATCGGCTGACTGCTGGCGAAGATAAATGGCGGGATTAGCGGGCAAAGAAATGCGGGCCGATCCACGCCCGTGCGACGCAGTTGCCGAACCGGCCGGTTCCGCTCTGCATGAGATGCGTCAGCACCCGGCGGGACGATGGCAGCCAGGCCAGCCGGCGCCTTAACGGGCCCAGCCACGCAATGGCAATCATCAGGCAGCCGAGTGCAAGAACGGCCATTGTGGCTGGCCGCGAATACCGGCCGAAGGACCCGACCACAACTCAATGCAGCGCGCCGGCCGCTAGGATCAGCAGCCGCCGCGGGCCGTGCCGTCGCCTGGCGGCCCGGCCTCGTCCGCACCGGCCGGAGTCTCCGCATTGACGCCCGGTCGGCGATCTCTGGCAGCGGCCTGGCACCGCGGGCGGGCGGCAGCCACGAACAGCGTGGTGGCGACGACCAGCATCAGGAAGCCATCGAGCGGCTTACCGCTAACAGCTGTAAATAGGGCTATCAGCAGCAGAATCGGCACGGTGGGCTGTCGCAGCCCAGGCGGTGCCGCCCGTCCTGGCGACGGCGACCGGCGGCTTCGCTCACAACGAAAAACTTAACCTCGCCGTACAGGTTTACCTGTCCGCACTTTGCCACTCGTTGACGTAGCAAGCCCCGCCAGCGCGCGGTGCGCCAGCAGGCGCCGACCGTCGCGCCACAGGTCCAGCCCCGCTGGCCGGCGCTGTCGGCCGCCGCGGGATACCAAAGCGATCATGGTTACCGTCTGCGTAACGTTTGCCGCGCCTTTCCGCCGGGGAAGAATGCATTCGGTTATCGGCTTCAAACGCAAGGTAATTGGCCCTTGCAATTAAACCTTGCCGCCTCCCCGCGGGTGCGCAAGGCACAGGAGCCGGAACTGGTCACATGACCGGCACAACCGGACCAACTCCCCGTGCCGCCGTGTGCCCGCATCGCCTTGCGGAGCGCCAAACCGGGCGTTCCGGTCAGCGCGGCGCGAGTGCAGGTTGCGCGTCCACCGTCGTCAGCGCCTGGCGCTTATCGCCTGGCCTGGCGGAGCGTGATGGTCACGCGGTTTGACACGAGGAGGCAGTGCAGATGCGGATCGGCCTGATTGCCCCGCCCTGGGTTCCGGTACCGCCGCCCGCTTACGGCGGCACTGAGGTGGTCATCGACAACCTCGCCCGGGGGCTGCAAGAGCTCGGTCACGAGGTCCGGCTGTTCACAGTGGGCGAGTCGCAGTGCCCGGTGCCAACCGACTACCTGTACCCCAAGTCGATCGCGCCAATCGGCGTGACTGTCCCGGAGACAGCGCACGTGCTAGCGGCCTACGAATCGCTAGCGGACATGGACATCATCCATGACCACACTTTCCTGGGCCCGCTAATCTCGGGCCTGCGCGGTATGCAGAGGCCGCCCGTGGTGAACACCAATCACGGTCCGTTCAACGGGGAAACGCAGCCGGTGCTCGTTCAGATGGCGAAGTACACCTCCCTGGTGGCTATCTCGCACTCGCAGGCTCGCCAGGCTCAGGCTTACGGCGGGGTTCCGATCGCCGGAGTCATCCATCACGGTATCGACAACGACGTCTACACGGCCGGCCCCGGCGGCGGCGGCTACCTGATGTTCGTCGGGCGCATGTCGCCGGACAAGGGAGTTCATCACGCCGTCCGGGCCGCCAAGAAGGCCGGCAAGCGGCTCTACCTGTCCGTCAAGATGCGCGAGGACAACGAGATCAGCTACTTCGAGTCAGAGGTCAGGCCGCTGCTCGACCCCGACGACGAGATGCCCTCGGAGATGCCGCTGGACCGCCGGATCGACCTGCTCCGGCACGCCGACGCGTTGCTCAACCCGATTACCTGGCGAGAGCCTTTCGGCTTGGTCATGGCCGAGGCGCTCTCGTGCGGCACGCCGGTGCTTGCCTTCCCCAACGGGGCTTCGCCGGAGATCATTGATCCGGGCAGGACCGGGTATCTCTGCCGCGACGAGGGGGAGATGATCAGCGCAGTTGACCGGGTGGCCGAGCTCGACCGTAGTCTGTGCCGCGACGCGGCCGTGCAGCGTTTCTCGCTGCAGCGGATGGCGCGCGACCACGACCGCCTGTACCGCAGGGTTCTGGAGCGCGAGTCCGGTCTCATGCGCCGCATCCCGGCTGCCGGACGCCGCCTCATCAACGCCTAGCACGGGTCGCCCGGCTGCGCGTGGCCGGCAGGCCACGCGCAGCCGGGTCGCGGCCAGCCGGTCCGGCCAGCCGGCCAGGACGGCAACCCGGTGACCGAGCCGTGGTCGTCGGGCGACTTGCCGCCCAGCCAGGGAGCCTGCAGCCCGGTCACGCTGATCGAAGGATCTACCTTCTGCATCAGCGAACCAGGCGGCGACATCCTCCCTGACCGGTCGCAGGGCTTGTTCGTCCGCGACACCCGGATACTGTCTCGCTGGGAGCTGACAGTGGACGGGATCGAGCCCCAGCCGCTGTCGGTTCAGCACGGCGAGCCGTATGCTGCCTCGTTCCTCGGCCGGATGCCGCCGCGGGCCGGCCTCGCGGATAGCGCGCTCCTGGTGATCAGGCGGCGATACGTGGGCGACGGCATGCGCGAGGACGTGACACTGCGCAACACTTCCGGGAAGGCTAAACGATTTCGCCTGGTCCTGACGGCGGAGGCCGATTTTGCCGACTTGTTCGAGGTCAAAGGCAACTCGAAACCCCGGGCGGTGGCCAGCCGGGCTATAGGGGATTCCGGGTTGGTCATCACCAGCGGCCGGCGCGAACGCCGCCAGGAACTCAGGATTAGCGGCGACCAGAGTCCGTCAGTGACCGACGACGGCGCACTGGCCTGGCGGCTATCGGTGCCCGGTCACTCCGAACTGACCGTCAGCATCGAGGCGGTCCCGGTCGATGACGGCGTCGCGATGAAGCTGCGCCATCCGCGTGGCCACGCGGTGGACCGGACCCTTCCGGCCAAGCGGTTGCGCAAGTGGCGCCAGCGCGGTCCTCAGGTCCGCACGCCGGACCGGAACCTCTCCGAGGTACTCGGGAGGAGCATCGAAGACCTTGGCGCGCTCCGCATCTTCGACCCCGAGCACCCGCGCTGGCCGGTCGTGGCTGCGGGAGCGCCGTGGTTCATGGCCCTGTTCGGCCGGGACTCTCTGCTCACCGCGTGGATGCTGCTCCCCTGGGATCCCGGTCTCGCGCTGGGCACGCTCCGCACGCTGGCTGCCTGGCAGGGTAACGAGTCCGACGCCGCGTCCGAGGAGGAGCCCGGCAAGATACTGCACGAGGTGCGTTTCGGTCCGGCCGCGTCGTTCGCGCTCGGCGGCCGCAGTGCCTACTACGGCAGCGCCGACGCCACGCCGCTGTTCGTCATGCTGCTCGGCGAACTACAGCGGTGGGGTGCCAAGGAGAACGCGGTCGCGGGCCTGCTGCCGCATGCTGACCGCGCGCTTGACTGGATCGCGACTTATGGTGACGCTGACGGCGACGGGTTCGTCGAGTACTTCCGCAAGACCAGCCACGGCCTGGTCAACCAGGGCTGGAAGGACTCCTGGGACGGGATCAACTTTGCTGACGGCACTATCGCAGAGCCGCCGATCGCGCTAGCCGAAGTGCAGGCTTACGTCTACGCCGCTTACCGCGCTAGAGCACAGCTGGCGAAGCATACCTGTGACGAGCGCGGCGCAGCGCACTGGCGCAAGAAAGCCAAGCAGCTCAAGCGCGACTTCAACGAGCGGTTCTGGCTGCCCGACCGGGGCTGGTACGCCGTCGGCCTGGACGCGGCGAAACGGCCTATCGACTCGCTTACCTCGAACATCGGGCACTGCCTGTGGACCGGAATCGCCGACAAGGACAAGGCAGCGTCAGTTGCCAGGCACCTGATGTCGGGCGAGATGTTCAGCGGCTGGGGCATCAGGACACTGGCCAGCTCGATGGGATCGTACAACCCGATGAGCTACCACAACGGATCAGTCTGGCCGCATGACAACGCCATCTGCGCGGCCGGCCTGATGCGTTACGGCTATGTCGAGCAAGCGCAGCGTGTGACGAGCGCGATCGTGGACGCGGCAGCCTCGTTCGGCTATCGCCTGCCCGAGCTGTTTTGCGGCTTCGGCCGGGACGAGTTCGCGAGCCCGGTGCCATATCCAACTTCGTGCTCGCCGCAGGCCTGGGCGGCGGGCGCGCCGTTGCTCCTGCTGCACAGCCTGCTGCGATTCACTCCGGACGTTGGCACCGGGCAACTGTGGTGCGCGCCGGAGATACCCGACCGGTACCTGCCGCTGCGCGTCAGCGCGGTGCGGGTGGGCAAATCGCGGCTCACCGTCGCCATCGGCGACGGTAAATGGGAGATCACCGGGCTCGAGCCGATCAGCTTCGAGGTCATACCGACGCCGCAGCCAGCCCGGTCGGGCTGACCCCTTAGTCGTCGACTACCTCGACGAACATTCGCGATCCCGGCGGGGCGATCTGGCCATAGTCCTGTGCCGTCGCAGCGCCCTCGGCCGACCCGAACGCGGCCCCCATCGCCTCTTGGTCGGCGAAGTACAGCTCGGCGATCCGGTGGTAGGTCTGCTCGCCGCCGTCAAGCGCAGCCGTGACCGTGCCAGTCTCAGCGCGCAGCAGGCCAGGGAGCTTGGCGACCAGCGGCATGTGCACACTGAGATAGTGGTCATCGAAAGCGGCTGGATTCTCCGGCTGCGTGTACAGGACCACGAGTTTGACTGTCATAGCTCAGGACGGTATCGCGCGGTGAGCCTGCCCGCTACAGCTCGCCGCCGAGTTCTGAGGTCCACACCACGACCCTGGTCCGGTCACCGCGAAACAGGTCGCGGGCATACTCGAGCGGCTGACCGGTCTTCGAGTACGCGGTCCGCTCCACCAGCATGAGCGGGGATCCTTCGGCGATCTCCAGTGCTTCAGCTTCGCGTACCCCGGCGACCACAGGCTCCAGCGACTCCCTGGCGCGATGCGGCCGCTGCCCGTAGCTGTCGGCAAGGAGGTCGTACAGCGAGCCGTCCAGCCGGCACTCCAGCAGGTCGGGAAACAGCGCGGCCGGGAACTGCGAGTGCTCGATCACGATCGGCCGGCCGTCGGCAAGCCGAATGCGCCGCACGTCGTGCACCGGGTCGCCTTCGGAAAGTTCAAGCGCTGCCGCAGCGGCCGAGCTCGCCGGGATCTGAGTCGCGGCAAGGACCCGGGCGCCGGCCACCTTGCCGCGGCGGCGCAACTGCTCTGAGAACCCGGCCAGCGTCGTCAGGTCCTGCTCTAGCTTGGCCTCGGCGACGAAGGTACCGCCGCCGCGCCCTACGGTCCGCGTTACCAGGCCGCGCTGGGCCAGCTCGCTGAGCGCCTGCCGCAGCGTCATCCGGCTCACCCCGAGCCAGGCTGCCAGGTCGTGCTCAGTCGGCAGCCGGTCGCCGGGAGTCAGGTGGCCCACCGCAATCTCGTCGGCTAGCCAGTCCTCGATCTGAGCATGCGCGGTGACGCCTGGCTGCCTGACGATCATCGGCGGCTTACGGGGCAGCGTGCCGAGTCTGGCGACGGCGGTGTCGCGCCAGGAGTGCTGCCGTCGCTGCATATCCCTCAGTTTCTCCTCGCGGCAGCGTATCTGCCAGGCCGTTCGCCATGCGGACTATAGCCCGCAGGGAGGAAACGACCAGGCGGCGGACCGCAGATGCCGTCCGGGCCGCTGCGGTCCGCCGCCTAGCGGATGGCGCACCGCCCTCCCCGCCGTCGGCCGGGTCGCGGTTGTCTCGGCCAGGCTCTACGGCACGCCATCCGGTTCTGCCTGGCTACTAGGCCGCCCCGCCGGCTGGCAGTGGCTCGTCGGCAGGCGCCGTCACCGGCGCGAACTCCTTAGTCCGGCCGGTGATCAGGTAATAAAGCGCGCCGACGATGAAGATGAAGATCAGCACTGTCCACAGAATCGGGATGTCGTTGAGGAATCCGATGTGGAAATTCAGCAGCTGCGACTTGTCGACGACTTCATATCTCGGCTCCGGATTGCTGGCGACCCGTGGCCAGGCGAAGTTCACCAGCATCACGCCGCCGTACAGCAGGCCGACCACGTTGATCACCAGGCCCCAGCGACCCAGCCGGAACGGCGAACTCGTGCGCGGCCAGCCCCTCAGGCGGTCGCGCAGGATCGCCAGGTTGCCGAGGAAGTAGCTCAGGTAGATCATCGCGGTTGCCGCGATCGCGATGATGCCGGCGCCGGTGAACTGGATGAACGGGATTGCCGATAGCACGGCGATCGTGACGCAGGTCCAGACCGGCGTGTGCAGGCTGGGCGAGACCCTGGCCAGCGGCTTGGAGAACGGCAGCTGGTTGTCCCGTGCCATGCCGAAGGTCAGGCGGATGGTCGCTGCCATGATCGACAGGCAGCACACGAAGATGGCGGCGGACACGACGAACAGGTACAGGGTCGCGAACCCCGAGGAGAAGTTCGCCTCGATGATGTTCTGCGGACCGTAGGCACCGCTGATCGCTGCGTGCAGGTTCGGGATCGACATCAGCGTGCCGAGCAGGAACACGCCGCCGATGATGAACGCGCCGATGATGGAGTAGAGCACTGCCTTGGGCGCCGACCGGCGCGGGTCTTTAGTCTCCTCGGCCAGCGTCGACGCGGTGTCGAAGCCGTAGATCACGAACAGGCTCATGAACATCGCGATCAGGAACGTGTTCGCCCCGAGGTGCAGGCCGCCGGTCTCGGTGACCACCTTGAATCCCTGGTGGTTGTGGAACGCCATCAGCACGATTGCGAATACGAACATGCCGAGGATCTCGAATAGCACGCCGGTGTTGTTAATGATCGCGACGAGCCTTACGCCGTAGATGTTGAGCACGGTGATCACCACCAGGGTGATCAGCGCAACGACCAGCTCGGTATGGAGACTCGTGTTCAGCGACTTCCAGCCGAGCCCCTGCAGCGCCGGGATCAGCGCGAGCGGCAGGGTCGCGACCACTGCAGTCACAGTCAGGATGCCAGCGAACAGGTAGATCCAGCCGGTGAACCAGGAGTACGCCCGGTTTGCCATGTACTTCGACCACTGGAAGACCGAGCCGGCCAGCGGGAAGTGGCTGGTCACCTCGGCGAAGTTGAGCGCGATGATGAACTGGCCGAGCGCGACGACCGGCCACGTCCAGATGAATACGCCGCCGATGGTGGTGAGACCGAGGGCGAACAGGGTGAAGATGCCGGTCGACGGCGAGATGTAGCTGAACGCGACAGCGAACGAGCTGAACGTGCCCAGCGACCGTTTGAGCTCCTGCTTGTAACCAAACTTAGCCAGATCAGCGGCGTCCCGGTCATGACCGGCGCTGACCTCTTGGCTTGCGCTCACGACGGCTCCTGTTCGTCTGGAGTGCTGGCCGGACCGGCCTCGCTACTGGGTCGGCCGGTTACCGCTGGTGACTGAACGCTGCTGGGGTCACGTGCTCTGCGGAAACTGTGACCGATGTAACTCAGTGGCAGGAGCGTAGGGCGTGAGCAAGATAACTGTCCAGACCCTAAGACCAGACATTCGCGACACGCGCCTCGTTTCCCGCGAAGTTTGGCCGGGTCAGCCGGATAGCGGACGGACTTCGTCAGCTTGCTGTCTAGACCTTTTCGCTGATCACCCTTAGTGTGCGATCGTGGCCAATAGCGAGGACGGGGCTGCCCCGGAAGCCCTGCTGGCGCGTGTGCCGAGCCTTGCCGGGACGCCGCGAGTGGTCACCGCGTTGCCCGGCGGCCTGACCAATAAGAACTTCAAGGTAACGACGCCCGACGGGGTGTACGTAGCCCGGCTGTTCTCTGACGGCGGCGAACTGCTGGGCATTGACCGCGAGCGGGAGTACCAGAACTCGGTGATCGCCGCGGCGGCAGGCGTGGGAGCGCCGGTGATCGAGTACCGGCCGCAGGAGCGAGTGCTCGTGCTGGGCTTCGTCGAGGGCCGTACGCTCACGAATGCCGACGTGGCGCAGCCCGGCATGCTGGAGCGGGTCGCCCGGGTCTGTGCCAGGCTGCACGGTGCCGGCCGGTTCGCCGGTGACTTCGACATGTTCGAGGTGCAGGCCGCATACCTGGCGACCACCCGCAGGCTCGGGCTGGCCATCCCGGCCGGGTACGGCGAGCTGCAGCAAGCCTTCGCCGCCGCCCGTGCAGCTCTCGCGGTGCGGGCCGAGGGCACGGTGCCGTGCAACAACGACTTGCTCGCGGCTAACCTCATCGATGCGGGCGATCGGATCTGGCTGATCGACTACGAGTACTCGGGCAACAACGACCCGTGCTTCGAGCTGGGGAACATTGCCGGCGAGTGCGGCCTGGACGCCGACGCGCTAGCGGCACTCGTGACCGCCTACTACGGCAGGCCGCGCCGCAGCCGTATCGCCCGGGCACAGCTGTTCAACCTGGTCTCCCGGTACGGCTGGACGTTGTGGGGGGCTATCCAGCACGGCACCAGCCAGCTCGACTTCGATTTCTGGTCGTGGGGGATGGAGCGCTTCGAGGCCGCGGCGGCCGGCTTCACCAGCCCCGGGTTCGGCCGCCTACTCAGCGACGTGCAGTGCCAGGACTGACGAGGACGGGAACGATGGCAGGATTGCCGGACCGCGCCCAGGTCGTGATCATCGGCGGCGGCGTGATCGGCACCAGCGTGGCGTATCACCTCGCCGCGCTGGGCTGGACCGACGTGCTGCTGCTCGAGCAGGGCCAGTTGTCCTGCGGGACGACCTGGCACGCAGCCGGCCTGGTCGGCCAGTTGCGTGCCTCCGAGGCCGGGACGCGGCTGGTTCAGTACTCCACAGCGCTTTACGAGCGGCTCGAGGCCGAGACCGGCCAGGCCACCGGGTTCCGCCGGTGCGGCGGGGTGACCGTGGCGCGCACGGCGGACCGGATGACCGCGCTGCGGCGGACGGCCGCGACCGCGCAGGCTTATGACATCGAGTGCGAGCTCATCAGCCCTGCTGAGGCGGCCGCCCGGTACCCGCTGCTGAATACCGCCGACCTGGCCGGGGCGATCTGGCTCCCCGGCGACGGCAGGGCGAACCCGGTCGACCTCACCGCAGCGCTCGCGCGCGGCGCCCGGCAGCGCGGGGTAACCATCCGTGAGCGGGTCCGCGTGACTGGCATCGGCGTCCGCGGCAGCCGGGTCACCGGCGTCCGTACCGAGCACGGCGACATCGGGGCCGAGGTCGTGGTGAACTGCGCAGGCCAGTGGGCCAAGCAGGTCGGCGCGATGGCCGGGGTGACGGTGCCGCTGCACTCGGCCGAGCACTTCTACGTGGTGACCGAGCAGATCGACGGCGTGCGCCCGGACCTGCCGGTGCTGCGCGATCCGGACGGCTATACCTACTTCAAGGAAGAGGTTGGCGGCCTGATCGTGGGCGGTTTCGAGCCGCAGGCCAAGCCCTGGGTGTCGCCGGAGGAGCTGCCCTACCCGTTCGAGTTCCAGCTGCTCGACGAGGACTGGGACCACTTCGCCGTGCTGATGGACAGCGCACTGCACCGGCTTCCGGTGCTGGAGCGCACCGGGATCCGCAAGTTCTATAACGGGCCGGAGAGCTTCACCCCGGATAACCAGTTCATCCTCGGCGAGGCGCCCGGGCTGCGCGGTTTCTTCGTCGCCGCGGGGTTCAACTCGGTCGGCATCGCCTCGGCCGGCGGCGCCGGCCTCGCGCTCGCCCAGTGGATTATCGACGGGCAGCCGGACGGCGACCTGACGACGGTCGATATCCGGCGCTTCGCTGCTTTCAACGGCAACTCCCGCTGGCTTCGTGACCGGGTCGGTGAAGTGCTCGGCTTGCACTACGCGATTGCCTGGCCGAACCGTGAGCTGGAAACGGCGCGGCCATTCCGCCGGTCACCGGCGCACGAGTTGCTCCGCAACGCCAATGCTTGCTTTGGCTCCAAGATGGGCTGGGAACGGCCCAACTTCTTCGCGCCGCCTGGTCAGTGCCCGGTGATCGAGTATTCCTGGGACAAGCAGAACTGGCAGCCCTGGTCCTCGGCTGAGCAGCTGGCCACACGGCAGCGGGTCGCGGTTTTCGACCAGACCTCGTTCTCCAAGTACCTGGTCAGCGGCGAGGACGCGGAGGAAGCGCTGCAGTGGCTGTGCACTAATGACGTGGCCGTGCCGCCGGGCCGCACCGTTTACACCGGCATGCTGAACGACCGCGGCACGTACGAGTCCGACATCACCGTGACGCGCCTCGCGGCGACAGAGTTCTTGCTCGTCGCCAGCGCTGCCACCACCGAGCGCGACGCCGACCACATCCGCAGGCAAATGCCGCCCGGCTGCCACGCGACGCTGGCCGATGTCACCTCCGCCTACGCCGTCTACGGTGTGATGGGTCCGGCGTCCAGGGCACTGCTGTCCCGGCTGTCCAAGGCGGATCTGAGCGAGACCGGCTTCCCGTTCGGCTCCAGCGCTCTGATCGACCTCGGCTACTCGACTGTGCGCGCCACCCGGATCACCTATGTGGGCGAACTGGGCTGGGAGCTGTACGTTCCGGCCGAGTTCGCGGCGGGCGTCTACGACGACCTGGTGGCGGCCGGAGCAGACCTCGGCGTCGCCAACGCGGGCTACTATGCGATCGAGTCGCTCCGGCTGGAGAAGGCCTACCGGGCGTTCGGCCGGGAACTGACCCCGGACTACAACCCGGTCGAGGCTGGTCTCACCTTCGCCTGCAAGCTCGGCGGCAGCACTGCGTTCCTGGGCCGCGAGGCAGTCGAGAAAGCGAAGGCGGACGGACCGCGGCGGCGCCTGGTCTCGGTCGTGCTGTCCAGGCCGGACGTCATGATGTGGGGCAGCGAGCTACTGCTCCGCAATGGCGAGCCGGCTGGCCAGCTCACTGCGGCGGCCTGGGGTGAGACCCTGGGCGCGGCCGTCGGCCTTGCTTACCTGCGCGATCCTGGTGGTGAAGCGGTCACTGCCGAGTTCGTCAGGACCGGGCACTACGAAGTCAACATCGGCGGGCAGGTCGCCGGAGCGGTCGTAGGACTCCGGCCGCCTTACGACCCGGCAGGTACGAAGATTAAGGATTAGCACGCAGGCGATGGCTCCGGCCTCGTCCACCAGGACATTGTGGTCCCAGAGCAGGGAGTGACCCGATGACGGTCAGCGTCTTCGATCTGTTCAAGATCGGCATCGGCCCGTCGAGCTCGCACACGGTCGGCCCGATGCGCGCCGCGTTGATGTTCGCCAGCTCGCTGGAGCAGGACGGGCTACTGGCTCAGGTGCGCGGCGTCAGGGCTGAGTTGTTCGGCTCGCTCGGCGCGACCGGGCACGGGCACGGAAGTGTCAAAGCAGTGGTGCTCGGGCTGTCCGGCGAGGAGCCGGAAACTACTGATCCGGCCGCGGCCGAACCGATGGTCGCGGCGCTGCGGACCTCGCGCGAGCTGCTGCTGCTCGGCCGCCACCCGATCCGGTTCGACGTTGACGAGGACGTCGTCTTGCACCGCCGGAAGCGGCTGGATTTCCATTCCAACGGCATGCGGTTCGCGGCGCTGGATGCCGC
>Ga0335074_10010651_pt1 | contig 12866 bp, 14 predicted proteins | sample Lox_Sample_23_FD_206715 | JGI IMG/M metagenome (GOLD analysis project Ga0335074, IMG submission 206715) | Soil microbial communities from Loxahatchee National Wildlife Refuge, Florida, United States - Lox_Sample_2.3 | ecosystem: Environmental > Terrestrial > Soil > Wetlands | place: USA...
CGAGGACGTTTTCGTCCACTTCTCCGCGATTCAGTCGGAGGGGTACAAGTCGCTCAACGACGGCCAGGCGGTTGAATTCGAAGTGACCAAGGGTCCCAAGGGCCTGCAGGCATCGAACGTTTCCGCCCTCTAAATGGCTAGTGCGGGCCCGCCCAGCGCGGGCTCGCACCACTCTCGCAAGTAACCGGCCGTAAGCATGGATCGATGGTTCAAGGAGGCTTCGTGAAAGCTCTTCAGAAGGGCGCATACATCAAGCACTTTCAGTATGGCCTTGGTGTCGTCACCGAATCCGATTCCGACCGCACCTCGATCGATTTCGACCTCCACGGCATGAAGAAATTCGTGACGACCATCATGGTCGTCGAGCTCGCCGAGGGGACGCCGCCCAAGCGGAAGCGGACTCGCAAAAAGCCGGCTCCGGCTGCGGCAATTGCTGCTGCAGCTTCCAAATGAGCAAAGAAGTCATCGTGCAGTTCATGGGGTTCGCGTCGAAGCCGAGCGTGCGTGAATACATATTCACGGTGCGCGAGGCTTCGATGGAGCCGCGCGAATTTACTCTCACCATCCCGAACGAGGCGTTCAATTCTCACGGGCTGCGATTTCAGGATGCGCCCGACGTTTGCTCGATCAAGCTGCGCCACGAACTTGCGGCTCACGCCAACCACCCGCCCGAGACGCATTTCGATATCACCGCTATCGAGCTCGAGGATTACCGCACGACCCACGCCCCTCGAACGCCCAAGAGCCCGTTCGCCCGCAAGCCCGTCGAAGACTTCTAGGCTCGTTCGGTTTTCGCCCGTGCAGGAATTCCAGGTCGCAGAGCGACTGCAAAGGAGACACTCGTGGGCCGAATCACCTTTCAGAAGCGGCAGAAGGAAATGAAGCGCCAGGAAAAGCAGAAGGCGAAGGCCGAGCGCCGCGAACAGCGAAAACTCGAGAAGCCCGCTGATTTGGACGCATCGATCGATACATCATCCGAAGCGCGGACAGGCGGCTTCGACTTCTCCACCGAATCCGAGTCCAATACGCCGCGGCACTGATTATTTCATTCACGATTCATCAGGCCCGGCCATAAACCACAAGGGTCGAAAGGCCGGAATTCAGCGCGGAGTCCCGATGCATTCGCCCGCACATTCACCTCAACCGATCGTTCTGCGGCTCGGGTATGACATTCAGTTCCAGATTCCCGCCCCGGTTGCGATGGTCGCGGTGCTTAATGTGCATCCTTCTCGTGTAAGCGACCTGCGTGCCCCAGACCAATTGTGTGCTGACCCCGCCGTCCCGATGGAAGGCTATTTCGACTCTTTCGGGAATTGGGCAACGCGGTTTGTCGCGCCGCGAGGCACGCTTCGCCTTAGCAATTCGACTCTGATCTATGATTCGGGTCTGCCCGATCCGGTGTGTCCGGATGCGTGCGAAGTTCCCGTTCAGGAACTGCCGCACGACGCCCTCCGGTACCTATACAACAGCCGCTACTGCGAGGTCGATCGCTTCGCGACGATCGCACTGGATCTATTCGGCTCGGTGCCCCGAGGCTGGTCGCGTGTGCAGGCCGTTTGCGATTGGGTTCATGCAAGAGTGAGCTTCGGATACCAATACGCTCGTCCCACGAAAACCGCCCTCGACGTCTTCACCGAACGCTTTGGGGTGTGCCGCGACTTCCAGCACCTTGCGGTCACGCTGTGCCGCGCTCTGAATATTCCGGCGCGCTACGCCACAGGATACCTGGGCGATGTCGGCGTTCCGCCCGCGCCGTCTCCGATGGACTTCAGCGCGTGGTTCGAGGCTTATCTCGAAGATCGTTGGTGGACCTTCGACGCCCGCCACAACGAGCCCCGCATCGGCCGTGTTCTCATGGCCACCGGGCGCGACGCCTCCGACGTCGCCATGACAACCTCATTCGGAATGGCCAATCTCACGCACTTCACCGTCATCACCGAAGAGTCCCCGCAGGCCTCTGCGATCACCGCCTAGCCAACTCCGTCATGTCGCCGATCAATCTCGGCCGGTCGAACCCCCTATGGATGAATTCGCCCGTCTCGCGCATTCCACTCTCTGTAAGGCTCGCCTGTGCGCGGGCACCCGACGAAGAGGAGAATCCACAAGATGAGGACGTCAAGAAATGCTGCATTCGCAACGCTGGCCTGCGCGCTTTTGGCGCTGGCGCTATTTGCAGTGAGCCACCGCACGGTCCGGGCGGACGACGCGCCGCTGGCCATCCCCGCGGTCGGCACGATGGCCCCCGATTTCACGCTTGAGTCGCAAGAAGGACCTGTCAGCCTGCACGAGTATCACGGCAAGTGGGTCGTCCTCTATTTCTACCCGAAAGATCAGACCCCCGGTTGCACGATCGAGGCGCACGGCTTTCAAAACGATCTCGACAAATATCACAAGATCAATGCCGTAATCCTTGGCGTCAGCGTCGATACGGTCCAGTCGCACAAGGAGTGGTGCGCCAAAGACGGTCTGAACTTCAAACTGCTCTCCGATGCGGAAAAGAAAGTCTCCGCGATGTACGGTTCACAGATGACGATTCCTCAGATGCCGCAGCTCGGGACGATCGCCGCCCGCAATACATTCCTGATCGACCCCGAAGGCAAAATCGTCAAGGAGTTCATCAAAGTGAACCCGACCGGGCACAGCGCTCAGGTGCTGGCAGCGCTCTCCGAACTCCAGAAAGGCGCCGCCAACTAGCGCCGCGAGGCCGGGCCGTGGTACTAATGGGGCAGGCGGCGTTCTCCGACCAATGCCTGCCTCATCTCCCGGAGCTGACCTCCAGCACAGTGAACCAGCGGCAGAACGAATTCGAATCCGTCGCCATATCGCATGCGCCGAGCCTGCTCCGCGTGGCGCGCCGGCTCGCATTCGATCCGGCGATTGCCGAAGATCTCGTGCAGGAAACGTTCCTGCGCGCCTGGCGCAGCTTCGATCAGTTCGAGCCCGGCACCAACGCGCGCGCGTGGCTCTTTCGCATTCTTTTCAACGCCTTTTACGCGCAGGGTCGCAAGAGCCGCTCGGCGCCCCTTTTGGTTCCGCTTCAGCCGCTCGCCCGCGAGATATCGCCCCGCATCGGAGCGGATTTCTCGGCGCTGGACGGCGCGATGCTCGGTGCGGCGCTCGATGATCTTTCCGTGGAACACAGGACGGTGATCCTGCTGGCGGTCGTCGAGGGCTTTACATGCCGCGAACTGGCCGAAATTTTGTCTTTGCCGATCGGCACGGTGATGTCGCGTCTCAGCCGCGCGCGCCGGTCGTTGCGCGCAATGCTTGCGCCGCAGGAGTCCAGGGCTCTGCGGGCGAGCGCGAAATGAAAGTCAGGAATCCTGAATTATGATGGACTGCAACGAAGTCGCCGAAATCGCGCCGCTCTATCTTAGCGGCGAACTTGACCGCGAGCGCGCGTCTGCCGTCGACGCCCATCTGCGTTTTTGTGCGTCGTGCATGGGCGAGATCGAAAGCCAGGCTCGCTTGGACGCGCGCATGCGCGAAGTCATTGCCGGTGAGCGAATAGACGTAGCCGGCGTCGAGCGTTGGATTCGCGCGCGCATTTCCACCGACCCGCGCAACAAAGTTGCATCGATCTTGCCGCTGCATTCGAAATCGCGCCCGCACCGCAAATGGGTCGCCGTCGCGGTCGGCGTTGCCGCCGTGCTCTTGCTGGCGGCGCTGGGTTATCGCGGCCTCGTGAGCCCGCATGGCGCCCGTGTCTATGCCGATGCGGCGCGGGACCACCAGCGCGAAGTGGTCGAGCAGGAGCCTCGCCGCTGGCTTTCGGATCGTGCTTCGATTTCGGCCCTGGCGCAGGGGCAGGGAATTGCCGGCTCGGCGCCGTTCGCGCTTTCTTCCGGCCCCTACCATCTCGAGCGTGCCCGCTTGTGCTTCCTCGACGGCCGCGTCTATCTGCACGTCGTCTACACCGATGGATCGCGCGAATTTTCGGTCTACTTCCACGTGCGTGGCTCTCAGCCCCTCCCCGGTAGCCCCCGCGAAATCGAAAACGGTCGCATTCTGCGGACTTCCGTTCTCGGCGCCGAAGAAGTGGCGTCTCTGCAGACGAAAGATCTCACCGTCCTGGTGGTCAGCGACCGCTATTCCGGCGACGCGCTCCAAGTCGCCCGCCTCGCCGCCACTGCCCTCTGATATCCTGCCCGATCGCAGTTGTTGGCGGGATCAAACTTGAGACGCAAGATCATCGCCGTGCTCACCTCACTCTGGCTGATCGTGGCCGTGGCATTGCTCTGCCGCGCCGGCTATGCGTACTACGAGGTGCGCGAAACTCCGGCGGACGTGCTCGCCACGGTGCCCTTCGCCCAGGAAACGGGCAATATCGCGATGTCGCTGGCGATGGGCAAGGGATTCGGTTCGCCCACCCGTCGCGATACCGGGCCAACTGCCTGGCTCCCTCCCGTTTATCCGCTGCTCATCGCGGGAATCTTCCGCGTGTTCGGCATCTTCACGTTGCACGCGTTCTATGCCGCGGCTGCGCTGAACATTCTGTTTTCGACGGCGACCTGCGTGCCGATCTATTTCGTGGCCAGACGAATTGCCGGGTCCGGCCTGGCGGCGCTCGCTGCCTGGCTATGGGTATTCTTCCCGAGCGCCATTGTGATGCCGTTTCAATGGATATGGGAGACGTCGCTCTCAGCGCTGCTTGCCGGGGTGATTCTGTGGGCCACGCTCGCGCTCGTCGAATCGCGACGAACGCGCGACTGGTGTGCCTACGGACTTCTCTGGGGCTTCTCGCTCTTGACGAATCCGGCCCTCGGCGCCGTGCTGCCGTTTCTGCTAGGCTGGCTCGTCTGTCGCGACGGCCGCGAGCGCAACATGCGAGTGCGATTCGCCCGGCCCGCTCTCGCGCTCGGAATCGCGATCCTCTGTTGCGTTCCGTGGACGATCCGCAACTATGCGCAGTTCCACCGGCTCATTCCCCTGCGGTCGAATTTCCCGTTCGAGTTATGGCTCGGAAACAACGAGGTGTTTGATCCCCACTCGAGGGACATAAACGCCCGCGTGACCCGCTACGAGCAGTCCCGGCTCTACGGCCAGCTCGGCGAGACGGCCTTCATGCGGGAGAAATGGAACCTGGCGACCGAGTTCATCGGCTCCCATAAGCGCCTCGAGCTGCGGCTAACGGAGTGGCGATTCATGTCGTTTTGGCTCGGTTCGTTTCGCCCGTTGCAGGATTTCGCCGGGGCGGAGTTGTGGCTCCAGGTGGTCCTTATCTTGAGTTTCCTCACCGGCGTCGGCAGCGCAATCGGAATCATCGTTCTGTGGCGGGCGCGAAGCCCATACGCCGTCCCCGCCGCCTCGTTCATCGTAATGTTCCCGCTCGTCTATTACATCACGCATGCTTCGCTGCGTTATCGTCATCCGGTCGATCCCATCGTGTTGATCCTCACGGCTGCGGCGATTATGGGCGTGAAGCGGAAAGCCGCGCCAGACGCCTTGCCGGCCCTCGACCCGACCCCTGTTGTCGCGGAGAAATCCGGAAGCTGATCGATCGTCCCGCCTGCAGTCGCCTAGGGCTGCCTGGGCACATCGTATCCCCCTGAGTCGTTGAGGTAGTAATCGAGGAATACGGGTGGAAGCAAGCAGAGTTCAAGAGGGGAGCGAGGAGCGATTCGTTCGATGATTTGCCAGGGGCTCTGGTTTTCTTTGTGCGAATTGGGCCGGGCGAGGTTGAAGTAGAGCTGATAGGTGTGGGCTTTGGCGAGGAAATCGCCTCGGCTGGAGAAGTCTTCGAGATCGAAGAACTCGTCTTCTTCGATGCGATGGACGGTTTCGACGTCGCTCTGATAGGTGTGAGCGGCGGGGGGGATGCGGACGTGCTGGCTTTGGCCGAGAGCTTTGGGGAAATCGCCTTTGAACTCGCCGCCATTGTCGGTTTGCCAGACCAGATCGCGGAGCGAGACGCCGTAGCGGTCGAGATGCTGCTGGATGCGGGAGGCGAAGACGGCGCTGGCCGAGGCGCTGCGTCCTTCGGCGAAGGCCCAGAAGAGCAGGCCGCTGCGAACATCGCGGGCCGTGTACTGAACGACGGGGAGCTTCAGCCGCTGCGCCTGGGTCCAGTAGCGGGGGATGTCGTCAAGATCTTTGGTATCGGCGCTGATCTGCTGAAACAGAGCCCAGCGGGCCTTGACGTGTGCGAGGTCCTGTTTGCGCTGGTATTTGCGGCGGCGTTTCTGGATCAGGCCGTGGACGTGCCAGATGCGTTCGAGCGCGTCATGCCCGATGGGCAGATCGAATTCGCGGATGAGGCGGCGAGCGCCGAAGGTGGGCAAGGTTTTTCGGAGGGCGACGAGTTGCGCCTCGACGGCCGGCGGCGTCTTGTGAGGTTGGTGGAGTCGCGCGCGCGAGTGCTCGGCCAGGCCCGACGGTCCCTGCTGCTGGAAGCGGCGCAGCCACTTGCGGACCGTGGGCACGGTGGTGGAGAACAGGCGTGCGGTGGGTTTGATGCCGCGCTCTTTGGCGCTTTCCACCAACCGCAGGCGATGGTTGTAGGTGTTGTTCTTCATTTCACGAATCAGATCGAAATAACAGGCCGACATAGGCCGCGCATTCTAGCTCGCAACGCTGAGGCGGCCGAGACGGCTGTGGAAAAGCCGCTCCGTGGAAAACCAAGAACGGGTTTCCCACTGCGCTTGGAAATCCCGCCGAACCCGCGGGATTCCCACTTTCCCACAGCCACGGCGGCGATCATTTTCCCCTCCGGCCCAACAGCAAAACCATCTCCCCGCGCCGCTTCGGGCTCAAACATTTCAATCCAGCCAGGGGGATACGATGTGACCAGGCTCTTCCAGATTCATCGCGAAATAGCAGGCGAGGCCAGTTCAGTGGTACACTACCGGCCAATTCGTCTCACCGGTGATGACAACAGGAGTTGCCCAGCATGTCGTCGTCCCCGCACCAGCCTTGTCAGTTCGGCCCTTTCGAGGCCGACTTCCAATCCGGAGAGCTGCGCAAACACGGCATTCGCCTGCGCGTCCAGGCGCTGCCGCTCCGCCTCCTGGCCTTGTTGATCGAACATCGTAATCGCGTCGTCACTCGCCAGGAGCTGCATCAAACTTTCTGGCCCGGCCGCACCGAAGGCGAGTTCGACGACAGTTTGAATGCAGTCGTCAAAAAGCTGCGCGACGTCCTCGGAGACGACGCCGGCAAGCCGTTGTACGTCGAGACTGTTCCGCGCCGCGGCTACCGTTTTGTGGCGCCGGTAACGATTGCCTCTCCTGCAAAAGATGCGCCCGCCGCCACGCAGCCCGCGAGCGCGCCCACTCACGCAAACGATAAAAGGAGCGATGATTCAGATCATTCAAATGCCGGCCGTCCGCTGCGAGGCTGGTCGCCCGCTGCGCTCGCGGCTGCCGCGACTTCAGTGCTTCTTTGCTTTTTGGCTTTGTGGAGCTATACGACGCAAAGAGCGCGCCAAAAAGCATCCGACGAACCAATCCACTCGATCGCGGTCCTTCCTTTCGAAAATCTATCGGGCGACCCGAGTCAGGATTACTTCGTCGATGGCTTGACCGAAGCCGTCACCACCGACCTCGCGCAAATCGGCTCCATTCGGGTCACATCAGGAACTTCGGCCATGGAGTACAGGGCAGCGCGAAAGCCTTTCGGCCAAATCCGGCGCGAACTTGGCGTCGACGCGGTCGTGGTCGGATCGGTGTCCCGCACCGCCGGGAAGGTGCGCGTGAATGCCCGCCTGGTGGGACCGGCCGACGGCCAGTATCTTTGGGCGCAAAGCTTCGAACGGGACGCTGGCGACATCGTGTCCCTGCAGGATGAAGTGGCCCTTTCCGTGGTAAATCGCATCCAGGCGTCGACCCCGCCCGACGAGCTGGCGCGCCTTGAACACGCGCGGCCCGCCAGCGTGGAAGCCTACGAGGCTTATTTGCAGGGCCTCTTTTACTTGAATCACAGAACGAATGACGATCTCCTGAAGAGTCTCGACTATTTCACCCGCGCCACTTCGCTCGATCCCCATCTCGCGGTGGCGTACGCGGGAGAGTCGGAAGTTTATGGATTGCTTGCGGATTACGACGTGATGCCCGACCGCGAAGCATGGCCGAAAGCCGAGGCGGCTGCGCGACAGGCCATTCATTTGGACGACTCGCTCGGCCTGGCGCATTCGGCGCTTGCATTCGAGCTATGGAAATACGAATGGGATTGGGGCAGGGCCAAGAAGGAGTTTCACCGGGCCCTCGCTCTCAGTCCCAACGATGCCAATACCCACCACGTCTATGCCGTGCTTCTCGCATCAGAAGGGAATTTCGGCGACGCGAAAAAGGAGATCCAGGTCGCTCGCCAGCTCGATCCACTCTCCCTAATCGTCCGCACGAATATCGGGTGGCTCAGCTATTACCAGCGCGATTTCCCGGCGGCCATCGAAGAGTATCAGGCGACCCTCCGCTTGGACCCGGTTTTCGTTCCCGCGCATCAAAAACTGTGGATGGCATACGCCGTCCAGGGCAATAAACAGAAAGCCGCGGGCGAACTCGAAAATGTCTTCCGCGTGTTCGGCCACGAGGATATGGCCAGGCGCGTCGCGGCCACGGACGCCGCTCATCGCTACGACTTCGCCGTGAAAAGCTATGCGGATTCCGGATACCTCAGCAATTACGAGCACGCCAGGGTTCTTTCGCTGATGGGCCGCAAAGAGGAGGCTCTCGCAGCCCTTTCCCAAGCGGAAGCCGAACATAGCTCCTGGCTCACGTACGTTGCCGTAGAACCCGCCTTCGATTCGATCCGCTCCACCCCGAAGTTCCAGCAGATCGTCGCGGAAGTGGGCGCGCGCTCGAGCGCGGCCCCGCTGCCCGGCATGGGGCCCGCCGCCCGCAACATACCGCCGCAAAAGTGATCGCCCCCCTGGCGGGCGTTTCATCCCCCGCATGCCTCGCACCAGCGCCGGAGGCGCGGCACAAGTTAGCCCAGCACGCAAGTGCTGGGTGCAAAAACACAAACACGACCCAGCGCCGTAGGTGCGGCACCCCAACTCCCCGGATCGGCGTCCCAATTCCGCAAAGAATTCTGAGCGCGATCTGCCGGCAACTGCGGGCAGGCGACACCGCAAAATTTGTGAGCGAGATGGTTGCCTTCGTAGCGGCGACCTTTCAGGTCGGCGGTTTCTGCCTTATGGTTTGCGCCGTGCCTGACCACTCGGCACTCGCCACTGCCTTCCTGTTCGCGGCTCAAATGGACTCGGGTGGGGCACGTGGAGCACCCTTCGCTTCGTTCCCGGCATCGTCCAGTTTCATCCGCGCCTGAACATTACACCCCCAGTTCGCTCAAGCCTCGGACGAAACGGAAGGGGTGCGCGAGGCACCGCCCATCGCGAGCCCCCTCTCAACTCTCAACCCTCAACTCTAAACTCTCGACCCCTGCCCGCCATCCTCGCCGTCAACCGCTCCAACTCAGCCGCCGCTTCCTGCCTCACGTCCACCGCTTGCTGATCCTCCTCGGTCATGCGAATCTCCTGCAGGAATTTCAGCACCGCCTCACGCGAAGCGAGTTTTCCGCACAGGCGGCTCAACGACCGCTGCTCCCGCCCATCGAGCGCTCGCAGTAGCGCCTTCATCATCTTGAATTGGTTCGGTATCACATCGCGGATGAACCTTTTCCCTGAAGGCGTCAACGTCATCACGCCTACTCGCCGCCCCTTCCGTTTCCGATCCGTCTTCGCCTTGTGGCTTTGCTCGATCGAGACGGGCGGCAGCGTCCCAACCACCCGCCGCACCCAGCCGCGCCGCTCGAGGGACTTGCTCGTCTCGATCAGATTCTGCCGCGCGCACTTTCTCTCGCGCGCCACGTCGCTCACCGTCATCGGTCCCGCTCGGTTCAATAGTTCGAGCACGCGAAACTCCGCCAGCGTGAGCCCGAATGCGTCGAGCGGCAGCCGCAGTTCGCTCTCCAGCCATTTCGCCGTATCGATAAGATCCAGGCAGGCTTGTACGGCCCGTCCGGTCTTCTCCCGGTTGGTCGGGTAGTACCTCACGCCGCGAAATCCTCCAAAATCGCCCTTTTTCGGCCTTTTAAGCCTTCCGTAAGCCCCCGCTAGGCGCATGCTCCATGCACCTCTTAATTGCACGAAAAATAGTCCAATTCGCTCCCCAAGAAAATCCGCACTTCTACGTCCGCAGTTCTCGCGGGTCTTTAGGAGGGCGGGGTTTCAACCCCGCCGAAACGGCGCGCGCGAAGCGCGTACCTCTGCGCTGCTTACCCGCAGCATGTGTTCGAGTTCTTCGCTTGCGGGGAAGCGCTAACCGTGCCGAAAAGAAGCCGCGTTGAGGCACGCCTCCTTCGTCAGTGCAGGCCGGCGCGTTCCCCCCTGCTCTGAGCGCCGGAGGCGCGGCAGAAGTTAGCCCAACGCGGAAGCGTTGGGACTCGTGATTCAATAATTCCGAGCGCCGTCAGTGCGACACAACTTTCGGAGATCGAAACCTCACAGCCTGTGTGGAGACGGCGCGCTGCCAGGGCGGCCTTTCGCGGGTTTGCGTGTACGCGCCGGCTCTTGGTGGGCGCGCGAATGCGCGACGTCTGCCGGCGGAAGCGTGGGCCTTCAGAGCCTGCGTCACAACCGACGCCACGCGACGAGGGCAGCGCGTGTGGGAGTGCGGGAGCTTGCTCCCGCTGTTTGCCGCATGGGCTTGCCCAGGCGTGCTCCCCGCACATGCCACGTGCGTCGCGGTTCGAGGCGCAGATCGAAACCTTACAGCCTGTATGGAGACGGCGCGCTACCAGGACGGCTTTTCGCGGGTTTGCGTGTACGCGCTGGCTCTCGGTGGACGCGCGAATGCGCGACGTCTACCGGTGGAAGCCTGCGCCTTCAGAGCCGGTGTGACAACCGACGCCACGCGACCAGGGCAGAGCGTGTGGGAGTGCGGGAGCTTGCTCCCGCTGTTTGCCGCCTGGGCTTGCCCAGGCGTGCTCCTCGCACACGCCACGTGCATCGCAGTTCGAGGCGCAGATCGAAACCTTACAGCCTGTGTCCAGACGGCGCGCTGCCAAGGCGGCTCTTCGCGGGTTTGCGTATATCCGCTGGCTCTTGGTGGACGCGCGAATGCGCGACGTCTACCGGTGGAAGCGTGGGCCTTCAGGCCCGCGAAAAAGCTTGCTAGATCGACGGGCTTTAGCCCTGGGCCCATCAGCGCCTAGGGAAGGGAACCGCGAGGCGAGACCTGCAGGCGCTCCGGACAACTACATTGTGATCTAAGTGGTCATCGCGGCCATATGCAGGCGCGACCACCCAACCGGCAAACGGGCGAGACGCGGAAAGGTGCCCGATGAAAAGAAAAGCTCATCCGCAGCTGGCAGCCGGACTACCTGCGGGCTTGAGGTCTACAATGTCTTAGGCTAGGGCCGCCTCCACTGGTCGGGCCTGCCGCGATTAGTGTGGCGCACGCGCTCAACGTGAATTGCCGCGTCCGGGTCGATTTCCTGAGCACGCTCAATTGCCTCGGCCTGGGTGTCACACACATCGCTGGCACGCTCCGAGTCGGGCCGCCGGACGGCGTGGTCACCCCCTCCCCGACGCTCGACGTACAGCTCCTTTTTCTGCTTTGCCATTCTTAGTCTCCTGAAATACGCGATGACGGCAACCCGCAACGGAAAGGCAGTGCTGCCTCTACCGCCTTTACCGACATCAGGCAAAACGGGCCGAAAAACTTAGCGCCGTGCTGCGAGCGAGCACTGCCCGAGCGCGAGCAAATTGTCATTCCAATATCCGTCAGCGTGCGTGCGCAGGTACGGCGCTCGCCCTTCCGGATAGACAACGCCAACCTCAGACCGCTTGCCAGTCTTGCTGTCCAACACGTAGAACGTGTTGTTGCGAGCCTCGATGCTTGCGATTACTTGTTCCACCATCCACTCCCAGCCAGCTGCAGGATTTCCCACATGCGTGATGTGTTCGTGGGAACTGAGCGGATGGGGCTTGGTGATGCATGCTACTCGTACATCAGCCATCTCAGGTTCCTTTCGGAGCTTGCGCTCTTGGGTTTTGGTGTACACTTCCATCTGACGAGAGCGTATAGTGCCACGTACATACGCCAGCGTCATGCTAGACTATACGATAACGTCTACATCGAAGTCAAGGGGGGAGCGTTGGCCGATATTTTTGCCGCAAGACTTCGCACCGCGCGTGAACGCAGGCAATTGAGTCAGTCCGAGCTTGCAGACAAAGCGGGCTTGTTACCCTCAGCCATTTCCCACTTCGAGACCGGTCGCAGGTCACCATCGTTCGCGAACTTGAAGGCGCTGTCTGATGCCCTGAGAGTCACGACGGATTACCTGATCGGAAGAAGCGATTCGATGGATATGTCGAACGCCGCTGCGACGAAGTTGCTTCGCCATGCGCAGAAGATGTCGGACGAGGATTTGGAAAGAATCACTCAAATGGCCGAAGTGATGGTGAGAAAACAGAAGAAGGAGTAGCAAGTGGCGCGACGCGATTACTGGCAGGAGGAGGCAAGGGCCGCAGAGGTCTTGGCGGCCAAGAAAATCTTCGCCCTGCCAGTTGATCCGTTCTCCATCGCGAAGGCAGAAGGTATCGCCTGTCAGAAGCTAACGGGATTGGGCCTTTCCGGGTGTCTGTGCGCCGCTGGCAATGAGTTCGGCATCTTCTACAATGATTCGGTTGCTAGCGAAGGGTTCCGCAGATTCACCGTGGCGCACGAGTTGGGGCACTACTTCCTCCCAGGGCACTACAAACACATTTTCGCGGACGGCAAATCGAAGCATGTTTCTGAGGTTGGCTACTCTTCAGATGACCCATTCGAGCGATCCGCCGACGCGTTCGCGGCAGCGTTGCTGATGCCCCCCGCGCCCTTCAAGTCAGCTTGCGCTCGCGTAGCAACCGGCCTGACAACGGTAGA
>Ga0335074_10010652_pt1 | contig 12866 bp, 16 predicted proteins | sample Lox_Sample_23_FD_206715 | JGI IMG/M metagenome (GOLD analysis project Ga0335074, IMG submission 206715) | Soil microbial communities from Loxahatchee National Wildlife Refuge, Florida, United States - Lox_Sample_2.3 | ecosystem: Environmental > Terrestrial > Soil > Wetlands | place: USA...
ACATGGGCGCTGACGGGGAGGTCACCGCCGAGGCGATGGCCAGGCACGGCCACAGCGCCGAGGTGGGCAGGTGGCTGTGGACGGCTACGTGCGGCGGCTGGAGGAATTTCCCCGCGGCAGCGGCCCGGTCGGCGCGGACTGGCGCGAAGCGCTGGGCGACCCGAAGCGGATCGCCGACTAGACCGCCTTCTTCCGGCACGAGGTGACTGGGCAGCCGTGGCGGCAGGTACTCGGCGGCTGGTGGCCGCGGCTGCTGCCGGGCTCGGCCGCGTCGGCCACCCATGGCATCATCAGGGTGGGCCATGCGGTCCGTGCGCTGCTGGCCGACGGTGACAACCCGGTCCATGTCGCTGAACTGGCCCGCGGGCTAGCCTACTGGGCCGCCCGCTGGCAGCCGTATCCCGGCGCAGAGGTCCAGCCCGGGCCGACACCGTCTCCGCGGCCGACGTGTACGAGCGCACAGGTAACCCCGCGGCGATCGCCGCGGCGGTGCGCGCCGTGGAGCTCATCCCGCGACCGAGGTGATCACGGGGCCCGTACCGCGCGCCGGTTTTGCACGTGTGGGTCGATGAGCTCTGGTCGCCGGGCCTGGGCCAGGCTGCCGAGGTGAGTCGTCCGCGATCCGGACGATCGTCTTTCCAACGTTGTCGCCGCGCAGCACGCCGAGGAAGGCCGCGACGGTGTTTTCGAACCCGTCAACGAGTTGCTCGTCGGCTTTGAGCGCACCGGAGCGCAGGCGGGGGATGAGCCATGCATGCGCCTCCTCCCGCAGGTGTACATGGTGGCGGACCATGTATCCGCGGAGCGTGAGGCTCTTGTAGTGGACCGCGTAGAGGTTACGCGGCGCGGGAGGCTGTCCCAGGGTAATGCCGTCCGCGTTGTCGGGGCCCTGGATGTCTCTGTACTCCATGTCGGGATACTGGTTGTAATAGGAGAGTCCGCCCACCCAAGCGATCCGGCCGAACTCACGAGACGACTCGATCGCAGCCTCCAGGTGGTTGCCGCCGACTCCGTCGAGAGTCGCATGGATTCCCCCCGGCGCGTTCTCGGCCAGCAGCTTGGCGACCGGGCCGTCGTGGTAATCGAAGGCCGCATCGAATCCGAGCCACTGTGTCACGTGCCGGACCTTGGCGGCGCTGCCCGTACTGCCGATCACCCTCCCGGCACCTACAAGCCGACAGATCTGCCCGGCCACGCCGCCGACCGCGCCAGCGGACGCGGTAATGAACACCGTCTCGCCCTCGCGTACCCGCAAGATCTCGCGGACACCGACGTATGCGGTCAGGCCGGTGCCGCCGAGAACCGATAGGTAGTTGGTGAGCGGGATGTCGTCAGCGGGCTCGAGCACGCGAATGCCTTCCTGCCCGGCGACGAGCGCTGCGTGGGTGCTCCACCCCTCGGTGTGGTAAACGAGCATGCCCTCGCGGAAGTGCTGGCTGTTGGTCGCGATGACGCGGCCGATCGCCCGCCCCTCCCCGAGCGGCTCGTTGAGCGGCCAGCCGCCATCCATAAGCTGACGCATATACGGGTCGACGGAGAGGTAGAGGTTCTCCACGAGAGCGCCACCGCCGGGCGCGCCGAGCTTGTGCTCGACGATCGCGAACTGTGCCGGATCGGGGAAGCCGCTTGGCCTCGCGCTCTGGACTATGGATCGGACCGTCAGCATGAGTCGCTCGCCTTGCTCTCGCTTGCTCGTACCGGGGTGACCTGCGGCAAGCGCAACAGGCCCGGCAGGGTGCCGGGGGAAGTGGCATCGTGTGTCATGCGGTCACGGTAGGCCCCGGCGCCGGCGGTCCGGCAGATGCACAGCCTGCTGGATCAGCGATTATCCATGAGTGACGCTCATGGATAACAGGTACCCTGGCCCGGTGACCGACCGGCCTTCGGACAGCGGTTCACGGGCCCTGAGCCCGCAGGATCTGCGGCTGCTGCTCGCGGTCGACAGCTCAGGCAGTCTCACCGCGGCCGCTCAGTCCCTGGGCATAACGCAGTCTGCGGTCTCCCGTGCCGTACGCGAATGCGAGCGCAAGGTTGGCGCCGTCTTGTTCGCGCGCGGCCGCACCGGGGCCAGCCCGACCGCGGCGGGGCAGGTCGCCCTCGTCCATGCCCGGCAGATCCTGCGGCAGCTCGACCTGCTCGGTGCCGAAGCCCGCGGCGCTGCCGCGGGGTCACTGTCCGGGACGCTGCGGATCGCTGCGTTCCGCCGCGCCGCCACGCAACTGCTGCCCCCGGCGCTCGCCCGGCTGGCTGCCCGCTACCCCGCGCTCAGGCCGCAGGTGCTCATTGTGCCCGAACTCGGTCGCGGCACCGCGGGCCAGGTCACTGACGGGCACGCCGACCTGGCCATATCGACACTCGCCACCGACGGCAAGGCCCTGCCGGGGCTGGTGACCCGAGAACTACTACACGAGCCATTCCTGCTCGCCGCCCCCGCCGACCACCCTGACCCGCGAGCCCTCCCCCTGATCGACTGGCCCGAGAACTGCTCGTCCTACACCCGCGCCTGGTGGGGACGCCAGCAGTGGCTCCCGACCGCGACTATCAACGCCGACGACGACGCCGTGGTGCTGTCCATGGTGGCCCAGGGGCTCGGCATTGCCATCCTGCCCTGGCTCACCCTCGCCGACCTTCCCGTCGGCGTCACGGTCACTAGCCTGGGCGACGCACCACCCGGCCTCAGGATCGTTTCCGTCACCACCCGCGCTGCCGCCTCATCGATAGCGGTACGCGAACTTGTCCGCGAACTCCAGGCCGCCGCCAGCCGCGGCAAGCACGTCGCCGCACCGGGCACCGGGGCTGCCCGGTGATCCCAGGCGCGGCCCGCCAGCCCGCCGCCACAAAGCACGACAGCGCAGGCCCCGATTCCTCATTGAGGGTGGCTCCTCCGCAGAGACTGCCTGTCCCGGGAAACGAGCGGTTTGGGTTCTGCCGTTGATTGGCTGGGCTGGTTCGTCCTACCTCAGGCGATCAGGGAGGGCTTGTAGGAGAGCGTCCATGTCGTCGGACAGCTGGCGCACCAGGTCGCCAGCGGGGACGTCGCGGCCCAGGGCGGCAGCCTGACCCGACCACAGCGGCGTGAAGGCATCCGAGCCCGCTGCCTCAGCGGCGACACGCAACGGCGCCATTACCGCGGTCGGCAGCGGGAACGGCGGCGCGAGGTCCGACCACGGACCCAGCTCGGCTACCGCCCGGTTCACGATGCTCCTGGCCGGGCGGCCGGACAGGACATTCGTGATGACGGTGCTGTCGTCGGCGGCGCCCGCCAGCGCCTGCCGGTGCAGCGGCGCGGTGTTCGCCTCTGGCGTGCGCAGGAACGCGGTCCCCAACTGGACGCCGTCTGCGCCAAGCGCCAAGGCGGCCACCGCTCCCCGCGCATCCGCGATGCCGCCGGCCGCGATCACCGGGACGTCCACGGCGTCGACGATCTGGGGCACAAGCGCGATCGTGCCGACCTGCCGCCCGACGTCCTGGCCGAGGAACATCCCGCGGTGTCCGCCGGCCTCCAGCCCCTGAGCGATGACCACCTCACAGCCATGGTCGACCAACCAGCGCGCCTCGGCGACGCTAGTGGCCGACGACATGATCGTGGCGCCTGTGGCCTTCACCCGCCCCACCAGCCCCGCGGCCGGCAGACCGAAGTGGAAGCTCACCACCGCCGGGCGCAACTCCTCCACGACCGCGCACGTGGCGTCGCCAAACGGCGGCAGCCGGGAGGCGGCGGCCTGGCCGGCCGGGATGCCGAACTCGGCGTAGTAGGGCGCCAGGCGCTTGGTCCATGCCTCCATCCGCACGTCGGTGGCCTCGACCTTGGCGTGGCAGAAGAAGTTCAGGTTGAACGGCTTGGCCGTGCGAACGCGGATCGAAGCGACCTCGGCGCGGATGGCGTCGGCAGGCAGCAGGGCGCATGGCAGCGAACCGAGCCCTCCGGCCTCGGACACCACGACCGCGAGCTCCGCACCTCCCAACCCTGCCATCGGTGCCTGGACGACCGGGACATCAATCCCGAGTAGGTCGTTGAGTCTGGATCGCATGACACCCTCCTCCACCGGCCCGACACCCGAACTGTAACCGCCGCGCCCGTTCCTCAGATCTCCCTGGACATCGCCCGGGTCCAGTTCCAGATAGAGCACTGACGGCCGCTGTCCCGCACATGCCGCTGACCGCCAGGTCCTTCACGGGAGACACCAAGTGGCGGGCAGCCAGCGAGCGCGTATCCCATTACAGTTTGCTAAGTGGCAGGTGATGAGACCGGGCGGGTGGACAGCTGGATTTGGTCGGTGCGGCTGGCCAGGACCCGCTCGGCCGCGTCCGTTGCTTGCCGGGCCGGGCACGTCAAGGTAAACGGGGTACGGGTCAAGCCCGCGCATGTCGTACGTGCCGGTGATGAAGTGCGGCTGCGATACGAAGAACGCGAACGCATCGTGGTCGTCCAGCGGGTCATCACCAAGCGTGTCGGCGCACCCGTTGCTGCCGAGTGCTATATCGACAATAGCCCTCCCCCTCCTCCCCGCGAGGAGGCTGTCGCGGTGGCTGTCCGCGACCGTGGTACGGGCCGTCCGACCAAGCGAGAGCGCCGAAGTATCGAGAAGTTGCTCGGCCGGCCGACCCGCTAGCCCGATTCCCGGGCGCTGCACAGCTCCAGGCTGATGACCACTGTCGGCGTGCGCCCTGATCAAGACGCGCGTCACTGCCGTGCGGTCTCCTACGATGACCGGGTGACGCCGAGTTCTGTCCGGCCGGTCATCCTTCGCAACGGCGCGGGCATCGAGGATCCCTTGGGCGTGGTGCTCGGCTTTCTCAAGGCGCCCGGGCGATTCGATGTCAGCGACCCGCCGCAGCCGGCACTGTTCGGCGAGCCGGACCTCAGGCTGGCGAACCGGGGCGGCGCCCGCATCTCGGCGGCCCAGATCGCGGCGATCCTCGACCGGCGCGACGCGATCGAGCGCGCCCTGCAGGATATTCCGCCCGGCGCCTCACTATCAGCAGAAGTGGCCTCCGTGCCATGGCTGGCGTTGCGGCAGTTGTTCGGCACGTTCGCGGACATCCGGGGAGTCGGCCTGGCGAAGATGACCAAGGCGCTATACCCCAAGCGCCCGGCGCTGATCCCCATGCTCGACAGCATCATCCAGACATACCTGCGAGACGACGACCCCGGCGCCCAGGCCCCGTTCGCCGAGCGCGCGCTCGGGTTGGTCCGCGGCTTCCAACGCGACCTGGACCGCAACCGGGCGGCGGTGCAAGCGGTCCGGCAGGATCTCACCAGACGCGGTTACGGGCTCACCGAGGTGCGGATCCTCGACCTGCTGATCTTGTCTGCCCAGGCCGAGGCCTGACCGGCCCACCCCTACGGGGGCCTGATTGAGTGGCAAGCGCCATCCGCGGCGGGCCTCGACAGCGTGTTCGTGCTGGTGCAGAGTGCGGAGGTCGTGACGCGGTCGTGCCGGTTCACGATGCCTCGGACTGGATCGTTGTCATGGACGCGCAAACGGGCCGGATTGATTGGCAACGGCCGACTTATCTGGCACAGGACAAGCACCGCCCGCCTCTGCCGATGTGAGAGCGTAGTGAAAACGACGGCCGAGTCACTTAATTTGCGAGCTGAGGATCGCTATAAGCTCCGAACTCAAAAGCGGTAACTGGGCGTTGCCATCGGCGTCCGGGATTCGTTCGAAGCACGACCATCTGCTAATAGCGGCGGATGTAGTGCTCAATTCCCATTGCAGCCAGCGGGCAGCACAACTTTCACGGATGCAGCCTGACAAACCATTAGCCCTGTGCGCCAAGAGCGGGCAGCGTCAGCCTGGTCTGGGAACGGTCGCGTGTGGCGGCAGGTGCGGGATTCGCCGATCTGCTCAACGCCAGGCGTAGATTGGACCTGGGACTCTTACAAGACCAGGAACTTCACGGCGGCAGAAGTGACACTCCCAGCACTGTTCGACGCCGTCACCTGGAACGTGTAGCTACCCGCCTTTGTCGGTGTACCTGAGATCAAACCGCTGACAGGGTCCAAGGTCAGCCCGGTTGGGAGCGTGCCGCTAGACACGGTGAAGGTCGGCGGCGGGTTACCGGTGGCGGTGAACGTGACGGGTTGGACGGACATCGGAACGCCCGGGAACAGGACCTCGGTGGGCGGGATGCTAGTGAAACTGGGGGCGGCCGGAGCCTCGGTTACGCCTTTACCCTCGGCGAACGTGGCGAGCGTCGCTTGGCCGGCGATCGTTGGATGAAAGCTTTGAATCCCGACCTTCACACCGACCGTGTCCAGTGTCAAATCATTGAGGGATGGGCTTGCCTGGCACAGCTCGTTACCGTCGAATGCGTTGTAGGTGTCGACGTAGGTGACACCGGCAGCGGCGGCTGCAGTCTGGATCGCGTTGTCTACCCGGTAGATGACATTGTCGATCCATGCCATGTCTGAGGGCTGGAACTCGAAGGTCCCCACCCCGGTAGAACATGCAGACGCCTGCCCGGTGGGAAAGAACTTCGGGTAGCCCAGCACCATGATCCGGGCGCCGGGGGCGAGCGGACTCTGCCCGTCGCTATTGGTGACGTCCTTGATCTGGGCGTACAGAGCTTGCAGTCGCGCCTCAAGCGGCGGGACGCCAGCACCGCCGTTGATGGCTTGCCCAACTTCGGCGCTGCTGTGAGCTTCGCACGACTGTTGGAAGGAGAAACGCTTGGCGCAGTAGGCCATGACGTCCCCGAATCCGGCGTCGTTGCCGCCGATGGTCAGGGTGACCAGCCCCACGCTGGCGGCAGGCTCCTCCTCGAGCGCCGAGATCTGGGGCGGCACGTTCTGCGTTCCCGCCAGTTGCGCGTCAGGGGTGATGTCGTCTATAAGCGCCCCCGTGCAGGCGTCGAATGTGAAGGCCGGGTTGGCAGTCCCGGCCGGTACTGGGTTCGGCGCGGAGATGTAAGTATCCACTAGCTCTGGGTAGGCGTGGACCGACTGGAGGCAGGCGGCGTCGCCCGACGACGATGGAATCAGGGAATCACCGCCGGGCAGGTAGTCGCTGGGGGTCGCTGTCGAGGGATGGGCGACCGCGCCGTCACCAGCCGAGTAGGAATCACCGAGGGCGACATAGGCCAGCACCGAGACCGTCACCTGGCCGCTGGCCGAGTTCCCTGCGCCATCGGAGGCTGTCAGCTCGAACGTGTAGCTGCCGGGGGCCGACACGGTGACCGTGGTCTGGGCCGAGCCAGGCGAAGCGAAGCTGGCCGTGCCCGGACCGGATTCCTCGCTCCATGCCGTGCTCGTGGCGGTGCCCGTGACCTGGCCGTCGAGGTCAACGATGTTCGTACCGATCACCGTCTGGTCAGGGCCTGCATTGACCGACAGGGAGGGCGCGCTTGACGTCACGGTCGGCGAGGCAGGTGGCGTCATGGCCATATCCGCCGCGGTAAGGGCCGTGCGGCCCGCAGCCCCGGCACCGGATTGTGCCACTGCCATTGCCGCAAAGCCGGCGGCGGCGATAACCCCGGCAGTTACCAGCACCGTCAGCAATGCCCCGATTACGCGCGAGCGTGGTCGCCTTGCCATATCCCCCCCGACACGCATGCTCCTGCGGCCCGGCCAGCCTGAATAAGCGCGGACGATCCACGTGCAATCCCCAGGGCGGCCAACTACGCGCAAATGACAGGGCACGCCTGTCAACTGCCGCATCAGAGTGTAGAGCAGATCGGTCAACAAAAGGCCTTTACCGGTCAATTCATCTCACGTATTGACCCTGACCCTGACAAGCCGCGCTCTAGCCGCTGAGTGAGCTAGTGCCGTGAGTTAGGTTTGCCCCGCTCGGGTTTTCCTGGCGGAGTCTGATCGCCGAGACTGGGCCGGTGGCAGAACGGCTGCGGTTGCGTGAGATCGACGATGATGAGGGCCGGCGGCTGGTGCGGATCATCCGCCGGGGCAGCGGGTCGGTGGTGAGCTGGCGGCGGGCTCAGATGGTGCTGCTGTCCGCCCACGGAATGGGCGTACCTGCCGAAGTTCACCCTGCCGCAGCGCCGCGAGATCAAGAAGATCGCCAAGTCCCGGCCAGTCGACTATGACTTGCCGTTTCCACCTAGAGCCTGTCCAAGCTGGCGGACTTCCCGGTGGCCGAGGGGGTAGTCGATGACATCAGCCACGAGGGCCTCCGGGTCCTGCTCCGCGAGGAGGGCGTCACCTTTCAGCGCCTGAAAACCTGGAAGGCGTCCAAGGACCCGCAGTACACGGAAAAGAAGGCCCGGGTCGAACAGCTTTATGCCATTGCCGACCGCGGAGCCGCTCCGGAGGAAGGCGACCCCGAGATCGTCTTCTGCGTAGGTCTATGCCGATCCTGGGACTATGCCGAGGTTCGTGCAGCATGACGCGGACGCGCTTGGTCGTGGGTTTGGGGATACGGGTTTGCCGGCCGGCGGGTCGGCATAGTTCCGTAGGCAGGCCGACGCTTCTGTTGTCGGAGCAGGGTGCTCCGGGAATGGAGGCCGGCCATGACTGGGCGGCGCCGGAAGCCGGGCGGGATGGGGCCCTTCGTCGAGGGATACCGGGCCTGGCTGGCAGGGCGGGGTTATACCCCGGGCACGATCGTCGGCATGCTCGCGATGGCCAGCGGCCTCGGCCGGTGGATGGATGCCCGCGGTCTTGCTCCTGGTGACCTGGACCGGGCGGCGGTGGCGGAGTTCCGTGATGCGCTGCGGGCAGCGGGAATGCGGTGTGTTCCCGGCGCTCATGGCCTGGACCCTCTGCTGGAGTACCTGGAAGGTGTGGGTGTCCTTGGCAGGTACTGCCCGCCAGGGACACCGGTCGAGGTACTGGCTGAGCGTTATCGCCGGTGGCTTGTGACCGATCGGGGACTGGCCGAGGCCACGGTGGTGCGCTATGTGAAGCTTGCGCTTGTTTCTGAGCCAGCGTCTGACCGGGTGCGGAGTGGACAGTCTGTCCGGAGGAATGCTTGAAACCTGTGGATGTGCCGGGAAGAGGGTGTACCTTCCCGGATCATCCTTAGAGGTCCATCAAGCAAGGCCGGCGGGCCAACGCCGGCCGGGAAGGCACACCCGATGCCAACCATAGTCCCCGACCTCTCCTCCGTCCTGCCCGCTGGCGGCCCGGAAGCCTCGCTGATCGACCAGATCGTCCGCGAGGGCGCCCGGCGGATGCTGGCCGCCGCGCTGCAGGCCGAGGTAGATGCGTACATCGAGCAGTTCGCTGACGTGCGCGACGAGGGCGGTCACCGCCTGGTGGTGCGTAACGGCACTGCTGTGACACGGACGGTGCTGACCAGCGCCGGGGCGGTCGAGGTGACCGCGCCGCGGGTCAACGACAAGCGCACCGACCCGGACACCGGCGAGCGGCAGCGGTTCTCCTCCGCGATCTTGCCGCCATGGGCGCGGAAGACACCGCAGGTCAGCGACGTGCTGCCGCTGCTGTACCTGCACGGCCTGTCCAGCGGCGACTTCGTCCCGGCGCTGGGCCAGTTCCTCGGCTCGTCCGCCGGCCTGTCCTCCTCGGTGATCACCAAGCTCGCCGAGACATGGAAGGCCGAGGCCGCCGCGTTCGCACAGCGTGACCTGGCTGGCAGCGACTACGTGTACGTCTGGGCCGACGGGATCCACCTGAACATCCGCCTCGACGAGGAGAAGCTGTGCCTGCTGGTGCTGATCGGAGTCCGCATCGATGGCCGCAAGGAGCTCATCGCCCTGGCGCCCGGCTACCGTGAGTCAGCAGAGTCGTGGGCGGACCTGATGCGCGACTGCGTGCGCCGCGGCATGCGCGCCCCGGTGCTGGCGGCCGGCGACGGCGCGCTCGGCTTCTGGTCCGCGCTGCGTGACGTGTTCCCGCAGGTCAAGGAGCAGCGCTGCTGGTTCCATAAGATCGCCAACGTCCTCGGGGCGCTGCCGAAGTCGGCGCATCCTGCCGCGAAGAAGGCGCTGGCCGAGATCTGGAACGCGGAGAACAAGAAGAAAGCCCGCACCGCGGCGAAGGCGTTCGCCGCGCTGTTCGGCGCGAAGTTCCCCAAGGCGGCCGCGAAGATCACCGATGACCTGGACCAGCTGCTCGCCTTCTACGACTACCCGGCCGAGCACTGGATCCACCTGCGCACCACGAACCCTATCGAATCTACTTTCTCCACGGTACGGCTGCGCACCAAGGTCACTAAGGGCGCCGGGTCGAAAGCGGCCGGGCTCGCCATGGCCTTCAAACTCATCCAGGCCGCCGAGCGCCGCTGGCGCCTGGTCAACGCCCCCCACCTGGTCGCGCTCGTCCGCGCCGGGGCCGCCTTCAAAGACGGGAAGCTCGTGGAACGGCCCGAAGATCAAGCACCGGAAGCAAGCACCACATCACCCACCGCGACCGGCGACGAGCTAGCCGCCGTTGCCTGAAATTCCTCATCCACAGGTATTGACAATTCCTCGATGACCGCTGGGACCGGTGATTGCCTGGCGGAAGAGCGGACAACGGACAACTTTCAGCATCCCCAATAACGCCGTCTGCAACGGCCACCCCAGCGACGCCGGCGGCGCGGACCTGTCCCGCCGCTATTACGAGCGCGAGCTGCGATCGCTGTCGGTTGGCGATGTGGTGGCTGTCGGCGAAGCCGGGCTGGCGGTCGGGCGCGTCGGCTGGACCCCGGTCCGCGGCGGCCTGGCCGAGGTCCGCACCGCCGAGCACGGCACCCGCCCTCTGCCGGCACGCACCAGCCTCCCGGACACCGCGGACCGCCTGGCCATTCCCTGCCCAGATCAAGGAGCGACCTGATGCCGGTGCGCAAGCCGAACCGCGTGACCACTCCCAAGTGGGCAGTGCTGGACGGCACCAAGGCCGGCCACGCTTCGATGCCGCGTGCCTGTGGCCGGTGGCGGCCTGACGTCACCCGAAACCGGGCCAGCGCACAGCCGGCATGGCCGTCAGGGCTCATGAGACGGAGGGAGCGCCATGGCCAGTGACTGGAAGGACATCTACATCCGCGACAAGGACGGCGGCACCGACATCATGTTCGACGGCGGTGTGTCGGGGTGGCCGGTCCATGTCACGGACAACGACCTCCGGCTGCTCCGGGCGCGGCTGCTGGAGCGGGCGGGCGGGCGATATGAGGTGCGCGACGACAGCCAGTCCGCCTGGGTTGCCGGCCCGGACGGGCGGCCGTTCACGGCCGAGACCGCAGCCGGGTACGCGCGCACGCGGAACGCCGGGGGCAGCCGCGCGTACCACGTCGTGGCGCTCGTGCCGCTTGAGGCCGAGCCGGGCGCGCCGCAGGTGGCCCGTCAACCCCGGCTGGAGGACACAGTGAACAGCGACGAACACGACTACGACGAGGAGGCTGTCAGCCGGCCGCTGATAGCCGGTGAGCACGAGGGCGAAGGCCCGTCCGGGGATCACCTGCCGGACTGCGAGATGTTCACCGGCTACGACGGATCGGCCGCCTGCAGCTGCGGCGGTATCCCGTGCGAGTCCGGTTTCAGCATCGGCCCGGCCCACGACCCGTACGGCGTCAGCTGCGAGTACATCCAGCGTGAGCACCCGGAGCGGGGTGGCCGCCGGATCCATCGCGGCGTCAGCCCGCTGCCTGGCCCCGGTCCGGAGCCGCAGTACCTGGAGTGGTCCGGCGGCGGCTACTGCGCCAGAGACCCGCTGCCCGTGCGGGACATCGTGCATCTGGCGGCAGACGGCCGGAGGGAGTCATGAGCAGCATGGACCGGATCGAGCTGTATGTGACGATCAACGGCACCGGCATGAACCCGTGGCACCGCTTCGGACTGCGCCAGAACCCGTTCCCGCAGATCGGCAAGGCTGAGTACGCCGCAGGCGAGCGGAAGCTCGCCAGCCTGGACGGCGACCCGGTCCGCGCCGCTGATGACATCCGCGAGCGCCTGGCCGGGTTCGCCCCGGAGTTCGTCGAGGGAGTCATCCGGCGGTGGCAGCCAGGCCGCCGTGTCAGATTCAAGATCGTATTCCCGGATCGGCGCAACACGGCTGGACCTTCCGGGGAACTGTCCGCCGGCGACACCGTGGCCGTCGGCGAAGCCGGGCTCGCTGCCGGGCGCACCGGCTGGACCCCGGTCCGCGGCGGCCTGACCGAGGTCCGCACCAGCGAGCACGGCACCCGTCCCCTGCCGGCACGCAGCCGCCTCCCGGAGGCCGCAGGCCGCCCGCCCATTCCCTGCCCAGATCAAGGAGCGACCTGATGACGATACGCAAGCCCAACCGCGTGACCACCCCTAAGCGGGCGGTGCTGAACGGCGCCAGGACCAGCCACGCCTCGATGCCGCGCACCCGCGGCCGGTGGCGGCCTGACATTGCGCGGAACCGGGCCAGCGCGCCCGGTCGCGCGGCGACGCCGTGCGCGCCCGAAGATGACAGGCCATAGGAGGCAACGTGAAGATCAAGTTCATCAGGATCGGCTGCCCGCTGTACTGCGATATAGGCCCGCACGAAGGCGACATGCAGATCGACCTGACGATCAAGCTGTACCTGTCGCCGGATGAGTACGCCAGGTACGCGGGCTCCGAAAGCCTGCAGATCACACTCAGCGAGAACGGAAACGGGCGCCTTCCGCTTCGCGGCACCGCTGAACCATCCGGGGAACTGTCCGCCGGCGCTGTCGCGGCCAGCGGCGAAGCCGCACTGACCGGCGTGCCCGCCGGCGGGACGACGGCGGCCGGCGCCGTCCGGGAGTCCCATGCCGGCGAGCCCGGTCCCAGCCCCCTTCCCGCAGCCGCGCTAGCCCATGGCCGGACAGCACCACCCCGCCTCGAACCCCTCCCTCACGAAGGAGAACCCTGATGCCGGACAAGGAGACCGTCACCATCGCCGGCGTGCCAGTAACCGTCCAGGTCACTGACGGTCATCTCGATGCGACAGTTGGCCGCTTCGACCCGTCCGCCGCCGG